>Ga0081455_10000079_pt1 | contig 104277 bp, 99 predicted proteins | sample TabmetS3T2R1_FD_70207 | JGI IMG/M metagenome (GOLD analysis project Ga0081455, IMG submission 70207) | Tabebuia heterophylla rhizosphere microbial communities from the University of Puerto Rico - S3T2R1 | ecosystem: Host-associated > Plants > Roots > Rhizosphere ... | reverse complement strand
ACCTCATCGGAGGTGCGGCCCGCCCCTTTTTCAGGCCCGGCACATTTCTTAGGCCCGGCCAGCCGGCCCATTTCCCCACAGTGCCGGCGCGACGATGGCCGCGCGCCGCCGCGCGGGTGGCCGGTGGCTCGGCAACTCGGCGGGCGCTGTGGACGGGTCCTGCGACCCGTGGCGTGTCTCAGCGGCGGTGTGGATCAGGGCCGGCGGGACCCTTTATCGACTCTGCCTGGCCGCCGGAAATGGTGATACTCGCCCCGCAGCACCGATTCGGTGCTGTGGCTGCGCGCAACTCAAGCGAGGGCAAAAGATGAAGCTCATTATCGGCAAGCCAGATGAGACTGAGGTGGTGCTGGCGGAGCAGGTGAACGGGGCTTGGAAGCCCAATCCCAATATCGCTTCGGAGATGGCCACGTTCCTGCAGGGCGCCGACCCTGAGCAATTCGAAATGTGGGTTGAGGAGCCCGACTGAACGCAGAAGCTCTTCGGTGCTCACGAACGGCCGCTGCCTCCCAGTGCCTTGAAGCTGTGGAGGCAGCGCGCCGCGCCGATGCGACCGTCAAGCGAACCGCCAAACGGCGGTGCGCTTAATCTCAGCATCCTCTAGTTCACGTGTGACGGGGACGGCGTACTCGGCGACCGGTGCGAACTGGTCGCGTGGAAAGTAACTGCGGCGCGGATCGCCGACCAGGACCAGCGCCCCACGGGCGTGCGCCGCCTTAAGGTAATTGAGGACGCGCTCGGCGAGCGGGCGTTCATAAAAAAGATCCCCCACCAGGACCACCTCCGCCTCGGGGGCCACATCGGCCAAGGGATCGCGTGCACTCCTGGTCAGGGCGACCCCGTTGGCCGCGGCGTTGAGCCCAATCGCCAGCAGCGCGAGGGCGTCGATCTCGGCGGCCAGCACGCTTCTGGCACCCGCCTTGGCCGCGGCAATCCCGGCCAGGCCAGAGCCGGCGCCGAGGTCGAGGACACGGCGCCCGGCGATCAGCTGAGGGTGATCGAGAATATAGCGGGCCAGGGCTTGTCCGCCCGCCCAGGCAAACGCCCAATAGGGCGGTGGGACATTGTTGGCGGCGAGCTCCTCCTCCGTCTTTTGCCAGATCGGCAGCGACTCTTCGGCCAGGTGGAGGGCAATTTCCGGGACCAGCGGCACGGGCAAAAGCTTGGTGTTGGCAACAATGAACTCGCGCGCTCCCATACACGCTAGAGCAGCACGGGACGCTAGGCCCGTGCAAGATCCCGCCCCGGCGCGCCGTTGCGTGAAGCCTCGTTGTGTGGACGCGCCCGGGCCAGTATCCTTTGCTGATCGCGCGTATCCCTACCGAGGAGAGCATTTGCCATGATCCTTGGGCTGTCGCTGTCGGCGTTCACGACCCTGCACGTCAGCGTGAGCCTCGTCGCAATTGCGGCGGGCTTCATTGTGGTTGGCGGCATGCTGGGCGCGCGCCGGCTTCCCGGTACAAGCGCGGTTTTTCTCGCCACCTCGGTTTTGACCAGCGTGACCGGCTTGCTCTTTCCTTTTTCTGGGCTGCTGCCCTCGCACGTCTTTGCGATCGTCTCGCTTGTCGTGCTCGCCCTTGCGCTGGTGGCGCTCTACGCCTTCCGCCTCGAGGGCCCGTGGCGGTGGGTCTACGTGGTGAGCGCCCTCGTTGCCCTCTACCTCAATGTGTTCGTCGGCGTCGTGCAAGCCTTTCAGAAGGTCGCCCTGCTGCAACCGCTATCCCCGACGCAGTCGGAGCCGCCCTTCCTGATCGCGCAGCTGGCGGTGCTTGCCCTTTTTGTTGCTGTGGGCGCCTTGGCCCTGAGAGGGTTCCATCCCGTCCTGCCCGTCGGTGCGGCCGCGGCAGCGCCGGCCTCACGCCCAATGTGATGATCGGTCATGAGCAAGGTCAGACTTAAGGCCGTCGAGTGCTTCGAACGCGACGTCAAGCTGCGGCTGCCCTTCCGCTTCGGCGTCATCACCGTGACCGAAGCGACCCAGGCCGTGATCCGCGCCACCGTCGCGCTGGAGGACGGACGACAAGGCGTCGGGGTTGCGGCCGAGAGTTTGGCGGCCAAATGGTTCGACAAAAATCCAGCCTTCAGCGACGCGCAAAATCTTGCGCAGCTGCGCCAGTCCCTGGCGCTCGCCATCCTTAACTACTGCGACAAGGGCTGGAGCACGCCGTTCGCGCTCTATTGCGGCTGTTACAGCGAGCAGCTGGCGCGCGGCGCCGAGCTGGGCCTGGTACCGCTGGTGGCCTGCTATGGGCCGGCCCTGCTCGATCGCGCCATCCTCGATGCGCTGGGCCGGCTCAGCGGCCTCTCCTTTGCCGCCATGCTGAAGCGCAATCTGCCGGGGATTGCCGCCAGCGAACTCACGCCCGAGCTCGCCGGTTTTGATCTTGCTGGCTTTTTGGCCGGGCTCGAGCCGCGGCCCGACATCGCCGTGCGTCACACCGTGGGGCTTCTCGATCCCATCCTGGCCAGCGATCAAACGCCAAGCGAGCGCGTCGGCGACGGCCTGCCCGAGACCCTTGAGGATGTGGCGCGGCGCTACCGCGGCGCCTACTACAAGCTCAAAGTTGCCGGCGATGCTGCCGCCGACCTCGAGCGGCTGCGGCGCATTGCTGAGGTGCTTGACCGCGAAATCGGTGACTACCGAGCGACCCTCGACGGCAATGAGCAATACGACGACATCGAAGGCATCGCTGAGCTCTGGGGGCGCATGCGCGCGACGCCGCAGCTCGAGCGCCTGGTGGCATCGACCTTGTTTATCGAGCAGCCCATCAAACGCGCAGCCGCGCTGGCACGCCCCGTCACAGCCTTGGCGCACTTCAAGCCGCTGATCGTCGATGAATCCGACGGCGAGTTGTCGTCCTTTCCCGCCGCCCGCCGCCTCGGCTACACCGGCGTCTCCAGCAAGAACTGTAAGGGCCTTTACAAGTCGGTCCTCAACGCCGCGCGCATCGCCAAATGGAATAGGGAGGCCGGCGCGCCCCGCTACTTCATGTCGGCCGAGGACCTCACCACGCTGGCCGGCGTCAGCGTGCAGCAGGACTTGGCGCTCATCTCCCTGTTGGGACTCGAGCACGTCGAGCGCAACGGGCATCACTTTGTTGATGGCATGTCGTTTGCGCCGCGACATGAGCAGGACGATTTTGCCCGCGCCCATGCCGATCTCTACCAACAAAGCGATGGTGTAACGCGGCTCGCTATCCGCGCCGGGCGGCTGCGGCTTGCCTCGCTTGAGTGTGCGGGCTTTGCCGTGGCCGCGGCGATGGATTTCTCGTGCCTGCGGCCCATGCCGGCGCCAGCCCTCTCCCCGCTCGTCCCCGCCCATCCCGAGAGAGCATGATGGCCTCCCTTGCCGCCCAGGATCTGCCGCAAGGCTTCGCATCGGTCGCCGAGCTTGAGACCTTTCTCAGCGAGCCGCCGCCCGAGGTGATCGCCGATCTTGCGCGCGTGCCGGGGGACATTCTCGTGCTCGGGGTCGCCGGCAAGATGGGTCCGACACTGGCGCGCATGGCCAAACGCGCAGCCCCGAGCAAGCGCGTGGTCGGGGTGGCCCGTTTCACCGATCCCGGCGTCCGTGCCCCACTTGAAGCGGCCGGCATCGAGACGCTCCCCTGTGATCTCCTCGATCGCGCTGCGCTGGGGCGGCTGCCAAGGCTTGACAACGTTGTCTACATGGCGGCCATGAAGTTCGGCGCCAGCGGCAATCCCGCCTTGACCTGGGCCATGAACGTGCACGTGCCCGCGCTCGTGGCTGAAACCTTCCAATCCTCGCGCATCGTCGCCTTCTCGACCGGCTGCGTCTATCCCTTCGTCCCCGTCGACAGCGGCGGGGCCAGCGAGGACACGCCAGCCGTGCCACCGGCCGGGGATTACGCCAACTCCTGTGTCGGCCGCGAGCGCATGTTCGAATTTTTTTCGGCCATGCGCGGAACGCCGGGGCGCTTGCTGCGGCTCAACTATGCCATCGATATGCGCTATGGGGTGCTGCACGACATTGCCCGCAAGGTGCTGGACGGCGCGCCCATCGATCTCAGCATGGGCCACGTCAACGTCATCTGGCAGGGGGATGCCAACGCCGTGGCGCTGCGCTGCCTGGCGCGCGTCACCAGTCCCACCAGTCCGATCAATGTCACGGGGCCGCAAACCTTGCGCGTGCGCCATCTGGCCGAAGCTTTCGGCCAGCGCTTTGAGCGCGAGCCGCGCTTCACCGGCACGGAAGCCGCGGCGGGATGGCTCAACAACGCCGGGCGCATGCTGGCCGAGTTTGGGCCGCCGCGGGTGCCGATCGAGGCCATGCTCGATTGGACCGCCGACTGGCTTCAACGCGGGATGGTCAGTCACGGCAAGCCGACGCACTATGAGGTGCGCGATGGCCGCTACTGAGACGGCGGGGCTGCCGAGCATCGTCGCCTTGGAGGTGGCCGACGCCGTGGCGCTGTGTCCGCTCGCCGGCGAGGCGGGCTGGAACCAGGTCGCCCAGGATTGGCAGCTGATGCTGAGGCTCGGTCGGGGCTTTGGCGCACGGGGTCGAGATGGGCGCTGGATCGGCAGCGCGCTCGCCTTGCCGCTTGGGCCGAGGCTCGCGTGGATCAGCATGGTTTTGGTGACACAGCCGGCGCGCGGTAAGGGTCTTGGCACCGCGCTTTTGTCGGCCGCGCTCGCCGCCGCCGAAGCGAGCGGCCGCGGCGCTGGGCTTGACGCCACCGAGTTCGGACGGCCGATCTATCTCCCGCTCGGGTTCCGCGACGTCTTTGCCCTGGCGCGCTGGCAGCTTGCCGCCCCGCCACGGAGGCCCGTTGCCCCGCCGCCCGGTATCTCAGTACGTGCCGCCGGCCGCGAAGACCTTGCCGCCATCCTCAGCTACGATCCCGGGCGCAGCGGCTTTTGCCGAGCTGCCATTCTCGGTGACCTAGCCTCCCGCTCGGCTGGCTTTGCGCAGGTCGCCAGCACAGAGAGCGGGGCGCTGGCGGGCTTCGTGCTGGGGCGTGATGGCCGTCGCAGCTGGCACATCGGGCCCGTCGTTGCCGAGGATGAGGCCACCGCGCTCGCCTTGTTGAGCACGGCCGCGGCCCGGCTGGCGCAACCCTTAATTGTTGATGTTCCCGAGCGTCATGGGCAGGTGCGAAACTGGCTGGTGGCGCAGGGGGCGACCGCGCCCCGCCGCTTCAGCCGCATGCTGCGCGGCATTGCGGGCGAGGGCGGCGAGGCGGCCCGCATCTTCGCGCTGGCGGGGCCGGAGCTCGGCTAGCCGCAGTCAATCAAGGATCCCTCCCCATGACGTTCTGGACCGACCTGCCGGCCGATGTTCTGGGGATCCTGCGGCGCGGCACCGTGCTTCCCGCCCATCCTTTGGCGCTCGATCAAAGCGACAGTTCGATCGGGTCTCGCAGCGTGCGCTCACGCGCTACTACATCGATGCGGGTGCCGGCGGTCTCGCCGTCGGTGTCCACGCGACCCAATTCGCCATCCGCGAGGCTGGCCTCTACCGGGCCGTGCTGGAATTGGCGGCAGAGGCGGCCGGTAGTTGGAGCCGGCGGCCGCTGCTGATGATCGCCGGCGTGATCGGGCGGACCCCGCAGGCGCTGGCGGAGGCGCGACTTGCCCGTGCGCTCGGCTACCACGCCGTCCTGTTGGGGCTTTCGCAGCTGCGTGGCGCCAGCGAGGATGATCTGATCGAGCATTGCCGCGCGATTGCGCGCGAGGTTCCCGTCATCGGCTTTTACCTACAAACCGCGGTCGGCGGCCTTGCGCTCTCGCGGACCTTTTGGACGCGCTTTGCCGGTCTCGACAACGTGATTGCCATCAAGGTGGCGCCGTTCGACCGCTACAAGACGCTCGATGTCGCCTTTGGCGTGGTGGCCGCGGGGGCCGAGGCGCGCATCACGCTTTATACCGGCAATGATGACCACATCGTCGCCGATCTCGTCACGCCCATGCGCATCCGCAGCGACACGCGCGAGGTGATGCTGCGCTTCAAAGGCGGTCTGCTCGGGCACTGGAGTGTTTGGACCAAGCCCGCCGTTCAGCTGTTGGCCCGCGCGCATGCCGCGGCCGGCGCCGGCGGTGTGCCGGACGACCTGCTCGCCCTCGACGCCATGGTGACGGACTGCAACAGCGTGATTTTCGACGTCGCCAACGGCTTTGCCGGTTGTATCGCCGGCTGCCACGAGGTGCTGCGGCGTCAGGGCCTCTTAGAAAGCGCGCACTGCCTCGACCCCAATGAGGGTCTCAGTCCGGGACAGGCCGCGGGCCTCGATCGGATTACGGCGGCCTACCCGGAGCTCAATGACAACGCCTTTGTCCGCGCCAATCTCGAACGCTGGCGCAGTTGAGGCTACGCGCGCTGCTCCGTGCGGAAGGTTTTTGACACCACACGCCAGCCCTGCGGCAGCTTTAGGAGCGTGAGATAGTCCGTGAAGTAGCGCGGATGGATCGAGCACTCGAGCTTGACGAAGGCGGTCTCCGGCCCGGAAAAGTCGATGGCAACAATGCGGTCGGTCCGCTGCAGACCTCGGGACTTGGCCGAGGGACGGCCCTCCACGAGCTTGAACCAATCGGCGCGCGGCAGGTCGCTGACGCCACCCTCCTCCAGACTGTAGAGGTGGCTCACCTCATGGAAGGCCTTGGCCAGCTTGCCGGTGTCGCCCTCATAAAGCCCGTCGAGATAGGTCCACACCACACGCTCAACCGCTTCGACCTCCCCTGCCATGGCCGCTCCTCCTCAACCGACATTCGCGCCGGACCATAGCGCCATTTGGTGCGCTTTGGCACAGGCGTTAACCATTTGTTTACGATCGGCGGTCCAACGTCCCGATCCGGGCACCTGGGGGGCAAACCAGGGGTCTTGAACCATGCTCGAAAAAATCGCCTGGGGCGTTTCCAAGGTCGCGTTCGCCGCCGCGCAGGATCAGCGCCGGCCCCACTGGCTGCGCGGCGCCTTGCGGGGATGGGGGACACTGTGGTTCTGGCTGGCTCTGTTTTGCGAGGGGCGCGCGCTTTCAGCCATCTGTGAGGGTCGCCCCAAGCGCGCCCGGCTCGAGCGGCTGACAGAGCCGCTGGCCAGGCTCGGCCGGCACGGCCTTGGCCGGATTGGGTGGCCTTGGCTGAAGCGGGCGCCGGAGGTCGTGCCGCTGGTGCAGGCCTGGTCCCTGCCCAACCTCCCGGTCTGGCAAAAACTAGGGCTGGGTCCGGTCTGGGCGGTGCGCTGCCCCTTCTGCCGTAAGTTCCACACGCACCTGCCCGGCGAAGGGATGCGCCAGGCCGCATGCTCGCTCGGCACCACGACGGCGGTCTACGCGCTTGGCTATGCGGGGGAGTTGCCACGCGTACTGCACGAGGCGTTTCGCCTGAGCGTCGGGGAGGCCTGGCCGAAACTGCTGCTCGAGTGGCCCCGGCCCGAGGCTGCGCCCCCCATTCTGGCGGCGGCCTAAGGCTTTGTCAGGCGCGCCCGCCGGCGCTAGGCTCGGCGGGCGCGTCTAACGGGGGTCGCCATGGTTGCAGCGGTGCCGTACTGGTGGGAGGCCGCCGCGCCAGCAAGCCTGCCGAAACGCACCCCCGACCGGCGCTGCGATGTCCTCATCGTGGGAGCCGGCTATACCGGCCTCAGCGCAGGTCTCACGTTGGCGCGGGCCGGTCGCTCGGTACAAATTTTCGATCGTCAGCGCCCCGGCGAAGGCGCCTCGACCCGCAACGGCGGCATTGCCAGCGGCAACCTGCGGCCGAGCTACCAGCAGCTGCGGCGCAAATTCGGCGAGGCCCGGGCGCTCGCGCTCGCGGCCGAAGCCAAGGCGGCGCGCGAAGATCTTGCCGCCTTCATCGCGCGCGAGAAGATTGCCTGCGACTTTGAGCTCACGGGCCGTTTTACCGGCGCGGCGACGGCAGCCGACTATGACCGGCTGGCGCGCGAGGCCGAGCACTTGCGCAAGAGCCTAGGCATCGACGCGCACGCGGTGCCTAGAAACGAGCAGGCGAGCGTGTTGGGCACACAGTTCTATTACGGCGGCCTCTTGCGCAACGACATCGGCGGGTTGCATCCCGCCAAGTTCTTTGCCGGTTTGCTGGCGGCCGCGCAGGCGGCGGGGGCCAAGGTGTACGGAGAAACCGCCGTCCGCAGCTTGGTGCCGAAGGCGGGCGCTTTTGCGGTCGAGACGGCAGAGGGGCCGGTCGAAGCCGACCACGTCATCATCGCGACCAACGGCTATACCGACGGCGTGGATCCATGGCTCCGGCGTCGCCTGGTCCCCGTGCGCAGCCGCATCATCGCCACGGCGCCGCTTTCCAACAACCTGATGTCGGAATTGATGCCGAAGCGGGTCATGTGTGCGGAGACGCGCAAGCTCCACTACTACTATCGGCCGGCGCCGGACGGCACGCGCATTCTGTTCGGCGGGCGCGACGGCAGCATCGCCGGGGATCCCGCCTGGCCGACCCAGGATTTGCAGCGCGCGCTCGCCGACATCTTTCCCGTGCTCGATGGCGTCGCCATCACGCACAGCTGGTGGGGGCACGTTGCCATGAACCGCGACATGATCCCGCGCATTTTTTCCCGCGCTGGCCTACGCTACGCCGTCGGCTACTGCGGCTCGGGGGTGGTGTGGGCGCGTTGGGCGGGGCAAAAAGCGGCCTGGCAGATCCTCGGCGACGAGCGCGCCCAGTCGGCCTTGGACTTCCGGCCGCCGCCGGCGATTCCGCTCTATACCGGCACGGCCTGGTTTCTACCTGCGGTCTATGCCTGGCTCGGTGCGCAGGACAAGTGGCACCGCCGCGCGGGCTAGCACCCAAGCTGGGAGGCAGCGCCGCGCCTGCGCGCGGGGCGCGCGGGTTGGCCGCCCCGCGCGTTGATCCCGAAGTCGAGCCCAGCTCCGCAGCCGGGAGGCGCGGCGACCTCGAGGTGCTGAGCTGATCGAGCTCGCGCTTGCCGCATCCAACCGGCTCTTACCGCGTCCTCTAGGAGTTGGGGCCGCGATCCATCGACACGGGTTGCCAGCGCTTGAGGCTGGTGGCCGGCAGCACGCTGGGATTGACGCAGGACATTGGCCAGCGGCCGGTCAGCACGAGCGCGAGCTCCTGTCCGACGCGGCGCTTGCGCGCGGGATCGAAGCGGGCTGACGCCGAGGCGTTGTGCGGCGCCAAGATGATGTGTGGCATTTTCAAGAGCGGGTTGTCCGGCTTCGGCGGTTCGACGGCCAGCACATCGAGGCCGGCGCCGGCGATCCATTTCTCCTGCAGGGCCTTGATCAAAGCCGGCTCATCCACGGTGCCGCCGCGCCCGGTGTTGATAAAGATGGCATTGGGTTTCATCTGCCGGAAGTGCTTCTCCTTCAGGAAGCCCACGGCTTCGGGCGTCGCCGGCAGATGCATGGAGATAAAGTCGGATTGCTTGAGCAGGTGCGAGAGGCTGGTCGGCTCCACGCCTGAGGCGGCGATCTTCAACTCGTCGAGGAAGGGATCGTAGGCCATAAGGCGCAAACCAAAGGGCTTGGCGCGCTCGGCAACCGCACGTGCGACGCGCCCGAAGGCAATGAAACCCAGCGTCTGCCCGAGCAGCCGGGGCACTTGCAGAAGCTGCGGGCGGCCCTCGGTCCAGCGCCCCTCGCGCACCATGCGATCCTGCTCGATCGCCCGGCGGTGCGTGGCGAGCAGCAGCATCATGGCGTGGTCGGCAACTTCCTCGATGAAAGTATCCGGGCAGTTGGTGACGGGAATGCCCTTTTCGGTGGCCGCGGCCACGTCGACGTAGTCGACCCCGACCGTTCCAAGCGCAATCACGCGGGCCCTGTCGAGAGCCTCAATCATGCGTCGGTTGAACTTCATGCCCTTGGCATAAATGGCATCCGCCCCCCGGGCGGCGGCTATAAAACCCTCCTCCGTGGTTGGACACTCGACAATCTCGGCATCGAGATTTTCAAGGGCCTCCATTTCAAAGCTATAGCCGCCACCGCTGTTGCTGAAGGAGGCGCCGGCGGGCGTGACGATGCGGAACTTGGACATGGGAAGCGTTTCCTGGCGTGCTGGGGCAAAACTGGGCTCTTGCGAGCATGGCTCATCGGTTCCACGTGGGAGCGCGGCCCGCGTTTTAGATCACGAATTGGGGCAGAAAAACAACTGACCCTCGACGCGGGGGGCTTCCTGGCCCTACGCTACGGCGGCCGTAACTCCAAGATCGGACGCGCGACACCCCAGGTGGAGGAACCATGAAGACCCCGGACGCTATTGCCGAGATCCTGAAGCGCGAACAGGTCGAATGGGTGATCGGCTATCCGGTCAACCACATTCTGGAGCGCGCCGCTGCCGCCGGCATTCGCCCCATCATCGTGCGCCAGGAGCGCACCGGCCTGCACATGGCCGACGCCATCTCGCGCGTCACCAGTGGGCGCAAGATCGGGGTGTTCTGCATGCAGCACGGCCCGGGGAGCGAGAACGCCTATGGCGGCGTCGCCCAGGCCTATAGCGAGTCGATCCCCATTCTCGTCATGCCCATGGGCTACGCCCGCCACCTGGCGCATGTCAGCCGGAACTTCAATTCCAGCATTTCCATGCGCAATATCACCAAGTCCGCGGAACCGGTCACGGCGGCCAAGGATCTGCCCGGCATTTTCCGACGCGCGTTCACCCAGCTCAAGGCCGGGCGCGGCGGTCCCGTGCTGGTCGAGGTGCCGGTCGACGTGTTCGCCGAGGACATCGACGCCATCGAGCATGTGCCGGGTCCGCGGCTCCGCTCGGGTCCGGATCTGGAGGCAGTGCGCCAGGCCGCGGCAATGCTGCTCAAGGCAAAACGACCGGTGCTCTATGCCGGCCAGGGCGTGCACTGGGCCGAGGCGTGGGACGAACTGAAGGCGCTGGCCGAGCTTTTGGCCATTCCCGTCTGCACCAGCCTCGAGGGCAAGAGCGCCTTTCCGGAGACGCACCCGCTGGCGCTCGGCTCGGGTGGGCTCGCCATTCCAGGCTCGGTGCACCACTTCCTCAAGGAAGCCGACCTGATCTTCGGGATCGGCTGCAGCTTCGGGCAAACGAACTTCGGCGTGGCCATGCCAAAGGGCAAGACCGTGATCCATGCCACGCTCGATGCGGCGGATATCAACCTCAACGTCCCCTGCGCCTTGGGCATCCTGGGCGATGCCAAACTGGTGTTATCCGCCGTCCTTGATGAGGTACGCCGCAGCCAGAAGACCCCGCGCGAGGCCGGCGGTGTGGCCGCGGAAATTCGCGAAGTGCACGAGGCCTGGCTCGCCAAATGGATGCCCAAGCTGACCGAGGACACGGCCCCCCTCAATCCCTATCGTGTGTTGTGGGATCTGCAAAAGACCGTCGACGTGGCCAATACCATCATCACGCACGACGCGGGCAGCCCGCGCGACCAGCTCTCACCGTTCTGGCGGCCGATCACGCCGCTGTCCTACTTGGGCTGGGGCAAGACCACCCAGCTCGGCTACGGTCTGGGGCTCGCCATGGGTGCCAAGCTCGCCAAGCCCGACAAGCTTTGCGTCAACGTATGGGGCGATGCGGCGATCGGCTTCACAGGCATGGATTTTGAGACGGCGGTGCGCGAGCGCATTCCGATCCTGTCCATCCTCTTGAATAACTTCTCGATGGCGATCGAGCTCAAGGTGATGCCGATTTCGACCGAGAAGTATCGGGCAACCGACATTTCCGGCGACTATGCGGCGATGGCGCGGGCCTTTGGCGGCTACGGTGAGCGGGTGGAGAAGCCGGCCGAGATCGTGCCGGCAATCAAGCGCGGTATCGCCGCGACCGAGCGCGGACAGCCGGCGCTGCTCGAGTTCATCACCAGCAAGGAAGTGAATGTCTCCAGGTTCTGAGCCGCGCCCATGCTGCCCCGATCGCTTGCAGCCAAAGCCCTCTTGAGCACTTGAAGGGGTTCGGCAATGAGAACGCCTGAGGAGGCGTCTATGCGCCGGCGCGGCAGCCTTGACCGCCCGGGGGCATCTATCGTCTACGAAGTGGCCGGCGCGGGCCGGCCGCTCGTGTTTGCGCACGGGCTTGGCGGCAATCACGCCTCCTGGTGGCAACAGGTCGCCACCTTTGCCCGGGGCTATACCTGTGTGACCTTTGCCCACCGCGGCTTTTATCCCTCCTCCACCCTCGCGGCAGGGCCCGATCCAAGCCAATACGCCGAGGACCTCGCCGCCTTGATCGATCATCTCGGGCTTGGCGAGGTGTGCCTTATTGCCCAATCGATGGGGGGTTGGACCGCTATCGAGTACGCCTTGCGGCCGACGGCCAGGCTCGCCGCTCTCGTGCTCGCCGCCAGCACGGGCAGCATCGATCCGGCGCGCCTGTGGCACGAGCCCGAGGCGCGCCACCGCCTCGAGCGCTGGCAGGCGACGAGCGCAGCCGCGGGCCGCGAACTGGTGCGGCGCGGCATCCATATCGCCTGCGGTGCGCGCATGGCGCGCGAGCAGCCGGCGCTGCATCTCCTCTATCGCCATATCGATGAGATGAGCGCCCACCTCGACAAGGAAGCCCTGCGCGCCCGACTGCTGGCGGCGCGCAGCCGCGCGCCCGCCGAGCTCGCCGCGGTGCGCTGCCCCACGCTCTTGATTTCCGGGGCTGAGGATATCGTCATGCCGCCCTTTGCCGCCGATGCCCTGGCCGCCCACCTGCCGCGCGCCGAGGTGGCCCATATTGCCGAGACCGGTCATTCCGCTTATTTCGAGCGGGCCCCCCTCTTCAATGCCAGGGTTGCGCAGTTCCTTGCCGCTTGCGGCTGGGCACCCCTCGAGCGGGAACCTAGCGTGGAGAACGCCTCATGAAAGCTGCTGTGCTCGGCGAAAACGGGATCGAGATCCGCGATGTGGCAAAGCCGGTTCCCGGCCCCTCCCAGGTGCTGGTGAAAGTGCGCGCGGCCGGCCTCAATCGTGCCGACCTCATCATGGCGTCCGGACAGCGCCATGGCAGCGCCGGGGGGGTAGGCAGCGTGCTCGGGCTCGAGTTTGCCGGCGAGGTGGAGGCCGTGGGCAGCGAAGTGAGCAGCGTGCACCCGGGCGAGCGCGTGATGTGCTCCGGCAATGGCGGTTATGCCGAATACGCCCTCGCCGACTGGGGCCGCGTCTCGCCCATTCCCGCCAACAACATGGGCTACGAGACGGCGGCAACGCTGCCCGTCGCCCTGCAGACCATGCACGATGCCGTGGTGACCAACGGCCGCCTCAAAGCCGGTGAGAGCGTGCTGATCCAGGGGGCCAGCTCCGGCGTCGGCCTGATGGGCTTGCAGATCGCCAAGCTCAAGGGTGCGCGCCTGGTGATCGGCACCTCGACCAACGCGGCGCGCCGCGCGCGCCTGAAAGAGTTCGGCGCGGACCTGGCCGTCGATACGACGGAGGCGAATTGGTCGGCGCGCGTCTTGGAGGCCACCGGCGGCAAGGGTGTCGAGCTGATCGTCGACCAGGTCTCGGCCAGTGTCGCCAATGAAAACCTGAAGGCCACCGCCGTTCTGGGACGCATCGTCAACGTCGGCCGGCTGGGTGGCTTTAAGGCTGAATTTGACTTCGATCTCCACGCCTTGCGTCGCATCGACTATATCGGCGTCACGTTCCGCACGCGCACGCCAGAGGAGGTGCGCGAGATCGTGCGCCGCATGCGCGCCGATTTATGGGGGGAGATCGAGGCCGGCCGGCTGCGGCTGCCGATCGATCGCACCTTCCCGCTCGATGAGGCTAAGGCGGCGCTGGCGCATATGCGCGCCAACGCGCATTTCGGCAAGATCGTGCTGACGGTGTGACCGCGCCGGCGTATGCTGCACCCCTCGACGTGTCCAGAACAAGGCTGAATTGCTGATGGTTCAAGAGCGTAAAGGCCCGCTGTCCCGCTTCAAGGTGATCGATCTGACCCGCGCCCGCGCCGGGCCGACCGCGGCGCGCCACTTTGCCGATTGGGGTGCCGACGTCATCAAGGTCGAGATGCCGCTCGAGTCGGATGAAGATGGGCTTGGCGGGTCGCGGCACGGTCCCGATTTTTTCAATCTGCATCGCAACAAGCGCAGCCTCGCGCTCAATCTGAAGACCCCTGAGGGCGTGGCGATCCTAAAGAAGTTGGCCGCAAGCGCGGACGTGCTGATCGAGAACTACCGGCCCGACGTGAAAAAGCGGCTGGGCATCGACTATGAGACCTTGCGCAAGCTCAACCCGCGTCTCGTCTATGTCAGCCTATCCGGCTTCGGCCAGACTGGTCCTTACGCCAATCGTCCCGGCTTCGATCAAGTCGCGCAGGGTATGGGCGGCCTAATGTCCATCACCGGGTTGCCGGGCCAGGGGCCGGTGCGGGTCGGCATCCCGATCGCCGATTTGTCCAGCGGCAACTATGCGGCGATGGGCGCCCTCATTGCCCTGCTCGAGCGCGAGGTCTCCGGTGAGGGGCAGTGGGTCACGACCTCGCTGCTGCAAGCGCAGGTCTCCATGCTTGATTTCCAGGCGGCGCGCTGGACCGTGGCGCGCGATGTGCCCAAGCAGGCCGGCAACGATCATCCCACCTCGATCCCGACCGGCGTGTTTCCAACCCTTGACGGGCACATCAATATCGCCGCGTCCGGTCAGCATATTTTCGCCCGTATGTGCAAGGCCATGGGTGCCGAACGGCTGCTCGAGGATCCCGACTTCGCCACCGGCGAGAAGCGCTCGCAGAATCGGGCGCGCCTCAATGCTGAAATCGGCAGCTTCACGAAGGCCTACACCAGTTTGGACCTGGTGGAGCGCCTGAACACGGCGGGGGTCCCATCGGGGCCGATCTACGACATCGGCCAGATGTTCGCCGATCCCCAGGTCAAGCATGTCGGCATGGCCGTGCCGATGCCGCATCCCACGCGCAAAGAGGCCGCCGTCGTCAATCAGGCCATGGAGCTGTCGCGCACACCCGCGCTGATCAATCGGCCGACCCCGGGGCTCGGCGAGCACAGCCAAGACATTTTGGCGGGGCTCGGCTACGGCAGCAACGACATTGCGGCGCTGCGCAGCAAGAAGGTCATTTAAGGCGGAGCGCGCAGCGCCCCCTCGTCAATCCGGAGGCAGCAATCGTGGATACCGGCACAGCGAAAATGATCGGCCGCGTCGAAGACGGCATCGGCTGGATGATTTTCAACCAACCCGAAAAGCACAACGCGGTGTCCTACGAGATGTGGCTGGCGGTGCCCAAGATCATTGCCGCCTATGAGGCCGACCCAGCCGTCCGCGTCATCGTGCTGGCCGGGGCGGGCGAGCGCGCCTTCGTGTCGGGTGCCGATATTTCCGAGTTCGAGAACAAGCGCGGTAGTGCCGATGCGGTCAAGGTCTATGACGAGGCGGGCGAGGCGGCGCACACCGCCATCGTGCGCGCGAGCAAACCGACGCTCAGCATGATTCGCGGCATCTGTATCGGCGGTGGCCTCGGCATTGCGCTGACGACGGACATCCGCATTTGTTCGGCCGATTCGGTGTTCGCGGTGCCGGCGGCGCGGCTCGGGCTCGGCTACCGCTATGCCGGGATCAAGCGCCTCGTCGATGTGGTAGGGCCTGCCTTTGCCAAGGAAATCTTTTACTCGGCAGGCAAGTTCAGTGCGGAGGACGCGCGCATCATGGGATTGGTGAACCGGGTGGTGCCGCCGGTCGAACTCGATGGCTATGTGCGCAAGTTTGCCTCGACCATCAGCGCCAACGCCCCGCTCACCATGAAGGCGGCCAAGATGGCGATCAATGCCGCCGTCGAAGACCCGGAGCGGCGGCGCATGAGCGAGATCGACGCCGCGATCAAGGCCTGCTTTGCCAGCGAAGACTATATCGAGGGCCGCCGCGCCTTCATGGAAAAGCGCAAACCCGCCTTTAAGGGACGCTGAGGCGGAGGCGACGCTGCTGGACTTGGCGCGCGCGCAGCGTCTACCGCGGCCTCGGTGGCGCGGGACGCGGGCTCACGCGCTGCCGATCAGGATGCCGGCTGCAAACACGATGAGGCCTCCGACCACGACCTGGAAGGCCGCACGCAGGAATTTCGTGTCCATGTAGCGCGACCGCACCCAGGCGATGACCCATAGCTCGACCAGCACCACGGCAATGGCGATACCGGTGGCCAAGGCAAAATCGCCGATCAGGTAGGGCAAGGTGTGGCCGATGCCGCCCAGCGCCGTCATCGCCCCGGTAATGGCGCCCCTGAGCAGCGGCGGCCCGCGTCCCGTCAGCTCGCCATCATCGGAGAGGGCTTCGGCAAAGCCCATGGAAATTCCGGCGCCGACCGAGGCGGCAAGACCGACCAGGAAGGTTTCCCAGGTGTTGTGGGTGGCGAAGGCGGCCGCGAACAAGGGCGCCAGGGTGGAGACCGAGCCATCCATCAAGCCGGCAAGCCCGGGCTGCACCACCTGCAGCACAAAGGCGCGCTGGCGCGCGGCGTCCTCGGTGGCTTTGGCGCCGCCGGTCAACAGCTCGTGGGACAGTTTCTGCGCGAGGTCGATATGCTCGCGCTCTGCGGCGGCGAGATCGCCCAACAGCTTGCGGATGCCGGCGTCGGTGCTGCGCGCCAGCGCGCGGTCATAGAAGCGCCGGGTCTCCAATTCGATGGCCTCCGCCTGCTTGCGCACCTTGTCGAGGCCGAGGGGGCGCACGATCCAAAGGGGCTCATGCCTGAGGAAGCCTTTGACGTCGTGCCGGCGCACGAGCGGGATGTGTTCACCAAATTTTTCGCGATAGAGCTCGATCAGCCGACGCCGGTGCTCGTTTTCCTCCTCGGCCATTTCCTGAAAGACGTGGGCGGAGGCCGGAAAGTCTTGGCGCAGGCCCTCGGCATAGTCGGCATAAATGCGCGCGTGCTCCTCCTCGAGCGAGATGGCGAGCGCGAGCAGTTCCTGCTCCGTCAGGCTGTCCATGTGCCGCATGGCAACACCCTTTGTTTTCTGAGCTCAAATTTAGAATAATTCTAAATAGGTCGGGCGAGCAATGCCAATCGAGCGCGCGCCCGTTTCTCGCCTCGGCTACTCGCTGCTTGGCCGGATCGGCCATGCTCGTGGCCGGGCCAGCCGCTGGGCCCACCGCGGCACGCAGCCCACATCGCAGCGGCGCGGAGCCACCCGTCGACAACAAGCCTGCTGGGGCCGGACAACCTCGTTTCCAACGTCGCCCGCGATGCGCGGATCGCAGCCCGTGAGAGGATCGCAACGTGCCGCTGCGGGGCTGCGAGCAGACGCTTCTCGGGGTTGCTGTTTGGCCCCGGCGACGGCGCTCTTGCCTGTGAGATGTTCGGCACCGGCACGGGCGGACACGGCCGAGCGAGGCGCGACCGTCGCCGCCACCGACAGTGCCGAGGCCCTCACGGTTGCGATCGACATCGCCGTCCCCTTCGACGTCAAGGCGCGGCAGAGGCAGGCTTGGCTCAGCCGCGGCCTTAACGCGCGCAACGAGCTTTTCGTTAGCGCCATAACGTCTGGGGCCATTCCCATCGGCAATCGCAACGCCGAGGGGATCGGGTGTTTGCGCAAAGCGATCAAAACCGGCGCGGACCCAAAAAGCTCCGACGTTCGCAGTTGGCGGCGGCGCGGGTCAGCAGCTCTCTCGCCGGGGAATTGTTCCTTCGCACGAGCGACAGCTGTGGCAAGTGGTCCGAGCTGCCCAAGCTCTATTAGCAGTGACCATCAGCGCCGCGCCTGACGTGGCCGGTGATCTCATTGCGTCACCGGTGATCGCGTTGCCAAGTCGGACAGCCGCAAGGCGCCCGCCCTCGAGCGCCTGCGCGCGTCCGGTGTCCGGACCGCAGCTGCGGCCGCTCGCGCTCCAGATCTTGCAGGCCCGCGACCGGGCAAGCCAGATCCCTTGCGCCGAGGCTGCGCGCAGTATTCGGTCTTGCGAGGCCTTCTATGCAGTGACGACCCTTTGCCGCACCGGGCAGTACACCCTAGGGGGTCCGGCCGTGCAGCCGGACCTGAAGAAGGACACCGACGTGAGGCGGAAGCTCGGCGCTCGTGCGGCCTTGCAGGCTGCGGAGCGCCGGCGGCTCAGCGACCTCTGATCGGCACCCAGCTGTTGGGGAAATGAATGTTGCCCGCCATCGCCTGCAGCGGCGTGTCGTAGTGGTTCCAGAAGATATAGACGGCGACGAAAATAATCACGGTCAGGATCGAACCGACAAACGCACTTCGGCTTAGCGAATTGCCGATCAGCGAGGCCACAAAGGTGAGTGCGGCCAGAAGCCCGAGGGGCATGACGGGGATGGTCGTCCAGTCGATTGGCATAACGATGCTCCTGTTGGCTCTCCGCACCGATGTGGTCCCCACGGGATCAGATCAGGCTCAAACTCAGTGTGGCGTCAAGCGGAACACCGCCGCACGCAAAGATGCAATGCCTGCCGATTGTGGCGCGGCGAAAGCAAAGTTGGGAGTGGTCCATCGTCCGGCCACCCCATGCGGGCCCCCGGCCGGGATCGCTCGCGCCGGCCCTTGCCGTCCGCAAGACCCGCCGTTGCAGCCGCCAATCCGTTGGCAGCGCTCGTGAATTCCAAGCCGCCGACCGCCACGCGCGGTCGCTGCAGGTCGCTTCAACAAGCGCGGCAGGGGCGCGCGGGCCTTGTTGCATCGGAGCGACGAGGTGCGTAGCGTCGGGGATAATCGCGGTTCTCCCCTTTTTTGTCGCATGCCTGGCGAAAAACCCGTCAGGCCTGCCCTCAGCTAGGCGCGCGCGCACGTGGATCCTTTCGTTTTCACAGCCGTGCTCGCCGCGGCGGCGTGTCACGCCGGCTGGAACGCGCTTCTCAAGCTGCAAGTCGCCCCCGTCGTCGCCACGGTTCTGGTCGCCGTCGCCGCCGGAGCCCTCGCGCTGCCGCTGTTGCCCTTCATACCGCTGCCGGCCGCGGCCGCCTGGCCTTACATTGTCGCCTCCGCCATCATCCATGTCGCCTATTTCTTGACACTGGCGGAAGCCTACCGCTGGGGCGATCTGAGCCAGGTCTATCCGATCGCCCGCGGCACCGCCCCGCTCTTGACCGCGGCGCTTGCCAGCCTGTGGCTGCACGAGGCGCTGGGTGCGATCGGCTGGGCCGGCATTATCGTGTTGGCAGCCGGCATCCTGCTCCTGACGTTCAAGGGGGGTCGCAAGCTTGAGCGCTTCGATCAGCGCGCGATTGCGTTTGCGCTTGCCACTTCGCTCACCATCACCGCCTACACGCTGGTCGACGGCATCGGTGCCCGCCTGGCGGAGAACGCGCTCGCCTATACGGCGTGGCTCTTCATTGGCGATGGCATCACCATGGCGATCTATGGCTGGCTGCGCGTCGGCCCCAGCCTCGTCAAGGACTTTCGCACGCACTGGCGCATCGCCACCGCCGGGGCCGCACTGTCGACCGCGGCCTACGCGATCGCCATCTGGGCAATGACCGTGGCCCCCATCGCATTGGTGGCGGCGCTGCGCGAGACGAGCGTGTTGTTTGCCGCCCTGTTCGGCACCTTGATTTTGCGCGAGCCAGTGCTGCCCATGCGCCTGCTCGCCGCCCTCCTGGTGCTGGCTGGCGCGCTACTCTTGCGCTTTCGCTAGGCGGCTCATTTCGTCGGCCGAGCCTCGCCGGGCGGCGCGGACGTAATCGACCCGGTTTGGATGGCATTGGCACCCTTCGCCGTCGGCAACGACGGCCGCCGCGCCAGCTGCCGCCAATCGACGCCGAACCAGTTATCCTGTGGCAGCAAGCGCTGCTGCAGCGCGCCCCACAGCGAGCGGGACGTCACCCCGTCCACGAAGGTCTTGAGCGGTGGTGTCAACAGAAAAGCGATCACCGTTGCCACGGCCATGGCCGCGGTCGCGCCGGGATGGCGCGGATCGATCAGTTTGAGTGCGGTACCGAAAGAAGCCTTGAGGCGCGTATCCATCACGTCGACGGAATAGATCTCGTCCAGAATGAGGTGGGTGAGATAGCCGATGGTGAGGAAGCCCGCCGCCAGCCAGGCCACGCCCTCGTTGCGCCCGAGCACGCTCGTGTAGATCGCGGCGGTGGCGCAGGCACAAAAGACGCTGGCGAGGATCGAGTGCCAGATGCCGCGGTGCGCGCTCAGGCGATGGAAAAAGGCATGCGCGACGTAGCGCACCAGCACCAGGGTGCCGAGCCATAGGATGATCATTTCGACGACGGAGTATTTTTGCTGCAAACTGAAGAGCACGGCAAAGGCAAAGAACACCCCGAGGCCGGCAAACATGGCCCGGCTGGGACGGGAATCCTTGAGGTCGATGTCGGGCAAGACCGAGCCCAGCACGCCGGCGAGCGTGACGGCGACCAGGTTTTCCGGCGCCACCACGTCGGCGGCCAGTGTCACGGTCGCCAGCGCACCACTGACGACGGTCCCCACGGCGATATGGGTTGGGAAATTGGCCATTGCGGCATGCCTTCTTCCGGGGAGCCAGACGCACGCCAACTGCTGAGCCGGCCGACCGGGCCGAGCTCTAGAATTTTCCTATCATCAGATTCGGGTCGAGCGGGCTACCCAGGGCAAACGAGCTGTTGATTTCGCCGCTTGCGGCGACGGTTTTCACCATGCGGCTGAAGGCCTTGGCCGCCGTGCAACACTGAATTGCGCTGGTATTCGCCGCGCGTTCGTGCCACATCGAGACGAAAGCGCATTGGCTCGAACCGCATGCTGGCAGGACCTCTGCAAGTCGCCGACAAGCTGAAGGTTACCGCCGTCATCTCGATCGTGGTGGCGGCCGTGGTGCTGGCGCTCAAATTCCTGGCCTACTGGATCACCGGCAGCGTCGCGCTCTACTCCGACGCGCTGGAAAGCATCGTCAACCTGATCACCGCCCTGGTGGCGCTTTATGCCTTACATATATCCGCCCAGCCTGCCGATCGGCGCCACCAGTTCGGTCATCACAAGGCGGAGTACTTTTCGGCGGTTTTGGAAGGCGTGCTGATCGTCCTTGCGGCCCTCCTGATCGTTCGGGAAGCCTACGATGCCCTGATCGTGCCGCGCCGTCTCAACGACCCGGTGCAGGGATTGTTGATCAACGGCGCGGCGACCCTCATCAATGCCGCCTGGTCCTACTTTCTGTTGACCTGGGGGCGCAGGCAACGTTCGCCCGCGCTGGTTGCCGATGGTTGGCACCTTCTTACCGACGTGGCGACCTCCTTGGGCGTGCTCGCCGGCTTGGTGCTGGCGACGCTGACGGGCTGGCAGGTGCTCGATCCGCTGCTGGCCGCCTTGGTCGCCATCAATATCCTGTGGGCGGGCTGGCGCCTGATGCGTGACTCCATCAGCGGCCTGATGGACGAGGCGGTCACGGCCGAAGTGGCGCGGCGCATCCGCGAAGTCATCTCCAATAATGCGGAAGGCGCAATCCAGGCGCACGACGTCAAAACCCGCACGGCGGGGCGCGTGACGTTCATCGAGTTTCACCTCGTGGTGCCCGGCCGCATGACAGTTGCCTCCTCGCACCAGATCTGTGACAGGATCGAAGATGCGCTGGCCGATGCCATCCCGGGCGCGGAGGTCTTGATCCACGTGGAACCCGAGCACAAGGCCAAGACCAGCGGGCTGCCGATTGCCTGAAAGCTGCCGCGCCCTTTGCAGGCGAGGCTCGTTTTTTAGGTCATCTCCAGGGGCGTGGCGCCTTTGGGCGGCGGGAAAGCGGCGTCGAGCGCGTCAAGGTCCTCCGCCTCCAGCTTAACCTCAAGGGCCGCGAGATTGGCCTTGACGTGTTCGGGGTTGGCGGCCTTGGGGATCGTCACCACCCCGGGTCGACGCAGGATAAAGGCCAGCGCGATTGCCGCCGGCGCCACGCCGTGCTTGGCGGCGAGGGCCCGCAGGGGCGGCTCTTTGGTGAGCGGCCCCTGACCCAGGGGCGAGTAGGCCATCACCATAATCTCGGCGCGACGGCAGTAGGGCAAGAGCTCCCATTCGATGCCGCGGCTGGCCAGGTGATAGAGGACTTGATTGCAGACGCAGGCCCCTCCCGCGGCAACGCGGGCGAGCTCGTTCAGGTCATCCGTCGCAAAATTGCTCACCCCCCAGCGTCGGATCTTGCCATCCCGGCGCAGGCGCTCAAACGCCTCAACCGTCTCGGCGAGGGGATAGGCGCCGCGCCAATGCAGGAGGTAGAGGTCGAGGTAATCGGTCTTCAGCCGGCGCAGGCTCCGCTCGCACGCGGCAATCGCGCCCCGGCGCGAGGCATTGTGCGGATAGACCTTGCTGACGAGGAAGAGGTTATCGCGCTTGCCCGCGATCGCCTCGCCGACAATCTCCTCGGCGGTGCCCTCGCCGTACATTTCGGCGGTGTCAATCAAGCGCACGCCAAGATCAAGCCCAAGCCGTAGCGCGTTGATCTCGGCGTTGCGCGCGCTCTTGCGCTCGCCCATGCGCCAGGTGCCGAGGCCGAGCACGGGCACGTGCTCACCGGTCTTAAGCGTGAGAGAGCGCATGAGCCCATCCTTTTGTCGGGGGTTGCGCGAGCACACCAGGCGAGCTCAAGCGCCACTGCCTGGCAACGGACTTGAGGCGATGAGAAAACGCTGCCACAACGTTCCCATAGGGTCTTTGGTTTCGAGCAGCGATGGAGAGAATGGTGGACAAGGCGTTGCGAGACAAGGGGCTGGCCATCCGCAAGGCGGTGCTGGGCGAGGAGTATGTCAATCGTGCGGCGGCGGCGGCCGACGATTTCAATGGTCCGTTCCAGGAAATTTTGAACGAGTACTGCTGGGGCCTGGCGTGGAGCGATGAGCGCTTGCCGCACAAGACCCGCTCCATGTTGAACCTCGTCATGCTGGCATGCCTCAATCGCATGCACGAATGGGAGCTGCATCTGAAAGGCGCGCTGAGGAACGGCGTCAGCAAGGAAGAGGTTCAGGCCATCATCCACCAAATCGCCATCTATGCCGGCGTGCCGCTGGGGGTGGAATGCTTCCGCGCCGCGCGCAAAGTCTTTGCCGAACTGGACAAGGGCTGACAGCAAAAGCGGGCCCGCGGTCGCGCTTAGGCCGCGTAGGGCGCGAAAATCGAGACCACGTCGCGATAGACCTGGCGCTTGAAGGGAATGATCAGCTCGGGAAGCTCGGTCATTTTCGCCCAGCGCCACGCCTCGAACTCGGCCTTATGGCCATTGCGCGGCGAGATATCGATCTCGCTTTCCTCGCCCAGAAAGCGCATCGCGAACCATTTCTGGCGTTGCCCCCGGTAGCGCCCCTTCAAGGCCACGCCCAAGAGTTCGCTAGGCAAGTCATAGCTGAGCCAGCCCGGTGCCTCGGCGATGATCTCGACCGAGCGGACGGCGGTTTCCTCCTCGAGTTCGCGCAAGGCCGCCGAGCGTTCCTCTTCGTGCACGCCGATGCCACCCTGCGGCATCTGCCAGATGTGGCCGGAGCGGTCGCCCGCCCACTTGGGCCGGCGCCGGCCGACCCACACCAGCCCGTCGCGGTTGATCAGCATGATCCCGACACAGGGGCGGTAGGGCAGATCGAGGTTCAACTGCGTGGGCACCAGCGTTGGCCCAAGTCCATGCGCGCACAAGCTAATTCGAGTGTTGCGTGATTTGGGCGGCTTTGTCACGCGCAAATCGCCGGTGGGGTGAGAGCGCCCTTACGGGCGATCTCCGATCAGGTCGGCAAAGTCGCGCAAGACTTCGGTGTAGACCGCCCGCTTGAAGGACACGACGAGGCCGACGAGTTCGCTCGCCTCGGCCCAGCGCCAGGCGTCGAACTCGATGCCCTGCCCCGCCGGTCGCTCAATCGCGATTTCCGTCTCCGGGCCGAAAAAGCGCACGGCAAACCATTTCTGCCGCTGACCGCGGTAACGGCCGCCCCAGGCCCGCGGCCGCAGCCGCGCCGGCAAGTCATAGCTCAACCATCGCGGGCTTTCGGCGAGCAGCGTAACCGAGCGCATCCCCGTCTCTTCAAAGAGTTCGCGCAGCGCCGCGGCTTGTGCATCCTCATCGGCGTCGATGCCGCCCTGCGGCATCTGCCACCAGGTGCCGGGCCCTTCCGGCTCCTGCGGCGCACCGAACCGCCGCCCGATCCAGATGCGGCCCGTCGCGTTGAGCACCATAATGCCCACGCAGGGTCTGTAGCTCAGTGTTGCGTCCATGCGCGTCTTTAAAAAAGTTGGGCGCCAGCGGGCGCCCAAGCTCGCCTGTGCTGTGCCTCGGCCCTACTTGGTTTCGGCCTTCTGCGGGCCGTCGCCGTCGGGCGCCTCGGCCTTCTTCTTGGCTTGGGGCAAGGGTTCGCCGCGCAGCATCTTCAAGGCATACTGGAGTTGGGTGTCCTTCTCCGCCTCCTTGGGCACATAGCTCGAGGACCCACCGCCTTCCTTGCCGTCCTTCGTTTCGCCCTTGAGGTGGCCGCGCAGGCCCGACTCGCTGGGCGACCGGTTTGGCAGCTTGCTCTGCAGTTCCTGCGGCAGCTCCTGCTCGACCACCACATCGGGATCGATGCCCTTGGCCTGGATCGAACGCCCGGAGGGCGTGTAGTAGCGCGCCGTCGTGAGGCGGATCGCGCCGTTGGCGCCGAGCGGAATGATCGTCTGCACCGAGCCCTTGCCGAACGAGCGCGTGCCGATCACGGTCGCACGCTTGTGATCCTGCAGCGCGCCGGCCACGATCTCCGAGGCCGAGGCGGAGCCGCCATTGATCAACACCACGATGGGCTTGCCCTCGGTGATGTCGCCTGGGCGGGCGTTGGCCCGCTGCGTCTCTTCCAGGCCGCGGCCCTTGGTGAGCACGATCGCGCCCTTCTCGAGCATGTCATCGGACACGGCAATGGCTTGATCGAGGAGACCGCCCGGATTGCCGCGCAAATCGATGACGTAGCCTTTGAGGTTCTTGCCGGCCGACTTCTTCAGACCGTCGACGGCCTTCACCAGGTTGGCGTGGGTCTGCTCGTTGAAGGTCGATACCTTGACGTAGATGATATCGCCTTCGGCGCGCGCCTTCACGGCATTGATGCGGATGACGTCGCGCACGATCTTGACGTCGAAGGCATCCTCGCGGCCCTTGCGCACGATGGTGAGCGTAATGGGCGTGTTGACGGGGCCGCGCATTTTTTCGACGGCCTGTTCCAAGGTGAGCCCGACGATCTGTTCCCCGTCGAGATGGGTGATGAGGTCGTTGGTCAAGAGGCCGGCCTTGGAAGCGGGCGTATCGTCGATCGGCGACACCACCTTGACGACGCCATTTTCCATGGTCACTTCGATGCCAAGCCCGCCGAACTCGCCGCGCGTTTGCACCTGCATGTCGCGGAAGCTCTTGGGATTGAGGTAGGCGGAGTGGGGATCGAGCGCGCTCAGCATGCCGTTGATGGCCGAATCAATCAGCATGGCATCGTCCGGCTTTTCCACATAGTCGCTGCGCACGCGCTCGAGCACATCGCCGAAGAGATCAAGCTGCTTGTAGATTTCCGAGTTGCCCGACGTTGCCGAATAGGTGCGCGTGACGTTGAGGACGGTGGTGGCACCGGCAAGGCACGCCAACAGCACGAAGGTCCAAAAGGCGTAGTCGGATTTCTTGGTCATTCTTGCACCTTTCGAGAGGCATCCGCCCACCAGGGGTCGGGGTCTATTGGCCGCTGATCCTTGCGGAATTCGATGTAGAGCACAGGACCGCCCTCCTGTGCCTTCGGCAGGGACGACTTTGCAGCTGCACTCATCACGCCTACCGGCTCCCCAGTAAGCACGAATTGGCCGAGTTGCACGTCAATCTGGGATAAGCCTGCTAGCAAAATATGATACCCTCCGCCAGCATTGATGATCAAGAGCTGGCCATAGCTGCGAAACTCGCCAGCGTAAACAATCCAGCCATCACAGGGCGAGACAACCTGCCCCCCGTAGCGGGTCTCGACGACGAGGCCCCGGGACTGGCTGCCATACTGGGTTTTTTCCCCAAAGGTCAGCACGCGGCGGCCGTGCGCCGGCAGCGGCAGCTGGCCCTTTGCCTCAATAAAGGGCATCGCTGGCTTGATGCGGCCAGGCGTAAGCATAGCCACGCGGTCGGAGCTCGGGGCGAGTTCGGCCGAAGATTTCCGATCGTTCATCTGCTTGGCCGCGGCGGCGCGCTGTTTTTCCTGTTCGCGCGCGGCCATCTCCTGTTCATAGGTGCCAAGCCCGGTGCGCTCGGCAACTTCCTTGTCGAGTTTTTGAATGAGGTCGCCCAGATCCGACACGCTTTTGGTGATGTCGGCGGCGGCCTGGCGCACCTGCGCCAGTTCCGACTGGCGCTCGGCGAGCGACTGACGTTTGGTTTCCTGCAGGCCGGCGAGCCGGAGGCGGGCATCGTTGAGCCGGGCCGTTTCGGTTCTGAGCTTCTCCCCCTCCGAGCGGATGCTCGTCACGATGCCGATCAACGCGTTCAAGCGCTCCGAGAGGGCCACGGCCTCCCCGCGCAACTCCGGAAAGGCCGCGGCGAGCAGCATGGCGCTCCGGACCATGGAGAGCGCGTCCTCGCGCTGGGTCACCATAACAGGGGGTGGGTTGCGGCCCATGCGCTGCATGGCGGCGAGCAGCGCCGAAATCGAGCCGTGCCGTTCCTCCAGGGTGCCGCGGATCTGCTTTTCCTGCGCCTCAAGATCGCCCAGCCGCGATTCGATCAGTCCCAGTTTGGCCTCGCTTTGCTGGATCAGCTTGCCCGTCTCGACCAGCCGGCTGTTGATGCGCTCGCGTTCGGAGGCGAGCTTGTCCACATCGGCCTGGATCTCCTTGGAGCGGCGCTGCGTCGCCTCGAGCCGCCCGCGGTCGGATTCGAGCTGCTTGCGGGCGTCCTCGGGACTGGCGGGAGGATTGGGGGCGGTCTGAGCGCCGGCGAGACAGGGCACCAGCCCGGCGGCCAGGGCAAGCGCGCCCGCGCGCGCAGCAAAGCTGAGTTTCTCCCTGTGCAACCTGCCTGTCCCGCCTACCCCAAACCCCAAATGGCCCCCTGCCAGCCCTGAAGCACCCAACGCCGGCGACTCAAAGGCTAGCTGGTGGGATACAACACAATGTGATCCAAGATGATGCGCGATTGTGGCACCGCTGGGTTGCGCCCGCGCGGGTGGCCCCCTGAGCCCCCCGTGTCGGCCAAGGGCCGGCCGCCGCGCGTGCCACGCTCCGCCCGAGGGATCCCTGCATGGAAACGGTTTTTCGCTACCTGAGCGTTTTGGCCCTGCTTGCCGTTGTGGCCGTCCTTTTGGCCGGACTTTGGAACATGCTGCGCGGCAAGAACCCCAACCTCAGTCAGATTTTGATGCGCTGGCGCGTCGGCTTGCAGTTTCTCGCCATTGTGATTGCCATGTTGCTGGTCTACCTGCTGCGCTGAAGAAAGCTTGACCCGCCTGGGTCGCCCGCTACCCTCAAGGGCGGGTGGCGCCAACAGCGACGGGCTTTGGCGCGCAGGATCGGCAGCGATGGTCGTTCTCAACAAGATCTACACGCGAACCGGCGACGCCGGGCTTACCGCGCTCGGCATCGGTGAGCGCGTGCCCAAGCACTCCTTGCGCATCGCAGCCTATGGCACCGTCGATGAAGCCAACGCCTTCATCGGCGTGGCGCGGCTCCAGCTCGGCGCCGAGCCGAAGCTCGATGGCCTGCTGGCGCGTGTGCAGAATGATCTGTTCGACCTCGGCGCCGACCTCACCGCGCCGGAGCGGGAGGGCAAGCCGCAGCGCGAACGGCTGCGCATCAGCGAGGCTCAGGTTCGCCGCCTGGAGGCGGAAATCGACGACCTCAATGCCGAGCTGGCGCCACTCACCTCCTTCGTTTTGCCGGGTGGCTCGGCCGGCGCCGCGGCGCTGCACGTGGCGCGCACGGTTTGCCGGCGCGCGGAGCGGTGCATGGTGGCGCTGGCGAGCGCGCCCAACGAGCACGTCAGTGCTCCCGCGCTGCAGTACATCAACCGGCTGTCGGATCTGCTGTTCGTGGCCAGCCGCACCGCCAATCAGCGCGGCGCCGCCGATGTGCTTTGGGTGCCCGGCCAGAACCGTTGAGGTTGAGGGCGGCTGTGCGCTCGCCCCCTTGTTGCAGAAAAGGACACCCGCCCCGTGGTTTTCATCCCTCTCTCCGACGACAATCCCCTGCGCTCGATCAGCTTCCAATGGGTCAACGTCGGCCTGATCGTCGCCAATGTGGTGGCGTTCTTCCTGCAGAACAGCGAGGGCGCGCAGGCGAGCATCTTGAGCTTTGCGCTGATCCCTGCCGAGCTGTTTCAGGCTCACCTCATCGGCGGGGCCGTGGCCTCCCCGCAGCAGCCGGTGCCGGTGCCGGAAGGGCTGACGCTCATCACCTACCAGTTCATGCACGGGGACATCTTCCACCTGCTCTCCAATATGCTGTTCCTGTGGGTGTTCGGCGACAACGTGGAAGACGCCCTGGGGCACGTGAAATATCTGATTTTCTACCTGCTGTGCGGGGTGGCGGGCGGGCTTCTGCATGCGGTCATGCTGCCGACCTCGCCCTTGCCCCTGGTCGGCGCCAGCGGGGCCGTGGCGGGGGTGATCGGGGCCTATCTGCTCCTGCACCCGCGCGTGCTCGTCTGGGTGCTGGCCTTTCGCATTATTCCCCTCCACATCCGCGCGGCCTGGGTGCTGGGGATCTGGGTGGCGACCCAGGTGATCATGGTGCTCATCAGCCCGCTCGACCAGGTGGCCTGGTGGGCGCACATTGGCGGGCTCATCGCCGGCGCCGTCTTGGTCATTTTCCTGCGCCGGCCGGGGGTCCCGCTGTTCGACCGCGACCTGCGTCCGGTCTGAGGCGGCCGGGGCGGCAGAACGCGGCGCCTCAGCCACAGGCCCTGTTGCCTTGCCTTTGTCCAAAGTGTCTCGGCTGCTGCCCAATTGACACGCACTGTCTGGCGCCCTAGGTTTCCATTTCGCATCTGCGAAGCGCCAATTCGCGTCGCCACAAATCAGGCATATTTGCCCGTTCGCGGCAGAAGCAAGCGACCGCAGTGCGGCATGAGGGGGATGGGCAAGTCCGCCTCCTGCTGACATGGAGCACCTCGTGGAATGAAAGCCCTCGTCGCTGTCAAGCGCGTCGTCGACTTCAACGTGAAGATCCGGGTCAAAGCCGATGGATCGGGAGTTGAGCTCTCAAACGTCAAGATGTCGATGAACCCCTTCGACGAAATTGCCGTCGAAGAGGTGGTGCGGCTCAAGGAAAAGGGTACCCTGCAAGAGATCGTCGCCGTTTCCATTGGTCCCAGCAAATCCCAGGAAACCATCCGCACCGCGCTCTCCATGGGCGCCGACCGCGGCCTCCTGATCGAAACACCCGAGGGCCAGGCGATCGAACCTTTGGCGGTTGCCAAACTGCTGAAAGCGGTGGTGGAGGCGGAGAAGCCCCAGTTTATCATCCTTGGCAAGCAGGCGATCGACGATGACTGCAATCAAACCGGGCAGATGCTGGCGGCCCTGCTCGGCTGGCCGCAGGCGACATTTGCCTCCAAGGTGCTGATCGAGGGCCAATCCGCGCTCGTGACCCGCGAAGTCGACGGCGGGCTCGAGACGCTGAAAATGAAACTCCCGGCCGTCATTACCACCGACTTGCGACTGAACGAGCCGCGCTACCCGTCGCTGCCCAACATCATGAAGGCCAAAAAGAAGCCGCTGGAGATCCGCAAGGCCGCCGAGCTTGGTGTCGACATCGCCCCGCGCCTGAAGATCGTTAAGACGGTTGAACCCCCGGGCCGCAAAGCCGGCGTCAAGGTGGCAAACGCCGCCGAACTCGTCGCCAAACTGAAAGAGGCCGGCGCGCTCGCATGACCACCCTTCTTTTGGCCGAGCACGACAACAAGACACTGGCCCCGACCGTGGCCAAGGCCATGACTGCCGCCCGCGCGCTGGGCGAAGACGTTGACGTCTTGGTCGCCGGTGCCGACTGCCAGGCGGTGGCCGAGAGTGCCGCCAAGCTCGAGGGCGCCAAAAAAGTCCTGTGCGCGGATGCTCCCCAATTTGCCCACCAGCTGGCCGAGGAGGTGGCGGCCCTGATCGTTGGCCTGATGGGGAGCTACAACGCCGTGCTGGCGCCGTCGACCGCCTCGGGCAAAAACATCATGCCGCGCGTGGCGGCGCTGCTCGACGTCATGCAAATCTCCGACATCATCAAGGTGGTGGGCCCCAGCAGTTTCGAGCGCCCGATCTATGCCGGCAACGCCATCCAGACGGTCGAAAGCGCCGATACCAAAAAGGTCATCACCGTGCGCACCACCGCTTTCGCGGCGGCGCCGGCCACGGGCTCAGCGCCGATCGAGAGCCTCAGCGCGCCGGCGCCGGCGGGGCTCGCGAGCTTTGAGCGCGCCGAGATCCAGAAGTCGGACCGTCCCGAGTTGACGGCGGCCAAGATCATCATCTCGGGTGGTCGCGGCCTGCAGTCGGGCGAGAATTTCAAGACCTACATCGAGCCGGTCGCCGACAAGCTGGGCGCGGCCGTCGGGGCAAGCCGCGCCGCGGTCGACGCCGGCTACATGCCCAACGACTACCAGGTCGGCCAGACGGGCAAAGTGGTGGCGCCGGAGCTTTACATTGCGGTCGGCATTTCCGGCGCCATCCAGCACCTGGCCGGCATGAAAGACAGCAAGGTGATCGTCGCCATTAACAAGGACGGCGAGGCGCCAATTTTTCAGGTGGCTGACTACGGTCTCGTCGCCGACCTGTTTCAGGTGCTGCCGGAGCTCAGTCAAGAGCTGGATAAAGCGAAGTCATGACGAGCAGCGTGTTTAGTCGACGTCAGCCGGGGTAACGAAGGAGCACGGTGCGCCATGGATGCAGGCGTCAAACTCAGAAGACCCGGAGGTCACATGGAGCGTCCTCGCAAAGGCACGGATGCCGTGACCCAATCGACCATCAAGAGCGTGGGCATCATCGGCGCCGGACAGATGGGCAACGGTATCGCCCACGTGGTGGCGCTCGCCGGCTTCGACGTCGCCATGCACGACATCAAGAAGGAGGCGGTGGACAAGGCCCGCGCCACGATTGAGCGCAACATGGCGCGCCAGGTCTCGCGCGGCGTCATCACGGATGTCGACATGCATGCCGCGCTGAAGCGCATTGGCTATGCCGCCGATCTTGCCAGCATCGGCGAGGCCGATCTCGTGATCGAGGCCGCCACCGAGGAGGAGTCCGTCAAGCGCAAGATTTTCGTCGATCTGTGTCCCCGCCTGAAAAAAGGCACGATACTGGCGAGCAACACCTCGTCGATCTCAATCACGCGGCTTGCCTCCGTCACCGATCGTCCCGAGCGCTTCATCGGCATGCATTTCATGAACCCGGTGCCGATGATGCAGCTGGTCGAATTGATTCGCGGCATTGCCACGGAGGATGACACCTTTCATCAGGCCAGGACCTTCATCGAAAGCCTGGGCAAGACCATTGCGGTCTCGGAGGATTTTCCCGCCTTCATCGTCAATCGCATCCTGCTGCCCATGATCAACGAGGCGGTCTATACGCTCTATGAGGGCGTGGGCACGGTGGAGTCGATCGACAAGGCCATGCGGCTCGGCGCCAATCACCCGATGGGGCCGCTCGAGCTTGCCGACTTCATCGGCCTCGACACCTGCCTCTCCGTCATGCAGGTGCTCTACGAGGGCCTGGCCGATTCCAAGTATCGCCCCTGCCCATTGCTGGTGAAATACGTCGAGGCCGGCTGGCTTGGCCGCAAGACGCAGCGCGGCTTTTACGACTACCGCGGCGAAAAGCCCGTACCGACGCGCTAGGTCGCGCCCCCTTTGCGCTTGCGGACCGCGCGCGAGGCCGCGTCGCGCACTCCCTTTGCTCTTAGTCGGTCTTTGCGGCCTCTGCCGCTCGCGCGAGGCGCAAAATTGCGAAACTAACGCGCGGTTGCCCCGTCGCGCGCGGGCGCGACGGGGGCTTGTGGCTCACGCGGCGGCCGACGCCGTGGCCGGAAAGGGTTGGCGCCAGGCCGGCAGTTCGTTCAGCCGCGCGTGCCAGCGCTCGATTTCGGGAAAGGACGCCAGCGGGATCTTGGCCTCGCGGGCGTAGGGGAGGGTCACGCCGACGGCGAAGTCGGCGACCGTCAGGCGCTCGGCGATCAGGTACCTGCGACCCGCGAGGTGGTCGTTCAGAACCCCGGCGAACTGTTTGAAAAAGCCGGTCGCTTCCTCGACCGCTTTGGCATCGGCTGGCAGGCCCAGGAACCGCGGCCTGATCAAGTGTTGGAAGTAAAGGGAACCCGCGTGGCGCGTGAAATGCTCGCTGTTCCAACTGAGCCAACGCACGAGTTCGATCTGGCCGGCCGTGTCGCTGGGCCAGAGCTCGGAGCCCATCGCCTTGGCGAGATAGCACATGATTGCATTTGCCTCCCACAGGCGCGCGCCGCCATCGACGAGGGCGGGCAGCTTGCCGTTGGGATTGATGGCCAGGAACGCCGGCGACTTCTGCTCGCCCTTGCCGAGGTCGATGCGCTTAAACTCGACGGGGGCCTCGAGGTAGCGCGCCACCGCGCAGGCTTTGCGGGGGTTCAGCGTTTCGAAATAATAAAGCTGCATGGTCTCACTCCTCCTTTGGCCCACACGCGGCCGGCGTCATCCAGCCAATGCCGGCGCCGCCCGGTTCCATCAGCATGGCGATGCGGCCGACATCGGGCACATCGAATAGCGGCAACATCAGTTTAGCGCCGGCGCGCACGGCCTTTTCGACCCGCGCGTCCACGTCATCGACGGCAAGGAAGGGGATCCAACTTTCCGGAACCTCATCGAACTTCGGCGCTACCAGGTGGAAGAGGCCGGCGACCGGCTTGCCGTCGCAGAGCGCCAGCCAATAGGTGTGACCGTCGGGTGTGGAGGTTGGCTGAAAGGTCCAACCGATGGTCTCGGCATAGAAGCGCTTGGCGCGCTCGCTGTCGCGTGTTCTGAGCTCATTCCAATGGAAATGGCCGTGCGGCGTGCGCGGCTGTTGTTGATGGCGCGGCGCTGGGCGCGCGGGTGCGGTTGCAGGCATGCTGGCCTCCTTTGCTGGGGGTTTAGGCAAGATACTGCTCGAGCTTCTCGAGCGTGCCCGTCCAGCCTCGCTCGTGCCCGTCGCGGGCCTTTTCGTCGAAGAACTGTTCGTGCTGTAGCGTGAGCAGGGTGCCCTCGCTGCCGTCGGGGTCGAGCGTGATCGAAACGAGCGAGCTGCGCTCGGGTGTCGAATGCCAGGCCCAGCTGAACACGAGACGACGGCCCGGCACCAGTTCGCGATAGACGCCGCCGACCTGGTGTTGCTCGCCGCCCTCGCCGGTAAAGTTGATGCGGTAGCGGCCGCCGACCCTGAGGTCGATCTCGGCCGTGACCGAGGCTTGGTCGGCCTCGCGCGGGCCAAACCAGCGCGCTATTTTTTTCGGGTCCGTCCACGCGCTGTAGACTTGGGCGGGCGGCGCTTTGAGCCGTCGCTTGAGGGTGAGGCTTGGTTTGCTGAGCATTCGTCCTCCTGCAAAAAGGTGGCGAGGCGATCGAGCCTTTCCGTCCAGAAGCGCTCATAGCGCGTCAACCATTTGGCCGCGGCCTCGATGCCATCGGGCCGCAAGCGGCAATAGACCGTGCGCCCGGCCTTGGCGCGTTCGATCAGGTCGGCGCGCGCCAACACGTCGAGATGCTTGATGACGGCGGGCAGCGAAACCGCGAACGGCGCCGCGATCTCGGAGACGGCAAGTTCGTGCGCGCTGGCCAGACGATCGACGATGGCCCGCCGCGTCGGATCGGCGAGCGCGGCGAAGGCGCGGTTCAGGGCGTCGCTGTGATAGTAAACCATGTGGTTAAGTATTGTGAGGCGCGCGCAAATGTCAAGACCCCACGCGCGCGGCCTGCAATCTCAACTGGTGTGGGTGCGCCCGAAGGAGGTAGGCTGCGGCCCACGGCGGCACTAGAAGCAGGAGGACGCACATGGCTCAGGGCAAGGTTGCGCTGGTGACGGGCGGGGGCAGCGGCATCGGCCGCGCCGCAGCCCTGGCATTGCAAGGCGACGGCTGGAACGTGGTCGTGACGGGGCGGCGCAAGGCCGAGCTCGACAAGACCGTGGAGATGGCCAAGGCCGGCGGCGGCAAAATGCGGGCGGTGGCGGCCGACGTCGGCAAGCCCGAGGAGGTCAAGCGGCTATTCGACGAAACCAAGCAGGCCTTTGGTGGCCGCCTCGATTTCCTGTTCAACAACGCCGGCATGGGTGCGCCGCCGCTGCCGATGGAAGAGCTCAGCTTCGAGCAGTGGAAGGCGGTGGTCGACGTGAACCTGACGGGCTCGTTCCTGTGCGCGCAGGAAGCCATCAAGCTCATGAAGGCGCAGACACCGAAGGGTGGGCGCATCGTCAACAACGGCTCGATCTCCGCGCACACGCCGCGGCCCAACTCGGTCCCCTATACCGCGACCAAGCACGCCATCACCGGCCTCACCAAGTGCATCGCCCTTGATGGACGCAAGCACGATATCGCCTGCGGGCAACTCGATATCGGCAACGCCGATACCGCCATGGGCGGCCGCATGAAGGCCGGCGTGCCGCAGGCCAACGGCAGCATTGCGCCGGAGGCGGTGATGGACGTGGAGCACTGCGGCTCGGCGATCCGCTATATGGCAAGCCTGCCGCTCGACACCAACGTGCTCTTCATGCAAATCAAGGCGACCAAGATGCCGTTCGAGGGGCGCGGCTAGCCCACTGCGCGCTCCGCGCGCTCCATGCAAAAGTGGGCTGCCCGCGCGCAGGCCGAAGCGGGCGGGCTGGCCGCGGCGCCTGCGCAGCCGCGGGTCACCCTAAGCGCCCGCCCCTCAAGCGCGCCGGCGGAGCCGGGCGAGCCAACCCGCCACGCGAGCGCGCACGAGCTGGCGCAGGAGCGTCCACCCGGCGAGGGGAGAGGTTGGCAGCGTCGCGGCCGGATCGGTCAACTGCCGCGCCATGTTCGCAGCAAACAGCTCGCCCAGCCGGCGCGCCAGGTCCCGGGCGAGGACGCCGCGGCCGATTTGTGCCAGCGGTCCCGTCAGGGCGTAGGTGAGGTCGAGATGAACGGCCGTTGCGGGGCCGTCGGCGCCCGCGGCGGGCTCGATGCGGCAGGCGAGGCTGCCCGCGACGTTGGAGCCGCCCTTACGGTCAATGCCCCGCCCCTCGACACTGAGGCGTTGCTTGGCGGGGCTGATCTGAACGCGGCCCTCTCCCGCAAAGCGCGCCGTGATGGGCCCGAGCTTCAGTTCGAGATGGCCCGCCACGCGCTCCCCGTCGGGTGGGCCGTCGAGGGAAAGGCCCGGCATGCAGCGCGCCAGGCGCTCGATGTCGGCGACGAGCGCCCAGACCGCCGGCGTTGCGTGCTCCACCACGAAGTGCTGGGAGAGCCGGCTGCGACCGTCACGATCTTGTTCCTGCGTGAGGCTGACGCGCACGGGGCGGGAGGCAAGCGCCGGGGCGGCGCGTGGGCGCGGCGCCGTCGCCAGGGTTGTCGCGGTTGCGGGCGTGGGGCTATGGGGTGCGCCAGCGCCCGGCCCCGGCGGTGGGCCGAGCCAGGCCACAGGCATCCCTGGCGGCCGCAACGGCGTGCGCGCGGCCATCACCTCGGCAATGGCGCTGATGAGCCCCATGTAACCCGTGCAGCGGCACAGATTGCCGCTCATTTCGCGGCGGATGGCGGCGCGATCCAGTCCGCCTTTGCGGCGCACGAGGTCGCGCGCGGCAATCAGCATGCCGGGCGTGCAGTACCCGCACTGCAGCGCGTGCTGCCGCCGGAAGGCCTCGCGCAGCGCCGCCATCTCAGCGTCAGCCTCAAAGCCCTCGATGGTCCTGATCGTGGCGCCGTCGCACGTCACCGCCAAGGTGATGCAGGAGCGCGCAATCTCCCCGTCGATGTCCACCGTGCAGGCGCCGCAAATGCCGTGCTCGCAGCCAAGGTGTGTGCCCGTCAGCAACAGCGTTTCGCGCAAGAAATCGGCAAGGTGCGTGCGCGGCGCGACCTCGGCATGAACGTGCTTGCCGTTGACGGTGAGGCTGATCGCCGTCATGCGGCCGCCATCGCCAGCGCGCGTGCCAAGGCCACGGCGCGCAGCCGCCGGTCGTAGGCATCGCCGGCAAAACCCGCCGCGCCCAGGCGCTGCTCGAGGTGGGCGAGGTCGGGCACAGCCTTGATCAGGGCCGCACTCCCTTCCAGCACCAGCGGCGCGCCGCTCGGCGTGCTGGCGGCAAGACGGCAAATGCCCCGCTCGGGATCGTAAGCGAGCGCGCCGATCGCCTCGGCAAATTCGCCAACCTTGCGACAGATCTTGTGATAGCCAAAGCGCGCTCGAGGCGAGAACTTGGGGATGCGCACGCCGGCGATCAGCTCGTTGGCGGCGAGCACCGTTTGCATGGCGCCGGCGACGAAGCCATCGAGCGCCACGCGCCGCCGCGCGCTAGGGTCCGCCAGGACCAGGTCGGCCCCGAGTGCCGTCAAGCAGACGAGCCAGTCCGCCGCTGGATCAGCGTGGGCGAGGCTGCCGCCGATGGTGCCGCGCGTGCGCACGGCGCGATAGCCGATGCCGGCCGCGACCTGAGACAAAAAGCCGGCCGTGGGATCTTTGATCCGACCGTCTTCGATGGCGGCATGGGTGATGAGGGCACCAAGCGTAATGCCATCGCGATCCTCGGCGACCTCGGCCAGCTCGGGGAGACGGGCGATGTCGACGATGAGACTGGGTTGCACCAGGCGCAAGTTGAGCATGGGCCCCAGCGTCTGGCCGCCCGCAAGGAACTTGGCGTCTGGCGTGGCGGCCAGGAGGTCAAGGGCGGCGGACAGCGTCGCCGGCCGGACATAATCGAACGGGGCGGCCTTCATGGCACCGCCTTTACCGCAGCCGCAGCGATGGCTTGGGCAATGCGACGCGGCGTGATGGGTGAGATCAGAAGTTCGGCCCCGAGCGCGGCTACCGCATCGTTGACGGCATTGGTGATCGCCGCGGGGGGCGCAATGGCCCCGCCTTCGCCGAGGCCCTTCTGACCGAAGCGCGTATAGGGCGACGGCGTTTCCATATGCAGGATCCGGACCTCCGGGACTTCGGCCGGCCCGGGCAGCAGGTAGTCGGAGAGCGTCGAGGCGAGCGGCTGGCCCTGCGCGTCGTAGGCCATTTCTTCATAAAGCGCCGTGCCGATGCCCTGCGCCGTGCCGCCCCAGATCTGGCCATCGACGATCATCGGATTGACGAGCACGCCACCGTCCTCCACCACAACGTAGTCGAGGATCTCCACCTCTCCCGTGCCGGGGTCGACCGCCACCACGGCGGCGTGGGCGGCATAGCTGAACGTACCGCTATCGCGCTTGGCCTTGTAGCCCGCGGTCACCTCCAGGCCGGCCGGGTCGACGTCGGCCGGCAAATCCTGCGGCCGGCGATACCAGGTGCGCGCCACTTCGGTGATGGCAATCTTTTGCGCGGGTCCCGTGACATAGCCCGCCTCAAGGCGCACGTCCGCAACTTTGACCTGCAGCAGGGCGGCCCCGATCTTGAGGAGGCGCTGGGCCAGCTGATCGCAGGCGGCGGCGACGGCGCCGCCCGACATGATCATCGAGCGCGAGCCCCAGGTGCCGGTCGAATAGGGGGTTTCGGCGGTGTCCCCGTGCACCAGGCGGATGCGATCATGCGGCAAGCCGAGGATGGAATGGGCCACCTGGGACAGCGTCGTCTCGAGCCCTTGGCCGTGGCTATGCGCGCCAATCCTGAGCTCCAAGCCGCCGTCGGGGGTGAAGCGGGCGAAACACTGCTCGTGGCCCGGCACGAACGGAATGCCCCAGGCGGCATAGACGCTGGTCCCGTGACCGGCTTGTTCGCTGTACATGGCAAAGCCGACGCCGATCCGCCGCCCGTCCTGCTCGCCCCGCCGTTGGCGCTGGCGCACCGCCTCGAGATCAATCGCCGCCATGGCGCGGCGCAGCGCTTCGGGGTAGTCGCCGGAATCGAAATGGCGCTTGCCGATATTGTCGAAGGGCATTTGTTCGGGCCGCACCAGGCTGTTGAGCCGCAGCTGCGTCGGCTCGATCGCGAGCTCGCGGGCGAGTGCGTCGAGGGTGACCTCGAGTGCAAAGCACACCCCGGTGCGTGCCACCCCGCGGTAGGGCAGGATCGGCGGCTTGTTGGTGGCCACCGAATACGTTCGGCAGCGGTAGTGCGGAAAATCGTATAATCCCGGCAGGATCGAGCCGATCTGGCCGGCCTCGAGACAGGCCGAAAACGGGTAGGCCGAGTACGCACCGGCATCGACGCTGGCCTCGCAATCGAGCGCCAGCAGGCGGCCATTGCGGTCGGCGTAGGCGGTGAGAACGTAGTGGTGTTCGCGGCAGTTGGCATTGGCCGTCAGACCCTCGCGCCGGTCTTCGATCCAGCGCAAAGGCACACCCAGTTTGCGCGTCGCCCAGGCCAGGGCCACCTCCTCGGGCAACAGGATGCCCTTGTAACCGAAGCCGCCGCCGACGTCGGGCGCAAGCACACGGATCTGGCCCTCCTCGAGCCCCAGGCATTCGGCCAGTCCGGAGCGCACGATGTGAGGCTGCTGGGTGGAGCTCATCACCACGAGCTGCGCGAGCCTCCCATCCCAGTGGGCGAGCACGGCGCGACCTTCCAGTGGGCTCATGGCCTGGCGCGAGGTCCGCAATTCGCGCCTCACGGCAACCGTGGCCTCCTGCTTGAGGGTGTCGAAGTCCACCTGCGTGGCCGTCGTGAGAAAGAGATTGTCGCCCCAGTGTTCATGCACCAGCGCGCTGCCGGCCTGGCGCGCCGCCAGCGTGTCGGTCACGGCGCTGAGGGGCGCAAGCTCGAGCTCGATGGCAGCGGCCATATCTTCGGCTTCGGCACGCGTGTTGGCCACGCACATGGCCACGAGTTCGCCCACATAGCGCACCTTGCCCGTCGCCAGCACGGGCTGCACGGACGACTTGAACCCCGGCAGGGCCGTGTCGGCGCGGATCGGCGCGACGTCCCTGAGATCCTCGGCGATGAAGACGCGCTCGTTGAGCTCGGCCGGCACGCGCACGCCCTTGATGTCGGCGTGGGCCAGGGGGCTGCGCAGGAAGGCAACCTCCTGCATGCCGGGCAGCCGCAGGTCGCCGACGTACTGCCCGCGCCCGTGCAGGAAGCGGTCGTCCTCTTTGCGCAGCAGCCGCGCGCCGATGCCATTGTTCATGGCGCGTCTCCGGCCAGCGCATCGACCATGCCGCTCACGAGATTGGCGCGTTGCAGGAGGCTCTCGTCGATCTCGGCCGGGCGCGGCACCGGGCTGAGACGCTGGGCAAGGCCCGATAGCTCGGTGGCCTGGGCGCGCCGCGCGGCTTCCGCGGCCTCGATGCTCACCACCTCAAAGCGCACGTGTGCGCCGGGCGTCAAGCGACCCAACGCCGGCAGATCGGCGGAAATGACGGTGGCGATTTTGGGATACCCGCCAGTGGTCTGCCGATCGGCCAGCAGCACGATCGGCAGCCCGTTGCCCGGCACCTGGATGGCGCCGGGCGCGATGCCATCCGAGATGATGTCGTAGCCTTTGCTGTGCCCGAGACGGGGACCGTCGAGCCGCATGCCCATGCGATCGCTGGCCGGTGTCACGGTATAGCTGGCTTGGCTAAGCGCGGCGAGCGCTTGGGGCGTGAAGTAGTCGTCCTGGGGGCCCAGCATAATGCGAAAGCGCGGCGGTGGAGCGAGGTTGAGGCCGGCAAGCCTCACCTCCTCGGCCTCCGCCGCGCGCGCCTGACACAAGGGTAGGCGGTCGCCAACGGCGAGGGCGCGACCATCGAGGCCGCCGATCCCCGCCCGCACCAGCGTCGAACGGCTGCCGAGCACGCAAGGGACGTCGAAACCGCCGGCCGCAGCGAGATAGAGCACGGCGCCCCCCGTCAGGGCGCCGATGTGGAGTTCCTCCCCGCGCGTCAGCCGCGCGCTCTCGAGCATGGCCAAGCGGCGGCCGGCGCGCGCCCTGCCGCCGACGATCTCGATCGGCGCGGCGGCGCCCACGCAGGCGATGCGGACGCTATCGGCGTCCACCACTAGGCTCGGTCCCTGGTAGGCGATTTCCAGGGCCGCGGTGTCGGCTGGATTGCCGACCAGCAGGTTGGCCGCGCCAAGGCTCACCGGATCGAGCGCACCGGAAACCGGAATGCCAAGCTGCTGATATCCAAACCGGCCCCTATCCTGCAGGGTCGTGAGCAAGCCCGCCGACAGGAGGCGCAGCGCCGGCTTCATGCGCGTTGCGGCTGCGGCGTTAGCCGCAACTCCCCGGCTTGCGCCTTGCCGGCAAGCTCGTCGTACTCGGCGCGTGAGATGGGCGCGAAACTCACCGTGTCCCCGGCGCTGACCAGCGCCGCCGGGTCGCGGCGCAGATCCCACAGCCAAACCGGTGTGCGCGCAAGGACGTTCCAGCCGCCGGGACTGTCGATGCTGTAGATCACGCTCATGGCCATGGCGATGGCAATCGAGCCGGCATCGACCTTGAGCCGGGGGTTCTCGCGGCGCGGCAGCTCGAGCGCGGCGGGCAGGCCGCCGAGGTAGGCAAAGCCCGGCAGGAAGCCCACCATGTAGACGCGGAACGGCGCCCCGCTGTGGGCCTTGACCACGTCGGCGGCGCTGAGCCCGGTGCGCGCGGCGACCTCCGCCAAATCAAGGCCCAGGCCTGCATCATAGCAGGCCGGCAGGCGCCAATGCCGCCCGGCCGGCACTTCACCGCTCAGGTCCGCGAGCAAAGGGGCAAGGCGCGCTCTGAGCTCTGCATTGGTGAGGGTGAGAGGGTCGTAGTGCACCATGAGCGAACGGAAGGTCGGCACCGTCTCGACCACGCCGGCAATGCCGGCCGCTTCCACACGCCGCGCCAGGGCGAGCACGCGGGCGCTCATCTCGGCATCGACGCGATCCCCGAATTCCACCACCAGCGCGGTGTCGCCGGCGGCCAGGAATCTCGGTCGGTGTGGGAGATGTTCGGCGGCGGTCAATCGGCACCTGAGCCCGGCTGTCGGGTTCGCTCACATTGTCTGGTTCGGCTATAGATAGTACGATGCGACGAGGGGCGGCTACCGCCATTTTTGCGACGGCCAAGGCGAGGCACATGACATGGCTGAGATCGTCAATCTCAATGCGGACATTGCCGAGGGATGGGGTGCCTACGACATCGGCAACGACGCCGAATTGATGAAGGTCATCAAGTCCGCCAGCGTCGCCTGCGGCTTTCATGCGGGCGATCCCAATACCATGCACCGGCTTTGCCTGCTGGCGAAACAGGAAGGGGTGAGCGTCGGCGTGCATCCCGGTTTCAACGATTTGTGGGGCTTCGGTCGGCGCCGAATCCAGATGAGCCCCCGCGATCTGGAGTACATGATTGCCTATCAAATCGGTGCGCTGCAGGCGATGGCCGCCTACGCCGGGCTGAAGGTGACGCATCTTAAGGCCCACGGCGCCCTCAACAACATGGCGGCCGAGGATGAAGCCTACGCCCAAGCCATCGGGCGCGCGATCAAGGTCGTCGATCGCGACATCATCTACATCGTGCTGTTCGGCTCAGAAATGGAGAAGGCCGCACGCAAGCTTGGCTTGCGCCTGGCGCTGGAAGGCTTTCCCGATCGGCGCTACCAAGAGGACGGCAACCTCGCCTCGCGGGCGATCCCAGGTACCGTGCTCAAGGATCCCAAGCTGGCTGGCGAGGCGGCCTTGCGCATGGTGCGCGATGGCGAGATCGTGGCGCTCTCCGGCAAGCGCATCAAGGTGAAGGTCGACACCCTATGCGTGCACGGCGACGAGGCAAGTGGCGTGGCGGTGGCGCGTGGCATCCGCAGCAGCCTCGAGGAGGCTGGGATCGCCGTCGTGCCTCTCCCCGACATGCAGCTTTAGTTGGGATCGCTCCCGCGTGACCGAGGCACCTCCACATCAGGGTGAGGCCGCACAGCTTCACGTCGCCATTATCGGCGGCACGGGACCCCTGGGGTCGGGACTGGCCCGGCGGCTCAGCTTGGCCGGCTATGGGGTCGTGATCGGCTCGCGCACCGCCGCCAAGGCCGAAGCCGCGGTGGCCAGCCTTGCTGCCGGCGCGGCAAGCCCGGGTCGGTTGCGCGGGGCCGACAACGCTGCGGCGGCAAAGCTGGGCGAGGTGGTGTTCATTACCGTACCGTGGGCGAGCCAGGCCGCCATCCTTGAGGAGATCAAGCCCCACCTCACCGGCAAGCTCGTGGTCGACACCACGGTGCCGCTCGTGCCGCCCAAGGTGGCGCGCGTGCAGCTGCCCGAGCCGCATTCGGCGGCCTTGGCCGCGCAACGGCGCCTCGGGCCGCAGGTGCGCGTGGTCTCGGCCTTTCACAACGTAGCGGCCCAGAAATTGGCCGGCGACGCGCCGATCGACTGTGATGTCCTGGTGTTTGGCGATGATCCCAAGGACCGCCAGATCGTGGTGGGGCTCGCCAAGGCCATGGGGCTCGACGCCCTACACGCGGGTCCGCTGGCCAACTCGGTGGCGGCCGAGGCCTTAACCTCGGTGCTGATCGGCATCAACCGCAACTACAAGGTCGACGGCGCGGGCATCCGCATCACCGGGATTGCCCGCGCCTAGCCCCAGGCGAAATCGCACGACAGGCGCCGCGCATGGGTCCTCTACCTGGCACGCTCGAGCTCACCGTGACCGCGCTGACGGGCCTGCCCGAGGTGCGGCCGGGCGCCGACTTGGCCGGCCTGTTGATTGCCGCGCTGGAACGCCACGCGCTGCTGCCCCGGCAGCACGACGTCCTCGTCGTGACGCAGAAAATCGTGTCCAAGGCGGAAGGGCGCTACCTCGACCTCGACCGCCTCGAACCCTCGGGGCGGGCGCAGGAGCTGGCGCGCATCACCGGCAAAGACGTGCGCCTGGTCGCGGCGGTCTTGAGCCAGGCCGATGAGGTCTTGCGGGCCAAGCGCAACGTGCTGATCGTCGCCACGCTCCAGGGGCTTGTGATCGCCAATGCCGGCATCGATCAGTCGAACCTGACGCTGGAGGACCAGGGACGGCGCGTGCTGCTGCTGCCGGAAGATGCCGACCGCAGTGCAGGCCGCCTGCAAGCGCGGCTGGCGGCGCACTTCCAGTGCGAGCTCGGCCTCATTATTTCCGACAGCGCCGGCCGGGCCTGGCGGCTCGGCACGGTCGGCATTGCCATTGGGGCCGCCGGGGTGCCCGCCCTCATCGACCGGCGCGGCGAACCCGACAGGGCCGGGCGCCCGCTCGAGGTCACCGAGGTGGGCTTTGCCGATGCCGTGGCGGCGATGGCCGTGCTGGCGATGGGCGAGGCGGCCGAAGCGCGCCCGGCCGCGCTCGTGCGCGGGCTGAGCTGGTCGGCACCGACGCGCCCAGCCGCCGCCCTGGTGCGGCCCAAACACGACGACCTGTTCCGATGAGTGAGCTGAGCACCCGTTTTGTGGCCCTGTCGGGCGGCGTGGGTGGGGCCAAGCTCTCCTTAGGGTTGGCGCGCCTGCTCGGCCAGCGCCTCAGCCTGATCGTCAATACGGGCGACGACTTCGAGCATATGGGGCTTTACGTTGCACCGGATCTTGACACCGCCCTCTACACCCTGGCCGACCGCGTCAATCCCGGGACGGGCTGGGGGCGCAGCCACGAGACCTGGACCTTCATGCGGGCGCTGCAAGAGCTGGGTGGCCCGAGCTGGTTCAAGCTTGGCGATGCCGACCTTGCCACGCACGTCCTGCGCACCGCGGGCCTCCGCGCCGGGCGGACGCTGACGGCGGTCAGTGCGGAGCTGGCGCGTCGGCTCGGCATCGCGGTTGAGGTCCTGCCCATGTGCGATGAGGCGCTGCGCACGGTGCTGGAGACCGACGCCGGCACGCTGAGCTTCCAGGACTACTTCGTGCGCGAACAGTGTCGGCCGCGCCTGCGGCAGGTCCGCTTCGAGGGTGCCGAGAACGCCAAGCCCACCCAACAGGTGCTCGAGGCCCTCGCCGCCCCCGGCCTCGGCGGCATTATTGTGTGTCCGTCAAACCCGTGGCTCAGCGTCGCGCCGATCCTGGCGGTGCCGGGGCTCAAGCGCGCCCTTTCGGGCGCGCGGGTGCCCATCATTGCCGTCTCCCCCATCATCGCGGGCCAAGCCGTCAAGGGTCCCGCAGCCAAGATTATGGCGGAACTCGGCATGCCCGCGGACAGCCGCAGCATAGCCGGCTATTATGCCGGTTTCGTCGATGGCTTGCTGATCGATGAGGCCGACGCGGCCTTGGCGGCGGACATGCCGCTCCCCGTCAAGGTGACGAAGACATTGATGCACACGCTCGACGACAAAATCGCGCTCGCGGGCGCGTGTTTGGCTTTCTGTGCCGAACTCGCCCAGGCCGGAGCAGAGACCGGAGCAGGCCCGCCCGGCGGCGGGCGCGGAGCATCGCTGCCATGAGCGCAAGCGCCACCTGGGTGATCCTACCCGTCAAAACGCTGGGCGCGGCCAAGCAGCGGCTGGCCCCGGTGCTGCCGCCCGCAGCGCGTCGCGAGCTGGTGCTTGCCATGTTGCAGCGGGTGCTTGCCGCCGTCGTTGCCGTCGATGGCTTGGGGCCGATCCTGGTGGTGACGCCGGATCCGGGCGTCGCCGGTGTGGCCGAGGCCCACGGTGCCCTCGTCTTGCGCGAAGCGCGCGCGGCTGGGCTCAACGCGGCCGTGCGCCGTGGGCTTGCGCGCGCGGGTGCTGAGGGCGCCGCCCGTGCCCTCGTGCTGCCCGCCGATGTCCCCCTCGTCACGCCGCGCGAACTTAACTCCCTGCTCGGCCCCACGCTGGCCGGTGGCGGCGCACGCGCCACCCTCGTGCCGGCCGCGGACGGGGAGGGAACCAATGCGATGCTGCTCGATCCACCCGGCGCGCTCGCGCCCGGTTTCGGTCCTGGCAGCTATATGCGCCATCTGGCGCAGGCGCTGGCGCGGCGCCTCGACGTGGAAGTCCTGCATCTGCCGGGCCTTGCTGCCGATATCGATCGGCCCGCCGACCTTAGCCGGCTGCTCGGCCCAGCGCCGGAGCTTCAACCCTTCCAGTTCCTCGGCGCCCATGTCATGAAGGCCGGCGGGGATCGACGAGCGGGACGAGAGTGCCCATGATGACGGCGGCAATCAAACAGGCGCTGGCGGCGGCCGAAGCCGGGCAGCGGCTTTCCTCCTCCGAGGCCCTCGCCTTGAGCGCCTGCGAGGATTGGCCCCGGCTCGGCGCCATGGCCGGGGCGCTGGCCATCGCCGGGCACGGCCGACGCATCTCCTTTTCCAAAAAGGTCTTCATTCCGCTGACCCAGTTGTGTCGCGACGTGTGCCACTACTGCACCTTTGCGCAGACGCCGCGCCAGAAGGAGCCCTACCTGAGCCCGGAGGCCGTGCTGGCGATCGCCGAGGCGGGGCGGGCGGCGGGTTGCAAGGAGGCGCTGTTTACGCTCGGCGACAAGCCCGAGCTGCGCTACGCCGCGGCGCGGCGCGCCCTGGCCGCGCTCGGGGCCGCCTCGACGCTCGACTATCTTGAGGCCTCGGCGGCGCGGGTGCTGACGGCAACCGGCCTCTTGCCCCATCTCAACCCCGGCCTCTTGGACGAGGCGTGGCTGCGGCGCCTGAAAAAGGTCTCCGTTTCCCAGGGCATCATGCTCGAGACGGCCGCCGTGCGGCTGTCGCAGCGGGGCGGGCCGCACTTCGGGTCGCCAGACAAGCATCCCGCCCGGCGGCTCGCCACCCTGGAGGCGGCTGGACGCGCCCGGGTGCCGTTCACCACCGGCATTCTGATTGGCATCGGTGAGACCCGCCGGGAGCGCATCGAGGCCCTGCTCGCCATTCGCGAGACGCATGAGCGCTACGGCCACGTGCAGGAGATCATTATTCAGAATTTCCGCGCCAAGCCCGCAACGCGCATGGCCGGCGCGCCCGAACCGTCACTCGTCGAGCAGCTGTGGACGATTGCCGTGGCGCGCCTGATTTTTGGGGCGAGCATGAACATCCAGGCCCCGCCCAACCTGCGCCCCGAGGCGCTGGCTGAGGTGATCGGCGCCGGCATCAATGATTGGGGCGGGGTGTCGCCGGTCACGCCCGATCACGTCAATCCGGAAGCCCCGTGGCCGCATCTCGACCGCTTGCGCGAGGCGACCGAACGCGCCGGACGCAGTTTGGTCGAACGGCTCGCGGCCTACCCGGAGGTGTTGCTGGCAAACGCGGCGGCGGCAGGCGACGATCAGGGGCGAAGCCCGGCACGGGTAGGGGGCGCGCGCTTCCTGGCGACGCCGTGGCTTGACGAGGCATTGAGGACGCCCGCCCTCATCCTGATGGACGGGGAGGGCTATGCGCGCGAGACGGGCTGGGTTGCGGGTGCGCTGGCGGCCCTGCCGGCCCCGCCGCTTGCAGCCGCGGCAGGCCGATCGCCAAATGGAGGCCCGCTGCAGCGCTCCCTTGCGCGCGCGCTGGCGGGCGAGGCGCTCGATGCAGAGGCCATCGTTGGCTTGTTTGGCGCGCGCGGGCCCGACTTTGCCGCCGTCATCGCCGCCGCCGACGCGCTGCGCGCCCGTTCCGTGGGCGATCGCGTCAGCTACGTGGTCAACCGCAATATCAACTACACCAACATCTGCACCTACGGCTGCAAGTTCTGCGCCTTCTCGAAGGGGCGCCACAACCTCGGCCACCGCGACCGGCCCTACGACCTCGACGCCGCCGAGATCGGCCGCCGCACCGCGGAAGCCTGGCAGCGCGGCGCCACCGAGGTGTGCCTCCAGGGCGGCATCCGTCCCGGCTACACGGGAGAGACTTATCTCGGCATCCTCGCCGCGGTAAAATCCGCCGTGCCGGACATGCACGTGCACGCCTTTTCCCCGCTCGAGATCTGGCACGGGGCGACGACGCTCGGCCTATCCTTGCACGCCTACCTCACCCGCCTCAAAGCCGCGGGCCTTGCGAGCCTGCCCGGCACGGCCGCGGAAATCCTGGACGATGAGGTGCGCGCCATCCTCTGCCCCGACAAGATTACGACCGCGCAATGGTTCGAGGTGATGGCGGCCGCCCATGACGTCGGTCTGAACAGCACGGCCACCATCATGTTCGGTCACGTCGACGGCTACCGGCATTGGGCGCGCCATCTCCTGGGCGTGCGCCGTCTGCAGGCAAGCAGCAAGGGCTTCACCGAGTTCGTGCCGCTGCCGTTCGTGCACATGGAAGCGCCGATCTACCTCAAGGGTCAGGCGCGCAAGGGACCGACCTTGCGCGAGGCACTTTTGATGCACGCCGTGGCGCGCCTCGCGCTCTATCCAGAGATCCTCAACGTTCAAGCCTCGTGGGTGAAGATGGGACCCGATGGGGCCGTCGCCTGTCTTGCGGCGGGCGCCAATGACCTTGGCGGCGTGCTGATGAACGAATCGATCACGCGCGCGGCGGGTGCCATGCACGGTCAGGAGATCGGCGCGGCCGAGCTGGAGGCGATGATCCGTGGGGCCGGCCGTGTGCCGCAGCAGCGCACGACGCTCTATCAGGCCGTGCCGCGCCCGGACCCAGACGGGGAGAGGCGGCAACCCCCGCCACTTGCGGCCGCAGAGTAGGCCGCCGGAGCCGCTAGCCATGACCCCCTTCGATTGTCCGCGCCGCGTCGAGGATCATGGCGTCCGCGCCCGCGCCGTTGGTTTATTGAAGGAGCGCGGGGTGCGGCTGCCGACCTTTGCCGAACTCGCCGAACCTGAGCGCCTGCCCGCTGCCTTGCGCGACGGCCTTGCCAGCGTCGACCCGGATGCACCCGAGGCCGCCAATCTTAAGCGCGTCAACTGGTTCAATGACTGGGATCGGCGCGACCGTCGCGCCACGCCGGCGTACCTGGAAATCCCCTCCGCGCTGAGCGGGGTTGAGGCCCGCATCCTCGTTGCCATCGGCGATCTCTTCCCGATGATCGGCGCGCACAAGGTTTTGGCCGCCTACGCCTGCCTCGCCCCGCGCCTGGCGGCCGGGCGGTTCGATCCGACCCGGCAGCGGGCGGTGTGGCCATCGACGGGCAATTACTGCCGCGGCGGCGTTGCCATCTCCCGGATCCTCGGCTGTCGCGGGGTTGCCGTGCTGCCCGCCGGCATGAGCCAGGAGCGCTTCGACTGGCTGGGCCAATGGGTGCGCGCGGCCGAGGACATCATTCGCACGCCGGGAACCGAATCGAACGTCAAGGAAATCTACGATGCGTGCGCCGACCTGGCGCGCGATCCGAGCCTCGAGATCATCAATCAATTCAGCGAGTTCGCCAACTACCTTGTGCATTGGCGCTGCACCGGGCCGGCGTTGGAGCACATTTTTGCTCAACTTGCTGAAGCCTCCCCGTCCCTGACGCTGGCCGGCTTCGTCGCCGCCAGCGGCTCGGCCGGCACGCTCGCGGCCGGCGATTATCTGAAACGCCGGCACGGCGCCAGGATCGCCGTGGTCGAGGCCGTGGAGTGCCCGACGCTCGCGCTCAACGGCTACGGCGAACACAACATCCAAGGCATCGGCGACAAGCACGTGCCGCTGATCCACAACGTGATGAACACCGATCTTGTCATCGGGGTGAGCGACCGGGCGACGGACGCGCTCAACGCGGTGTTCAACACCGCGGCCGGGCGCGCCCATCTGCTGCGACGCTTTGCTGTCAGCCCGCAATGGACCGAGTGCCTCAGCCACTTCGGATTGTCCTCGATTGCCAACCTTCTCGGCGCCATCAAAATGGCCAAGCACCTCGGCCTTGGGCCCGATCAGGTGATCGTCACGGTCGCCACCGACGGGCATGGCATGTATGGCAGCGAGCTTAAGCGGTTTCTAGCGCGGCGGCACAATCAGGAGGCCTTGAGCGAGCGGCTCGCCGCCGAGCTGACGGGACAGTACCTGACCGGGGCCGGCACCGAGCACGTCCTTGAGGCCACCACGCGCGAGCGGGAGCGGATCTTCAACCTCGGTTACTTCACCTGGGTCGAGCAGCAGGGCATTGCCGTGGCCGATTTCGATCGTCGCCGACAGCAGGTTTTTTGGCAGGACTTGCAGGCCCTGGTGCCGCTGTGGGATGAGATGATCGAGGCCGTCAATCACGACAGCGGCATGGCGCAAACCTGAAGCCAGGAGGGCGTTGCGCATGAGTTCGAAGGCGCAGGTTGCGCCCTATTCTGAGCTGCGGCGGGCCACGCTGGCGCGCGACCGCGGTCTGCGCGAAAAGGTGATGTCGCTCGAGGCGGCGGCACAACTCGTGCGCGACGGCGAGCACGTGGCGATCGGCGGCTGCACGCTCTCGCGCACGCCGATGGCCATGATCTGGGCCCTGATTCGGGCGCAGAAAAAAAACCTGACGATCTCGCGCTCGATCACGTCCACGGAAGGCGATTTGCTGCTGGCCTCCGGCGTCTCAAATCACGTGATCACCAGCTGGTTCTCGCAGGGGATCGTTTGGGGCGTCTCGAAGATCATGCGCCATTACACCGAGCGCAAGCTCGCGCGCTTCGAGGAGTGGAGCCACATGTCGATGGGCCTGCGCTACCGCGCCGGCGCCATGGGCATTCCCTTTATGCCTTCGCGCTCGATGCTGGGATCCGACGTGGGCCAACGCGTCCTCGATCAGATGCGCAGCATGAGCTGCCCGTTCACCGGCGAGCAGTTGACGCTGCTGCCGGCGCTCAACCCCGATCTGGCGCTGATCCACGTGCAGCGCTGCGATGCCTTCGGCAACGCCCAGCTCGATGGCCTGCAGTTCATGGACATCGATATCGCCATGGCGGCGAAGCGTGTGATCCTGACGACGGAGCGCATCATCGCCAATGAGCAGATCCGCCGCGTTCCCGACTTGACGCGCATTCCCTTTTTTGCCGTGGACGCGGTGGTCGAGGTGCCGATTGGCTGCGCACCGCACGAGTGCTACGGCGTCTACGAGCCGTTCTTTGGCGCGCTCGACGACTATGCCCGCCGCGTGTCGAAGGATCCCGTGGCGGGCTGTCGGCAATATCTCGAAGAGTTCTATCTGGCGCCAAAGTCCTGGTCGGACTATCTGAGTAAAATCGGCATGGACGCGCTGCTCGATGCCTGCCGCCGCGGTCGGAGCGTTTACAATGATTGAAGAGGCCATGCCCGGCGCGCCCTACACCGCCTCCGAATTGTTGGCGGTGATGGCAAGCCGCCTGTTGCGGGACGGGCAGATCGTCTTCGCCGGCGTCGGCGTGCCGCTGTTGGCGGCCACGCTGGCCCAACGCATGCATGCCCCCCACCTCACCATCCTGTTCGAGGGCGGCACGATCGGACCGTTTATCGTGCCGGGACAGTTGCCGCCCTCGACCAATGAACAGCGCTGCACGCGGCGCGCCAATATGGTGCTGCCAATCACCGATGTTCTGCTGCTGCTGCAGCGCGGCTACGTCGATATCGGTTTCATGGGTGGTGCGCAGATCGACAAATTCGGCAATCTCAATTCCTCCTTTATCGGCGAGGCCGACAACCCGCAGATCAGGCTGCCCGGCAGCGGCGGCGGCAACGACATCTCCTCGTTGACCGACATGATCGTGGCCATGAAGCACGAAAAGCGCCGGTTCGTGGAGAAGGTGGATTTCATCACCTCGCCCGGCTGGATCGCCGGCCAGCGCACGCGCGCCGAGCGCGGCCTGCCGCAAGGCGGCATGTGGCGGGTGGTCACCGACCTCGCCATCATGGGGTTCGATGCCGACAGCCGCGAGATGAAGGTCTTGGGGCTCAATCCCGGCGTCAGTCGCGAAGAGGTGGCGGACAACACCGGCTTCAAGCTGATGTTTGGCGAAAACCTGGAGAGCATCGAGCCGCCGCGCCAACGTGAGTTGGAGGTGCTGCGCGAGCTCGATCCGCAGCGGCTCTACACGGCGTGAGGGCACGGCAGTGCAGTCAAGCGACATCCTGCGCAACAACGTGCGAGAAAAGCTGGCGCGCGACGAGGTGGTGGCGTCGATGACGGTGCGGCTGGTGCGCGGCATTGAGATCGCGCGCATCGCCAAGACTGCGGGCTTCGATTCCCTCTACGTCGACCTGGAGCACTCCAGTCTCGGCCTCGACGCCACCGGCCAGATTTGCATGGCCGCCTTGGCGCTGGGCATCGCGCCCTTTGTACGCGTGCCGGCCAATACGCCGGAGTATATCTCCCGTGTGCTCGATGGGGGTGCGCTGGGCGTCATCGCCCCGGGCATCCGCTCGGCCGAGGAGGCGCGCCACGTGGTGGCCGCCGCCAAATATGCCCCCCTTGGACGCCGCGGGGCCTCCGGGGCGCTGCCGCATCTCAATTACCTGAACCTCCCGGCCGGCGAGGCCTATGCGGCCATGAACGCTGCGACCATGGTGATGGTCCAGTTCGAGAGCGCGGAGGCGGTCGACCGGGCCGAGGAGATCGCCGCAGTCGATGGCGTCGATCTGATCATGATCGGCACCAACGACTTCCTGGCCGACATCGGTTTGCCCGGCCAATTCGAAAGCCCCCGCGTCAGGCAAGCCTATGCCCGTACCATCGCGGCGTGCCGCGCCTGCGGCAAGCACGTGGGCGTCGGTGGCCTACCCTCGCGGCCTGAGCTCATCGCCGAGTTCGTCAAGATGGGTGCGCGCTATGTTTCGACCGGCACCGACCTTGCCTTCCTGATGGCCGAGGCCAGCAAGCGCGCAGGTGAGGTGCGCGCGCTAGGCCGCTAACGGAAAAGACTTGCAGGGGGCAGCAAGGAAGCTTGGCCGCAGGCAAGGCGGTACATTTTTTGCGGGCAGTCAGCGCTTCGGGGGCAGGGAGGCTTCAGCCATGGCAAGCCGTCAAGAGTTCGTGCGCGTCGATGCGGCCGAGGCGGAAGCCTTCGGCCAGCGACTTTTGCGGCACCACGGGCTGCCGCCTGAGGATGCCGCCACCGTCGCGCACTGCCTGGTGCGCGCCGATTTGCGCGGGATTGATACGCATGGCTTGCAATTTCTGCCGCAGTATCTCGAGCGCGTGCGGCGCGGCTTGATCAACCCGCGCCCGGTGCTCAAGCCGCGCCGGGTGACGCCGGTGGCCGCCACGCTGGACGGCGACAACGGCTTTGGCTTTGTGATCGGCATGCGTGCCATCGCCGAAGCCATCGAGATGGCGCGCGCCTTCGGCATCGGCATCGTCTCGGCCCACCGCAGCACGCATTTCGGCATGGCCGCCGCCTACGTGTTGCCGGCGCTCGAGGCCGGCTTTATCGCCATGGTTTTTTCCAACGCCTCCCGCGCCATGCCGCCCTGGGGTGGGCGCGAGGCCCTGCTCGGCACCAATCCCTTGGCGGCCGGCGCCCCGGCGGGGGCCCAAGTCCCCTTCCTGCTCGACATGTCGCCGGCTGTCGCCGCGCGCGGCAAGATCCGCCGCGCCGCCCGCCGCGGTGAGGCCATTCCGCCGGGCTATGCGCTTGACGCGGAGGGCCGGCCCACCACCGACCCCAAGGCGGCGCTCGACGGCGGCGTGGTGCTGCCGATCGGCGGCTACAAGGGTTCGGGGCTGTCGATGCTGATGGACATTATGGGCGGGGTGATTTCGGGGGCGGCCTGCGCGGGCGAGGTGGCGAGCCAGTTCCTGGACTACGATCGCCCGCAGAACGTCGGCCACTTCTTTCTCGCCCTCAAGCCCGACCTGTTTGTCGGCATCGAGGAGTACCGTGCGCGCATGGATCGCTTGGTTGAGCGCGTGCATGGGAGCGCGACCGCGCATGGCTTCAGCGAGGTCGTGATGCCGGGCGAGCTCGAGGCGCGCCTTGAAGATCAGCGCCGCAGAAGTGGTGTGCCCTACCACCGCAAGGAGTTCGCGGCGCTGGCGGCGGAAGCGGCCAACGCCGGCCTACCGCCGCTGCCCGTCCTGGCGAGCTAACCTATGGCCCGGGCGTGCGCAAAAGGCCATCGCTAGGATCTGGTCGCTTTTGCGCCGCCCGACCGCATGGTTGTGCCCGGCCTTGGACTGCCGATGCGGCAAGCGAACGGCCGGCCGCGCTTCGATCGGGCAGGCACGCGGCGGCGATGGACTGCCGCCTTCGGCGACGACGCGGGAGCGGCGAATGCTCAGCACCCCAGACCACGGCTGGGCCAGGCTGTGCCGGCGCCAGGCGGCCGCCGGCGACGGCCCAGGAGCTGGGCACGGCATGGCGATGCAAAGAGGATTGTCAGGAACCGTGACGAGCCCCTAGGATCGCCCCCTTCACGCGCCCACGGGATTGCAGGAGGATTGCGCCATGCGCTTGGGGATAGTCTTTGTTTCCGCCCTCCTCGTCCCGTTGCTGTCGGGGGTCGGCGCGGCGCAGCAGCCGCTCAAGACCGCCGTCGACGGCACCTTTGCACCGCATGCCATGCCCAAGCTCGAAGGCGGCATTCAGGGCTTCAACGTCGATCTTGCCAATGAGGTGGGCAAGCGTCTCAAGCGTCCGGTCGAGATCCAGGCCATGCAGTTCTCCGGCATCCTGCCGGCGCTGCAGGCTGGCACCCTCGACTTCGTCGCCGCACCGGTCACGGTGACCAAGGAGCGCGCCGACAATTACATTTTCACCGAGGGCTATCTCAACACCGATTATCAGTTCCTGACCAAAAAGGGTGAGCCGCCGATCAGCGACCTCAAGCAGTTCAAGGGCAAGGTGATCGCCGTCAACAAGGGGGCGATCTATGACAGCTGGGCGCGGGGCCTCGAAGGCGAGATCGGCTGGACTGTGGAGAGTTTCGGCACCCAGACCGATGCGGTGCAGGCCGTGCTCGCGGGGCGAGCCTATGCCAACGTGGCGGGCAACACCGCGATCCAGTGGGCGGTGAAGCAGCAACCGCAGTTGCAGCTTTCCTATCTTCATTCCACCGGGCTGGTGTGGGCCATGCCGCTGCGCAAGGACTCGGTGGCCTTGCGGGCCGAGCTCGAGAACGTCATCGAATGCATGAAAAAGGATGGCACGATGGCGGCCATGCACGCGCGCTGGTTTGGCACGAAACCCGAGGCGAATTCGCCGGCGGTGACCATCTATCCCGGCACCGGGGTTCCGGGTACCCCGGGCTACGACCAGACGCCGCGCGAGCCGAAGTGCGATTGAGGCGGGCGGCAGGTGTGCTGCCCTCACGCGGGCTCAACGGTGATGCGGCGGGCATGGCGATACTGACGGTCTCAGGCCTCCGCAAGAGCTTCGGGGCCAGCGAGGTGCTGAAGGGCATTGATCTTAGCGTCGCCGAGCGCGAATTGGTGTTCATCATCGGACCGTCCGGTTCGGGTAAGAGCACGTTGCTGCGCTGTCTCAACCGATTGGAAGAGCCGACGGCCGGGAGCGTTACCTTCGATGGGGTGGAGGTGACGGCACCCACCACCAACCTCAATTCCCTGCGCCGGTCCATGGGCATGGTGTTCCAGTCCTTCAATCTTTACCCGCACATGACGGCGCTCGGCAACGTGACCTTGGCCTTGCGCCGCGTGCTCAAAAAATCGCGCGCCGAGGCCGACGCCCTCGGGCTTGCGGCGCTGGCCGAGGTGGGGTTGGCGGACAAGGCCTCGAGCTACCCCAGCGAGCTATCGGGCGGTCAGCAACAGCGGGTCGCGATCGCGCGTGCACTGGCGCTTGGTCCCAGGATCGTGCTGTTCGACGAGCCGACCTCGGCCCTCGACCCCGAGCTGGTCGGCTCCGTCCTCAGCGTCATGCGCAATTTGAAGGCGCGCGGCATGACCATGCTGGTCGTGAGCCACGAGCTGCGCTTTGCCCGCGAGGCGGCCGACCGCGTCGTCTTCATGGATGACGGCCGCATCGTCGAGGAGGGGGCGCCCGAGGCGATCTTCAGCGCCCCGCGCGAGACGCGAACCAAGGCGTTCGTCGCCCAGCTGATCCGGTGACCGCATGACGGGGTGGCAACGCTTCCTGGAAACTTTTTTCAAGCCGGAGATGATCGCCCAGTATTGGCCCAGCATCGCGCATGGCGTGCTGGTGACGGTGGAGATTGCCTCCGCCGTCGTTATCACCGGCCTCGCCTGCGGGCTCCTGCTCGCCGGCCTGCGCGCCTACCGTCTGGCTGCCCTTAATATCGGCATTGTCATCTTCGTTGACGTGTTCCGGTCGCTGCCGCCGCTGGTGACAATCCTGATCATCTACTTCGGACTTCCTGGGGTCGGCATCAACTTGCCGAGCTTTGTCGTGCTCTGGCTCGTGCTGTCTTTGGTGCTTGCGGCCTTCGCCGAGGAGATTTTTTGGGCCGGCATCATTTCGACGCCCAGGGGGCAGTGGGAAGCCGCGCGCTCGACCGGGCTTGGGTTTTCCGAAACCCTTGGCTTTGTGGTACTGCCGCAGGCGGTCCGGCTCGGCGTGCCGCCGCTCACCAACCGCACGATTGCCATTACCAAGAACACCGCGCTCGGCACCGTTATCGGCGTGGGCGAGATCTTGAACCAAGCCACCGCCGCGCAGTCCTTTTCCGGCAACGCCACCCCCCTGATGCTGGGGGCGATCGCCTACATTTTGTTGTTCCTGCCGGTGGTTGCCGTCGGGCGCTGGATCGAGACGCGGTTCCGCTGGCGGAGGGTCTGATGGACCAGATCCTGCAGCAGTTCCTCAATGTCGAGATCATGCTGAAGGTCTGGCCGCTGCTGCTGCGCGGCCTCGGGACAACGCTCTATCTGTGCGTATTGACGATCCCCCTCGGCCTGATCGGCGGTCTCCTCGTAGCGCTGCTGTTTTTGAGCCGGAACCGCCTCACGCAATGGCTCGCCATCGGCCTGGTTGACCTCTTTCGCGCCGCCCCACCGCTGGTGCTATTGATCCTGATCTATTCCGGCCTGCCCTTCGCGGGCATCAGGCTCTCGCCGACGGCTGCCGTGTGTCTCGCCTTTTTCTGCAACACTTCGAGCTACTACGGCGAGATCTACCGCGCCGGCATCGAAAGCATCGGTCGCGGGCAATGGGAGGCGGCACGTTCCACCGGGCTCAACGCCTTTGCGACCTTGCGCTTTATCGTGCTGCCGCAGGCCGTGCGCAACGTGCTGCCGGACCTGGTGTCGAATACGGTCGAGGTCGTCAAGCTCACCTCCATTGCCAGCGTGGTGTCATTCCCGGAGTTGCTTTACTCGGCCGACATGGCACGCTCGCTGACCTTCAACTCGAGCCCCGTCGTGCTGGCCGCCATCGTTTATCTGTTGTTGCTGTGGCCCCTGGTGCGGCTTATCAGCCGGCTCGAGCGCGGGGTTGCGACACACTAGAGGAGGCAAGAGGGCCCGATGTCCCGCATCATTACCGTTGCCGCGGCCCAGCTGGGCGCCATTCAGAAAGCGGAGCCACGCGGCGCCGTCGTCGCCCGCATGCTCGCCCTGATGGACGAGGCCAAGGCCAAGGGCGCCGATTTCGTGGTCTACCCGGAGCTGGCGCTGACCACCTTCTTTCCGCGCTGGTACTACGAGGACCGCGCCGAGGCCGACCTATGGTTCGAGCGCGAGATGCCCAACGCCGCTGTGCGTCCCTTGTTTGAGCGCGCGCAAAGGCACGGTGTGGGTATGAGCTTCGGGTATGCCGAGCTGACGCCGGCTGGACATCACTTCAACACGGCGATCCTGGTGGACAGGAGCGGAGCGATGGTGGGCAAGTACCGCAAGGTGCACCTACCTGGCCACGCCGAGTTTGACCCCGAGCGCACGCACCAGCACCTGGAGAAGCGCTATTTCGAGCCCGGCGATTTGGGCTTTCCGGTGTGGCGCCTAATGGGCGGCATTTTCGGCATGTGCATTTGCAACGACCGGCGTTGGCCGGAGACCTACCGCGTCATGGGACTGCAGGGCGTGGAGATGATCGTGCTTGGCTTCAACACGCCGTCCGTCAACGCGCAGCAGGGCGCAGAGGGACCGCAAAAGCGCATCTTCCACCACAAGTTATCGGTGCAGGCCGGTGCCTATCAGAACTCGACCTGGGTGGTGGCGGTGGCCAAGGCCGGCGTCGAAGACGGGCATCCCCTGTTCGGCAGCAGCCTGATCGTCAATCCCGATGGCGAGATCGTGGCCGAGAGCAAGACGGAAGCGGACGAGGTGATCGCCTACGCCTGCGATCTCGATGCCACGCGGTTCGGCAAGGACACGATCTTCGACTTCAAGCGTCATCGCCGCATCGAGCATTACGGACGCATTACCGCGCAAGTGGGCGTCGAACTGCCAAAGGAGAGGTGAGTGGGACATCTGAGCTTCAATTTTGCCGAGCTGCAGCCGAGCCAGCGCTACAAGCTCTTGTGTGGGTTGGTGGTGCCCCGCCCGATTGCCTTGGTGACGTCGATCAGTCGCGAGGGTGTCGTCAATGCCGCGCCCTTCTCCTTTTTCAACGTGTTCTCCGAGAACCCGGCCCTGGTCGTCCTGGGTTTGCAGCACAACGAGGATGGCTCACCGAAGGACACGACCCGCAACATCCACTTGAGCGGCGAATTCGTTGTCAACTTGGTGGATGAGGCGCTTGCCGAGGCCATGAACCTCACGGCCACGGATTTTCCGCCCGGCGAAGGCGAGCCCATGGCGCTCGGAATGCCGACGCTGCCTTCGGCGCTGATCAAGCCGCCGCGCCTGGCGCAAGCGCCCGCCGCCTTCGAATGCCGCCGCAGCGTCGGCCTTGCCTTTGGGCCGCAGCGCGAGCTCCTGATCGGGGAAGTGCTGGGGGCGCACGTGCGCGAGGGTATTGTCGAGGCCGCCACCCTCAACGTCGATTTCTCCGCGCTGGCGCCGGTCGGCCGGCTGTGCGGCAGTGCCTACGCGCGTCAGCGCGACCGCTTCGAGCTCAAGCGCATCACCTATGCGCAGTGGCAGCAGAGTAGGGTTGAGGCTTAGGTAAACTGCACGGCGCCGATCGCCATGGCGACGGCCGCCTGGGTCGGGTCGATCACGGCAATGCCCAGCGCGGCCTCGAGCGGCGCCCGATGCCGGGCCATCCCGGCGCAGCCCATGATGATCACGTCGGCTCCGTCAGAATCGCGCAATGCCCTGCCAACCGCGATCATGGTCTCGAGCGCCTTGTCGCTCGCCGCCGTCTCGGCGACGCTCATGTCGAGTGAACGTTCGCCGGCAAGCCGCTGCATCAGGCCCAGCTGGCGCAGGTAGCGCAGGTGGCGACGGATCGACGGCTGGGCGATGGCGATGACACCGAACTTTTCGCCACGGGCCAGCGCGGACAGCACGCCCGCCTCATTGATCCCGAACACGGGCTGGCTGGTGGCCTCGCGGCAACCATGCAGGCCAGGGTCGGAATAACAGGCGATCACGAAGGCATCGACGTCGTTGCGGCTCCTCACCAGCTGCATCAGCGGCAGCGCCACCGCGTCCACGTGCGCTTGCGTTTCGATGCCGAACGGCCCCTCGTGCAAGGTCTCGCAGACGATCTCGGGCCCGTCCTGGAACGTGACCGGGACAAGGGCGGCGGCAAGGCCACGCGTGACGAGTTCGTTGCTATTGGGGTTCACCACCAGAATGCGGCGGCGGTTGTGCGAGGGCATGGCTCACCTCCTCATGGAAATTGCCGCGGTCGCCCGGCTCCTGGCAATGGGCAGCGGGCAGCGGAGGCGGGGTCGCTTGCTTTCATGCCTGGGCTGGAGCAGGATTTGCGCTTCAGCCGCAGCATCGATTGCAGGCGATGCTAGCTTCGCCGCTCAGCGATCCTGCTCCAGCTGGAGCGGGGCGTAAAGCGAGAAAGCCGCGCGCGACGCGGCATGAGCAGAGGTGAGACATGCCAGAGCCCGCTTTCGACTGCGTCATTCGCGGCGGCCGCGTTGCGACCGCGGTCGACGACTTTTTCGCCGATATCGGCATCACAAAGGGTACGATTGCCGCGATCGGCCGCAACCTCGGTCCCGGCACGGCGGAAATCGATGCCAGCGACCGGCTCGTGCTGCCGGGCGGCATCGATGCGCACGCGCACATCGAGCAGCTGTCAGCGGCCGGCATCGTCAACGCGGACACATTTGAGAGCGCGACCACCTCGGCCGCTTACGGCGGTACCACCACGGCCATCTGTTTTGCCGCCCAGCACGTCGGCATGGACTTGGCTAAGGTGGTCACCGACTATTCGGCCTTGGCCCGCAAAGGGGCGATCATCGATTACGCCTTTCATCTCATCATCGCCGACCCCACCGAGGTGACAATCCGGGAACACATCCCGGCACTGGTTGCCCAGGGTCATTCCACGCTCAAGGTGTTTATGACCTATGACCGGCTGGCGGTGGGTGATGAGAAGTTGCTCGACATTCTCTTTGCTGCGCGCGCAACCGGCGCGTTGGTGTGCGTCCACGCGGAAAACCACGGGATGATCACCTGGATGGGCAAGCGCCTCATCGAAAAAGGCTTTTCTGCACCCAGGTACCACACGGTTGGCCATCCGCGCGGCTGTGAGGCGGAAGCCTTCAACCGGCTCATTACCTTCGCCGAGTTCATCGACCAGCCGATCATGATCTTTCATGTCTCGACGGCCGAAGGCGTCGAGGTGATCCGCCGTGCGCGCGGGCGCGGCCTCAAGGTGTTTGCGGAGACCTGTCCGCAGTACCTGTTCATGACGGCGCGTGACCTCGACAAACCCGGGCTCGAGGGAGCCAAATGGATGTGCTCGCCGCCGCCGCGCGCCGAGGCGGATCAGGAGGCGATCTGGCAGGGCTTGGCTTTGGGCGATTTGCAACTCGTCTCCTCCGATCATGCGCCTTATGCCTTCGACGCCAGCGGCAAGCTCAGCGCCGGGCCATCCCCGAGCTTCAAGCAAATCGCCAATGGTCTGCCTGGCATCGAGCTGCGGTTGCCGTTGCTGTTCGATGCCATGGTCTCCAAGGGGCGTTTGGGTCTCAACAAGTTCGTGGAGCTGACCGCGACCGCGCCGGCCAAGATCTACAACCTTGCCCCGCGCAAGGGCTCGATTGCCATTGGCGCCGATGCCGACATCGCCGTGTGGGATCCCGAGCGCAAGGTGGCGCTGACCGACGGCATCACGCACGACAAGACCGGCTATACGCCCTACGTCGGCCGCACGCTCACCGGCTGGCCCGAAACCGTGCTGCGGCGGGGCGAGGTGATCGTGCGCAACGGCGAGCTCAAGGCGAAGCCCGGCTCGGGTAGCTTCCTGCCGCGCGCGGGTGGAGAGGCGGCGCGGCCGCTGCAGCGCTTGGCGCCCGACATGGATCCGGCGCTGAACTTCGGGGCCAAGCTCTACTAGCGCGCCGCGGCAGTTGACAGCCGGCATGCTTCACCGCCTCAATGCAACGAGCGACGAACGGCCGATGAGGAGAGCGGGAGGGTAGCGTGGCAGCGAGCGACAAACCGCTGGGTCGGGCCCTGGTGCTCGGTCCCGACGAGGGCAAGAGCTATTGGCAGCCGGTACCGGCCAACGGCTTCGCCCGCAATCTGTTCAACGACCAAACCACGGGGAGCGTACACAAGTACTCCTTGAGCGTGCAGACGATCGCGCCTGGTTGCTTCATTCGCGAACACACGCACGCTGAGAATGACGAAGCCGCCTACGTCGTGGCCGGCAAGGGCTTTTTTCAGATCGACGGCGTCGATCACGCGGTCGAGGCGGGCTCGGCGGTGTTCGTCGGCTATAGCCGGCGGCATAAGTGGATCAACCCTGGTCCGGAGCCACTGACCTTCCTGGCCTTGTTCATGCCCGGCGGGCTCGACGCCTTTTTTGCCGAGATCGGCCGGGAACGCAGGCCCGGCGCGCCTGCTCCCGAGCCGTTTGCGCGGCCGGCCAACATTGCCGAAATCGAGGGCCGCACCGTGTTCGGTTGGACCGATCTCAATTTCGCCAAGGCCAAGGAAGGCTAAAACCTCGCATGCTCGACCTGTTGCATGGCATCCGCGTCGTCAGCTTCAATCATTTTCTGCTCGGTCCGATGGCGATGCAGACCCTCGCCGACCTCGGTGCCGATGTCATTGCCGTCGAGAGTACGGAAGGCGCCTGGCAGCGCCATTGGGCCGGCGGGGATATTTGGCACGATGGCGAAAGCGTGCTGCACCTTTGCGCCAATCGCAACAAACGCAACGTCGCCATCGACCTAAAATCGGCGAAGGGCAAGGAGCTCGCGCTGCGGCTCATCGATACGGCCGACGTGGTGGCGGAGAATTTCCGGCCGGGCGTGATGGAAAAGCTGGGCTTCGGCTACGAGACGCTGAAGCGGCGCAAGCCCGGTCTCATCTATGCCTCCGCCACCGGCTATGGCTCGAGCGGACCTTATGTCGACAAGCCCGGTCAGGATCTCCTGGCGCAGGCCCTGTTTGGCGTCATGGCCATTACCGGGCAGGCGAGCACCGGTCCGCGACCCGTGGGCGTGTCGCTCGTTGATCATCACGGCGCGGCCTTGTTCGCCATGGGCGTGCTGGCTGCCTTGGTGCGGCGACAGAGGACGGGCGAAGGCTGCCGGGTCGAAGCCAGCTTGATGCAGGCAGCGCTCGATCTGCAGGCCGAATCGCTGGTGAGCTGGCTCAACTCGCCGCACAAGCCGAACATCAGTGCCTTCAAGCACGTTGCCGGCTGGTACTACGCGGCGCCCTACGGGGTCTACCCCACCCGCAACGGCCACCTGGCCCTCTCGCTGTCGCCGCTCAAGGATATTGCGGCCGCCATCGGTGAGCCGCGCCTTGCCAGCTATGGGCGTGCGGATAGCTTTAGCAAGCAGGACGAGATTTCCGAGCTGATCGCCAGCAGGCTCAAAACGGCGACCACCGAGGAGTGGATCGCGCGCATGGAGCCGCTGAAGATTTGGCATGCGCCCGTGCAAGGCTATGCTGAGATTTGCGCTGACCCGCAGGTGCAGCATATGAAGGCGCTCGCCACGGTGCCCGGCACCGGCAAGACCGGGGCTCCGATCACGGTCGTGAACCATCCCTTGCTTTACGACGGGGCGACGGCGGAGGTCAGCCGTCCACCCCAGCCGCTCGGGGCCCAGACCGCCGAAGTGCTAGCCGAGCTCGGCTTCACGGCCGCAGAAATCCGCGCGCTGGCGGATGAGGAGATCATCAGCACCGGCGCGGCGCCTTGAGCCCCGCGCCAAACGAAGGACCCCGCGATGAAAGAAGACTTCTACGTCAAGCCCGGCGACAGTGTGACGTTCGCCAAGACGGTGGGAGAGACGGACATCTACCTGTTCGCGGGTATCACCGGCGACTTTGCGGTCAATCACGTGAATGAGCAGTACATGGCGCGCTCCAAATACGGGCGGCGCATTGCGCATGGCGTGCTCGTCTTGGGTTTTGCGTCGACCTGTTCCACGATGATGATCGAAAAGTGTCATGGTACCGCGGGAGATGAGACTGCCGTCTCGCTCGGCTATGATAAGGTGCGCTTCCTGGGTCCCGTCTACATTGGTGACACGCTGACCCTGACTTACACCATCGTTGAGGTCGACCCAGTCAAGCGCCGATCGCGCAGCGACATCAAGGTGGTCAATCAGGCCGGCGAACTGGTTGCCGTGGCACAACACATCCTGGCCTGGGTCAAGGACCAGGCCTGACCGGTGGCGGCCGCCGGGTCAGGTCAAGTCGGCAGCGGCGCTTGCGATGGGCTTCCCAGTGCCGTGCCTGATGAGCGGCTTAGGCGCGGGCGCGCCGCCTGTTTTGCGTGTTTTTCCAAGTCCTTCTGCGGTCTTCCCCGGGTTAAAGGCGCCCGGCGCCTGCCCTACGGTCCGCGGGCTTGCATCGGTGTTCGGTGTGTCCATATGTCTGTGGCAGGCTTGGCCAAGGAGACCAGCGATGAGGATCCGCATGACGTCTGTCGCCGCGGGTGTCTTGATGGCGCTGGTGCTGCCGGCTTCCTTGCTGTCGCAAGGGGTGGCGCAAACCGGTCTGCGCGAGCGCGTGCAGGGCGCCACCGAGGCGGTCGAGAGCGCATGCGGCGCCGACATCAACAGGTTCTGCGGCAACGTTAAGCGCGGCGAGGGTCGTCTCTTGCTGTGCATGCAGGCCTACGACGATCAGTTGAGCCGCCGCTGTCAGTTTGCCCTATACCGAGCTTCGCGCCATTTGCAACGGTCGCTCGACCGGGTCGAGCGCCTTGCCGATGCCTGCTGGACCGAAATCGAGGCCAATTGCGCCAATGCCGATCGAATCGGCCAATGCCTCGTGGAAAAGACGCAAGCGCTTTCGCCGTCCTGCCGCACGGCCCTCGAGGATGTCCGGCAAAACTTGGAAAATCTGGCGTCGATGCGCGGTTTACCCGTGTTGAGCTCCGACAACGAGGACGTCGGCCGGGTCGCCGAGGTCATCCGCGATGGCAATGGCAAGGTGCAAGCCCTGCAGATCGACATTGGGCGCTTTCTTGGCGTCGGCGGGCGAATGATTACCCTCGACGCCAATGCGTTCGAACACGTGGCCGATAAGATCAAGCTGCGCCTCACCGGCGAGGCCGTGCGCTCCGTCCCGGAGGCAGCCAAGCAGTAGGCCGCGCAAGGACTGGGGCCCGGGACAACGGCGTTCGCAGCGCCTTGCTTCCGCCCCTGCGTCGTAACCCTCAAAGCAGCAACGGGGCGGCGCGATGGCAGCCGCGGCATCGGCCCGGCGCAGGGATTGCGCGAAGGGCTGCCGCCTGAGATGCCGACTTGCAGCCTTGGTCGCCGCCGCGCCGCGCTCAGGGCAGGGGCCCTGAGCGGTCTGCGGGCAGGGCCTTGGGGGCTAGAGTGGCAGCAACGCGCCAAGGCAAGCCGCAGGCCGGCAGCCCTCTTAAGCGCAAGCCGCATCACTCACCTGCCACCCCTTTGCGCGCCTGGTATTTATCGATGGCCGCCTGCACCGCGGCCCGGCTTTGCTGTCCGGCCGTGGCGAACTTGGTCTTCGCATCAGCGTAGCTCCAGTCGCGCAGCCCGTTGACATTGCGCTGGAAGTAGGGATGCACGAAGCGCGCCATCAGCTCGTAGCTGCGTTGCGTTGCCGGCCAATCGGCCCAATTGTGGGCCAGCAGCAGCACGCCGCCGAAACCGCCGTTCGAGCCCTTCCACAGGCGTTCGAAGTGGGAAATGCAGTCTTCCGGCGTACCGATCGTGGCCAAGCCCGACTCCACCAGATAGTCGGCCGGATCACCGGTGATGTCGGGCGGGATAATGGGAAAGGTCGCCACCTCGGTGAAGTAGCTCCTGAACTCGTCGAGGCCAAATTTGACGTCCCGGCGCGCCTGCTCGCGTGTCTCGGCCACGTGCGCGAAGGTGACGATGCGCCAATTGCGCCGGTCCGCCGTCTTGCCGTGGGCGCGGGCGCTCTCCTCATAGACACCCCAATTGCTGGCATGCGCCTTGAGCGCATCGTCCGAGGTACCGCCAATGGAAAGCATGCCGATGCCGTGCTTACCGGCGGCAAGTGCTCCTGTCGGTGAGCGCGAGGATGCGACCGCCATCTCCATCATGGGCTGCGAATAGGCCTTAAGCTGGAGGCGTGCCTCCACCAGGTCGAACCAGTCGGTCTTTTTGCTGACGCTGCGGCCTTGCATCAACTCCATAATGACGTCGAGGGATTCATCGAGCTTGCGTCGTTGCTCTTCTGGCTTGAGCCCCATCTTGACCGCGTCGTAGACGAGCGAGCCGGGGCCGACGCCGAACATGGCCCGTCCACGCGTCATATAGTCGAGCTGCATCATACGACCGGCCACGGTGAAGGGGTTGTGGTAGGGCAAGGAAACGACGCCGGTGCCGAGCCGAATGTGGCGGGTGCGCTCAGCGGCGGCGGCAATGAACATCTCCGGGCAGGCAATGATCTCGAATCCGCCCGAGTGGTGTTCGCCGATCCAGGCTTCGGTGTAGTTGAGGCGGTCGAGGTGGATGAGAAGTTCCATGTCGCGCTCGAGGCACAAGAGCGGGTTCTCGCGCAGGGGATGGAATGGGGCCAGGAAAATACCGGTCTTTAGGTGTCGGTCGTCCATACGATGTCTTGCCCTTGCTCAGGAGGTATCAGCGCGATCGTAGCGATACGCGCGCGATTAACAAGCCTGCCCGCGGTGCTGCCGGGGCTCCGTTCAGCCAATGTGGCGGCCCATCGACCGCGCTTGCGCGTCCTGTCCGCGGGACGCACCGCTCGGGGTTGGCCCCAGCGTCACCAGAGTGCGGGTCTTCGCGCTTGCCGACGGGCGGGCCCGCGCGCCAAGCGGCGCCGCGAGCAGCCGTTATAACTTTGCTGTGATCAGGCCAAGCCCTGACGTTCACGCACAGATCGGGTGTATAAGGACGGAGCGGGGTACATCCGTCGAAGCGAGCCCACGCGTGGGCCATCCCAGGAGGAAATCATGTTTGAAGTCTCGCGGCGTGACTTAGTGCTCGCCGGCGCAGGCGCCGGCTTGGTGTTCGGCCTGAAAGGACCAATGGCTTTCATCGGCGCTGCGCAGGCCCAGCGCGCTGCCGACAGCCTGAAGTACAAGGTCGGCGACATCGAGGTGTTTAGCCTACATGACGGGGGTGTCGAACGCGGGGCCGAAAACTACGTCAAGAATGCGTCGCTGGACGACGTCAAGAAGGCGCTGGTCGCGGCCGGCACTGGGCCCGACAAGTTCACCAACACCTTTACGCCCACGGCGGTCAGGAGCGGCGGCAAGGTCGTGCTTTTCGACACGGGCTTTGGTGGCAACGCTGCGCCGAGTGTTGGCAAGCTGGCTGAGAACATGAAGGCCGCCGGCCTCGACCCCGCCAAAGTGGATACGGTGGTGATTTCCCATTTCCACGCCGACCACATCTCCGGTCTGTGGGCCAAAGAGACGAGCGAGCAGATCTATCCCAACGCCGCGATTTTGATGCCAGAAGTCGAGTACAAGCACTGGACCGATCCGGCTCTGATCGAGAAGCTCCCCGAGGGGATGCGGCCGGTGGTGCGGCGCCTGCAGGGGACGTTCCCGAACTGGAAGAACGTCAGCCAGTACAACGACGGCGCGGAAGTGGCACCGGGTGTGCGTGCCGTCGCCACGCCGGGGCACACGCCCGGGCATATGTCCTTTTTGGTCGCCTCCGGCGGCCAGCAACTGTTCATCCAAAGCGACGTGACGGGGCTTCACTACCTGTTTGTCAGAAATCCCGGCTGGCATTCGGTATTCGATATGGATGGCCCCAAGGCCGAGGCCACGCGTCGCGCCTTTTTCGATCGCGTCATCGCCGAAAAAGGCATGATTGCCGGCTATCACTTCGGTTTCCCGAACGTCGGCACCATTGCTAAGGACGGCAGCGGCTACGCCTTCGAGGCGGTCAAGGGCTGACGCAGCCAAGATCAGTGACTGGGAAGGCGCCGCGCGCGGCGCCTTCCCAGGCCCTAGCCGCCGATCGCGGTGACCCGGCAGGCCAGGCCGCGAATGTCGCTCGAGCCCGAAATGGGATCGTAGGGTCCGTCATAATCCAGCGCGGCGTTGATGTTGATGTCGAGGGCACCCCGTTCCGGCGCCGCCGCCGAAGGCAGCCACCATCCCATCCCCGTGTTCACCACATCGCGCGGCGTCGCCTCGGAAAACTTGAGACGCAGCCGGCACGCGCCTTTCCCTTGCGCCACCTCGAGCGCGACCCAGGCGCCGTCCTCGAGCCCCAGCGCGCGAGCCGTCTCGGGATGCATGGTGAGCCGCGGGTCCGGCGAGACCTTGAGGGCCCAGGGCTGATCGCGGAACCGCGAATGGTGGTAGCTTTTCTCGCGGTCGCCGGTGACGAGCACCAGCGGGAAATCGCGCGTGATCGCGTCCGGCAATTGCGTCCGCCTCGGCGCGGCGTAGTTCGGCAAGGGATCGAGCCCCAGCTCTTCCAAGCGCGGCGAGTACAACTCGATCTTTCCGCTGCGCGTTGCAAAGGGCCTCTGTTCCGGTGTGACCGGGTCGGCGCTCAATTGCTTGTAGCCGGTTCGCTCCAGCTCCTCGATCGTGATGCCGGAATCGCCCAAAAGATAGAGGTTGAACTCGCGCTGTGATCGCCACGGCAGCAGGTGGCGTGTCAGCGCTTGCCGCTCTGCCATTTTCTCGAGCAGCGGCAAGGCAATCTCGAGCTCCGAGCGTGCTTCGCCTTGCGGCGGCGCCAGCGCGCGCGTGAACAGGACGGTGGGGCCGGACGGCATAAACGATACGTCTTCCTCCTCCAGCGTCGTCGTCTTCGGCAGGACAATGTCGGCATACTCGGCCGTCGGCGTCATGGTGTGGGCGGCGACCGCCACGAAGTCGAGAGCGCGCAGCGCGGCGATGGTACGGCGCGTATTGGGATAGGTGACGAGGATGTTGACCCCACTGGCATAAAGCGCGCGCACAGGGTAGGGCTGGCCCGTCAGGATGGCCTCGATCACGGAGGGGTTGTGGCAAGCCGTCTGCCAACCCTGGGGACCTGCCCACAGCGGAAATCTTTGCCTACCAATGGTCGCCTGCTCGGTCATGGCGTCGAGGCGGAACTGCGGCATGTGCAGGAGATCGCCGTAGCTGCGAAAGCCCTTGGGGGTTCTGAGGCGCAGGTTGCCGCCGGGCCGGTTGACATTGCCACTGATTGCCACGAGGCAATGATAGGCGCGGAAGGTCTGCACACCCGCGCTGAAGGCGTCGATGCCGTGCCCGCTCACGAATGTCGATGGTCCCTGCGCATACATGCGGGCAGCGGCGCTGATCGTATCCGCCGGGACGCCGGTATACCTCTCGGCGACCGTCGGCGAGAACTCTGCCGCGCGGCGCGCCAACGCGTCAAAACCCTGACACCAGCGGTGCACGAATGACTTATCGTAAAGTCCTTCGCTGATGAGCACGTGCGTCATCGCCAGGGCGAGCGCGGCATCGGTGCCGATGCGTGGTTGCAGCCACAGGTCGGCCATTTGCGCGGCCTGCGTGCGCTTGGGATCGATCACAATCATACGCGCGCCGCGCTTTTTGGCGGCCTTCAGCGCGGCCCATTCCACGGGATCGGCCATACTTGAGTTGCGGCCGACGATGAGCGCGCAATGGGTCTGGTCGATGTCCTCCCCGCGCGTGATATCGAGGCCGGTCACGCGCGCACTCACGGCACGGCAGCCCCCACACAGGTCCTGATTGATCATCCAGTTGGGCGAGCCGATCGAGCGCAAGGTCAGGGCCAAGATCAGGCTGCGGCTGAAATAGGCGCCGCTGGTTGCACCGACGATCGCCTGCGCTCCGTAGGTTTGCCGCACCTTGGCCAGGCGCTCGGCCATTTCCTCAAGCGCGTCCTGCCAGGAAATGCGCGCCCAAGCGCCCTCACCCCGTGCGCCTGTTCGGCGCATGGGATAGAGCAGCCGATTTTTGCCGTAGGTGATGCCCGGTGCACCGCGGATGCCTTTGATGCAGAACGCACCCTTCGAATAGGGATGCGCGGGGTTGGGTCCAAACTCGACGACGCGGCCAGCGCGGAGGGTGGCCAGCGCCCCACAGCAGGTTGAGCACTCCCAACAGGTGGTGGCGTAGGTGCCGTCTTGAAATCTCATGTTCGCGCTCATTCTGCTGCTCAGCGCCCCGTCAGCGGCGCGAATCCCCATGAGAACAAGGGACGTCCACCGTCTTGCGTGACGTGGACAACCTCCTCGAGCCACACGCGCTCGTGCGCGCCGCCAGGATAGAGGAGGTGCACGGGCGCGACCATATTCTCCTCCAGCACCCAGTCGGCATTGGGTCTCCCGTCCGCTAGTGTCTGTTCGATGTCCATGTGTGACAGGCCAAGACCGTGAAAGAAGATCACGGCCGCGGCCGGATCGGGCACGCCCGCGCGGCGATAGACCTCGCGCGCACGCGCTTGCAGCTCGCTGATCTTCGCTCCCGGCCGCATGGCTTCGAGCAACGCCTCGCCGACCTCTTGGGTCGCCGCGGCGAACCGTTGTGCCCCACCTTCGGGCCTACCCTCCACGACCCAGGTCTTGCCGCCATCCCAACAATAGAGGTCGAGCGTGCCGTGGCAATCGAACATAACGTGCGTGCCAGGCGTCACTTCGTCGTCCTCGAGCCCCGTTGCCAGCATCAACGTTTTGTCTGCGCCGCGCGGATGGCCCCACACCATGCCCCCCGGATCGCGCACAAAACCACCAAGCTCGATCACGGCGGACGCGTAGGCCTTGTTGAGATCGCGCCAGGTGGCGCCTTTACCCCAGGCGGCCACCGTGTGCCGGATCGCGGCCTCGTTCAGTCGCGTCGAGCGCTCTAGCAGGCGGAGCTCGATCTCAGTCTTCACGGCGCGAGCGAACATCATGGGGTCGTAGCCGTCGACGACCGTCATCGCCTCAAGCGCGAGCCGGAAGCCCACACCCATATCGTCGAAGGCCACGCGACCCTTATCGAGCTTGAGGTCCTTAAGCGCGCCACGCAACGCCTGCCCCATGTCGAAAGCGTAGCTGTGCCGTGCCCGCTCGATCCAAGGGGTGTTGACATTGGCGGGCGGGATAAAGCGATCGATATCGGTCCGTTGGGGTGGAAGATCGAGCGGCATCATGACGGCGCGAAAGGGTCGAATGTCCTCAACCCAGGTCGGCTGCGCCAGGAAGGTGGCGAGGTAGTAGTCGGCGATAATGAGAACGGGGCTATCGGGTCTATGGCGTGATAGGACGACCGCGTAGGGTCTTGGCTCGTCGGCCTTGTGCGCCACGCCGTTGAAGCCCGAGAGGTAGAACACATTATAGGGGAGCGTGGCGACGATGCCGTCGAGCCCGCGTTGCTCGAGGGCGAAGAGCAGCCGATCGAGATTGCAGAAGCGCTTGGGCAGCGCCACGCGCGCGAATTCGTTGCTTCGACGGGATGGTTGGTCTGGCATCGATCTCCTCCCTGCGCTCTGGGCTCGATACTAGCGGGTCGAGCGCGGGCCGGCCACCAATGTGCAGCGCGCGGCGCACTTGCGTTGCCTGCGGGAGTGGCCCACCATTCCGGTCTATGCTGGCGAGTTTATTGGGAGGGAGTGATCATGCGTCTTGCGCAAAAGGTGGCCATCATCACGGGTGCGGCATCCGGCATGGGGGCCGCCACGGCTCGGCTGTTCGCGCGTGAGGGGGCAAAGGTGGTTCTCACCGACGTACTGGAAGCGGAGGGCCACGAGGTTGCCCAATCAATCGTCTCGGCTGGAGGCCAGGCCCGTTTCGTGCGTCACGATGTGGCGAGCGAAGCGGACTGGCAGGCCACGCTTGCGGCCACGCTCGAGGCGTACGCTGCGATCGACATTCTCATCAACAATGCCGGGGTGAGTGGTAGCGATCCCGACCGCCTCAGCATGGCGACATGGGAGCGGCAGATGAGCATCAATGCCAAGGGGGTGTTTCTGGGTCTGCGCGCCGTCATTCCCGAAATGCAGAAGGCCAAGGCTGGCGCCATCGTCAATATTTCCTCGATTTCGGGCGTCACGGGTCAGACGTTTGTGCACATGGGCTACAATGCTGCCAAAGGTGCGGTGCGCACGATGACGAAGGCTGCGGCTGTTCAGTTCGCCAAGGACGGCATCCGCGTCAACTCGGTGCATCCGGGCTTGATGCCGCCGATGCGCACCTCGGTTCTGTCTGCGGACCCCAAAGTGCGCGCCGGCATGCTAAAGGCGGTGCCGATGGGGCGCGATGGCCGCGTCGAGGAGGTCGCCTACGCCAACCTGTTCCTCGCTTCCGACGAGGCCTCCTACATCACAGGCGTGGAATTGCCGGTCGACGGCGGCTTTCTCGCCATGTGAGCTTACTGTTCCACGGACCCATCGTCCGTGTCGCCAGGGTGCCAGTCTCATGAGGCCGGCGTCGCCGCCCTCGGGCGCGCGCGGGTCGGGCGCCGAAACAACAGCCGGGGATTGGCACGCTGCCGTGGCTAGCGCATCGGCTCCCAGGTCAAGGCGACCCAGATGAGGCCGCAGGCGGCGAGCACGGCGACGGCCGTGCATAGGGCATTGACCAGATCCAGCGCTGGCGCGGCTTCGTCATTATCATCGGCGTCCGGCATTGTCTGGCTTGCCTGTGGGCGCGTGCGGTCGACGGGCGTAGCATGGAATGTCCCGCCGCGGTGCGTCTAGGGACGTTGGGCGGATCTTCGGTTAAGACCAACGTACGCACTTTTGCTCCGCCGAGCCGCAAGCTAAAGCTGGCCTCCCCTGGCATTTCTTTCTGAAAAGCCTCAGGTTTTTGCTTCGACTTGCCTCAAGGTATTAAATTCTGGCGCAACGCCTCGCAGGCCGCCTGGGTTCGATTGTGGGCTCCCAGTTTGACCTGCGCCTTTTTTAAATGACTGCGAACGGTTTCGGCCCCGAGCCCAAGCGCCTGCGCAATATCTACGGATTGGCGGCCCATCGATACCATGCGCAAGACGGCGACTTCGCGCGGGGTCAGGCGCGAGCGCGGGCCAATGCGGCTGGCATCAGGGCCTGTCAATTGTTCAAGGCGCAAGGCGGCCAGGCCGGCGGCGGCGCAAATCATGACCCGTGCGGGCTGTGTGAGGATGCGCGATAGGTCTCTGGGCGACCAGAAGCCAACCACCCATCGGCCACCGACGGCGTAGGTCAGTCCGTCACGCATGCCATATTTGAGGCCCAACTCGACCGACCAGCGGTCAACGCCAATCGGCTCCAACATTTTGGTCGTTTCCGTCCAGGTAAACGACGCCAGGCTCGAGCGCGCGAGAAAAATTGCCGGTGCAAAATTGCTGCGTGCGAGCGTGGCATATTCTTCCCACCACCCCGCGGGAACCCCGCTGTGCAGGAAGGCGGATTTGCCGAGTTGGGCAGCGCCTAGATTGTTGGCCTTGATCGGCAATCGGGCGGCGCCCAGGACGTTCAATGGAAGGCTCGTCGTCGACACGGTATGGAGACCGTCGAGCACGTCCTTGGAGCTCTCTAAATCGCCAACGCTGTTGGTAAAATCAATCAGCCTCGCGTTGAGATCGACAAGCAGGCCGTGCGGGGCGGTGCTCACCGCAGACTGAGGCATGAGACTGTTCCAGGCCGTTTTAATCATCTGCGGTCACGATGCGCTGGGACCCTCGCTCCCGACATCAGGTGAAACCCCGAACCTACAGCGCAGCAGTCCAGGCGGCCGGGGTCTGCCGTGCATCGGGCGCACAAGAGGTGACCAAGAAAGAAAACGGAACGTGTCGTGCTGGCGGGGCCGCTTCGACGCGCTGCTGTGGGGTGGTAGGCGAGGCGCCGGAACAGCGAGGGGGCCTAGGTCACAGGGGGAATGGGGGAGGGACGGACCTAGGCCCCGCGAGGGGAAGCAATCCCGTGTGAGGGATGCCTGATAAACTCGCGCAGCCCCCCGGGGTTCCCGGCTCGGCTCGGCGCGCTTGCATCATCCTGGGGATTGGGCAAGAGCTCGGCTCAAGTTCCGTTGCTATCGACGCCCGCGGTTCCATGGGCAGGCAGGCCTGAGGTCGGGGTGGGGTCTTGATCCAGCACGTGAGACATCGATGCTGATGGCTGGTGCGACGCTTGCCAAGCGCGGCTCACAGGCAGGTGGAAGCCGCCATGTAAAAGACGAGGGCCAGCGCTGCGAGGTGTGACCTCGCGGCGCCCGGCGAGCCTTCAGGTTATGTGGCGGGCAAAGCGCTAAAACGTGAGGTGCGAGCTTCCTGGAGGGAATTGTATAATACCTGACCCACGCACCCGAGCTCCGCCGCCGGCGTGGCACGGAACGATCGGCCCTGAGCGACGGTTATTCCATTGGGCGCCCCCGAGCGGAGCGTTCGAGGATTGGTCGATGGAAGGCGGGTGTCCGCCATGTTCCCGAACTGCGACAAGCTACGACAAGCCAACCGACACGTCGTTGAGAGCAGAGCGCGCGTGGCAGTGCAGGAAGCGCGCGCCGCCGAGCTGGCGCGCCGTGGTGACCCGCCGGAGGACGCCATCACGCGGCTTGAAGAGGCGAGGTTAACGCTGCGCCTTATGGAGCGTCAGCGCGACATCCTGCTGTGGGACTACACCCGGGGAAGTTAGGCAAGAGCGGTGCAGCCGGCCTGGCGATCTACCAAGCCGGCCACTTCCACGTCGTGAACCAGGACTTGGCATGGACCACCCGGCGCCGCGGTGGTGCGGGGGTGCGGAGCGGTTCGCCACTGGGCGGGGGTGCTGCCGCAAGCGTGGCCACGGGGGCTTTGGCCGTCAAGTGCACGACCTTGAAACCTTTTGCCTTGAGGAGCGCCAGCATCGCCGGGACGGCGGCCGCCGTCGAGGGATGGATGTCATGCAGCAGGATAATGCCACCGCCATGCTGGACGAGGCTCGCCTCGACGCGTCGGATCACGCTCCGGGGATTGCGGCTGCGCCAATCAAATGAGTCAATATCGATGGCAAACTGCGCGATGTTCCGGCTTTTGAGGTAGGCGGCGCTCGCCTCGCTAGAGCTCAAATAGGGGTAACGAAAGAAGGGTGCGATTGGGTGTCCGACGCTGGTCTCGACGCTCGCAAACGTGGACTCGATCTCAACTTTCATCCTTTCATCGGATAGCCGTTTCACGTTGCGGTGCGACCAGGTGTGGGTTCCGATCGTGTGGCCTTGCGCGTCTATTTCACGGATGACGTCTGGATGTGCGGCCGCCATCTCCCCGAGCACGAAGAACGTCGCCTTCGTGCATTCCGCGGCGAGGGCAGAGAGAATGGGTCGCGTGGTATGCGGCGTTGGACCATCATCGAATGTCAAAACGACTTCACCGGGTGCCAGAAAATTGCGATCCCCGTAAGGCGCCCCAAACCAGGGACCACCCGTTGCGTCAACCTCAATCGTGCGCGAGACGCCAAGCGTATTCACGCACGTCTCTTGCGCCAGGGCAGGATCGGCTGCCAGCACGGACAAAGATAGCAACCAGGCGGCTTTCCGAGCCTTACGCATACGCATGGGTCCCCTCGGGCAGTCGCGGTGCGCTCGCACGTCACCGCCTCAGCCACTCCTGGCTAGCCCGAAGTGCGCTAAGGAATGGTTGCGGCGGGATCGCGGTTTGAAAAAAAGTGCTGTTGGCACCGAGGCCGTGAAAAGCGGACGGGGGGGTGCCTGCAGCGGCTGGCGCCCAATCCAAAACGCCCTTTTTGCTAACCCCGGCAGGGAGATAGGGATCAACCGGCCAACCCGCGTGGCGGACTCGGGTTGCGGGGCCATCCGCCCATCACTGCGTTGGTGTGGGGCCAATCGTGAAAAAAATAGGCTCCGCGGGGAGAAGCCACCCAAGCCTGGATCGACACCATGGGGCTCATCGCGCCGCGCGTGTCGATGTGCTCTCGCGAAACGCCGAGCGGCCAGAGCAACCCGGGACGCAGGCGCGCTTTAAGCTGCTGCAGCAACCTTGGATTTGGCTAACCCTCAAAGCCGCGGCTTGAGCGCATTCTTATCCGCCATGGCCGGAAGAGACGCATCAGCGCATCGTCAAATCCGGCCCAATGATGGACCACCGGAGCGAAGGGGGTGGTTCGGCGGCAAGTCACAGCCTACAGCGCGGCAGCAGGTTGCCCCGAAGGGCCGGACGCAGAACAAGAGCAAGCGGTCGGCTGCCCGATCGATGGCCGCACCCGCACCATTGCGAACTTGGCGGCTTAGTCTCGAGTTAGTGGCGCTTATTGCCCGCCAGGAGGGCCAACTGGTCTCTGCGCAGCTCGGCACGCTCGGCCAAGCGCCCATATCTATCTGCCAAGGACAACATTGCCGCTTTCGTGTCAGAATTTGTCATTTTGCCAGCGAGTTCAAGGGCGTCGCGTTGAAGCCCTCGGCAAGTCTTGGCCCATCTCGCGGCCTGCGCAGCGTCTCGCTTGGCGTCCCAATCGCCTCCCCACATTATTCGAGCCCCCTCTTGAGCGTTCGGCGCGCCCATAACGCGCTCCGCACGCGCGGGGTTCCCGCAAGCGTAGGCTAGCGTACCAATATTGTGAGGGTGTTGCTCTTCGGATTCTGTCCGCTGCAGGAGGAGCTTCATTTCTGACCGGCGCGCGCCGCCATCGAGGACGGGACGCCCGGGTGTTCATCAGAAAGATATCGGGTGCTCGGATTTTGCTTTGGCTACACGCTTGTCCGTCCGGGGCCTCAACGAGCCAGAGCGCTGAGCAGGTCGCGCAGGGCCCCCCAGATCGTCTTGGTCCACCACCCCGCAGATGCGTTTCGGCATGCCGCGGGGCTGTCGGCTTCTCCGCAGGCGCGAGAGGCAATATGGCGGAGACCTGATATTTGGCGTGTCTTACTGGCCCGCCAGCGTCACATCTTCATAGGGGGTCGAGTAAGGGTGACCAGCGATCAGGCCGAGACCCGACTCACCAACCCTGGGGCCGATGCCAGCGATGGCGGCCAGCTGCCAAAGATGCGGAAAAACCGCGCGCTCATGAAGAAGCTGCTGGATCTTGTGCAGCGTCATTTCGCGCTTCTTGCCATCGAGTTCGGCTGCTTGCTCAAGGAACAGCGCGTCGATGTCGGGGTAGCTACCGTAGACGTAGGCGCCACCTTTGGCGACGAATGCCTCAAGGCGGGTCGCTGCGTTGCCAAACGCACCGCTGGACGCCTGGATGATGTTCTTCAAACCCTTCTCGGCAAAGGCCTTGAAGAAAGCCGCGCGCTCAAGCGGCCTCAGCTTGGCGCGGATGCCCACCGCCTGAAGGTCGTTGATCACGGCCTCGGCGAGATTGGCGAACGAGTTGTCGCAGAAATAGTCACCCGCATCGAAGCCATTTGGATAGCCCGCCGCCGCAAGTAACTGCCTCGCCTTGGCGCGATCGTAGCTGGGGAAGGGAGGCGCCCAGTAGTAGGCGAAGTTGTCTGGAATGATACTGCCGGTCACCCTTGCATGGCCAAGCGCCTGTGCCTGGTTGATGCTATTGCGGTCAATGGCAAGACTGGCGGCAAGTCGCACCCGCTGGTCATGCCACGGCGATTTTGCATCCCATTGTTCAGGAAAATAGAGCCAGAACGGCACATCGAGCACGATCGCCTTGCTGGTGAGCCCTTTCGTGCGCTGCAGCTCTTCGGCGAGTTCGCCGCGGAACAAGTAGGCAATGTCGACTTCGCCGCGTTTCAGGGCGACCAGTCGCGTGGTTTCGTCAGGGATTACCTTGAAAACGATGCGCTTGATGCTGGGAGACTTGCGCCAGTGCTGATCGAAAGCTTCCATTGCCAGTTCAAGGCCTGGCGTGAAAGACGCAAACTTGTACGGCCCTGCGCCGATCGGAGCCTTCTTGAAGCCGTCATCACCCACGGCATTCACATACGTCTTGGGCACGACCCAGGCTGCACCCGTGGCCTTCGTATAAAATGTCATGAAGTCGGGCCAGGGCTGCTTGAGTTTGAAGAGGATGTGTTGCGGATCGGGGGTCTCGATGGCGGCGATCTGTCCCTTGAGTATCTTGCTTGAGGCACCCCGGTAGCGCTCGAAGGAAAACTTCACGTCTTCAGACGTCACGGGCTCGCCGTTGTGAAATCTTATGCCGTCACGCAACACGAATTCGTAGGTGAGGCCGTCGTCGGATAAGGACCACGACTTGGCAAGGCTCGGCGCGAACGGCTCGCCTGGCATAGGCTTCACCACGGCGTCGTGCAACGCGTACATGACCATGTAGGGTGTAATCAATCCAGTGATCTCGGCTGGATCGAACCACGTGGGGGCCAAGGAAATGGTCGCCGCCCAGGTGAGCTGGCCCTTCGGGCTCGCCGCCTCGGCCAAGTTGGCGGCACCACTAACCAGGATGGCGGCGACCAGGCCAATCATGTAGCGGCGTAAGCCGTGAAGCGCGCCAAACCTCGAGTTCAGTATTCTGCCGTCGGACCCGCAGCAATCGCCCAGCATCTTTTCCTCCTGACTGAGGACATTCGCGACTTGACCCCTTTACGTGCCATCTCGGGAATTCGATCGCAGGCAAGCTTTGTCGCAGACCTCGACGGGCTGATGGGGATTATGCAATCCGCGCAACAACGTCATTGTCAGTCCGCGACCGTTGGCTTCATCATGCTGTTTACTTGCCCAACCGTTGCGGTGGGGAAAGCAAAGTGCGGCGCCTCAAATAATCTAAGCATAGGGCGACCGATTGAGCAGTCACCTGCAAGACACCAGCGGTTAGGCTGAAAATCCGCGTGCTGTTCACCACCTGTCAAAGGGTCGAGAGAATCCGCAAAGGTGTCAGCCCCCATGCAGGGATGAGCCGCTCCGGCCTTGAGTAAGGGTCGCCGGCTGGGCCGGACGCCACCACGCATTGCGTGCGAGAACTGGCAACCTGGCTTCGGGCTCCACGCGGAGCTTCACCTTGGTATCGAGTGCCAATCCTGCTCGACCAGGCGTTGGCCTTTGCTCGACCCATTTCGTCCAGGTTTCCACTGCGGCCCCGAGTTGGAACGCGTTGCCCCCCAGGAGCGGGACCATTGCAGACTTTGACGCCTTCGGAAAAGCCGTTCGCTGTCGAAATGCGAGAAGACGGAGGCACCGCTTGCACCGCCCATTGTGTACGCCTGTCGTTAACTCTAGGTGCCGACCACTGGGCCTGCTCTGGCGTAAGTGTGGCAAAGGTTGGCCGTGGCATGCATTCCTACCCCAGCGGCTCCCAGCGGCCGGCCTGCCCCATGCGAATGGTCAAGCCGATGGGCGGCATCGCACAGCGGGGCGCCCAGAGCGCAGCTAGGCGCGGTTTTCCGGCCTTGTTGGGACGCGCTCGGCAAGCCGCCGTTATTCAGGTTGCGCCGTTGGCTATGGCTGATCACGACAGCTTGTTTGAAGGTTTGTCTGACCACCGCACGCGTACTGGCGGCGGACGGCGACTTGACGGATGCGCTGGCGGATTGGTCCGTATCGGAAGGCTATAGCCTGAGCATCGCGTATCGGGGCTTTGCACTGCCAACCGCGCTTGCTGCCGTTCCCACGCCAGCGGCCGCAGCCAAGGCGCCCAAATTTTTCGTGACTGAGCTGCGCGGTCGTATCAAGGTCATCGCCAACGATGGAAGCGTCTCCGACTTTGCCTTCGTCCCCACGTTTAAGCCTCATCAAGAATGGCCTGATTTTTCCGGTGAAGCCGGTCTTGCCGGCTTATGTCTGGATCCGCAGCATGGCTTCGTTTTCGTTACGTATGCCTATCGTGACAAAGATGGCATTCTCAGAAACGGGCTCACCCGATTCAGCACGACGCCGGGGACCTTCGAGGGTGCAGCCAACAAGGACGACAACTACTCGGCGATATTGTCCGATGCTCCCTCGGCGTTTTCGCACCAGATCGGCAGCTGTGTCGTCAAATCCGATGCGCTCTACATTAGCGTTGGCGATGGTGGAAACCCAGCCGCCACGCACGATCTCAAGATCTCCCTCGGCAAGATCTTGAGATTGACGCTCGACGGCCAAGCTCATCCCGCTAACCCGTACGCGGCTGCTGGTGGGGCCGCGGCGCTGGTTTTTGCTTATGGCTTGCGCAACACATTTGGCCTGACCATGGTCGGAAGCCGAATATTCGCGGCCGAGAATGGCGTGGCCAGCGATCGACTGTTGGAGATTTACGAAGGACGCGACCACGGCTGGGACGGAACCGATGCCTCGATCGCGACCAATGCGCTAGCGGTGTTCCAACCGTCGATTGGTCCGGCGCATTTGGGTTTTGCGGCCGCGAACGCGAATGCCCTCGCGCCGTCGGCCCACCGGCGGTTCGTGATTGCTGCGTCTAACGGCAAACAGGGCCCGGGCGTGCTGCTTGCCGAGATTGATCTGGAGCAGAACTACTTACCAAGCCCACCACGCTATGTTGTGCACTACGATGGCCATGCGCTCGGCGAGGCCATAACGGGTGTGGCGCTGACGGAGGAAGGACTGTTCTTTACCCCCATCCTTCCGCAGGGCGCGACCGGTGTGGTCCTTAGGACGCGCTACGAGCCAGCCCTTGCGCATCCGAGGATCATTGGTAAGACGACCGACAACCTCATCAGCGCCAGAGGGTGTCTAGGCTGCCATTCATTGGATGGCATGGGGGGGCGGGTCGGACCGCCGTTGGATGAGAATTCGCTGCGCACCCGTGCCGAGACCAGGGTGCTCGATCCATCGTATGCCGCATTGGTCAAAAAGCTGGACAACATGCTCGAGCCCACGATGGTTGCGGGCAAGCTGGCGCGCCACGAAGTCCTAAACAGTCCACAGGAAAACAAGGTCCGCGCCTGGATCGTCAATCGCATCTTGAACCCGCGTTTCGACAGCGCTGACGCTAGCATGCCGCAACTCGGACTGCCTCGCGCGGAAGCCGAAAGAATGGCAGACCAGTTGCTCGGAGCGACGCAAAAATCCAGGATGGGCGAGTTGCTAACGAGCAAGCGATACTTGGCTGGCCTGGCAACCGGGTTGCTCGCGGGCTTCAGCGTTGGGCTCGGTTGGCACCTCGTGTTGGCCTTACGCCGTCGCTCGATGAAGCGGGGGCTTTCGACCTCCCGATCCAAGGATTGAGGCATTCTACGCCTAGATGCCGACTTGGCAGTGCGTCGGGAAGGCGCGGCGAATCGTGGGCCGGCACGTTCTGCGCCTAATCAAGATATGGCTCAGAGCGACGATTGAGGGATGGAATGGTGACGCGAAGCGATGTTGGCGGCATGGACAACAAACGCGGTAAGGTGCGTACGTTGCGCATATCTCCATGAATCGGTTCCTGAAGCACTGGTGCCTGACGGTGAGTTCCGCGGGGTAGTCCTCTGAGGTGACCTCGCAATGGGCAATGCTCAATCATGGACGTTGGCCGCATGGCCGTTCGATTAGCTCCCCGATTTGCCGTATTAACGGCTGTAGAACCCATCACCAATCAGCAGTATTCCGACGTTTTTTTCGCAACGATAGGAGCCGCCGTTTGCCGAGCTCCAGGCTGAACACAGAAGTGGCGGCCTGGTTGATCTCAGCTTCACTTGGCAGTCACCACCGCGCCGCAAACAACGCGCGATTTTGTAAGTCGCGGCAGCCAAAAAAAGCCCAGCCCCCCATGCGGGAGGCTGGATCAAAAAACCCTAGAAGCACAGTTGGGACTTTTCAGAGATCAATGCCTATGATGGCAGTGCCAGCGACAATGACGATGACCCCGGTGCCACCGACAAACTCTATGGCAGCGGCGACGCACATCAGTGACGACACCCTGCTCGGAGGCAGTCGCCTTCAGGCTATCGTGGACGACCGCAGGGGCCGCCTGCGCCGTGGATACTGAGAGGATTGCTGTGACCGAGGCCACGGCAAGTGGTACCACCCAAAAACGCTTCATGCTCGAACTCTCCTATCGATGTGCGACACCCCGCCGTACAAGGCCAATAAGAGTTCTCGCAGGATGAACCGTTCATGAACGCGGCTGGCTGTGGCTCGAAAGCAGGGGCAGCGGCCCGATCTCGATTGAGAACGATTGAGGCCTGGCCCAAGGACGTGATCCGCGGGGCTCACCCTTTCAGGCATCGTCGCAACGCTCAAGGGTGCTGCGCGGGGAGTGTCTCCAGATCGAGCTAACCCAAGGCGCAACGCTCAGAAGACAGACAATATTCCGCGCGACCAGCGCGCACTAGATCGCGGCATTCCCAATGTCGCAGGTCTCAGCATCTCTCATTTCACTTGGGCCTTCACTGGCTATGGGCGTACCTCCACGATCCCCGACGTCAGCAAACGACGGGACGCGCGTGCCAAAATTGCTCTTGATTGCCGATTTTCCTCACAATCGAGTATCACGCGCGCGCTCTGGCGCGCGCCACCGGCGTGACGCCGGTCGACTACCACGTTGCGAAGAGAGCTTTTTGGCGGAGCGCTTCCCAATCACGTTCACTGTGTTCGGCTGGGACTTGACCCTTCTGATTGTAAAGACATCGTGGTCCCCCGGATGAGGTCGCTGAGGCTCAAGCTTGGGCGGCGAGCGATGCGCCGTTATTAAACGACGACCATTCTCCGAGCATCGACCTGATCGGCTAGCCGACGTCCTCTGGTGTCAGGTGGTGGACTAGGGTAATCCCGGGGCCGATTGAAACCTTGCCACCCCCACTGTCGACAAACCAGCGCGCTTTTCATTGCAGCCTAGAAAGATGCGGCATCACTGCGAACGTTTGCCCCGCCGAAGCACAACCGGCACCGCCCTCAACGCCGACAGCCTGGAACACCCGGATGGCGCGAACGTTGGGCATTCGGAACCCAAGTGCATTAGGTGACTCAATGCTCCGATCTCGCTTGGCCGCGGCCATTGTCGCCCTAGCTGTTACGGCCTGCCCCGTCGCAGCACAACAACAAGCGCCGTCCCCGGAGACCGGGCCGGGGGTGCGGGCTGATGCTGCCCTCGTCGGTCTTCCGGTTTACAGCTCCGACGGCCAGCGTCTTGCGCAGATTTCGGAGGTTGGCAGTGCCGGAGGGAGGCCAGCCGTGCGGGCGGAGATGGAGGAATCTCTCGGCATCGGGTCTCACAACGTCATCATCTTTGCCGACGCATTTCAACATAAGAACGATCGCATTGAGCTCTCCATGACTGCCGCCGAGGTCAAGGACACGCTTTCTAAGCAGAAGCTGGAGCAGGGCCAGCAGGAGAAGAAATCGGAGCAGAAATAAGCCTTGTGCCGGCCTCACCGATCGGGATGGCCGGCGCCTGCGAGGTGAAGACGGGCCGCAGTTCTGAGCGAGAAGTGGAGGCCCCCAAAGGGAGCAAGCGCCCGAACAGGGCCGGTTGCTTGGCGGCCCAGTATCGAAAAGGAGTATGCGCATGAAGCTGACGACAGCACGCGTCGAGCGGACTTTGCATCAATTCCAGGCGCAGGCGATTCCGGAAAATCATCCGTCCGTGCCCGAGCTAAACCGGGTGTTCGGTGATCACACCTTCTTTCTCGACGGCGATGGGCTGCACATTGTGGAGCCGACGGTTCCTACCGAGGACGGCGAGCCTGCAGGGAAGGTCGTGAAGTTGGCGACCTGGCAGGACGCTGGCCGTACCAGCCTGGCCGCACACCAGCCCGAGCCCACCGACGTGATCGTCGAGCTTGGGCCCGACGAAGGTCTGGATGGCAGCCACTGACGGTTAGCAATAGGCCAGCAGAAGGGCGAGAACGGCCAACCATCTCGATGCATGCGTGGGAATGGCCGGGGCAGCTTCGAAGGCGAGAAAGTGCGCGACCTGCTTGGCCGCTGCCCTTCTCTTTTTCTTACCGACTACCCGGCGAAAGCGCGCGGCCTCCCGTTCCCAATTGTTCGATGATCCGGCTCAGAGCGCCACGAACCTGCTCGGGATCCAACCCCTCCCTCAGCATCTTCCTCATCTTGTAGTTGTCCATCGCGCTTTCCAGGATATTTGCCGGGTTGAAGCTCGGCGGGAAGGAGCGCGGCGGAAAGTCCTTGAACGTCGCCACGAACTGAAAGACCTCATCCATCACACCGTACATCGTCTGGACGTGGTTGATCTGCCAATCCCAGAAGGTGTTGGACGTCATATCGGCACGTTCGAAGGGGTCCTGCATCAAATTAAAGATCTTCTGCAACCGGAGCGTCGCGAAGGGTTCGGCCCAGACCTGCATCGTGCCGGGCGCCCGCTGCTCAGAGAACACGTACTTGTAGTCGCCTTGCCGCATAGCCACGAGCAGGCCGTCGTCGTCGGAGTAGAAGAACTTGTCTCTCGCGCTCTTGACACCGTTGTTGTTCGCCGCGCTGCCGCTGACATTGCGCAAGAACTCCAACTGGTTGTAGCCGTCGAGGTGAACCTTGTAGTTGATGCCATTGGCCGCGTAGCCGTTGCGGAGCTTGTTGACGATATCCGACTCGCCGGCGGCTGCGCAGAGGGTCGGAATCCAGTCGTTGTGGCTCATCAATTGGTTGGTGACTGTGCCAGGCCGGATCACCCCCGGCCAACGCACTAGGCAGGGCACGCGGAAGGCGCCCTCCCAGTTGGTGTTCTTCTCCGAACGGAACCAGGTCATGGCGCCATCCGGCCAGGTGTTCATGTGGGGACCGTTATCGCTGGTGTAGACGACAATGGTGTTGTTGGCCACGCCCATGTCGTCCAGTGCCTTGAGCAAATTACCGATGTGGTTGTCATGTTCGATCATGCCGTCGATATACTCGCTGTCGCCGTGCGTATAGCGGCCGCGATGATCCGGGCGAACATGTGTGCGCAGGTGCATGCGGGTTGAGTTGAACCAGCAGAAGAACGGCTTGCCGGCCTGCTGTTGGCGCTTCATGAAGTCGATTGCAGCCGACGACGTTTCATCGTCGATAGTCTCCATACGCTTCTTGGTGAGCGCCCCGCTGTCCTCGATCGTCTGCTTGCCGATCCTGCCGAAGCGTGGATCGACGGTGGGATCATCGCGGTCAGTCGCTCTGCACCGCAGAACGCCGCGCGGCCCGAACTTGGCGCGGTAGGCCGGGCTCTTCGGATAGTCGGGCAGCTCCGGCTCCTCCTCGGCATTGAGGTGGTAGAGATTGCCGAAGAACTCGTCGAACCCGTTCACCGTCGGCAACGATTCGTTGCGATCGCCGACGTGGTTCTTGCCGAACTGGCCGGTGGCATAACCTAGATTCTTGAGCAAGCCGCCGATCGATGGATCGAGCTGGTTCATGCCCATCGGTGCGCCGGGGAACCCGACCTTGCTCAAGCCGGTCCGGATGATGTGCTGACCAGTGAGGAAGGCCGAGCGGCCGGCGGTGCACGACTGCTCACCGTAATAGTGCTGGAACTTAATGCCCTCTCGGGCGATGCGGTCGATGTTCGGGCTCTCGTAGCCCATTAGACCGTTTGAATATGCACTGACATTCGCGATGCCGATATCGTCGCCGAAGATCACGAGGACGTTGGGGAGCTGCCGGCCGGGTGCCGGTACGGGCTGCTGCTGAGCCTGCGCCACGCGCGTGGGGGTTCCCGCCGACATCGTCGACGCCGCGGCCAGGGTGCTGCCGCCGAGCAGCAGATTGCGGCGGCTGATTGCGCCTACGATCCGGGTCGATTGGCCGCCAGAAGCTTGCGGATTTCGGGTCGTCTCAGGGCTCTTCATTGGGCTTGCTACTCCGTTGGATCGGCAATCACACTCTCCCAGCAAGAGTCCAAGCGGCATTGGGAAAAACCCTGATCATCTGGCCATGTCCACCTGAATTGGTGATCTGCTCCGCGACCAAGAAGCCTTGGGGGATTTTCGTCCATCTTCTCTGTCTTTGGGTCGGCACCGCCAATCCAGCATGGAGTAGGTTTGGATTGGCGCACCCGGGACGGTGGCATAAACTCCGTAAAAGGCGGGTTCGTTGGAGGTGACATGGCACGACCAAGGTCATCCTTTGCAGCGTTTTCAAAGATCGTGGAAGCCATCTATGACTGTGCACTGAACCCACCCGGTTGGCGCGAGGCATTGCGGCTCATAGGCGAGCAGACGCATAGCCCCCACGTTGCCATAGGCACCATGGACTATGACCAGAAGCAGCTGCTCAATGCGGTCGAGTACGGCTACGATCAGGCAGCTTGGCATTCCTATCTGGAGAAATACTCCGTCAATCCGATGATGCGTCGCTGCCACCGGACACCGATCGGTGCCGTTTATACGACCCCATTGCCTGGCGAATGGAGCGACCTTCTCAAGAGCGCGTTCTACAATGAGTGGTGCATACCCCACCGCAGCGGCGAAATTGTTGGCTTGAACGGGCTGCGCTGCGGTCGTCGGGTTGCTGCGCTTGTTGCCCACCGCACACGCCACGAGCGTGCCTACTCGAAGCAGGAGCTTCGACTCATGGCCAGGCTGGCGCCCCATATCTGCCGCACGTTCGCAATTTCAGACGCGCTCGGACTACATTCGATCACCGCACGGGATTGGAAGCAACGCTCGATGGTCTTGCGACTGGTGTCTATCTTACAGATCGCAGCGGCCGCATCGTCTTCATGAATCGCGCCGCCGAGGACCAGATCAAGTCCAGCAACGTCCTGCGCATCCTCAACGGCCGTCTAATACCGGTTAGCAATTCCGCCCGAGCCGCGATGGACGCGACGATCGCCGTTGCAATCACCAACGAAACCGCGCCGCCTGCCGGTGGTACGACATTGCCGCTGCCGGGTGGCGATAGCGCGGGCCTTCTCGCCACAATTCTACCGCTGGATCGGGGCCAACGGCATGCTGTCACGGGCCCGCTCGGCGCGGCCGCAGCGATCTTCGTCCAAGACCCCACTGTTGAACCGACATATCCCGGCGAGGCATTTGCCAAGCTCTATGGACTTACGGGAGCCGAACTGCGCGTACTGTTGGCGATGGCCCCGGGTCTCGGGGTCAAGGAGGCCGCAGTCATGCTTGGAATCGGTGAGGTGACAGCGCGGACACATCTGCAGCACGTCTTTGCCAAAACGGGCACCTCGAAGCAGACCGAGCTGCTGAACCTCCTGAAGAACTCGACAGCGCCGGTGAACATTATGTAACGCTTTGGCGCAACAAAGCATCCCATCTCATATGAATATATGACGCCCGGGCTCCGGGCGCGTGCAACGATGCTGCGATGACGAGTTCGCGGTATCGACAATGAAAAACGTTCCATGCGCTTTTATCGTCGGCTCGATCCTTGCGGGCAGCTGGCCAACGCCAGCACCAGCGCACAGCTGGTATCCGAAGGAGTGCTGCAACAATGAGGACTGCGTGCCGGTCGAAACCGCAGCCTGGGTTGTGCCTGGAGAGGGTGGTGAACCACAGCTCGTTGTGTCCACGAAGCACGGCAAAGTTGCCATTCCGCAAAACTTCCCAGCCCGTCAATCTGAAGACGGCCGCATGCATGTGTGCATGGGATACGACGCATTTGGAGCGAGGGATGTGCTTTGCTTCTTCATGCCACCCAGGGTGTAGCGGTTCCTCACGCGCGTTTGCCACGGCTTGCGGGCCCACGCCCCAGAGCGCGGTTTGTCAGACTTCCTCAACATCCCACGCGTGACGGCGGAGTAATCAACTGCTGCGGAGCCGACATGAAGATCTCGATTGTTGCGATCGTCGTCGTACTATCGCACTGGCCTACGGCTTCGAACGCTCATGGGTGGTACCCCAAGGAGTGCTGCAACGACATGGACTGCGCCCCTGTTGACAGTCTTATCCAATTTTCCCCTACCGGCCCCGCGCTTCCACAGCTGATAGTGACGTCGCGGCACGGTACTGCCATCGTTCCGCTGGATTTTCCCGTGAGGCAATCGAAGGACGGACGCATGCACGTTTGCATGCGCCCCGACCACGGCGGCAACATGGATGTGATGTGCCTATTCATGCCGCCGCACATGTAGGTGTGTTGATGGCGAGAGCATCGAAAAAGGGCGCATGCACCTTGGTGGCGGCCATCGCCGTGGGAACGCTTGCCACCGCTGTCTGTGCGCACTCGTGGTACCCCAAAGAGTGCTGTTCGGAGCGCGACTGCGTCGCCGCGGACGGCCTGGACATAAGCCCGGACGGCGACAGGATCATCACCGTCGGGCGCATGCAATTCTGGGTCCCACGTCCACTTGTCGCTCGATCGTCGCCCGACGGTCGCATCCACGTATGTCTGGGCCTAGCTGCGACGGAAGAAGGAGATATCTTTACGCTGCCGGTCTGCCTGTTCCTGCCAGAGCAAGGCTAAGGAAACCGGCTTGATCGGGTAACCGAGCGGACGGGAGCCTCGCGATCGGTGGCACGAAGCACCCTTGTGGCCGTCGATTTTCCGCATGGCCGGGGTCTGGGGCGGAAGGATCTGGGATCGCGGGAGCTGGGTGCGCCAGCGGTCGACCCGAACGCGGCTCTCAAGGGGGATATGAAAAAACGCTCCTAAACGAATAGCGCGCAATTCTGCGGCCGGCACGTGAAGGCAAAGTGGCGAATCAAGTGATTGGCGCCCGTGCCACGGCGATAGGGCTCCGCGTGGGCGCGATGAGGGTTAATACCGATAGTCCGTACCAACTCGACCCCTAGTATGATCGCCTACAGCCGGAAGAATAGGGGTTCCATGCTGAAATGCGACCGGTTCCGGAGCCCAGCGAGGTTTCAACAGGCTCATCGTGCAAGGATGCGAGCTTGTCGACCTGCAGAAGGCGCGCGTCATGGCGCTTGCGGATGAGCCAGATCGCGGCGACGCCGTGATCTTTATCCGAGAGTACCGTACCCGGTGCGACGACTGAACCACCGTTGCGGCGTGCTCAGCAAGCAGCTCATGCGCTAGGCGGAGTACCTCTAGGCACGGGATCAGCCGGGAAGAGCGGGAGAGATTTCGGCGATGGTATGGCGGGGGCTGGTGCAGAGATCTTGTGCGGATCAACCGTCGGATTGCGGAGGCACGCGAACTCATCGCGAGACAAAATGGCGCTCATGTCTACGCTGGAGGCAAGGCGAGCGGAGCCCGGAAAGCGCCATCGCACTCCTCAGGCTCCTCAATGACACGCTGCAGGCCATGATCTCCCTCGTATTCGTCCGGATCTTTCCTTTGCCGGCCACGGGTGGCGCGGGGATCAAAGGCAAGCACACGGGAATTGGCCGTGCCGCCAGCCCATGTGGCGCCGGTGACGTCACGAGAGGCATGGCCTAAGCTGAAACGTAACAGACGGGTGTGGGATAGGACTATGAACCATCCACGTACTTCTCCCATGCCGCAACGCGGCAATCGCTCCCGTTACCCGGTGCTGGCAAAGTCGGGTCGGGTTCATGAGGGTCGCTGGCTGGATGTCCGTGTCTGGCGTAAAGCTGCGGCTGGTCGAACGAGGAAAGTCTGTGGTGCGGCCGCTGGATCACGTGGGCAGCGTTGCCGACCCGAAGGCTTTGCGAGCGGGAAGAGACTTTTAGACCCGGGTGCGGCTGGTGGGAAAGCAAGACCCGGCCGACCGCAAGGAGAGGCATGGCGGTATCGAGAAACATTGGCGCGATTGCCAAGGTGGTTCGGCGCGCTGATTACGATTTTGTCGAATGCGCTGCCGGCTAGGCTGCGCGGCATCTCGCAGGTAACCAGCGGGTCCGCGTCGAACTTGCCCCCGCTGCTTCGAGGGGCTGTTGTCGCAGTCTGCTATTTTGTCTTTGCGAAAGTGTCTCTGACACTGGCATCGCTTCATCCCAGCGCGAGCCCGGTGTGGCCGCCGAGCGGGCTGGCACTTGCGGGTCTTCTGTTGTGGGGAAATGGGTTATGGCCAGCCATTGCGGTGGGGGCATTCTTGGCCAACGCCACGACTTTTGGCTCGTTGTTCACGTCGTCACTGATTGCAGGAGGCAATACGCTTGAAGCGTTAATAACCGCTGTGCTGCTAAAGCGCTTGAAAGCATCAACGCAGCTGTTTGAAGATCCACCCCAAGTTGTCTTGTTCGTTTGCCTCACTCTCCTACCGGGCACGATGATCAGCGCCACCATGGGAGTGGGTAGTTTGGTGCTCGCGGGTTTCGCCGAGCCCGCGAAATTCACCAGCATTTGGCTTACGTGGTGGCTTGGAGACGTCGGCGGCAAGCTGCTCGTCACGCCATTCCTCGTGCTCTGGGCCAACAGCAGCCTCAAGGACATGGGTCGTGCCGACTTGCAACGCCTGGCCTTGCTACTCGGGGTGACGATCATTGTCGGCGTCGTCGCCTTCAGTCCCTTGCTCCAACAAACTGCGGCGCGGGGCCCGCTAGGCTTTGTTGCGATTGGTCCCCTGCTGTGGGCTGCGTTACGGCACAATCAACGCGATACGGCAACTGTTGCGCTTATGCTGTCGGCGTTCGCGATCTGGGGAACCCTGTCGGACGGAGGACCGTTTGCGCGGCCGAATTTGAATGATTCCTTTTTGCTCACGCTGGCGTTCGTGATCAGCACCGCCGTGCCTAGCTTGGTACTGAGTGCGGACGTGGCCGCACGGCGGCTCAGCGAAGAACGCCATCGCGCCCTTGTCGAACATGCGAATGACATCGTCGCAACATTGGATTTGGATTTGCGGTTCACTTCGGTAAATCCAGCGATCAAACGCATCCTGGGCTTTGCGCCTGCCGAGGTGATTGGGAAGTCGTTTCGAAACCAGATACCTCAGGAGCAACTCCGCACACACGTCGACATGCTGAATCGAAAGCTCCAAGGGGAGCCGGGCACTCAGTACGAGGTCGAGGTACTCACAAAGGTCGGCGCGCAACGGGTACTTGAAGTGAATTCGAAGTTGATCGCGGACGCAACGGGCAAGCCCGTCGCGATTCACGCGATCGCCCGGGATATTACGGAGCGCAAGGAAGTCAAAAGGGCAGAAGCGCAAGTTGCCGAGCTCGATCACCGCGTCAAGAACGTACTAGCCACGGTGATCGCCGTTTCGCAGCGCACGCGCGATGGTCACACCTCGATGGGCGAATTCCTGAGCGCCTTCGATGGTCGCATCCAGTCGATGGCCGACGCGCATGCATTGCTAAGCGGCGGCCGCTGGCAGGGTGTCAATGTAGCTCATCTGGTTCACCAGGAGCTCGCACCGTGTATGGCAGCACTCAACACAATGGTCGACGGCCCCGATATTGTGCTCGCGCCCGACGCAACTCAGCCAGTAGCGTTGGTGCTGCATGAGCTCGTGACCAATGCCGCCAAGTATGGCGCGCTCTCGAGCCCGAAGGGGTACGTTAGCGTACAATGGCATCAACGGGCGAGCGGACACGCTCCGGGAACGTTGGTGCTCGACTGGAAAGAGACAGCCGGCCCGCCGGTCGCGGCATCGATCTCACCAGGGTACGGTACCAGTGTCATCAAAGAGCTCATTCCCTATGAGCTCGGCGGCATTGTCGACCTGGCGTTTGCCCCGGAGGGAGTGCGGTGCCGGCTCGAAATTCCCCGGAAGTGGTTGATCGATTTTGATCAATCTCAACCACCGCCGGGCACTCGGGGGTGAAGATAGCGACCGCCGTACGCGTATAGTCCGACGCGTTGATCAATAAGCGCGGCTCCTGTTCCCGCTGCTCACGGCCGTTCTTGGGCCCCACGCGCGATTGCGCCGGTTGGTTCTCTGATGCCCGAATCGAAGCAGGTCCCGATCGATCACCTCAGAAACTCACTGCCCGAAGTGGCTGCAGGCGGGCCAATCTGCGCCAGACCTGATTGATGGGGCCGCGACCTTAGCCTCGGATCGACTCGCGTGGCGGTTCTCCTTTTCAGGCTTGGTGGTCGGCTCGTGACGGCTTGAAGACGCGGGACTATGCGCGGGCAAGTGACGCTGCCGCGCCCACCAAATTCGCGCTATGCTCCGGGGATGGGCAGCACGGGCATCACCTCGATCGCTTCCCCCGGAAAGATCGTGAAATGCGGGTGATTGAGGAAGAGCTTTGCGGCCGCCTCATGCGACTCCGCCCGCACAATTGTGAAAGCACCCATCGCGTTGCTAATGTCCTCGATCCCGGTCGGCGAGATCTTCTTCGTCTTGCCCAATGGTCCGCCCATCGCGACGATTGCGCCTTGATGCCGTTGCACCCAGTCTCTCCAGGCTGCAATTCCTTCCTGCTCTCTTGCCTTTCGCGCAACGTCCGACAGATCATTCCAGGCGGCCATTTTTGCGCTAGATTTGCTGCCGAGAAAAACAGCGAGAAAAGTATTGAGCGTGCTCATGGAGTTGCTCCTTTAAGTTGTTGCTTCAGAACGAAGGGATTGTGGATCTAGCGACGAACCCTTGCCTTGATCACTCCGTGATTTCCGGTTCGACGAGGTCGGCTAGTTGGCGCAGTGACTGCTGCCAGCCGAGATAACAGGCTTCGAGCGGAATAACAGTCGGTAAGCCTGACTGCTCGATATTGATCTCGGTGCCGACAGAGACGGCCTTCAAGATGATGGTCACGTGCATGATACCCGGAAGGCTCGGATCGTCGAACTGATCCGTGTAACGGATGCGCTCGTATGGCACGAGCTCGAGGTATTCTCCGCCGAAGGAATGCCCCTTGCCAGTCGTGAAGTTCGTGAACGACATCTTGAAGGTACCACCCACCTTGGCCTCCAGGTGGTGGACCTTGGCGGTGAAGCCCCTTGGCGGCAACCATTTGGCCATAGCGTCGGCTTCGAGGAAAGCGCGGTAGACCTTCTCGGGCTTGGCGGGCAGCACGCGATGCAGCCGGAGGGTGTTCGTGGTCGTGGCGGCTGTCTTCGCTTGGGGCATCTCGGACATCGCATTGCTCCTTGGCGTTTCAAGGGAGTGACGGTTCACGCGAGAATTCCGCGTCTGCCATGAAGACGCTTGAGCATCCAGCCTGCCGACAGCAGGGGCCAAATAATTCCTCGGTTAGACTGTAGAGATTTGTTATCTAAGGGATTTTTTGGCTTCAGCGGCTCAAAGCAACATTGGCCGTGGACCGCATCCAACCGACCGGGGAGACGAGTAGCGCCCACAATCGCCAGCTATCACCGTTCGCCAGCGATTGGCGCTGGCGCGATGCGTGCGAGCCGTCAAACAGTGTGAGACGCTTTAGCGATCCGTGACGCGCTCGTCAGGATCAGCCTTCAAGAAAATCCGCGCCGCACTCGGCTCAGCCAGTCCGCCGCTTCTCGAGCACAATGCCCGAGGCCGCGAGCCTCTCGATTGCGGCATCGTCGAAGCCGTGCTCGCGCAGCACCTCGCGCGCGTGCTGCGAGAATTTCGGTGGTGTTGACGCGAGACTGGCGGGCGTCCGTGACAGGCGGACCGGGGTGCGGATGCCCTTATACCAGTCCTTCTCGATGATCGAGCCACGCGCCTTGACGTGCTCGCCTTCGAGCACCTGCTTGGTGTCGAGCACCGGCCCGCATGGGAGGCCGGCCTTGAGAAGCTCCAGAGAGAAGCCGACACCATCGACTTCGGCGAGCTTGGCGTTCAGTACCTCGTTCAGCGCCTCACGGTTGTTTTGACGGTCGCCATTGGTTTTGAATCGGGGGTCGTCGGCAAGCTCGGGCCGGCCCAGCAGCTCGCATACCTTCTTGAACGCGCGGTTGTTGCCAGCGCCGATCATGATCTTGCAGGTCTTGGTATCGAACATGCCGTACGGCACCAGGTTTGAGTGCTGGTTGCCGGTAAGCTGTGGCGTTTTTCCTGACAGGAAGAAGTTCGGGAAATGCGGGTGCATGAGAGATAGCGCCGAGTCGTAGAGCGTCACCTCGATCTGCTGACCTTCGCCGGATTTGCTGCGCTCGTGTATCGCCATCAGGATGCCGATGACGCAATAGAGGCCCATCGAAATGTCAACCACAGGCAGCCCGAGCCGCATTGGTCCTGACGCTTGCGAGCCGTTGACACTGTAGTGTCCCGTCATCGCGCCGACGATGCCGTCGTAGCCCGGAAACCCGCCGAGCGGTCCGTCGGCGCCGAAGCCCGATATCTTGCAGTAGACGAGTTTGGGGAAGCGCTTCTTCAAATCTTCGTAGCCGATGCCCCACGCCTCCATGGATCCGGGCTTGAAGTTTTCGATCAGCGCATCGGCGCCTTCAAGCAGTCTCAACAGCACCTCGCGGCCGATCGGTTGCGCCAGATCGAGGGCGATCGAGCGCTTGTTGCGGTTGATGCCTATATAGTAAGAGGCGTCGCCGTCATGAAACGGGGGGCCCCAATCGCGGACCTCGTCCCCCAGCGGCGGCTCAACCTTGATGACGTCAGCGCCGTGATCTGCAAGCAGTTGCGTCGCGAAAGGGCCGCCAAGTACGCGCGTGAGGTCGACGATCTTCATGCCCGCAAGCGCTCCACTCGACGCCTTGGCGCTTGCCGCCCCGTCCGTTGTCTTGGCCATTTCTCATCCTGATGTACCGATGCTCTTTCCACGCATTCGGTGCCACAGGTGCGCCCTTGAGGCAATGGATCCCAGGGCCTAAGCGAAGAAGTTCATGGACCGCTATGCCCCGGGGCAGGTTGAGGGCGGCATAGCGCACAATCTGGCGCAGAAGCTGCGGAGGCTTTTGGCGAGGCGATGGCTTGGCGCAGGACAACAACACGACACCAGCCGTCATGAACCATGCGCCAGACGCCCCTCGGCGAAAACTCTACTGCAGCGACAACCACGTCGCGGCGTGGCATTCGCGTCAGGCTTTTTTCTTCACGCTGATATTGCCGTCCGCTTCCATGCAGGCGCGCTTGACGTCGGCGGGTCCTTCGACGCCTTCCTCACGCAGGCGACTCAGCAACTCGTCCATTGTCACGAGCTCCTGGCGCATATTGTGCCGCAGGACCTTGCCGTTCTCGATGAGGAGCAGCGGCGCGGGCCGCAGCACGCGCATCAGCGCCGGAAAATGATACTCCAAGGAATCGATGGCGAAGTTCCAGAAGATGATCGTGCCGACCAGCACGATGCCTTCCGTCACTGAACGGTATTCGTTTGCCATGCCGTTCTGCGCGGCATCGGCAAGAAGGACGATCAGCAACACGTCCGGGGTGGAGAGGCCGCCACTCTGGCGCTTGAGGATAAAGCGCATCATCGCGAAGATGACGAGATACATGATAGTGCCCCGCGCGATCATTTCCGCGACGGAATGGGTTGGGATCAGCATGTCGTGCCAGGTCTGGCTGAGCTGAAGCATAAGCTGTCTCCCTCATCTGCTGCTCTGGGTTCGGAACCGCACAACGCGCTTACCGGTTTAAACGCACGAACGCGGCAGCTGGGCCGCTCGGCAATGATCGATCGAGCCCGCCACGGAGCGAGCCGGGGCCGTTCGGCGCGTCTCGGATCTGGAGGGTGCGGTCCTATGTGCGGTGCGGCATCAGCGAGCGTTGGCGCGTGGTGCATTGCCTGACCTGGCTCGAGGGCTGGCCCAGGTGGATTTTGCCCGACGCGCTCTGCGGCGGCTCAAGTTCCTGAATCCGGGTGCGCAACGCGAATGCAATTCACTCGACCATCAGTGTCAGTGGGGTCGTTCCGACCCGCAAAGCCTGCTGTCGGCATGCCTCTCCATGACCCGAAGCCACTCTCGCGGGGGAAATACGAAAAAGGCGCCATCCATGGCGACGCCTTCGAGGGCTGTCTGCGCACCAACACCGAAGAGTGGGGGGCATTCTGGTAGGCGTGCGTACCACCAGCGGCGGTCAGCAGGTGTGCGGGCGGTCGCCCACGCTCCAACTTTGCAGCGCCTGCAATTCAGGCGGTTTGTCCGCCGCAGGAGCTTCCTGCGCCTGCCGTGCAGCCGAAACAATGCCGCGCCGTGACGATGGAGCGAGCATGCCAGCTTTCTTCGTTAAAGCTAGAGATGTGCGCTCCCTCGGGCATCGCAATCTGAAGATCAAGCATCTGGTTGAAGTCGCAATCGTAGAGGCGACCATCCCATCCAACGGAGAGCGTGTTGCGGCACATGAGTCCAGCAACCGCTGCCGGGTTAAAGGCCTGTACGAGCTTGTGCATGTACGCGTGTAAGTTACCGCTCTGCTGCAGCCAGTCGAGGAAGCGTGAGATCGGCATGTTGTTGAGCACGAACAGCCGATCGAAAGTAATGCCGTGTTCCCGTTCCAGTGACTGCCGCCATTCGCGTTCAGCGCTCGCTTGTGACGCACCTAAAAAGGCTCCAGCGGGATTTGACACGAGCGTCAATCGGCGCCCAGGATCGCCCCGCCCGTAACCCGCCGCGTTCAACAGCCGCATCGCCTCGATCGAGCGATCGAACACACCCTGCCCCCGCTGCGCATCGGTATTGGGGCGTCGGTGATGAGGAAGGGAGGCGACTATCTCCACGTTGCGTTCTGCAAACCAGTCAATAAGCCCCTTATTCCGCGGCAGCAGCAGGACCGTCAGGTTGCACCGGTCCATCACGTGCTTGCCGGCGGTGACCGCGGCCTCAACCAGGTCGCGGAAGCGAGGGTGTAGCTCGGGTGCGCCACCCGTAATATCAACGGTATGCGCGCGCGTCCGGCCGATTGCCGCAATCACCTGGTCGATGATTTCGTCCGCCATAACGGCGTCGGTTCGATCGGGTCCTGCATCGACGTGACAATGACGGCAGGTCATATTGCACAACTTCCCTACGTTGACCTGGAAAATTTCCAATTCCGTAGGCCGTAGTTCTCCCGCCAGTGTCTCGAACTCTACACGCGCTCTCTGCTTCTCAATCGGCACCGCAGCCAGAACTCGAAGCTGCTCCGCGGTAGATGCGAGCGGCGAGCAGCGCCGCCGCAGCGTTCGATCCGCACGCGGTGTCCTGCGGTCATTGACCAGATCTTCGCGGACCTTTTGGAGACTTAGCGCGGTCGTATTCATTTACATCCCCAGCTTCTGCGCCTGCTCTCGCATCTGCATACCATGCACAAGTGAGGCGCCGCCCCGGATCGCCACGGCGACGTGAAGGGCTTCGGTCATCTGCTCGAAATCAGCGCCTTTTTGCTGGCAATCTTGCGTGTAGGCATCGATGCAATAAGGACACTGCACAGCATGCGCGACAGCAAGCGCGATGAGGCTTTTCTCGCGCGCGGTTAGCGCGCCATCCGCGAATACACTCGCATAGTAGTCAAAGAACTTCTTCCCGAGCTCTGGCGTCACGTCGGCAATTTTGCCGAAATCGGTGAGGTGCTGAGTATTGTAATATCCAGGCATCGCTGAAACTCCCATGAGGGTGGTGGCGCGGTGCGAACGCGGCGCAGTAGCCCGGTAGTTTGGCTCCGGGCAACCGGTAACATGACCAGCGATGCCCCTCCAGCGCGTTATAACGCCACTAAGGCCATCAACCGACTTGCGCGCGTGTTCGACTCGCCGGTATTGGATCACATCCAATGTGTGGAGATTGAACGAAATGAAACTCAGCGCTCGCAATCTGCTTAAGGGGAAGGTGATCGCCGTCGAGAAGGGCAAAGTGACGGGGATCGTCAGGATCGATATTGGCGGGGGCAACGTAATTACCTCCTCCATCACGCTCGCTGCCGTTGATGATCTAAAACTCAAAAAAGGCTCGCAAGTCGTGGCTGTCATCAAGGCGAGCGAGGTGATCCTCGGCGTCGAGGATTAGCCCAGTCGACCAGTTGCTAGTTCGTGACAAGATCATCAAACCGGTGGCGCCCGAGGGCGCTATCGTTTTCGGAATTGCGGGACAGGAGCTTGCCCCTTGGACCACGCGATCAGGCTGTCGAGTTCCTTAGCGCTCGGGTCAACGTGGTAGAAAAGGCGATAGAACTCCCGCGCCGTTTCGTGCAGGTCCTGGCGGAGTAGGTCTGGATAGAATAGGCCGGCGAGCCACTTCAATCCCATCACGCGGTTCAGCGAAGGCGGCCGGTCGATCCAACCGAACGGCGCAGTGGGAGCAAGATAGATGCGCTTCTCGCGCACGGCCTTTACTTCTGCCCAAAGCGGGTCCTGCTGAACGCGGCCGAAAAAAGTGCGGTCCCACGTCAGTATAATGTCCGGATTGGCAACGATCACTTGTTCCATGGACGCCCGCACAAGGCCACTCTGTCCCTGGGCTTGGGCGACATTGCGACCGCCCGCACGTTCGATGATCTCGGTGTTGATGGAGCCGACCACCCCGGTTTCAAGCCCGTCGGGACCGCGCGCCAGATAGACGCGGGGGCGCTGCTCGCTCGGGATCGCCATCAGGATCGCATCGATCTCGGCGAAGGTGTCCTCTACATATTTGGCAAGCTGCTCACCGCGCGCCTTCAATCCAAGAATATCACCAAGCAACCGCAGGGCTGCCGGCGTTGCTTCGAACCGGCCGTCGATCAGTACGTAAGGTATCTTTGTCTGTTCCTGCACGTTGTTGGCGAGCGAGATATAGGTGTCGCGGATGGAGCCGAAATCGAGGATGAAATCGGGTTGGGCCTGGAGGACGACCTCCAAGTTCGCCGTGCCGCCGCGTCCGGTAAGCCGGCCAAGGGCGGGCAAGTCACGGTATTGAGGGACGATGAATGGCCGCTCCTCAGGGGTGGGCGGATTTGGCCAGCCGGTCATTTTTTCCGGCGCGAGCACGTAGAGCAGGATGGAAGCTGGCGGCCCTGCGGCGAACACTTTCCCAATTTTGTCGGGGACCTCAATATGGCGCCCAGCGGAATCGGTGACCGTTCGGGCCGACACAAGCGCCGGTGCCAGGCAGAACAGCACGGCAAATATGAAACGCAACGCGCTGCTCATCAGAGTGGATTGCCGGGACCGAAGCCGTGGCGCAGCAGGATGGCAAGAATGTAGGTAGCAAGATCCTGAGCGGCAGCGGGCCCGTTCCTCAGCGTGATCGGGCCGTAGTCCGCGCCAACGTTCAGCGTTTTGCCGATCGTAACGATGCATAGGCCGGTGTCTCGGTCTTGGCCTGCAGGGCGTTCGTGCAATAGGTGAGGAATATATCGGCCTGATCGGACGTCAGCACCCAGGCGTAGACGGAGCGACCTTCCGGGGCCTTCGGCGAGGTCGGACCACCTGTGAGCTGCAAGGCTTTGCTTTCCAAGATTGCTTTGGCACCTGCCTTGAGTGCCTCAGCCTTGGCGAACAGGGCGAAGGCGTAGTCGCCGGAAGGGTCCGCTTTCGGGGTTGAGGTCCCGAGGCGTACCTTGGGATCGAGCAGAACATCGAGCAGCGTCTCGGAGCTGACACTCAGGCCTTCTCGCACCAGCACGCAGAGCTCGTTGCGCGCGAAGAGGCGGACCGGGGGTGCCGCAAGCCCTTGCTCGGCGAGGCGCTTGGGATGCCCCGTATCCGCTGAGGTGAACACATGCGCCGCCGCGCCAGACTCAATCCGTTCGCGCAGCAGCCCCGATGCGCCGAACGTGGTCTCGACCTTGTGCTGGCCGGCGCTGTCGGCTTCGAACGCCCTTGCGACTTCCGTCAATGCTGCCCGCAAGCTGCCCGCGGCATAGAGGTGGATGGTTTCGGCATGCGCCGAGGCGGTGATGAGCATGAGCAGAAACGTGCTCAGGATTGGGCGCATGGTGCGGCCGCCTCCCCAGCGATCAGCCGGCTTTCTTCATGTGACCCGCATCGGCGTTGGGAAAGAACAACTGCTGGCCCTCGATCTTGTAGGCCCTAATGGCGTTCTGGCCCTCGGCCGACAGGATCCAATCGATGAAGGCCTGGCCCAGATCCTTTTTGACGTTCGGATGCTTCTCGGGATTGACGAGGATGACCCCGTACTGGTTGAAGAGGCGCTGGTCGCCTTCCACGACGATTTCAAGGTCGCCTTTGTTTTTGAATGAGATCCACGTGCCGCGATCGGACAGCACGTAAGCGTTCATCGCATTCGCGGTGTTAAGCGCGGCCCCCATGCCCTGGCCGATTTCGCGATACCAAGCGGGCTTGCTACCGGCCGGGTCGAGCCCCGCCGCTTTCCATAATGCCAGCTCAGCCGCATGTGTGCCGCTCCTGTCACCGCGGGAAACGAACGGACTGCTGGCCGCGCTGATCGCCTTCAGGGCCGCAACGACATCGCTGCCGCCCTTGAGCTTGGCCGGGTCGGCCTTCGGTCCGATCAGCACGAAGTCGTTATACATGACGTCGAAGCGCTTCACGCCGAAGCCGTCGGCGACGAATTTCTCTTCTTGCGGCTTCGCATGCACGAAGACGACGTCGGCGTCGCCGCGCCGGCCCGTGTCGAGCGCCTGGCCGGTGCCCTGCGCAACCACCTTTACATCGATGCCAGTCTTGGCCTTGAACATCGGCAGGATATGACCGAAGAGCCCGGAGTCCTGTGTCGACGTTGTGGAGGCAACAACGATCGATTTGTCCTGCGCCATTGCCGGGGTTGCACTGATCAGGAGCGCGACAATCAGTGGAAGCGGTCGGCGCATGAGGGTCTCCTAATGAGGTGCTCTGACGGTGGGCGGTGCTTGTCGGGAGTCGGCTATCTTGGTGTTGTTTTTCTAGCTAAATCAAATATGGGAATCTGCGCAAGAAAATGCAGACCAATGCAGGCAGACTTGCGTCGCCCGGCGGATCAAACCACGGGCTATGCCAAGACTTAGACCTAGATAGCTTCGGACGCGCATCTGGGTCCGAGCGGGCAGCACGGGCATGCCTAGGCCGAGGATGCCCTAGCCGAGCGTCGTGTGCGGCAAGTCCATCTCGCGCACCGATCCTGCCTCCTCCCCGTGGCGCGAGTGACTCGTCGCGTTGATCGGTGGGACCCCCCGCTTGTCTTCAGCTTGTGATGGGAGGGTCAGAGCAGCAGCACCGACGATGCTCGCGACGCTCCCCGACGCGCCGCGCGCTCGCGAGCACGAACCCCGCAGCTCCGTCGTGGGGCGCTTAGGCCGCAAGCTCCAGGATCTCGCGCACGTCGGAGGGACCGCCGATGGGACGCGGATTGCGAGGCACCCAGGGCGTGTGCATGGCTTGCTCTGCGATGCGCTGGAAATGTTCCCGCCCGACCTTTACATCCCCAAGGCTTCTCGGCATTCCGAGTCCGCCGATAAAGGCGTCGAGTGCCTCGCCGGCATCCCGACCAGTTTGCGACATGGCGCTGGCGACCAGGGCCTGGCGCTCCGCGTTGACCGGCTTGTTCCAGCGCATGACGGCAGGCAGCATGATGCAGGACGTATGTCCGTGCGGAACCGCGAACTCGGCACCCAGCACATAACCGATGCCGTGACTGGCCCCCATCGGAACGCCGCTGGCAAGTGGGGCCATCGATAGCCAGGTACCCATCTGACAATCCAGCCGCGCCCCGATGTCCCTGGGGTTGGACTTGACGCGCGGCAACCCACTCGAGAGCAGCGCGAGACCCTTTATAGCCTGCGCGTCGGCATAGGCATGGGCCTCGTTCGAACAGATCCCCTCAACACAATGATCGACGGCGCGGATGCCGGTCGACAACCACAGCCACTCCGGCGTATGCACGCTAATGGCAGGGTCGAGGATAACGGCGCTTGCCATAATCCGCGGATGCCGCAGCAGCTCCTTCACCTTGGTCCGCTCGTCGGTCACGCCCGCAATTGCACTAAACTCTCCTCCGGAGAGGGTGGTGGGTACACTGATCTGGCGTATGGACGGCGGCGCCATCGGAGGCGGACCCAAGGTCCCGTCCGGTCCCTTCACCGGGCGCAGCCTGTCGATCGCATCAGCCGAGAGAATATCGTTGGCAAGGCACATCTGCACGACCTTGGCACCGTCGGTAATGGAGCCGCCACCGACCGTGACGATGAGATCGGCCTGGACGGTCCGCGCGGCTTCGGTCGCCGCGATTACGGCCGCGCGCGGCGTATGGGGCGGCATACGGTCGAAGCTACCGACACACGTATTGGCCAACGCCTCGCGGATCTTATCAATCTCACTCGTATTACGGCTGAGGGAGCCGCTCACCATCAGGAAGACACGCTTGGCACCTAGCCGCCGCACCTGGGCGGCGACCGCCTCGGCCGCCGGCTTGCCGAAGACAACTTCGTCCATTGTCCCGAAGACCACGCGTCCCGACGACAACATGCCATCCTCCTCACAAGCAAAGCTGGCCTCTCGTGCCAGATGTTGTCAGCTGCGGCGCTAAAGAACAAGAGAGCGCAGGCCCTGCGGTGGGTCTGCACCGCTGCGCAACAATTTTTGCCAATCTCCCGGCTGCCGCGGCCAGTGGCAACCTAACAACCGCGCCGATCGGCGAGCGCCAAAGTGGGACACAGCCAAAAAGGGCTCGCCTGGCGGAAAACCCGGCATTGCACCTTTACCCGGCGGCGGTGGCTAGATCGCTTGAGCCATCGAGGCAAATCCCGTCGCCCGTCAGGGGGTGAGGCTCGCCGGCATCGCGGGCCGGGTGTTCACAACGCGCGTCAGTTCGCAGGGCATGCTGTCGATTTTGGTCCCTGGACCAAGAGCCGACTTCGTGTGATGGAAGGGAAAGGGTTTGCACCGTTGCCGGGCTCGCTGGTCCGATGTAACGGGCATCATGTTGGGGCAGCGGGCGTCGTGCGCAGTGGCGCGTGGGGCCGAGGCGAGGGCGAAACTCTCTCGAGAATGCGGCGAATTCACTCCCCCGTCCTGCTCGGCAATATCGAGGACACCAAGGCGCGCACGTTCGTCTTTCTGTTCACCTGCGATGCATTCTCTCGCTCCATCCTGATCACGCTGGTGCCGCTGCAGGCCTATGCACTATTGGGCGCGGCTCAGGTGGTCAGCGTCGTTTACTTCCTGGTCGCCTTCATCGGTTTAGCTGCCAGCCTCATGGTGCCGACCGTCTTGCATTGGATCAGGCGGCGCTGGGTGCTCACGATCGGCGCAGGCTTTCAGATACTGAGCGCGCTGTTTCTCGCCTTGGGCACGACAGCCACCCTGCTGGCCGGCCTCTGCTTGCAGGCCCTTGCAATGGCCATGCTCGACGTCGTTATCAATCTCTATTTGCTCGATCACATCCCGCGCCGTCGGCTGAGCCACTTTGAGCCCCGCCGGCTGTTATTCGCAGGTAGCGCCTTTGCGATCGGTCCGTGGGCGGGTGTCTACTTGCACCGGAACGTGGCGGAAAACCTTACCTATCTCATCGCCGCCTTGGCGGCGCTGACGCTGCTCACCTTTTTCTGGACCTTGCGGCTGGCCGATAGCCCGAGCCTGCAGCCGTCAACACAGCCGCCACCAAGCCCTTTGCGCTTCGTGCCACGCTTTGTCTCCCAGCCGCGCCTAGTATTGGCGTGGGTGCTGGCGCTTGGCCGCAACGGCTGGTGGGTGATGAATTTTATTTACACGCCGATCTATGTGGCAAACGCCGGCTATCAGCCCGAGGTCGGCGGCGCCCTTGTCTCGCTCGGCCTGGCACCGATGCTGTTGGTCAAGGCGTGGGGGCGTATCGGCCAGGCAATCGGCACGCGCAACCTGCTGACGATCGGCTATGGCCTCACGGGACTGTTGAGTCTCGCTGCCGCAGGTGCCGCCGCTGCGGGCCTCTCGCTTGCCTCGATGACGCTCATTTGTCTTGCTGCCTTCTCGGCCACGGTCATCGACGGGGCTGGCAACGTGCCGTTCCTGCGTGCCGTGCACCACTATGAGCGCGCGGCAATGACGTCGGTGTTTATGACCTTCCGCCACGTGGGGGCCTTGGTGGTGCCTGGGTTTCTGGCCGTCGTACTGTGGGTGTTGCCATTGCCCTTCGTGTTTGCTGTCGGCGGAAGCATGACCCTCGTTATGGCAGGGCTGTCGCGCTACGTCCCCCGCCGCATGTAGGGCCCCGAGACGAACTTTGCCGGGCGCCAGTGTTCAGTGCCTTTTTGGGGTTGCGACTTTGTACTGGCGAGATGAGCGTCCTTTCGGCCCCGAAAGCCGAACGTTCAAAGCAGGCGATCACGCTCGGGCAGATACTCAAAATGCTTGGCGGGCCTCGTCCCAAAGCCAGCTCGTGCCTGCAAGCATGCTTCGAGCATGAGGGTTTCGATATTGTGTTCTCTCCATGACCTTGCTGTGAATTGGACGGAGGCAGCAAGCTCATCCGCAAGCTTTGCTCAGCTGACGTTCGCCTCGCAGGACAGTGCAACGGGCGGGAGTGAACTAACCCTTCCACGTCGGGTTTTCTGAAACCCAAGTTTATTATTTCACTGCGCGGGGTCGCGCCATACCGCTGCCAGCGTTTGGCCCCTGTCGCGAGGATCATTGCCTTTCGGCCAGAACATGAGCGCTGCGATTATCGCAAAGCAACAACGAGACCGATCGGCACGAGGATCGTCATTCCTCGCCTATCGACTTTGGGATGTTGTCCTGATCTGCCATAGCGCACCTCAACCCAAACAGTGCCGGTCGGTTCCAACCCACGCCGCTAGCCGGTCGCGCGCAAAACGAGCGCCCTGGCGGGTAGTGAGGCCAGGGCGCTTTGCAGCACTGCTGTGCGGGCGGAAGCCAGACCATCCAAGGTACACAGCAGCAACCCTAAAACCATAGCTGCGTACGTAGGTTCCACGGCGCCGAGCCGCGAGGAATGGTGGTGCATAGCGTACAACCCGGGAAAGCATCGGGGCTTAGGAGCATGCCCCTTTCGGCGTTCTGCACTAAAAAGTTTCTGATCCACCCGCAACAGCTACCGAGTGGTTCACACGAAGCGATCGGCACCCGAGGGCGTCTTGGAAATGACGCTGCAGCCGTTAGTCGTCTTAAAGATGAGGGCGCTCGCTTATGGCGCGCATTGGATTGTGCGCATAATGGTCTGGGAAGAGACCCACCAACGGATCCTCAGGGGCTTCGGGAGTGCGTGCGTGTGGCCCGGTCGTTAGCATCAGGGTTGGCCACCCCGATCGGCGCCGGTGCAACATCAACGACGTCGTGAACAGCGCGAGGGCGGTCGAGACTATTGCCCGCCGACGGACGAGAGCACCATCCCGATCTCGAGGAGCAGCAAAACCGCAGCCGTCATCATGCCGGCGCTCACGATGAGAAGCGCCAATTCGATTTTATTTAACGCATATAGCCAGCGCATTTGCATTAGAACCAGACCGACACATACGACAACTGCGGAGTACCGAGGTCGCACCACCGTGGTATTCCCGTGCGTTCTCAGCATGGACGCATCCAAGACATGGTCGATAGCGCGCGCTTTTAGCATCCCCGCATCAGGGGAGATCAGCTCGGATCCAACTTGCGCGATTTCGGCTTAGGGCCCGGTGCCTTTGCATCGACCGGGCGATGCCGATGCTCGAATACCGCACGAAGCTTGCATGGATTGGGCGCCGGTCCGGAGCTGTGGGTCAAACGGACCTCGACGAGGCTCCCGGCCAGCGTTTTTCGTCCCCCCTAGCCCGGCGCCTCCACTGCGCAACCGATGCGGGCAAGCGTGCCGCAGCGCATGAGACTTGCGCGCAATTGAGACGTTGACGGGGGCTGCGGCGTTGTTCATTATATTCGAGTGAATATAACGAGCCAGTGACGGTGATGGGGAACGCCCTCGCTCTTCTGAAGCCCACGCAACGGCCGAGCCGGCCGGTGCGCGGCGACGTCGCCTTCGGCGTCGGTCAAGGCACGCCAGGGCTGCTACCCGCGGCCGTTCCCGACACACAGGAGCAACGCGCCAAGATCTGGAACATCGATGCATCTCTGCACTGCTCCATCATCGGCACCTGCCTGACGGCGGCAGAGCTGCGCGTGCTGGCCGAGAGGTACGGCCCCGGCCACGCCAGCACGTTCACCGACCACGAAATCCATGGCACGGCGGTACGGGCGATCAGCGAGCGCGGGCTGCTCGCCAAGCAGATCCAGAAGGCGCTGGACCGCCGACATGCGAGGTGGGTGCGCCGCGCCAGCGAGATGACCGCCAGCGAATTGGGCCGCGCTTGGGAGGCGGCCATGCGCGCGGGTGACATCCCGAGCGCCTACTGGGCGATGCTGACACATCCGGCAGCGACCGGCGACCTGGTGCGGCGCATCTTCGGCGACGTGCACATGCTGTCGCATTTGGTGGGGACGGCGAACCGCGCCGATATCCGCAGGCTGCAGCAGCTCGAGGGGGAGAAGGCCAGGTTGGAGGACAAGCTGGCTCGCCAACAGGCGCGCCTGCGCGATGACATTTCGACCCGCGACGCCCAGATCCGCCAGCTCAGCGACCTGCTAGCGGCATGCATGAGCGATCGCGCCGCGCCGGCGGCTGCCGACCGGCACGACAGCGAGGCGCGGGTGCTCGAAACACTGGTAGCGCGGCTGCACAAGGAGCTCGAAGGCGAGATGCGACGGCGCGAACGCGCCGAGGCGCGGGCCAAGGTCCTCGGCGAAGCCCGCATGGAGTCCGACCGCCGGGTGCGCCGCCTTGAGAGCGAGATGGACGCCCTGCGCAGAGAGTTAGAGGCAGCCGAGCATGCGCTGGCGCCGTCGGCGGACCGATACGGTGAGGACACGGGACTGATCGGCCTGCACGGCACGGTGCTGCTCTATGTCGGCGGCCGGCCGCAGGTGATCGCACGGCTGAGGCCACTGATTGCCGCGGAGGGGGGAGAGCTGCTGCACCACGATGGCGG
>Ga0081455_10000078_pt1 | contig 105058 bp, 83 predicted proteins | sample TabmetS3T2R1_FD_70207 | JGI IMG/M metagenome (GOLD analysis project Ga0081455, IMG submission 70207) | Tabebuia heterophylla rhizosphere microbial communities from the University of Puerto Rico - S3T2R1 | ecosystem: Host-associated > Plants > Roots > Rhizosphere ... | reverse complement strand
CGGGCATCGTGACCGAGTGCGTCGCCGGGTCGAACCCCGGCGGGTGCCGGTCAGCCTCGGCGAACGACTCGGCCACCGGGCCGGCCGCCAGCCGGTTCACCTCGTCCAGGATGCCGCGCGCGGTATCGGCGTCGACCTCGCCGAAGGGCTCGCTGCCCAGGATGTCCTGCCGCTTGAGCACCTCGAACAGGTTGAACTCAATGTCCCGCAGGTTGCTCTTGAAATGCCCCATCGTGCCCTCCCCGGCAGGCCTGCTCCGCGCGCAGCCAGTCGTGGGCGCGGGCCGCGCCGAGGCCGCCGTCGATCACCGAGGCGGCGTGTCCCATTTGGCGCAACCAGCCCGCGACCACCGGCGCGCGCACGCCCTCATGATCGATGAGCAGGAGGCGGGCGCCCTTGACGCCGACCCACTGGTCCGTCGCCTGGATCAGCTGGCCGCCCGGGGCGCTGACAAAGCCCGCCAGCGCATACGCCGCAAACTCTTCAGGACTGCGGACATCGATGAGGTAGGTGGTGCGGTCCGGCTCATCGAGCCAGCTCCGGGCCGTGGCCGCGCTCACGAACTCTACGTCTTTTTGTTCGGCCCGAGCGCGCGCGCGCTCCCTGAGGCTGGCGAGGCTCGCCTCGGGCAGGGCCGCGGCGTGGCGGCGATCGGCGCCACGCTCGAGCTCTAAGCCCGCCAAAAACCAGCCCTGCGTGCCGTTCTCGAGCGCATAAACGGGGTTGGGCACGCCGAAATCGATCAGCAATTGCGCGCCAATAATGGAGCGCGTGCGCCCGGCACAGTTGACGATGATCGTGGTGGTCGGGTCGGGGGCGATGGCGTGGATATGCAAGGCGAGCTCGCCGTTGGGACAGCAGATCCCGCCCGGAATGTTCATTTTCCTATATTCGCTGAAGGGCCGCCCGTCGACGATCACGCAGTTCGCCTTTGCCGCGCGCAGGGCAGCAACCTCCTCGGCGCTGAGGTGGGGGGTGTGGCGCTCTGCTTCGAGGAGTTCGCCGAAGGTCTTGCTCGGCACGTTGACGCCCGCATAGAGCGTGTAACCCGCGTCGCGCCAGGCCTCGACCCCACCCGCCAGCAGGACCACGTTGCGATAGCCCTGCGCCTCCGCGCGCGCGGCGGCGCGTTGCGCCACGCCGTCGCCGTTGTCGCACAACACGAGCCGGATGGCGGGGTTTGGTAGGAGCGCGCGCAAGCCGAGCTCAAAGCGGCTGTAGGGGAGCGGGACGGCAAAAAACAGATGTCCCTCACCGAACTGCCCGGCCTCGCGCACGTCGATCAGGGCCATTTCACGGCCATCCGAGAGCATGCTTTTGAGCGTCGGCGCGTCGATCATAGCCGTCATGGCGCAATCCCTTCAGGCAAACGCCGCGAACAACTCCGCAAAGGCCTTGAGCTGGTTGCCGGCGGCCGACGAGGGCACCACGATCGGGGTCGCAATCCCGGCGGCGCGCCAGCTCTCAAGTCCTTCGCGCACCTGGCCGGGCGATCCGAACAGCGTGCAGTCGGCGAGCCAGGCGTCGCTCAGATATTTGGGCACATCCGCAAGCCGCTGTTCCGCTATGGCCTTGTCGATGGCCTGCATCTCTTCGACGTAGCCGGCCTCTTTCCAGTAATTGCGGTAGTTGCTGAGTAAGGCGTAGGGCGTGAGCGTCTTGCGGTTGGTGGCCTTGGCCGCTTCGACGTCCTCGTTGATGCAGGTCGGGATCATGTTGGCGACGAGAAAGGCCGGATCGCTGAGCTTGCCGGGGGGAAGCCCGGCCAAGGAGGCCCGCATGTGGGAGCGGGCGCCGTTGGCGAACACCAAACCATCGCCGATCTCGCCGGCAAGCGCGACCATCTGCTTGCGCAGCGTCGCCAGAATGATCGGCGGCAGCGCGCCGATTCCGGCATGTGCGCGCAGCCTGGCGATGAAGCTCTTCATGTCGGCAAGGGGCTTGCCCACGCTTATCCCCATGCGCGCATGCGTCGGCGCATGGCTGACGCCAAGCCCGAGACGAAAGCGCCCGCGCGAGACCTCGTGCAAGAACGCCGCCGTTTGCGCGAAGTCGCCGACCGTGCGCGCATAGATGGGGGTGATCGAGCTGGCGAAGGGAATTTCCTTCGTCACGTGGCAGAGCGCTTCGCACAGCGACATGTTGGCAAACAGGCTCGGCGCGAAAATCCCCGCAAACCCGCGCCGTTCGATCTCGCCCGCCAGCTCCAAGGTGGCGAGGCGCCGGCCGGGCACGGCAACCAGGCTAACGGCAGGCAGCGCTTGCGGCATGAAGAGCTTTATCCTGGCGCGGGCCGCGCGTGCCTCGTTTCAGAGCACCCGTTCCAGCTTCTGCAGCGAACGGATCGTCTTGGGTTGCGGCGTGTCGGGGAAACTGGTTTTCCAGTTCGTGTAGGAGACCTCGCCGACGTAGATGTCGCCCTTGGAGTCGAGCGCCAGCCCGTGCGGGGCCATGAACTTGCCGGGCTCAAGTCCCGGTCCATCCTTGCCGCCCAGGCGCGCCAGCAACTTGCCTTGCGCATCGACGATCGACAAGCGCGGGCCGAGGTTCGGGGCCTTCAAGTTGACGGGCATGCCGGGGCCCAGCTCGCCGATCACGAAGGTCGGCGATTTCCCACGGCAGCAGTAGAGCCCGCAGGGCCGATGCAGGTTGTTCCACTGCGTCTCATATTTGCCGTTGCCGTCGAACACCTGCACGCGATGGTTTTCGCGGTCGGCGACGTAGATCCAACCGTCATCATCGCTGGCGATATTGTGGGCGATATTGAACTGCCCGGGCTCGCTGCCGGATTCGCCCCAGGACTTTATCAGCTTGCCCGCGGGGGAGAACTTGTGCACGCGGGCGTTGCCATAGCCGTCCGAAACATAGATTTCGCCGGCGGGCGACAGCGCCGTATGCGTGCAGCGATGAAACGGCTCCCCGCTCATGAACGGGGCGGGCTTGCCCGGCACGCCGATCGTCAATTCGACCTTGCCCGCTGTGCTGCAGCGGCGCACCGTGTGATCACCGTCATCCGTCAGGTAAAGCACATCGTTCTTGTCGATATCGAGACCGTGCGCGCGATGGAACACGCCTTCGCCCCAGGAGCGCAGGAAATTGCCGGCGCGGTCGAACACCATCATCGGGTGCTCCCCGCGATTGAAGACGTACACCTGATCCTTGCTGTCGACGCCGACGGCGGCGACGTCCTTGAAGCTCCAGCCGTCGGGCAGCTTGGCCCAGTTCTCCACCACGCGATAGCGATGCTCGCCGCTGCCCAAGATCACCGACATCGAGCGCCTCCCACGTTTTGCTTGTGCTGGGAGGATGACTGTAACGTCCCTGCGCCGCGGGTGCATCAAGGGATTTCGCACGCCTGCCCTGCCGCCAGCTAGAGCCTTGACGCGGCTGCGCGGGAACCGCAGGGTCTGGGCCGGCACAAAGGAAAGTCCGCTCTAGACCCCACGCGAGGAGCAGCACCATGGCGGCAGCCACGGCGGAGGCAACGCGGCGCAGCACTGCTGCGATCGTGATCGAACGCCTGATCGCGCATGGCATCGACACGCTCTATTGCTTGCCCGGGGTGCAGAACGATCCCTTCTTCGACGCGCTGTTCGCCGAGCGGAACCGCCTCAAGCCGATCCATACGCGCCATGAGCAAGGAGCCGCCTATTTAGCGCTGGGTGCGGCCATGGCCACCGGCAAGCCGGCCGCCTATTGCGTGGTGCCCGGGCCCGGTTTTCTCAACACGACGGCGGCCTTGTCGCAGGCCTACGGCAACAACGCACCGGTGCTGGCACTCTGCGGCCAGGTACCGCTCGCCTATGTCAACCGCGATACGGGCTTTCTGCACGACATCCCCGATCAGCTCGGCATCGCGCGCCGGCTCACAAAATGGTCGGCGCGCATCAGCGCCCCGCACGAGGCAGGTCCGCTCACCGACGAGGCCTTGCGCCAGATGCTGGCCGGGCGGCCGCGGCCGGTGGCGCTCGAATGTCCGCTCGACGTGTGGGGCAGGACGGCAAACGTTGCCGAGCCGCGTCCGCCCGAGGCCCTACCCACGCCCGAGCCCGATGATGCGGCCATTGCCACCGCCGCCAAGGCGCTGGGCCAATCCCTGCGTCCGCTCATCCTGGTTGGCGGCGGCGCCTTGCATGCCAGTCGGGAGGTGACGCGGCTGGCGGAGATGCTTGAAGCACCGGTTGTCGCCTATCGCATGGGGCATGGCGTCATCGATGCGCGCCATGCGCTGAGCCTGCCATTTCCCGCCGGCCACAAGTTGTGGGCCGAAGCGGATGTGGTGATCGGCATCGGCACCCGGCTGCATGCGCAATATACGGGCTGGGGGGTGGATGATACCCTCAAGCTGATCCGCGTTGAGATCGATCCACAAGAGATGGTGCGGCATGGCCGCCCCAGCGTGGCCCTGCTCGGCGACGCGGCCCAGGTCGTGCGCCGGTTGCTCGAGGCGATCCCGAGCCACAACCGCAAGCGCACGGATTTCAAGGACACCATCGCCGGCCTGAAGGCCCAGACGCGGGAGGCGTTAGCGAAGCTGCAGCCGCAGATGGCCTACCTCGAGGCGATACGCGCCGAACTGCCGGAGGAGGGCATTTTCGTCGACGAGTTCACGCAAGTCGGATACCTGAGCCGGCTCGCCTATCCGGTGTACGCGCCGCGCACCTACCTGACCTTGGGCTATCAGGGTGCTCTCGGCATGGGGTTTCCCACGGCGCTCGGCGCCAAGCTCGCGCGGCCCGAGGTGCCCGTGGTTTCGGTCAATGGCGATGGCGGCTTCCTGTTCAATGTGCAGGAGCTCGCCACCGCCGTCCAGTTCCGCATTCCCGTGGTGAGCATCGTCTTCAATGACAATGCCTACGGCAACGTGCGGCGCATGCAAAAGGATCTCTACGGCGGGCGCCTCATTGCCAGCGACCTCACCAACCCCGATTTCGTCCGCCTGGCCGAGAGCTTTGGCGCTATGGCACTGCGCGCCAAGTCGCCGGCCGAACTGCGCGTTTGCCTGCGGCGCGCCCTGAAGGAGGCGGGGCCGGTCCTGATCGAGGTGCCGATCGGCGAGACGCCGGCCCCCTGGGAATTCATCCAGCTTCCGCGCGTGCGGCCGGCACGGCGCCCCTGAGGGAGGCGCGCGCGAAGCAGCCGCGACGCCTCGGGGCACGCGCCCATCGCCGCCACGGCAAGCGACGCCTCGGCGCAATTTACCGCGCTCGCCGGCGCAATTGGCATCCTCCCGGACGGCCTCCGCAGGATGAGGGGGGCTAGCCCTCGATGCTGCGCCGGCGCGGACGCGAGCCTTGGCGCGTGAGTGCGTGGGGTGCGCCGTTGCTGCCGGCGAAATTTTCCCGGTATTCGCCCGGCGTCATGCCGGTTGTGCGCTTGAAGAGGCCGCGAAAGAAGGCGGCATCCTCGTAGCCGACCGCGACGCTGACGACCTGCACCGAAGGGGCCCCGCCTTCCAGCATTTCCTTGGCAATCGCGACGCGCATGGCCTGCAGATAGTTGCCGGGCAGCCGTCCGGTGGCGCGCCTGAAGCGCCGACTGAAATTGCGCGGGCTCATGCCGAGATCGTGCGCCAGCAATTCGAGGGAGACGTTTTCGGCGTAGTTCTTCTCCAGATAGGTCTCGGCCGCGCGCACTTTTGCATCGTTGTGCGGACGCGACAGCGGCAGCGTGGCATAACCCGACTGTGACGGGCGCGGCATGTTGATGAGCAGCGCCTTGGCGCATTGCACCGCCACCTCATGCCCGCAGAATTTCTCGACCAGATAGAGGCTAAGATCCATCGACGCATAGACGCCGCCGCTGCAGAACATGCGCCGGTCCTCGGTGATGAATTTTTCCGGGTGCCAGTCGACCTTCGGATAGCGTTGGCGAAAGAGTGAGGCGACAGCCCAATGCGTGGTCGCCTGCCGGCGATCGAGCAGGCCCGCCTCCGCGAGGAAAACGACGCCGCTGCAAATTCCGGCGATGTGTGCGCCCTGGGATGCCTTGCGTTTGAGCCAGGGCAGGAGCGCGGCATTGCGCGCGAGCTGGGCGTCAAGATCGAGGCCGGAGGCGGGCACGACCACGATGTCGGCAGTCCTGACCTTGCGCAGTGGCACCTGCGGCATGAGGCGAAGCGCGTAGGGACTGCTGACCGTCTCGCCGTCGGGTGAGGCGATGGTCACGCGGAAGCGCGGATTGGGACGCGTGCCGTTGAGCGCATTCCACAACAGGCCCGCGCTGTGGAACACCTCGATCGGCCCGATCGCCGTCGAGGCGTAGTTGTCGCTGAGGAGGACGACCGTGACATCCAACATGGATCTACCCGGGCTAGCGCGCGTTGGCACCACGGCGCATGCGCGCCGGGGAGCCGCAGTGCCGCCGCAGCGCGCGCCGCCGGCGCGGAGGCCATTCGGGCGGCGCGCCTGTTCCTTAGCGTGCCGCCCGCTCGCGATGCAATTGGCGCGCACCTGCCGCGCACCGGCCGCATCCCTTCTTAGCGTGCGGTGGTCGGGTCGATGATGCCGGAGATCTCGGTCACCTTGCTGGCCGGAAATCCACTGAGGCGGGCATGCTCGTGCACGGCGGCCTCGCTCTCGGCGAGATAGACGCAGAAGGTTTTGTTGTCGGCGACGTAGGATTGGATCCACTGCGCCTTGCCGGCGAGTTTTGCCAACGCCGCATTGGACTGCTGTGCGGCGCCTTTGAGCTCGGCACCTGCCAAGCGACCAACGCCCGCAATTTCACGTTCGATGACATACCGCTTCATGACAACCTCGCTTTTGTTGGGCGGTTTTTTGCTGCGGGGCCTGTCTAAACCAGACCGGGTCGACCCAACCAGTGGCGGAACTGACATTGAACATAGGTGAAAACGACACCCCAAACAAAGCGGGCCAGCGCTCGCCCCGGTGGCGGGCCAATTCGCCTGCGCGGCTGTTGCGGCTTGCATCGCCGCCGCTCTCCACCGCACAGCATCCCATTGCCGGCGATGCGCTCCGCATCATCAAACGCTATCTGGCCACGCGCGAGGACAAACTACCCTGGCTGTTCCTTTCCGAGCGTTAGGCCCAGCTGACCCGCCAAACCGTCAACTACACTGTCAGACTTGCCGGCGAGAAGGCCAAGCTCGGCCGCGTCTGGCCCCACATGCTCCGGCACAGCTGCGGATACTACCTCGCCGATAGGGGCACCGATTTAAGAACGATGCAGGACTACCTCGGGCACCGCGACCCCCAAGCATAAATCCCATTATGCCCGCGTCGCAGGACACCGGTTTGAGGGGTTTTGGAAGTAAAGGATTGACCAATCAACCCCCCGCGTGGGCGTACTGGTTCGGAATTGTCGGGTAGCCTCAAAGTCGCTGCTAATGGCGCGCCGTGCGGGGAGCGGGGCGACAGGCACACTTTGCCTCGGCTCAATACTAACCTTGAACGGTGACCCTACTGCTTTTCAAATGTAACATCGCAATCCCGCCCGACGACCCGCTTACCGGTTCCGCGTCTCCCTTCGAAATACGCAAAAAAGTCGCGACTTTGACCAGCACGTGGTCCCCACAGTCGAGACCCTATCCTATCAATAAAATAGGGCCGCTGTCGCGCAGCAGCCCTGAGAAGGTACCGGGGCATTATCTACTTCAACGGGGCGGGGGCGGGTGCCTCGCGGGGGCCAAATTTGTAGACCAGCGCAGCGCGCACCGAATGAACATCGATGTCGTGATCCAAGTCGAGGCGTTCCCTAAGGGTGCACGCTGCCCCGCAGGATTCCTCCGCTAGGGTAAATCTCCTGTTGTCATCGTTGAACTGCGAGAAGCGATACTCACCGCGCAACGACCAGTTGCTGCCCAGCCAACCTAGCTGGGTTTCGATGCCTGCGCCCACGAACCAACCGTCGCGATCCCTGTCGAATGAGCGCCTGAATTGGGTGTCACCAACTGTGAAGGTGAGGTCGCCTTCGACCGAGATTTGAGTCCAACCTGCGGAGACGTACAAAAGCGTGCTCGGGCTCGACAGAAAACCGAGCCTTCCACCAATCGACCATGCGTGATTGTTTTCGTTCGACAGGTGGACGTCGCTAAAGGGTCCAACCGTAGCAATTCTGGAATCGTTGTCCCCGTTGCCGAAATCGTAGTCGACAAAGACACCGGCGAGCCAGTGTGAGCTGACCAACTGATCATAGCCTAGGGTAACGGTACCGAAAAAGCGCCCATCGCCATTGTCAAAGTGCCATAGTCTCTGGGCATCCAACACCTGCACCACGCCGCCGTCTCGTTGCTCCAGAACGTCTTTGGCCGAATGATCGTGCGTCACAAAGGCTGCGCCAACGCCAACGCCAACGTAGAAGCCGGTCCAGTTGGGCGTCAGTGTTGTCACCACCGGCCCCCCTCTTGGCATCCCACCCGCGACAGCATTGCTTGTCATAAACATAAGGGCGGCCGCCCCGCCCATCAGCAGCGTCTTCATCATGTGGAGATCCTGTTGGTCGGACGCAGCACGCAGAAGCCGCGTTACAGCGGCAAATCTTTCGTCGGCGCGTGATCAAACGAGGAACAGGATGGAAATAGCGCCTGCAAGTGCGCCGGTAAATTTACAATAGATGAATGGTTCCGCAAAGAAGCACTCACGAATTTAGCCATTCAGTGGCAAAACCGCCACCGCTTCCATCAATACGCCCTTACGCCTTGGTGTGCCTGCGACGGAGAAGGAGAATGAGTGAGCAACTCGACTACTCCGACCAGCCAGCCTTACGCATTCCTTCGAGCATGTGTTCAAAGTCTTTCAACCCGAACCACGGTGGCCGGTGACCACCTGACGGTGTCCCTGCCGCACCCTGACGCCATTCGTCTCCACCGAAGTGTTCCGCCAGGCGAACCCCGTCGCCTTTGCCGCCGTGGTGGCCGCATTCGATGCAGCGATCGACTGGGTGAACGCCGACAAGCCGCGTGCGGCACAGTTCTATCTCGACGTGTCGAAGGAAAAGATCTCGCTCGAGGAGCTGACCCAGATCCTGATGGCCCCCGACTACATCTTTGGCAAAACCCCGCACCGGGTCGGGGCGGCCATCGAAATGATGCACAAGGCCGGAATTCTCAAGCAAACCGCAAGTCCTGGAAGGACATGTACTTTGCCGAGCCGCGCGCTCTGGCCGGCGACTAGCCTCCGCGCTCAAGGCTGGCGCCCCGGCAGCGCACGCAACGGCGCTGGGCAGCGGCGGCAAGAAACAGTCCGTGCGAGGATTGCTGCTCGGCTTGGTGCACCTCGTTTTGCTTGAGGCAACAGGGGCCCTGGGGGCCCTTTTTCATTTTGCCCAGGCCGGCGTCCAGCCGAGCCAGTCCACGATCGCCCGGCCCATGATGAGGTCGCGATCTGCGGCAGGCAGCCAGGGCTGATGTTGCGTGAAATGCGTGATGCAGTCGCACCAGCTGCAGGGCATGCGCGTGATGTCGGTGCCCCAGAACATGCGCCGCGGCCCGAAAGCGTCATAGACCGCACGATAGTAGGGCTCGAGGCTCTTGAACGGGTAGCCGTCGCTCACGTATTGCGGCCCGCCCGTCACCTTGACCGCGATGTTGGGATATTTTGCCAAGGCCACGACCTGCGGCATGGTGGCGAAGGCGGCCGCATCCTTGTTGCCCCTGGCCACGCCAAAATGATCGATGAGGAGACGCAAGCCGGGGTGCCGAGCCGCGATCTCGCCCACCAGTGGCAGGAACTCGCCCGCAAGCAGCGCGATCGGCAGGCCGAGGCGCTCCGCCGCCGGCCACAACCAGTCCATCGTACCGTCCATGGGCCAGGATTTCATGTGCGGCTGGAGGAAGGTATAGCGCAGCCCCACCATGCCCGGCTGCTCGCGCCAGGTCTCGATCTCGGCGCGCCGGTCGGGCCGATCCAAGGGAATGCGCCCCAGAATCGCAAAGCGGTCGGGATTAAGGCGCGCCGCCTCCACGGCCTGGGCATTGGCATCGGGATCCCAACTCGGTGGATGCAGAATGGCGCCGTATACCCCGGCGACATCCATATCGCCGAGGGCCTCAGCGAGCGCATAGGGCTCGGTGCGGTGGGGTGGGACGACGACACCCGTGCGCCACAAATGGATCTGCGCGTCGATGATCCGCATCGCTTGAGCCTAGCCTCTGAATTGCCGCCGGTCGCCGGCGCGTAACCACAAGCGCACGAGGTGGCGACGCCTCTCCGGTTCGGCAAAATCATCATAAGGCGTGCGCCCGTGCACGATGCTGCGATTGTTCAGGATTTGGATCTGCCCGGGCTCCATCCAGAAGTCGTGGCGGTGCCTCGGATCGGTCAGGAAATCGTTAATGATGTCCACCGCCGCAGCACCGTCGCGGTCCAGCACGAGGCCGGTTTTCTGGTAGCCGCGCCTGATGACGCGGGCATTGAAGCGGATCCGCAGCCCACCGTTCTCGGGCGCGAAGATGGGATACCAGTTGTTGGCGTCGGGCGCCTGGTACTCCTGCTTGTCCCGGTAGAAGGGTTGGTAAAGGCGCGGCAACAGCTGAGGGTGATCGCGCAAAAAATGGTTGTGCGCGGCATAGGCACTGGCGAGCGAGCTCATGCCGCCGGACCTCGCCGTCTTGAGGCAAAGCAGGCACACATAGTTCGCGGGCGCCTCGCCCATCGAGCTGTCATTGTGCATGTCGAGCCCCTCGGGGGTCAGGGCCGCGCGGGTGTCGGCGCTGTAACCCTGCCCGTCCCAGCGCACGTCGTAGATCATCGTGCCCTTCCATTCCTGGGCGACGGGCACCTCGATGAGGCTAGCGAGCAGCCAATAGACGTCGATGACCTCCTGCTTGCTCCAGCGCTCGACCGGCAGCCGATCGAAAATAATAAAGCCGAGACCGGCATCGAGGCGCTGCCGGGCGTCGCTCAGCAAGGCACGACAGGCGTCCATCTTGAAATGCTGCGCCTCCAGCACGAGCGTCGGTACCGGTGCTTTGCGCTGCTCGGCGACGATGGCTTCGAGTTCGTCGAGGCATTGCGCGGGGAGGATGATCTTGAAGTCATGCTCGCTGAGGTCGGGCCCGTGCCAGGCGCGGGGTGGGGGCACGAGCGCTTGCAACATGCCCGCCCGCGAAAGCTTGGCCTCGGCCTGCATGCCTTTCCTCCTACGCAGCGCGCCGGTCAACGGCTCGGGCGCCTCAGTCGAGCCGGAACCCCTTGGCGCGCACGAACGCACCCCAGTCCGCGCGCTCCGCCGTAGCATACTGGCGCACCTTGTCCTCCGACCAGCCATAGAATTCCGCCGTGCCAAATTTTTCGGCGCCGCGCTGTCGCGTGATGGGCTGCGCCGCATGGCGCCGACGGTCGTAGGCCTCCACCGCGTCTTTGATGCTCTTCTCATCGAAACGGTCGCGGTGGACGGTGGCCGCCAGCGGCAAGCGCATGCTGATGCGGGCCGTGCGGCTCGGCCAGCCGAGGCCGAGGCCCGCGACCGGGAAGACGTAATCGGGCAAGCCGATGAGGTCGGAGATCTCGCGCGCATGATTGCGAATGGCGCTGATGGGAGCACAGCCGAGCCCCGCGGCTTCGGCGGCGAGCACGAACGCGGAAAGCGCAATGCCGGCGTCGACGGCCGCATTGAAGAAGGCATCCAAATGATCGTTGGCGAAGGGCTTGCCACGCCAGGCATGGAGCTGGCGCTGCCGGCGGTTGTTGCCGCAGAATATGAGCAGCGCTGGGGCGCCGGGGATCCAAACCTGCGCCAGGGGTCCGGTGGCGAGCATGGTGTCGATGGCGCCGCGTATGTCGGCGTTCTCGACGATGACGATGTCGCGTTGTTGCAGGTCGCTTTTGCTGGGCGAGGCGAGCGCCAGCGCGCACAACAGGTCAATGAGCTCAGGCGCCACCTTTTGCTGCGTGAACGCGCGGGCTGACCCGCGGCCGGCCAGGTCGGCCCAGGCTTGCGGCCACGCGCTCGGGCCGTCGACATCAGCCGGGCTTTTGAGCGGTGCGCCGAAGCGGCGCTCGATGGCGGCGTGGATCGTAGCTTTGAGGTCATCCATGCTGGGATCGTCCATTTCAGGTGCTGCCCAATGGCGCTAACGTCGTGCCTCGGCCAAGTCGGCAATGCCGGCCAGCGCCGCATTGGAGAGCGGCAGCTCAATCGGCTCGTTGCGCTCGGCCGAGAGATCGGCGGCGCAGTAGACCTCCATCACGGTGCGCGCACTTTCGGGCGTCACCATCACCGGTCTATCCATGAGGATGGATTCCAGAAAATGCAGTGTTTCCGGTCCCATCTGTCCGGCAAAGACGTGGTCGACCTGCTCGCCCGGCATCGTCGACATGGGAAACTGCGTGCCGTGCGTCACGGTGGCGAGCCAATTGTCGCGCTGGGTGTCGTCGAGAAACAGTGAGCCCTCCGTACCGGTGATCTCGATCCAGGTGGCGCAGTAGTTGGGATAGCCCGGGGGCAAATTCCAGCCGCCACCGATTGTGACCAACACGCCATTGTCCATGGACACGGTCGTCCACATGATATCGTAGGAGCCATTGATCGGCTGCATGTAGCCGTAGGCACCCTGCGAATAGACGCGGATCGGCTTGGCCGGCTCGAGCAGCCAGAACACGAAATCGAGGTCGTGCGTGGATTCCATGGCCGCCGGTGAGAGGCGCACGCGCGAGGCGATCTTCTTGCCGAGGCTGCGCGAGAGGTGCCGGCTGACCATGACGCTCACCGGTTTGCCCAGCGTTCCGTCGGCGATCTTCTTCTTGGCGTAGGCGATCTTGGTGTTGAAGCGCTGGGAGTAGCCGATCGTGAATTTGAGGTTGCCGCGCCTGGCCAGCTGGATCAGCTCGTCCGCCTCGTAGAGCGTGAGCGCAATGGGCTTTTCCAACAGCACGTGCTTGCCGGCGTGCAGGCAATCGCGCGCGATCGGGTAGTGCGTGCCTTCCGGCGTGGTGGAGATGTAGACCGCCACAATGTTCGGGTTGGCGATGATGTCGCGATAGTCGAGGGTGGCGCTGGCGGCGTTGGTGAGCCGTGCCACCTCGGCCAGGCGCTCGGGCCGGATTTCACAAACGTGCAGCTTGTCGACGAGCGCGGAGCGCGCCAACGTCTCCGCGCGGATGCCGCCGCACCAACCCGTGCCGATCACGGCCACTTCGATTTGCTTCATCGCCTCCTCCTTGACCCGAGGCGAATTAGCCGCGCGGGCAGCGAGTTGTCCAGCAGGGACCGAGGCGCCGGCGTCCCGCCGTCTCCGGGGTTTTTCGGGCAGCCATCCACCCTAGCAGGCGACGATCGCGGGCGTTGGCGTGCTGGCGGACGCCCCTGGGGCCCGAAAGGCTCGGCTGGTCCTGGCGGCTTGTCCTAGAAAATTGCGCCGGCGCGCGCCCCCAACCTTTTCTCCCGCTCGCGCGGGGGCAAGCCCCCGGGGCGGGGAATTGGCAGCGCTTGGGGGGCGCGCCGCCTCGCAGGTGCAATATTGGCCGCGCTGCGGCTCACGCAGGCTCGTCAAGCGTCGGCGTCCTTGACCAGCCTTCGCCGGCGTCAGTAGCATTCCCCGGGCGCCATCCCCGTCGCGGCAGGCTTGCGCGGGCGAGGCGCATCGAAGCCAAGGCGCGGATTAGAGCCAGGGAGGATGCATGGACAGGCGCAGGTTCATTGCCGGTGGAGCGGCCTCGGCCGCGGCCCTGTCGACGTTTGGCGCTGCCGCGCAAGAGGGTTACCCGACCCGGCCCATTACCATCATCAATCCCTTTCCTCCTGGCGGCGCTGCCGACGTCGTGGCGCGGCCATTTGCGGCCGCGCTCGAGCCCATCCTGAAGCAGCCGGTTGTCATCGAGACCAAGGCGGGTGCCGCCGGCCAGGTCGGCGCCCAATTTGCCGCCACCGCGGCTCCGGATGGCTACACGCTGCTCGTGCATATCGTCTCGATTTCCGGCTTTGCCGAGGTGGACAAGGTGTTTGGTCGACAGCCCAAGTTCACGCGCGCCGATTTCGTGCCGATCGCACGCTTCACCGAGGGGCCAATGGTGCTCCTGGTCAATGAGCAAACGCCCTATAAGACCCTTGAGGAGCTGGTGGATGACGCCAAAAAGCGCCCCAACCAGATCATCTTCAGTTCGTCCGGGCTTTACGGTGCGCTGCATCTGCCAACGGCGCTCCTCAGCAAGGCGGCCGGCATCCAAATGCGGCATCTGCCCACCAACGGCGGTGGCCCGGCGCTGACCGCGCTGCTCGGCAACAACGCGCAAGTTCTGGTGTCCTCGGTGGCGGCCGCCAATGCCCACATCAAGGCCGGCAAGGCGCGCGCGCTCGCCTGTTTCTCGTCAAAACGGGCGCAATCGCTGCCCGAAGTGCCAACCCTCAAGGAGCTCGGGTTAGACGTCGAATTCTCCTTGTGGGTCGGCCTGTTTGCCCCCAAGGGGACGCCGGAAGCGATCATCGCCAAGCTGCGCGCCGACTCCAAGAAAGCCGCGGCCACCGAGCAGTTTGCCAAGGCGATCGACAACATCGGCGACGTTCTTGCCTATCAGGATCAACCGGAGTTTGCGAAGTTTTGGGATGAGGACGCCAAGCGTGTTGAAGACGCGGTGCGATCGATCGGCAAGGTTTAACAAGGCGTAGCGACGTTTAACGAAGCGGCGGCGGGCAAGCTCTAGCGGCGAGGACGCGTGCAGGTGCGCAGGGACCATGTCGCGGGCGGTGCGATGCTCATCGCCGGCGCGCTCGTATTGGCGGCAAGCACAGACCTGCCGTTCGGCACGCTGGCTTCGCCTGGGGCGGGAATGTTGCCGACCGTGGTGGTGGTAGCACTGATGGCATTCGCCGCCATCCTGTTGCTCGGCGCCGGCGCCAGTCCGCCACTCGGCGCCGTCGATTGGAGCGATGCCCCACATGCCTTGCGCGTGGTGGGGGCTACCGCGGGGGCGATCGCCCTTTACGTCCCGCTTGGCTTTATCGCCACCGTCGCGCTGTTGCTGTTCGTGCTCACCTATTTGGTGGAACGCAAACCCCTCCTCGGTGCCCTAGCCTTCAGCGGCGGGGCGACGCTCTTGGCCTACCTCGTGTTTGCCACCTTTCTCAACGCGCCGCTGCCGCGCGGCCTGTGGCACTGAACCCATGGAAACGACCATCGATAGTTTGCTGTTGGGCTTCTCCGTCGCCTTTCGTCCGGACGTCCTGTTTTATGCCTTCGTCGGCTGCCTGGTCGGCACGCTGGTCGGCGTACTGCCGGGCATCGGCCCGCTGGCGGGGATCTCCATTCTTTTGCCGGTGACCTTCGGGCTGGACGCCACCAAGGCGATCGTCATGCTGGCGGGCATTTACTACGGCTCCCAATACGGGGGCTCGACCACCTCGATCCTGATGCGAATTCCCGGTGAGGCGGCATCGGTGATGACCTGCATCGATGGCTATGCCATGGCCAAACGCGGGCGTGCCGGGGCGGCGCTGACGATCGCCGCCGTCGGCTCGTTTGTTGCCGGCACCATGGGCGTCATTCTGTTGACCGCCGTGGCCCCGCCGATCGCAAAGTTCGCGCTTGGCTTCGGGCCGCCGGAATATACCGCCCTCCTCGTGCTCGGTCTGATCTTCCTCGCCTACATGTCCTCTACCGGCTTGCCGCGCACGCTGCTGATGGCGGCCGTTGGCCTCCTGCTCGGCTGCATCGGCATCGACGTGATGACCGGCCACTTTCGCTACAGCTTCGATATCAAGGAGCTGGGCGATGGTATCGGCATCGTACCGGTTGCCGTCGGTCTCTTCGGTCTGGGCGAGATACTGGCGACGCCGAGCAAGGCGGTGACGGGAATGGTGGCCCCGCCCCGGCTTGCCGAGCTGTTGCCCAACCGCCAGGAGTGGCGCCAGTCGGCGCTGCCGATCGCGCGTGGGTCGGTGCTCGGCTTTCTGGTCGGCATCGTGCCGGGCTCCGCCCACATTATTGCAAGCTTCCTCTCCTATGCCGTGGAAAAGCGCTTGGCCAAGCGGCCCGAGGAGTTCGGCAAGGGAGCCGTGGCGGGCGTCGCGGGTCCGGAATCGGCGAACAATTCGGCCTCGACGGGTGCCTTCGTGCCAATGCTGGCGCTCGGATTGCCGACGGGTCCCGTCACCGCGGTGCTGATGGCCGCCCTGCTCATCCATGGGGTGCCGCCCGGACCCATGCTCGTCAACGAGCACCCGCAGGTGTTTTGGGGCTTTATCGCCTCGATGTATGTCGGCAACCTCATGTTGCTCGCCCTCAATCTGCCTTTGGTGGGCGTGTTCGTTACCGTGCTGCGGATCCCCTATAGCTACCTTTATCCGCTCATCATCATGTTCTGTATCATCGGCGTCTATGAGGTGAACCACTCGATTGTCGACGTCTGGATCATGCTGATCATGGGCGTGTTCGGCTACCTGTTGCGCAAGTTCGACTTCGATCCCGCGCCGCTGGTGCTGGGCCTGGTGATCGCCCCCATTTTCGAGTTGAGCCTGCGCCAGTCGCTGATCATGTCGAACGGCAACTGGCTTATTTTCGTGGAGCGGCCCATCGCACAGGTGTTGCTCGGCGTGGGCGTCCTGCTGCTGGGCCTCTCGGCCCTATCGCTGCTGATGAAGCGTCGTGACTGGCGCGCCAAGCTGGCGCGGGCGGAGGCGGGCGAGGGGGCCGACGCGGTCTGAGCGGCAGGGGTGGCGTCCCGGGCGCCCTTGCCGTTCGGCTCAGGCGTCGTCGCTGGCATGCCCCCGTTTCGGCACCAGCACCGCGCGCGTGAAGCTCATGAACACGCTGCCGTCGGCCTTTTTGCCCGTTGTGCGCACCTCCACGATGCCTTGGGTGGGCCGGCTCGCGGACTCGCGCTTCGACAGCACTTCGCTTTCCGCATAAATCGTGTCACCGATGAACACGGGTGCCGTGAGACGAATATCGGTCCAGCCGAGATTGGCGATGGCCTTTTGGCTAACGTCGCTCACGCTCATGCCAACCACCATCGACAGGGTGAGGCAGCTGTTGACCAGGCGCTGGCCGAATTCCGACTTGGCCGCGTAGCTGGCATCGAAGTGCAGGGGATGCTGGTTCATGGTGATCAACGTGAACCAGGTATTGTCGGCCTCAGTGATGGTGCGCCCGGGGCGATGCTCGTAGACATCGCCGATGCTGAAGTCCTCAAAGTAGCGCCCATGGCTCTCCCGCCAGCGCTGGGGACCCACCGGCTTCGCGGTCGCGATCATGCGTTTTAAGCCTTTGTTGTCGTCCTGCCAGGCGGAGGCTACCTTGGGTGCCGTCAACGCCAGTATTGGCTGCAACATTGCATTGCCGGAGCGCCGGGAGGAAGACCCAGATGATTTATGAACTGAGAACCTACACCTTGAAGGCTGGAACGCTCGGGGATGTGGTCAAGGCGGCATCCACCGTTTCCCTGGATATCCGCAGGAACGACTATGGCAAGCTCGAGGGCTACTGGATGACGGAGATCGGCCCGCTCAACCAGGTGATGCACCTGTGGAGCTATAGCGATCTCAACGAGCGCGCGCGGCTGCGCGCCGAGCTTGCCAAGAATACGCGCTGGAATAGCGAGTATATCCCCCTGATCCGCCCCAATTTGGTGCGCCAGGACATCCGTTTGCTCAATGCCGTCAAGCCGCCGGTGGCGCCGCGCGAGACGCCGAACGTCTACGAGCTGCGCAATTACCGCGCCAAACCCGGGGCCGCCAAGCAATGGCTCGACCTGTTCACCGCGGCCCTGGAGCACCGCGAAAAATACTCCAAGATCGTCGGGCTCTGGCAGACCGAGGCGGGACAACCCAATGAGGTGTGCCACATCTGGGCCTATCGTGATCTCAACGCGCGTGCGGCCACCCGCGCCGCCGCGGTGAAGGATCCGGGTTGGCAGGCTTTCCTCGGCAAGAGCGCACCCTTTTTGGAGGAGATGCACTCAACCGTCCTGCTGCCGGCACCGCACTCGCCCCTGCAATAGGGTTGGGGGCGGCGCTGAGGCCGGTCCGGGGCGCGGGGCCAACACGCGGCGCGCGCGCGCAAGGGGCCTCCGGCCCAAGGCGCGCACCGGGGCCCGCGCCAGCGCGCCCCGGGGCCCCTGGGGCGCGGCAACCTTTCGTTAACGCGGGCGTGGAAAGATTCGCTTAACCACCACTTGCCGCGGCCAGGACCCCCACGCCGATGCCTGCCTGCATGGACGAGCCCGCCCGTCTCACCTCGAGCCTTAACGAGGCGATCAACGACACTGGACGCATTGCCTTTTGCGGCCCGGTGGTGCTGAGCGCCATTACCGGCTATTCGATCGCCACCGTCGAGGATGAAATCCGCCGCGTCCGCAACCTTACCGAGTGGCAGAAACCCGTTGTCAAAGGTACCGACGCCGAAGAGGTTGCCGCCGCGCTGGCGCACTTTGGCTACGGCATGCAACTCAAAGCCAGCTACCTTGATCGCCCGCGCAAGGAGCGGCCCACGCTTTGGAGCTGGATGCAAAAGCCGCGTAATGCCTGGGCGCATTACATCCTTGCCATCCACAAGGGCAAAGAGGGCCATTGGGTGCTGATCAAGGGCGTCAAGCTCTGTGACACCTTCTCCGATGGGCGGTGGCAATTCGTGTGCGATGGACCGCACCGCAGTGCGCGCCTGATGGAGGTCTACGAAGTGAAGAAGGTGCTCGAGTTTTGAGGCCTTGGCTTGCGGGGTGCGCCCGAAGCCTCCGAGCCAGTCCTAGCTCTTCAGCTTGGGATCGAGCCAGTCGCGCAAGGAATCGCCGAAGAGATTAAAGGCGAACACGGCAAGCGTTATGGCCACGCCGGGGAACAGGATCATCCAGGGCGCCGTCTGATAGAAATCGGCCGAGGTACCCGACAGCATCAGCCCCCAGGCCGCCGTCGGCTCCGTCACGCCTAATCCCAGGAAGGAGAGGCTTGCTTCGAGCAGGATCGCTTGCGCCATCGAGGCCGAAACCATGATGAGGTAGGGCGCAACGATGTTGGGAACGATGTGACGCAAAATGATGCGGCTGTGCCCAAACCCCGCGGCGCGCGCCGCATCGATGAAGGGCATGGCCACGATGGAAAGGGTGGATGCGCGCGACACGCGCGCCATGCGTGGCACGATCGGTAGCGCGATGGCGGCAATCAGGTTGAGGTCGATGCCCAAGGCCGCGCGCTTGCCGAGCACGGCCACGACCACCATGGCGAGCACGATGATCGGGAACGACAGCATGATATCGACCACGCGCTGGATTGCCGTGTCGATGCGGCCGCCGAAATATCCCGAGGCCGCGCCGATCAGTGCCCCCACGGTGCAGCCGATCACCGCCGAGAGAATGCCGACCGCCAGGGCGGTGCGCGAGCCGTAGACGATGCGGGAAAACACGTCGCGGCCATACTGGTCGGTTCCGAACCAGTGCTCGGCGCTGGGTCGGGTCAGCATGGCGCCAAAATCGATCTCCTCGGGATTGAAAGGCGAGATCCAGGCGGCGCCGAAGGCAAATACGACGTAAACGAGAATAATGAAGAGGCCCGCCATGCCGAAGGGCTGCGCCTTGATGAACTGCCAAAGCGCATTGGGTCGCTTGGGTAGAGTATCGACCGCAGCGGTGGTGGCGATCGTGGCCATGGCTAGCCGTCCCTAGTTCAGCCGGATGCGCGGGTCGAGCCAGCCGTAAAGCAGGTCGACCGCGAGATTGATGAGGATGAAGCAGGTCGCGATGAACAACACGAGACCCTGAATGAGATTGAAGTCGCCGCGGGCGGTAGCATCGACAAACAGCTTGCCGATGCCGTTGATGTTGAAGACCTGCTCGGTCACGACCAGGCCGCCGATCAGGAACGCGAACTCGAGGCCGATCACGGTGACGACGGGCAGCAGTGCATTGCGCAAGGCGTGCCGGCGCATGATGAGCCGGGTCCATACGCCTTTGGCCCTGGCCGTGCGGATGTAGTCCTCGCGCATGACCTCCAGCAGTGAGGAGCGCATCATGCGCGTGGCGACGGCGGCATAGCGGTAGCCGACCGATGCGGCCGGCCAGATCGTGACCGACAGGTTGGTCAGCGGGTCATCCCACAGCGACACGTAGCCGATCTTGGGCAGCCAGTTGAACAGAGACAACAGCCCGAGGATGATCAACATTCCGAGCCAGAACGAGGGGATGGCCAAGCCCGAGACGGCCACCACCCGGACCGTGTGATCGATCCAGCCGTCGCGGTAGAGCGCCGACAGCGTGCCGAGCGGGATGGCGATCAGAATGGCGATCAGGCCCGCCATGATGGCGATCTGAAAGGACACGGGCGCGCGCAGCGCGATCTCCTTGGTGACCGATTCCCCGGTCCACAGGGATTTGCCCAGATCGAGCCGGGTCAGGCCGATCATGTAGTCGGCAAACTGTTGGTAGAGGGGCTTGTCGAGGCCGAGCCGTTTGCGCTCCGCCTCGATGGTTTCTTCCGATACCGCCGCCCCATCCGCCCTGAGCTTCACGACGACGACGTCGCCGGGCATGACGCGAATGAGGAAAAACACGGCGATGGCGACCCCGATCAGGGTCGGGATCACCAAAATCAGTCGGCGCAGCAGATACCAGAACATGGGTGGCAGTCGTCACGTAATGCCGGCGGCGTCTATTATGCGCCGCCGGCCCTTTGCTGTCACTGCGGATCGAGCCAAACGGTGGACAGATCCTGCCAGAGATAGTGACTGGGCGTCATATACCAGCCGTGGATCTTCTTGTTGATGACAATGATGCGCTGCCACCATAGCAGGGGCACGTTGTAGGCCTGCGTCAGCGCATAGCGCTCCATCTCGCGCACGATTTTTGTGCGTTCGGCCACATCGATGGTACGGCGCTGCTTTTCGTACATCTCATCGATCTTGCTGTCGGTATGGCCGGAATACCCCGACGGTGACAGTTTCTTGGTCAGGAACTTGGAGAACTGGGCGGTGGGGTCGTCCATGAAGTCGGCCTGGAATTCGACGGCCACGTCGAAGTCGCCGGCCGCCACGCGATCCTGGTAGAGCTTGGTTTCCAGCTGCTCGTGTTCCACCGTCACACCGATGCGGCGCCACTGGTCGACTGCATAGATCGCCGCGGGGGTGTAGGGTTCGGCTATGTTCCGGTTGAGCAGCTTGAATTTCAAGTCCTTCAAGCCGGCCTGTTCCAAGAGCTTCTTCGCCCCGTCGCGCGACTTGTTGACGTCCTTGGCGTAGCCGGGCAGCTTGACGAGCTCCGCCTCGGGTAGCGACATGGCATAGCCCGGCCGCATCACGCCGCCGACGAACTTCAGAATAGAGATCTTGGACAGGGCTTCCGAGCCGCCCCAACGGTCGATCGCCATGCTCAGCGCCTGGCGTACGCGCACGTCGTCGAAGGGCTTGCGCGTGGTGTTGAAGACGAGCATCAGGTTGTTGACCCAGGTGCCCTCAAACACGCTGAGATTGTCCTTCATTTTGTCGAGCAGCTGCGCCTTTTCTTGCGGATTGCGGCCGCGGAACTCGGCGTCGAACTGGCCGCCAATGATGCCGGGGACCACGGCGTTCGATTTGATGAAGAAGACCTTATAGCCGTCGAGATAAGGCTTGCTCTTGTCATAGTAGTCAGCGAAGCGCTTGCCGGACCAACTCGTGCCCTTGACGTGCTCGACGTAGGTGAACGGGCCCGAGCCCATGATCTCGGTTTCCGGGTAGCGCGGGTTCTGCTTGAGTTTGGCGGCGCTATAGATGCAGTTGTAGGGCGAGGCCAGTGCTTCGAGCACGCCGGCCATCGGGTTCTTCAATTTAAAGACGACGGTGTTGGGATCCGGCGCGGAGACGTCGAGATCCGAGTAATAGGCCCTGCGGATCGACACCACGCCCTGCGGGGGGTTGATGATCCGGTCGTAGCTGGCCTTGATATCCTCCGAAGTCAGCGGGCTGCCGTCGTGGAATTTCACGCCGCGGCGCAGCTTGAAGGTATAGGTCATGCCATCGGGCGCCACCGACCAGCTCTCGGCGAGGTCGGGAATGACCTTGGGGTAGTCCTTGCCGTCGAACTTGACGAGCAGCGAGTAGTGCGGGGCAATGGGGTGGATCAGCGCGAACGTGGTGCTGCCGTGGCAGTCGTAGTTCGGTGGCTCGGCGACAACCCCGAAATTGAGCGTGCCGCCCTTTTTTGGCGTCTGCGCGTAAGCAAGGCCGCTGCCCATCGCCAATGCGAGGGTCGCTGCCGCGGCCATGCCGAAAACGGTTCGCTTCATTGCCTCTATTCCTCCATTGTCAAATCGTGACAGGCGCGAAAATGTTCACGCGTGAATGCAGGCGACAAAATGGCCTGGACCGAGCTCCCGCGTCGCAGGTACCGCTGCTTTGCACTCGGCCGTCATCAAGGGGCAGCGTGGGTTAAAGACGCAGCCCGGCGGTGGGTTGAGGGGGCTCGGCAGCTCACCCTTAATGATCGTGCGCGGTCGCGCGCGCTCGATGACGGGGTCGGGGATGGGCGCTGCGGCCAACAGCGCCTTGGTATAGGGATGCTTCGGATTAGCGAACAGCTCGTCGGCTGTCGCGTACTCCACAATGCGTCCCAGATACATGACGGCCACCTTCGAGGAGATGTGCCGCACCACCGCCAGATCATGCGCAATGAACAGGTATGTCAAGCCTAACTTCTGCTGCAGCTCCTCGAGCAGATTGATGACCTGACCTTGAATGGAGACGTCGAGCGCGGACACCGCTTCGTCACAGACGATCACGTCGGGGTTGACGGCGAGCGCCCTGGCGATGCCCACGCGCTGGCGCTGACCGCCTGACAATTCATGGGGATAGCGCAGCGCCATATAGGGGAATAGGCCAACCAGCTGCAGGAGCTCCGCCACGCGCGGCTCAATCTGCGACCTGGGCAGGATGTTGTGCACGCGCATGGGCTCGGCCACGATCTGGCCGACCGTCATACGCGGATTGAGCGAGGAGTACGGGTCCTGGAAAATGACCTGCATCTTCTTGCGCACGGCGATCATGTCGCCCCGGTTCAAGCCGGCAAGGTCGATGCCTTCGAACAGGATGGAGCCGCCGGTCGGCTCGTCGAGCCGTAACACGAGCCGGCCCAGCGTCGATTTTCCGCAGCCCGACTCGCCCACGAGGCCCAAGGTCTCGCCGCGCTTAACATCGAGGGTCACGTCGTTGACGGCGCGCACGAGTTTGGAGCGCTGCAGGAAGCCCGCACGCACCGGAAAGAACTTACGCGCATTCCTGATGCTGAGGATCGCATCTTTGCCCCGCGCCTCGAGCGGTATGCGCGCCACGTTGTCGCCGCGCGTTGCGGACGCATCGAGGGCCTCGATCTCGCGCATGCGATGGCAGGCAACCAGGTGACCGCTTTCAGCCGCCTCCAGCGGCGGCACCTCCTGGCACTTGTCGATGGCAAACCGGCAGCGAGGACGGAAGCGGCAACCCGAGGGGGGCGCCAGCAGGTTGGGCGGCGCACCCTCGATGGTGGCAAGTTTGGCGCTGCGGCCGCGATCGAGCCGCGGTACCGCCGTGAGCAGCCCGCGCGCGTAAGGGTGCAACGGCCGGGCAAACACCCGCTCTGCCGTGCCGCTTTCGACGATGCGCGCCGCATACATGACGTTTACGCGATCGGCATAGCGCGCAACGATGCCAAGGTTGTGGGTGATGATGATGACCGAGACGCCCAGGCGCTTCGACAGATCCTTCATCAACTCCAGGATCTGCGCCTGAATCGTGACGTCGAGCGCGGTCGTCGGCTCGTCCGCAATCAATAGCTTCGGATTGCAGGCAAGCCCAATGGCGATCATCACGCGCTGACGCATGCCGCCCGAGAGCTGGTGCGGATACTGGTTGAGCCGGCTTTCCGGGTCGGTAATGCCGACCAGCGTCAAAAGTTCGATGGCGCGCGCGCGTGCGGCCGCGCCGTCCATCTGCATATGGATGGTCAGCGGCTCCATGATCTGCAGCCCGATCTTGAGGACCGGGTTGAGCGAGGTCATCGGCTCCTGAAAGATCATGGCGATGTCGCGCCCGCGAATGCGCCGCATCTCCTCCTCGGAGAGGGTTAGCAATTCGCGGCCATCGAAGCGCACCGAGCCTTTGGTGATGCGCGCCGTGCCGGGCGGCAGCAGACGCATGATCGCCAGCGCCGAAACCGACTTGCCTGAGCCGGACTCGCCCACAATGGCCACCATCTCGCCCGGCCGAACGGCGTAGCTCACGTCCTCGACGGCCCGCACGGTGCCGTGCGAGGTGACGAATTGGACGTTGAGGTCTTGAATCTCGAGAAGGGGCGGCACGGCGCCGGCAGCTACCGGATTGGTGGCTGCTTGGATAATGCTCCGACTGCCGAGGCGCGAGACAACCTCGTTACTCACCCTGCGCTATCTCCCTTGCGCGCGAACGCCCGCTCGTTCTTGTGGCTTGCTGGCGGTGTGCGCGGCATACAGTATGCCACGTCTCTGCCTAGCTTACAAAGGCGCGGTCGGGCAAGCCTCGCAAGCTCTGCTGGGCACCGCCGCGGGTGCGACAAGTCCGCGGTTGCTTTAAGACTTGTGCTTCGCTGGGCTGTGACCGCCGGTCGCGGGGGTGCTCTGCCTTTGCCGTCCTGACCGGGGATGTTTGAGACGGGGTGCGACATGACCGAAAGCTTATTCTATCACGACGGCAATCGCCGCTTGCAAGATACCTTCCAGAGCCGCCCCATCGCCGACCGGCTGGAGGCGAAGCTGGCCCGCAAGGAGTTTAGCGCACAGGACCGGGCGGTGATTGAGGCCGCCATCTACTTTTTTCTTGCCACGGCCGACGGGCATGGCCGGCCAGACTGCTCGTTCAAAGGTGGGCCGCCCGGGTTCGTGCGGATCACCGGCGCCGATGAACTGGCATTTCCCGACTATGACGGCAACGGCATGTTCAAGAGCCTCGGCAATGTCCTGATTAATCCCAGCGTCGGGCTCCTGTTCATCGATATGCATGGCGGTGGGCGGCGGCTACGCGTCAACGGCGAGGCTCGCCTGGTCCGCGACGATCCCCTGCTCGCGTCGACGGTCGGCGCCCAGCTGATGGTGAGGGTCAGGGCTCGCGCCATCTTCCCCAATTGTCCGCGCTACATTCCCAAGCTCGCGCTGATCGAGGCATCGCCCTATACACCGACGCCCGGGGCCGATCCGATCGAGCCGACCTGGAAAGGCTTTGACGATTTCAAGGATGTCGTGCACCCGCGCCAACCGACGGCAAAGGGTTGAGGCGGGCGCCTTTTTCGCCTGCTTATGTGCGTGTGCTCCTGCTTGTTTGCGGGCTAGCGCCATGATGCCGCAATATATTCGTCTCTTGCTCGTCCTCTTCTTTTTCGCTCCGGTGCCGGCCTCAGCGGATCGCCTGGCCACGCCAACGGCGGCTTCGCCGCTGACCGGCTGCAGCGACTAACCGAGACCTTACCGGCCGAGATCGGTAGGGAACGATGCCCGGTGCCCGCGCTCATGATGCAACGCAACGGCAAGGTTGCCGACTTCGAAGCCTTGGCGCCGAGCAAACGCGGGCCCATGCGCCTGCTGCGGCGCGATAGGGTCCATGCGGCCATGGTGGGGTAGGCGCCAAAGGCCCGCCAGGGCCGCAGGCTTTTGCCCTGGCAGGCGCAGGGGTGTGGGTGGCGTCCAGGGGACGGTGACCAAATCCCTGAGGGGGGCGCCACGCGTGCACGACGCTTTGGGGGTGCGGGCTCGCGACGGCGAGGCGGCGGGCCTATATGGTCCTTGAGCGATGTCGCCCGAAGCAGCGGTGTGGTTGAGCGCATGACAAGACATCACCATGCCCACGATGCGGGCCACGCCCACCACGGTCATGCCCACGCCGATAACGAGCGGCGCGTCGGCTGGGCGGCCGCTCTCACGGCCGCCTACATGCTGGCGGAGGTCGTCGGCGGCATCATGGCCGGCTCGCTCACCCTGCTGGCGGACGCAGGGCACATGCTGGCGGATGCAGCCTCCCTTGTCCTGGCCTGGGCGGCGTTCCGCATCGCACGGCGGCCCTCCGACTGGCAACGGACCTATGGCTTCCACCGCTTTCAGGTGATCGCCGCCTATACCAATGGCATCACCCTCATCTTCATCGCCGCCGCGGTGATATGGGAGGCGTTCCACCGGTTCCGGGAACCCGTCCCGGTCTTGGGTGGACCAATGCTGGCGATTGCCAGCATTGGGCTTCTCGTCAATGTCGCTGCTTACCTTGCCTTGCACGGGGCGGACCGCGACAACCTCAATGTCAGGGGGGCGATGCTGCACGTGCTCGGCGACATCGCTGGATCGGCCGCCGCGATCCTCGCTGCGCTCGTCATCCTATGGACGGGCTGGACCCCGGTCGACGTGCTCCTCTCGGTGCTGGTCGCCCTCCTGATCCTGCGCAGCGCCTGGGGTGTGGTTGCCGAATCGGGCCGCATTTTGATCGAGGCGGCGCCGAAGGGGCTCGACGTGCGCGCCCTGGCGCGTGATCTCGAGGCCAACATTCCGGGCGTGGAGGACGTGCACCATGTGCATGCCTGGTCGCTGACGGAAGCGCGCCCGATGGTCACGCTGCATGCCAAGATCGGTGATGAAAGGGAGGCCTATCGCGTCGTGTCGGCCGTCAAACAACGCCTGAAGCTCAAGTTCGGCGTGGTGCATGCAACCGTGGAAATCGAATGCGAAGAGTGCGCGGACCACACGCCGGCCGCCAAGCCATCCTGAGGGCGCGATGAGCTAGCGCGCCGCCAGTGTGGCGCCCGCCTCGGGCGGCGTCGACGTCCAGGGCTCACCCTCGCGCCCCAACTTGTAGCCTTCCTGGAACAGGGCCTTCATGTAGTTGGGATCGAAGATCTGCGTGGAGGGCACCTTGAAGCCAGGCGGGATCGATGCCAGGCGGAATTCGGCGCCGTCGCGCTGGGCCATGGCGTAGATACGATTGATGTCGCCAATGCTCTGGCTCTTGGTCAGCGTAAAGACCGAGCGCGCGCTGATCGCCAAGGTGTTGGAGGCCACCGCCTCGTACTCGGGCGAGAGCTTGCCGTTCTTGACGATATAGATGCGGCGCAGCGGCGGTCGCGGGTAGAGCCGGTCGAAGGTCTTGAGCGAGAGTTGCGCCGGCGCCACGAAGACCTGGCGCGTCGGCCCGCCGTCCACGTGCATTTCTTCCAGCACCTTGTCCCCCGCCCGCACCTTAATGTGCACGGGTGGAAAGGCGCCGGGCACGGAAGCCGAGGCCAGGATCACCTGGCGGAAGAGCTCCAGGGCATAGGGATGCTGGCTTGTGGCAATCTCGCCCATGTTCCAGATCACGGGGCGTTGCGCATCGAGGTTAGTGGTGGCAACCAACAGCACGCGACCCTTGCGGTATTCCTCGGCGATGCGATCGAGCAGCTTGCGATCAATGTATTTGGCGATCAGATCGGCAAGCCCGCTTGAATCGGCGAAGGCGTCCGCACCGAAAAGACCCGCCAGCACCTGCGGCGTCGCCAGGTCGTCGGTCTCGTATTTGGTCCAGATCTGCTGCAGCCGGCCATCGTATTCGGACCCGAGATAGGCGAAGGGCGCGGTGAGCGCCCCCGCGCTCACCCCGGTCACAACCTCGAACTGCGGACGATCGCCTTTTTTCGACCAGCCGGCGAGCAGGCCGGCGGCAAAAGCACCATCACCCGCTCCGCCGGAGATGGCGAGGTACTCAACCAACGGGCGGCCGCGCGCGCTCGAAAGCTTGGAGGCCATCGCCTTGGCATTGGGCATGTGCGCCTGGGCGAAGGCTAAAATATTGGCGGGAACCTCGTCGCCCCAAAAGCGCGCGTGGGCAAGGCCGGGGATGGTGGCCTCCGCCACCAGCTGCGAGGGCACCGGCTGACGCGCCGTCTGCGCCGCACAGGACGCCAGCAGGACGGATGCGGCGCCCGCCAGCCAAGCCCTGCGGTACTGCGCAACGCGACCCATGACCCCCTCGGTCGGTCCGCCGCTCCTTGGTCCCCGACCAACACCTGGCAAACACGGGGGGCGCCGTCAACTCAACTTGCGCTGGCAACGGCAAAAAAGCCGACCGTGAGGCAAGCTGGCGTGCCCCCCGGGACGCCGGCAAAAATGCGCCCGAGCCCTCAACCGGCCTCGGTGGTGGGATCGATCATCTTTTTCACTTCGGTGATCTCAGTCGCCGGGAAGCCGCTCATCTCGGCGTGCTTGCGAATGACGGCCTCATCCTTGGCCAGGTAGACGCAAAATGTCTTGTTGTCGGCAACGTAGCTTTCCACCCACTGGATGTCGGGGGCGAGTGCATTCAAGACCTGATTGGACTTGGCAGCCGCGCCGCGCAGCTGGTCGCGCTCGAAAGTGCCGACCTTGGGAATGTCCCGTTCGATGATGAATTTGCGCAAAGCCATGAGCGTTTCTCCAGACTGACGAACGATCAACTGCGGGGCACCCCTGGCGGGGAGGGAATGGACCGCACCAAGCCACCGCGCGCGCCGCGCGGGTACTGGCAAATGAAGATCACGCCTAAGGCCGCAGCCGTAGGCCGAGATCGGCGCGGAGACGGGGCCTGAGAGCCCTTGGGTCCGAGACCTGAGACGTGCGGAGCCGCTGGCGACCCCCGCTGCTTGAGCCTAACAGGTCGGCGAGGTGGCGGCAAAGCAGGAGATGCGGGCATCACCGCCCGCCTGCGGGCACGCATCGCCTCACGTGCGTGAGCCCTGCGGGGAGTTCCTGGACGTGGCATCCGTGCATGCCCTTGAGCCACATGGGGCTTGGAAATCAGATGGCGCTTTGGTGGGCGACGACGGCCGAGCCCTCGCCACCCCAATCCAATGGCCGCAGGTGGTGTCCTTGTTGCCGGCGCGGAAGGCGTGAGGAGGCTCGCTGCCGGTCAAAATGTCGTGACGATTGCGTGGGTCGGGCGCGCATTCCCCCTGCGCCCGTCTCACTGCGCCGGGTTGTGCTGCCTCGCTCGCTGTCGGCGCTGTGCGGCTCCTCGACGTTCTGCCGAGGCAGGCACTGGTGGAGGGCGTCTCAGGGCGTGCGGAAGCTGCGGGCGCAGGTGTTCCCGTGCTAGGTTCGCTGCAGGCCAAACGAGGATCGACCATGGCGCCGGCGGGCAAACCTCAGAACGCGCGCGGATTTCTGCGCGACTTGCAAGTCTACGGCGATGCCGATTTCTCCGCCTATATGCGCCGCGCCTTTGCCCGCTCGATGGGCTACTCCAGCGCGGAGCTGAAGCGGCCGGTCGTCGGTATCGCCTTTACGCATTCCAAGTTCAATCCCTGCCATCGTCACTTCCCGGAACTCTTGGATGCGGTCAAGCGCGGCGTTGCCCAAGCCGGCGGGCTCGCGCTGGAGTTCCCCACCATCTCGCTGCACGAGTCCACGCTTGCGCCCAATTCCATGAAATTCCGCAACTTGATGGCCATGGACACGGAAGAAATGATCCGCGCCCAACCGATGGATGCGGTGGTGCTGATGGGTGGATGCGACAAGACGGTACCGGCGCAGCTGATGGGCGCGGCCAGCGCCGGCAAGCCCGCCATTGCGTTGATCGGCGGGCCGCAGATGACCTCGCGCTTCCGAGATGACCGCGTCGGGGCCTGCACGGATTGCCGCAAGTTCTGGACCCAATACCGCGGCGGTCAATTGGACCAGCAGGGCATCGAGGCCGTCGAGGGCCGGCTTGTCACCACCACCGGTACCTGCGCGGTGATGGGAACGGCCTCCACCATGGCCGCGATCGCCGAAGCGCTGGGCATGACCTTGCCGGGGACCGCGGCCATCCCGGCGGTGCATGCCGATCGTCTGCGCGCGGCCGAGGCGACCGGCACCCGCGCCGTGGCGCTCGCCCTGTCCGATTTGACGCCGGACAAGATCATGACGCCCGCGGCGATCGAAAACGCCGCGCGCGTGCTGTTGGCCCTCGGGGGGTCCACCAACGGCGTCATTCATCTTGCCGCCATCGCTGGCCGGCTCGGTCACACCTTCGATCTCAACCGGCTCAACCAATTGTCCGACACGACGCCCGTGCTCGCCGCCGTCAAGCCGGTTGGACAGGAATTTTATATGGAGGATTTTTTCGCCGCCGGCGGCATCGGCGCCGTGCTGCGCGAGCTGAAAACCCTCCTCCATCTCGACTGCATGACCATTGCCGGCGAAACGCTGGGCGAGCGCTTGGCGGCAGAGGCAGGAGCCTACGTCGATCGCCGCGTCATCAAATCAGCGTCGCAACCCATCGAGCGGCAGGGTGGGCTGGTGGCCTTGTTTGGGAGCCTCGCGCCCAACGGCTGTATCATCAAGCGCTCCGCCGCGACGCCGGCCCTGTTCGAGAAGACGGCGCGTGCCATCGTCTTCGCCTCGCTCGAGGACATGGCCCAGCGCATCGATGATCCCGACCTCGACGTCACCGCGGACGACATGCTGGTGTTGCAGAATGCGGGCCCCAAAAGCGCCGCGGCGATGCCGGAGGCCGGGTTTCTGCCGATCCCGAAAAAGCTGCTGGCCGCCGGTGTCAAGGACATGGTGCGCATCTCCGATGCGCGCATGTCGGGCACGGCCTATGGCACCATCGTCCTGCATGTGGCGCCTGAGGCCGCCGCGGGTGGTGCGCTGGCGCTGGTGCGCACCGGCGATCAGATCCGCCTCAGCGTGAAGGAGCGCCGCCTCGATCTCCTCCTTGAGCCGGCCGAGCTCGAGCGACGGCGCGCCCAATGGCAGCCCCCCGCAACCACGCATCTGCGCGGCTACGATCGCCTGTTCCGCGAGTCGGTGCTGCAGGCGCCGGAGGGCTGCGACTTCCAATTTCTGCGGCGTTGATGGGCGCACCCGACACGCCGGTGCCGCCCAAGACGTGGCGCGCGCGTGTGCCGTGCCGGCGCCGCCCCCCGGGGGCAGAAGCGCAGCCTCTGCCCGCTAGAGAAGCCCCGACTTATGGCTCGCTTTAGCGCTCCGCCATCAAACCTTTGATGTTGCGCACCGCCACGCGCCGGTTGAGGCGCTCGGGGCCTGCCGTTTCGACCTTGAGGTACTGCTCGCCGTAGCCCTGGGTGACGAGGTTTTCGGCCGGCACCGCGAACTCGTCGGAGAGGATCGTGGCGACCGAGGCGGCGCGCCGGTCGGAAAGGCTCAGGTTGTCTTCGTTCGACCCCACGGCATCCGTGTGACCTTCGATCAAAAACACGATATCGGGATCACGCTCGAGCGCCCGCAGCATTGAGCGCGCCAGGCGCTCGAGCTTCGCGTATTGGTCGGGCGTGACCTCAAAGGCGCCGAACTCGAAGTTGATGTCGAGGTCGATGCGGCGCGTATACTCGCGCAGCTCTCCGCTATAGCGGATTTCTTCTAGGGAATAGGCACGGTCGAGCCGCGCGACGGGTGGGGCGAGCAGCACCTCATCGAGGTCCACGTCGCGGGCGCGATCATACTCGACGATGTAGCGTTCGCGCGGAATTGTGATGTGCGGCCGCGCCAGATTGAGGGCGACGATACCGACGCCAACCCCTACCGCCACGCCGATGCCGACGTTCCTATAGAAGCGACGGTTGTCGATCAGGTGCACCTCGCGACCGTCCGGGCCGCGACGGTAGCGGCGCAGCAATCGACCGTTGCCATCGACCTCGCTCACGACGCGCACACCGCCGGGGCGATCGAAGAAGGTCACCTGCACGCCGTCCGCGCGCTTTTCGGTGCGCGCATCGGGTCTCTTGCGGAAGCGTTCCGTCTCGTCGTGCTTGATGATAATGCGATTGTCCTGCTTGATAATGATGCGATCGCCGGGCTCTTTGATCACCTTGACGCCGCCTGCTTCGACGCGCTCCTCGCGTGCCTTCTTCACATCGTCCAGGCCCTTGGGCCCGGGTAAGCCGGTGCGCGCGCCTGGCGTGGTGGGGCCGGAGGGGGCGAGCGAACGCGCGCCGCCGGCGTCGGGGGATGCGCCCGGTGGTGTGGGCGCCTTCGGCAGCACCTGCTGGCTTGGCGTGCCCGGCGCTGTGCGACCAGCGGGGCCGCCGGGGCCCGTTGGCGGACCGCCGGGCGAAATGGTAGCGGCGGGTGGTTGTCCCGGTTGCGCAGGGGCGGCGCCCGGGCCGCCCGGGGCCGCCGGCTGGCCGGCACGGGGCGTGGTGGCAGGCGGTTGTTGGCCCGGTACGACGGGTGGGGCCGCACCCGGTGGCGTGGTCGGGGGCGTCGGCACCGCACCTTGGCCGCGCTCTTGGCGCTTGCGATCCGGGAAAGGCGGGCCTTCGCGGCCGGGCGCGCCCTCGCTGCGCGACGGCCCTTCACCCTTGGGGAACGCGCCTTTGCCGGGTTCCGGCGTCTTGAAGGTGGGACCGGATCGCTTCTCGCCGGGCGGCGGGCCTGGCGGCCCTGGCGGCGCGGGCTGGGCTCTGGGCGGCGGCGGCGGGGCCTTCGGTGGAGCCGGCGGCGGCGCCTTGGGTGCCGGTGGGGGCGCCTTTGGCGCTGCAGGCGGGGCCTTGGGTGGCGCGGCCTTCGGCGGGGGGCCTTTTTGCTTTTCTTTCTTTTGCTCTTCGGTCTGCTGCTGGGCTTGGGCGCGTTCGATCAGGCCGGCGCGCTCCGCCGCCAAGGTGCCCAAGGTAGCGGACACCGATGCCGTGACGAGCAACGAGGTTGAAAGGCGCAAACGCTGGCGGATTGTCATTGTGGCTCCCAACAGGTTCGAGCACGCAAGCGGGCGCCTGATCTGGCGGAAATCGGCAATAGCGGCGAGCGCGCGGTCAATTTTCCTTGAGCAACGCATCGGCGCACTTTGCGGCGGCAGCGAGGCGAATGTTTCGTATACTGGCGGCCGCAGCCGGCAAATTCTCAAGTGCACGCCAGGCAAAGAACGAGCGCTCCGGACCAGAAATGTCTATGCAACCTGTTGAAATCGTTGAGGTAGCGCCGCGCGATGGCTTTCAGGCAGTCAAGCCCTTCATCGCCACCGAGCGCAAGATCGCCATCATCGAGGAGCTCGCCGCCGCCGGCATCCCGCGCCTGGAGATCGGCTCCTTTGTCAGCCCCAAGGCCGTGCCTCAGCTGGCCGATACGGGCGAGGTCCTGGCGCGGGCGAGGTTGCCGGCGGGCCTGCGCCTGCAAGTGCTCGTGCCCAACGCCAAGGGGCTCGAGCTTGCCCTCAAGGCGGGTGTGGGTGAAGTGGCCTGGGTCATTTCCGTCTCGGAGAGCCACAATCGCGCCAACGTCAACCGCAGCGTCGAGGAGAGCTTCCGCGCCTTCGAAGCGGCCTGGGGCTCGCTCGGCACGCATAGGCCCAAGTTGCGCTTCGGTTTGTCGACCTCGTTCGATTGTCCCTGGGAGGGTCGCATCCCCGAGGACGCGGTCATCCGTTGCGTCGAGCGCGCCATTGCCGCCGCCCCGCAGCTCGAAATCGGCATTTGCGACACCACCGGCCGCGCCGCGCCAGACCACGTGGGCTCGCTGTTCGCACGCCTGATCTCCAGCTACGCCAGCCCAGATGTGACGTTCGCCTTCCACGGCCACGACACCTATGGATTGGGTGTCGCCAACGCCATCGAGGCCTACCGCCAGGGCGTACGCGTCATCGATGGTGCGGCCGGTGGTCTGGGCGGCTGCCCGTTTGCGCCCGGCGCTGCAGGCAACACCGCCAGCGAGGATCTTGTGTTCGCCTTCGAGCACATGGGGATCGACACCGGTATTCGCTTCGACAAGCTCTTGGATGCGGCCGAGCACACGGCCGCCGTTGCGCCCGAGCAGGCCGGTGGCAAGCTGCGATCGGTGCCGCGCGCGCGTGCCCTGTCGGGTTTTGCCGCCGCCAGCCGCGGCCTGCCGGCCTGAGCGCGGCTCGGCACCGCGGCCAGGCCCTCGTGAGGTTAGGGACAAGAGAGCAGCATGCACATCGCCGGCACCTCCTATGACGAGGTGATGCGCACCTTCCGCTGGGAGCTGCCGCAACGGTTCAACCTCGCCGAGGCGATCTGTGAGCAGCACGCCCGACGCGCCCCGGCTGCCACGGCGCTGATCTATGAAGGCGCCGACGGCGCGGTGCGCAACTGGAGCTTTGCGGAGATCAGTGCCGCCGCCAACCGTTGCGCGAACATGCTGGCGGCGCATGGCGTTGGCCGCGGCGTGGTGGTCGGCATCCACCTTGCGCAGGCGCCGGAGACTCTGATCGCACACGTTGCCATTCAGAAGCTCGGCGCCATTGCCTTGCCGCTCTTTAATCTGTTCGGTCCCGACGCCATTGGCTACCGCCTGGCCGATAGTGGTGCACGCGTGCTGATCACGACGCCTGAAGCGCTGGCGCGCACCGATGAGGCCGTACGGGCGATCGACACGCTGGATCACGTGATCACGGTGGGCGCGCGCTCCCCACGCGACGGCCAAGAATTTTGGCACTTGTTGGCGGCCGCCTCCGGCACGGCGCCGACGGCAATGACGGGCGCGGACGATCCGGCCCTGTTGGTCTATACCTCGGGCACGACCGGCAACCCCAAGGGGGCGCTGCACGCCCAGCGCGTGCTCATTGGGCATCTGCCGGGCGTGGTCATGCCGCACGACTTCTTTCCCGAGCCCGGCGACCGCTTCTGGACGCCGGCCGACTGGGCGTGGGTGGGCGGTTTGCTCGACGTGTTATTCGCCTCGCTCTATTTCGGCGTGCCGGTGGTCGCCTCCCAGCGGGCCAAGTTCGACCCCGAGTGGGCCTTTGCCTTCCTGGCGCGCCATGACGTGCGCAACACCTTCATGCCACCGACGGCCCTGCGCCTGATGCAGCAGGTGCCCGATCCGCGCGCTCGCCATGGCTTCCGGCTGCGCTCGGTCGGCACGGGTGGCGAGCGGCTGGGCGAGGCCATGATGGCCTGGGGCCGGGACACCTTCGATCTCGACCTCGCCGAGTTCTTCGGCCAGACCGAGGTCAATTTGGTGATCAGCAACGCGCCGCGCCTATTCCCGGTGCGGGCGGGCTCGATGGGGCGCGCGGTGCCCGGTCATGTCGTGGAGATCGTCGACGCTAAGGGCAATGTGCTGCCCGCCGGCAACGAGGGTATCGTCGCCGTGCGCCAGCCCGATCCCGTGATGTTTCTTGAGTATTGGCGCAAGCCTGAAGCCACGGCGCAGAAGTTCCGGGGCGACTGGTGCCTATTGGGTGACGTGGCGGTCAGGGACGAGGAGGGCTACTTCTGGTTTCAGGGGCGCGACGACGACATCATAAGTTCGGCGGGATACCGCATCGGCCCCGGCGAAGTGGAAGAATGTTTGGCCAAGCATCCCGCCGTGGCGTTGGCTGGCGTGATCGGCTCGCCGGATCCAATCCGCGGCGAGGTGGTGGCGGCCTTCATCGTGCCAAGGTCAGGTTTTGCCCCCACGCGCGAGCTCGCGGCCGAGATCCAGGACTTTGTTAAAGCGCGCCTGGCGGCGCACGAATATCCCCGCAAGGTGCGTTTTTTGCACGATATGCCAATGACCGTGACGGGTAAGATCCGCCGCCACGCCCTGCGCGAGCTCGACCGCCAGCCCTCCGACTGAGGCCTTTCTTGCGCAGGGATGGCCCCGGCCGATCAGCCGTCGCTGCGGGCCACATCGAGGCGGTGGACGATGCCGTTGGTCTCCCGATTGAGGCTCGGGTAGCGTGCGAGCACCAGGGGATCGTGGCCGGGGACCACGCGCTTCGGCGAGCCCGCCAGTTGCACGAGCCGCGCATAGCCTTTGAGTGTGTCCTCCACATCGACCACGATTGGAAAGACCTTGCCGGTTTCGAAATTCTCGTAGAAATGCGAGCTGTCGGAGGCAAGCACGACCGGCCCCGCGGCCGTCATGACGCGCACGCACTGCAGGCCGCGGCTGTGTCCGCCGATCTTGTGCACGCTCACCCCTGGCGCGACCTCGGCGTCGCCGTCATGGAATTGAACGCGCCCGGAATAGACGTTCTTCACCATTTCACAAACGTGGTCGGCCGTGAACGGATAGCGCAGGTGCGCATGACACATGCATGGGCCCGTGGCGTAAGCCATCTCGGCCGTCTGCAGGTGGAAGCGCGCTGCCGGAAAAGCGCCGAGCGTGCCTGCGTGATCGTAGTGCAGATGCGTGACGATCAGGTGCTCGATGCGGCTGGCGGAGAGGCCGATCAGCTCGAGGGCCGCCGCCGGCAGCCGGTCGACTTGGCGGCCGCGCTTGGCACCCTCGACCGGATCGAAGCCGCTGTCCACGAGGATGCTTCTCTTGGCGTTGCGGATCACCCAAACGAAGTAGGCGATGGGATGGGGCCCATCGTGGTCGTCGGCACTGATGAAGCTCTCGTAGCGTTTGCGCTTGCTGAACTCGCCGTACTTGATGGCGAGGATTTCGTAGGTCTCGGTGCTCACGGGCTATGCTCCCTGCCAAATGCTGTCGGGCGGTGTAGAATGCCGCCTAGGCACGCCGGTGTCACGAAGGCGTCGCGATCATCTTTGGCCCGGCCCGGGGGCGATGGGGGATGGTCGCGCGTCGCTGGCCCACACGAAAGAACGACCCCTTGAACGTTTCCTTCCTGCAAGAACTGTTGAACGCGATCGCCGATCAGGGCCGGCAGCTGCTGCCGCGCTCCTTGGCCTGGCTCGACCGCACCGAGGATATCGGCGCCTTGGCCCAGGCTCTGGTGTCGGGGCGCGGGGAGGCCTCCGGCGTTGCTATCGCCAGCGCTATTCTGGCGCGCTATCGCGATCTCGACGCCGATGACCGCCGTGCATTCCTGATGTTTCTCGCGCGCACGATGGAGCCGGATGCCGAGAGCGTGGAACGTGCGGCCAATGACTATCTACGCTACCCCGGTGCCGCCAGCGTCGCCGCGCTGCAACGCGCCGTGGAGAGCCCGCGCCTGGAATTCTTCCGCCGCCTCAACCTTGCCCCCGGCGCGACGGCGGCGATCGTGGCGATGCGTCGCGATCTGATCGAGACCCGCGATCCGGCCCTGGCGCCCGTCAACCGCGATTTGATGCACCTCCTCTCCTCCTGGTTCAATCGAGGCTTCTTGGTGCTGCGCCGCATCGACTGGCAAACCCCCGCCGCGATCCTGGACAAGATCATTGCCTATGAGGCGGTGCACGAAATTCAGGGCTGGGACGATCTGCGGCGCCGGCTCGATCCCGTCGATCGGCGTTGCTTTGCCTTCTTCCATCCCTCGCTGGTGGACGAGCCGCTGATCTTTGTCGAGGTGGCTTTGAGTGATGCCATCCCCGACAACATTCAATCGTTGCTGCAGGAACGCGCCAAACCGGTGTCCTTACAAGAGCCCACCACGGCGGTGTTCTATTCCATCTCCAATTGCCAGGAGGGCCTGCGCGGCATCTCGTTCGGGAACTTTTTGATCAAGCAGGTCGTTGAAGATCTCGTGAAGGAGCGCCCGAGCCTTAAGACCTTCGTGACGTTGTCGCCGGTGCCCGATTTTGCCGACTGGCTGGCCGAAGTGTTGCAAGAGGAAACGTCTGGGTTGGTTGGCGCTGCCGAACGCGCGCAGCTTGCCGCGCTCGATGACCGCCATTGGATCGTAGCGGGCGAGGCCGACGCGTTGCGGCCCTTGCTGCTGCGGCTCGCGGCGCACTACTTTTTGCGTGTCAAGCTGGAGAATGGCCGCCCGGCCGACCCGGTCGCCCGCTTCCACCTGGGCAATGGCGCCCGGCTCGAGCGCATCAACTGGCTGGGCGATACCTCGCCCAAAGGGCTACGCGAGGCGCATGGCCTTATGTGCAACTACCGCTACGAGCTGCGGGACATCGAGAAAAACCATGAGGCCTACGAAAACGAGGCTGCCGTGGCGGCTTCCCGCCAGGTCGTGGCCCTCTTGAAGCCCGAACGCAGCAAGGCCGAGACCAGCAAGCTGTTGGCCATCCCGCGCCTGCGTACCGGGCGGCCAACGGCGGCGAACGAGGATGGCTCATGACGCCTCTCCACGCGCCGTTAGCCATGGTTTCACCCGGCTTCCGGCTGCGGTGCCGGTCGGGGTATCCTGGCGGCCGGATGGCTCTCAGCCCGGCCGCGTGGAACCGAATCGAGGCTTGGCGCCTTCACGCCTTCTCTCGAGGAGCAGACGATGCGCTACGACGAGCAAGACCGGCAGAGTGACAGCTTCGAGGATCGGCGCGGCCAGGGCGGTATGTTCCCGGGCGGCAGGGGAATGGGCATCCCGATCCCCATCGGCGGCGGCGGCATGAGTATCACCACGCTGCTGATCATCGGTGCGATCTGCCTGATGCTTGGGATCAATCCGCTCACGCTGTTGACCGGCGAAGGCATCGAAATCCCGAACATGCCACGTCCGGGTCCCAGTCAGCGCGACATTCCCGGCATGCCGCGCGAGCAAAATCCCGTTGGGCCGGCCAATGATGAAAAGACGCGTTTTGTGCGCCAGGTGCTGGCCGACACCGAGGATGTCTGGGAGAACGTCTTCAAGGCCGCGGGCCGCACCTACCATAAACCCAAACTGGTGGTGTTCGAGGGCGCGACGCGCACCGGCTGCGGGACGGGCCAGACCGCGATGGGCCCCTTCTATTGTCCGCTCGACCGCACGGTCTACATCGATCTTGCCTTCTATGAGCAGCTGAAGCGGCGCTTCCATGCGCCAGGGGATTTTGCCCAGGCCTACGTGATTGCGCACGAGGTCGGCCATCACGTGCAGAAGGAACTCGGCATCGCCGATAAGGTGGAGGCCCTGAAGGAACGCAGCCGTGATCAGGTGCGCGCCAACGAACTGCAAGTGCGCATGGAATTGCAGGCCGACTGTCTGGCCGGCGTGTGGGCCTCGCTCAACAACAAGGTGAAGTCGCGCTTGGAACAGGGCGATATCGAGGAGGGCTTGCAGGCGGCTTCGGCGATCGGTGACGACACCTTGCAGCGCCAGACGCAGGGCAGGGTGGTACCGGAAGCCTTCACCCATGGCAGCTCGGAGCAGCGCGTGCGCTGGTTCACCAAGGGCTTCCAAACCGGCCAGACGCAGGCCTGCGACACCTTCGGGGCCAGCAACCTCTAAACCGCCACGGTGCCTAGGCCGCCGTCGCACCAATGCCGGCGGGCTAGAGATGGTCGATGACCCCGATCAGCGTGATGACTTCTTCCGGCGTCAGCCCGCCGTGGTGGCCATGGAACAGGTTCTCAAGACGCCCCGGCTCGCGCCACCAGATGAACCGCCCGAGGTAGGGCAAAATCAGAATGTCGCCGAGGCGGCGGCGCAATTCGTCCCCGATCGGGCCGCCACCGAATAGGCCTTCTCGCAGCGCGGCCTCCATGGGCAGGACCATCGCCTCCCCTGCAAGTTCGCGCTGCAGCAGGGCCAGCACGCCCTCTTTGCGCTCCGGCCGCACGTGCAGGAAAACGTCGCGGGGAGAACCGTTGGGATAGATCGGCTTGCCCGTGGGACTGCGCGGCAGGCAGTCGCCGAGTGCGGGCAGTTTCTCGTTGAGGTAGAGGGTGTCGCGCGCATCGGCGCGCACGTGACCGTGGTCGGCGGTGAAGAGGTAGAGGGTGTTCGGCGCGCTTAATCCATCGAAGATCGCATCGACCGTGTGCCAGAAGCTCGCGATTTCGGCGGCGTGATAGCTGCTGCCGGGGCCGTGCGTGTGGGCAATGGTATCGATCCCCGCCCAATAGAAACTCAGAAGCGCCTTGCCGGGCGTCCCTAGCAGGCACTCCTTGAGCTGCACCAGCGCTTCGGCCAGCGTGGTGTGGCGCACCATTTCGGCGCCGGCGCTGGCCACGCTGTTGTAGGCCGACGTCGCATAACTGCGGTGCGCAAATTGGATCGAGCGCACGCCGTGTCGCTTGAGGCGCTGGTGCACGGTTTCGTGCACCTCGAGCAACTTGCCGGGATCATAACCCAGCCCCACGCAGGCATCGGGGGGATGGCGACCGAGCGGCGTAAAGGCCAGCGACTGGATCACCTCGCCGTAGGCTGGAATGTAGATGTTCCACTCGTAGAGGGCATGCTCAGCCGGCAGCACGCCGAGATTGAGGGTCGAGACCGAAGCCGCGGTCGTGGATGGGAAGAGCGCCGAAAGCGGCGTCAGCGTGCCCTCTGCGCTGACGCGCGCAAGGGTGCGGAACTGCCGCCGGTACTGGCACCAAAACTGCCAGGCAAAGGAATCGACAAAGAACAGGACGACCTTCTCGGGGCTGGGATAGGTGCCCCCGAAGCAATCGGCAGGCAAAAGCGGACCCCGCACGGCCCCCGTCAGCAGGAACTCGATGGTATTGGGGATATTGCCGAAACTGTAGTCGGCATAAATCGGCCGCACCAGGCCGCCGCCCAGGGGTTGAAACTGTGATAGGGGCGCGTCATTGAGCATGGTCGGAACGCGTCTGGCTCAGGCCCGATCGTGTGCCCTCAAACAGGGCCGGGCGCGCGCAGCATGCGACGAAGGCGGCTCTTTGCGCAATCGATGCTGCACGGCCGCCTCGGCACCACAAGAAGCCAATCGAGCTAGCCCTGCGTCTGCCGGCGCGCGATGAATGCCAGCCGCTCGAACAGATGGACGTCCTGCTCGTTCTTGAGCAGCGCTCCATGCAGTGGCGGGATCAGCTTGCGCGGGTCGTTCTCGCGCAGCGTCTCTGGGCTGATGTCCTCGTTGAGGAGCAGCTTGATCCAATCGAGCAATTCGGAGGTGGAAGGTTTCTTCTTGATACCCGGGACCTCGCGCACATCATAGAAGACCTTCAAGGCTTCGGAGACCAGCCGCCCCTTGATGTCGGGGAAATGCACATCGACGATGGCACGCATGGTCTCCGGGTCGGGAAACTTGATGTAGTGAAAAAAGCAGCGGCGCAGGAACGCATCCGGCAGCTCTTTTTCGTTGTTGGACGTGATGATGACGATGGGCCGGTGCTTTGCCTTGATGGTCTCGTGCGTTTCGTAGACATAAAATTCCATGCGATCGAGTTCCTGCAGCAGGTCATTGGGGAACTCGATGTCGGCCTTGTCGATCTCATCGATCAAAAGGACGGGCCGTTCGCCCATGGTAAAGGCCTCCCACAACTTGCCCTTGCGGATGTAGTTGCGGATGTCGGCCACGCGAGGGTCGCCAAGCTGGCTGTCGCGCAGGCGGCTGACGGCGTCGTACTCATAAAGCCCCTGCAGCGCCTTGGTCGTCGACTTGATGTGCCATTCGATGAGCGGGGCCTTGATCGCCTTGGCGACTTCAATGGCGAGAACCGTCTTGCCGGTACCGGGCTCGCCCTTGATGAGGAGGGGTCGCTGCAAGGTGATGGCGGCGTTGACGGCGACCTTGAGATCATCAGTGGCGATATAGGTTTTCGTGCCCTGGAACTGCATTGGCTGGCGGAGCGCTCCCCGGCTGGCAAAAGGACGGGCGAGCTTAGGGGGTGAGGGGTGGGAAGCCAAGCGCGCCTGCTGCGGCAAAGGCGAGCGCTGCCGGCTCGCGCAGACCGATGTTTTTGAGCGGGCGCCGCCGGCTGCCGCGCACCGAGCAAACCCGCGCAAGTCTGGCACTTGCCACCTCGCAGGAGGCGCCGTGGGATGCGCATGGGGGTCTCACGCGTTGGTGGGCGCGAGCAGCGCGGGCGGGCTCGCCGGGTCGGACGCTCGGCGTCGCGGGATGCTCCGCCCGTGCCTGTCGTCGGATCGGGCGCGGAGCCTAAGGGCTCGGCTCGGTCGGGCCCCTGGCCGGCAGCCCGGCAGGGCGGGCAAAACCGGCCCGACCCCCGCCCCCGCTGCCACCGGGGCGGCCTGGGCCGGCAGTCCTGGGGCCGGCAGTCCCGGGGGGAAGGCCCGCGCGGCGTCCGGGGGTGGCCGCACGACCTTGCGGGGGGCCTTCCCCCCTGCGGCCCTCAAGCCCCGCGCGGGGGTCCGCGGCACCAAAGCAGGGGTCCTCGCACGAAAAAGTGCATATTGATGCAAATACAATTCATAATTGTGGCGGGGTGCGGCAAGCCCCGGCAAGGCCGAAGAGCCTGGCAACGCCGCGGCGCGGGGGCTTTGCGAGCATTTGTGTTGCGCCGCACGGCAACTTCTTGACTTGAAAAAACAGCTAGTTAAATACGGGCCCCGACGAGCACCGGGTTGGCTACCGGCGCTCCAAAGATAAAAGCGAGCCGTCGGGAAGCGTGGATGGGCAAGAAAGATCGTGTCGTATCGGCCAAATCGGCCGGCCCCAAATCGCACGCCAAGGCTAACATGAACGGCCGGATAAATGGTGCGCTGCACGGCCGCGGCAAGGCGGTCGAAGGCAAGGCCGCGGCCAAAAAGCAAGCGGTCCCCAAGGCGCTGCCAAAGCGTGCCAAACCGCGCGTGCCCGATATGATCGTGTTGCCTGAAGGGTATCGTCCCTCCGAGAACGAACCCTTTATGAATGACCGGCACAAAGCCTACTTCCGCAACAAGCTGGTGGCTTGGAAGGAAGAGATCGTCCGGCAGAATCGGGAAACGCTGCAAGTGCTGCACGAGGATTCCGCGCAGCATGCGGACCTCGCCGATCGCGCCACTTCCGAGACGGACCGTGCCCTGGAGCTGCGGGCGCGCGATCGCCAACGCAAGCTGATCGCCAAAATCGACGCCGCGCTTTCCCGCATCGAAGAAGGCACCTATGGCTATTGCGAGGAGACGGGCGAGCCGATCGGGCTGAGACGCCTCGACGCCCGGCCCATCGCCACCCTGTCGTTGGAAGCGCAGGAGCGCCACGAGCGCCGCGAGAAGGTTTTTCGCGAGGACTGAACCGGCGCCAGGCGCACGCCTGTGGCGCAGCGCAAACGCCCCGGGCCTGATGCTCTAGCAAACTTGGCAGGAAACGCATGCGCGGCGCGCGTGCCGCGCCACGACGCGCTCGGTTATGCGCGTGGCAGCCTCACTCGCCCGGGCTTGTCACACGCTTGCCGTTGCTGCGCTCGCTCGCCGCTACTTCGGCCGTCTCGCCCGCGCCCTTGCCGGTTCGCTCCTGCAGCACAACTGCCAGCTCGCGTTTCAAGCCGTCGAGGGCGCGCAGGTTGACGTCGACTTGATTGAACGGGATCTCGATATCGGCGGCGCGCAGGGCCTTGAAGATAGCGGTGCGCAGTGCCGATTGCACGGCGACGGCTTTACCGACGTCCGGCAGCGAGACGCGCAACTCAAACATCAGCGCGCTGTCACCGAAATTTGCAAAGACGGCACTGGGTTCGGGAAAACGCAGTACCTCGGGGTTCTCGTCGGCGCACTTGCGCAAAATGCCGATCACCTGTTCGGGGTCGGCGGCATAGGATACCCCGACCTTTACGCTCACCGCCACCAGCGAGTCGCGATGCGTCCAGTTCAAGACGCGCCCCGTAATCAACTCGGAATTGGGCACGATCAGGCTGGCGCGATCGAAGGTCTCGATTTCCGTGGCGCGTACCGAGATGCGCCGCACCAGTCCCTGCTGGTCGCCAACCACGATCCGGTCACCCACTTTGATCGGGCGCTCAACCAGCAAAATGAGGCCTGACACAAAGTTGTTGACGATCGACTGCAGGCCGAAACCGATGCCAACGGAAAGTGCGCCCGCGACGATGGCGAGATTGGTGATATCGAAACCGGCATAGGAGAGCGCGAGCAGAGCGGCAACGGCGATGCAGGCATAGCCAACGACGGTGTCGATGGAATTGACGATGCCCGGATCCATGCGTGTCTGCAGCAGCGCCTTCTCACGCAGCCAGCGCTGGAACAACCGGGTGGCAAGCAAAAGGGCAATGAACAGGAGGATGCCGAGCAGGATGCGAGCCAGCGAAATACGGAACTGGCCGACCTCCATGCCGAACAGGATCGAGGTGAACCAGTCGCGAATATCGGCGCCGGAAAAGCCCCATTGCAACATCAAGAGTGGAATGGCGGCGATCACGACCGCGAGCGTGAGCGCGAGCTCGGTCAGCCGCGCGAGTTGATTGCGGCGCGGAGCGTCGAGCCCGAACCGGCTCTCCAGGATCTCTCCAACTGGAAAACTGCGCTGCGCGGGCTCGCGCGTCAGCGCGCGGATGGCAAGGTAGGCCAGCCAACAGACCGCAACGACGATGCCCGTCAGCACGAGCTGCTGTGCCAGGAAGCGGGCCAAAGCGACATAGCCGGATAGCGCCGTGGCAAGAATGCCGATGGCAATCGCCCACAGCGGCAGCTTCAATGGCTGCGGATAGTGCCGCGAGACCGGTGTCCCCCCGTCCTGGGCGCTAAATGGCGTCAACAGCACGCCGATCAGGAGGGCAGCGAACGCCGTGCTTGAGGCAAATGATTGCACGACACTGAGCGTCAGCGGCACGAAGAAGGCGCGGCTGATGTCGGTGAGGGCGACGTCGATGGCATAGACCGCCGCCATACCGATCAGCAGACGCGCAATGCGCGCCGCGGAGGCATCGGCGAGTGCCACCAAGCGCCAGTTGGGCTCGCGCGGGGCGAGCACGCCGGTGATGAGCGCCGCGGTCGCCGAAAAGATGACGATGGCCTTGAGAATGGCGGCCGCGGCGCGCACCCAGGGCGGATAGAGCAGGCCCAGCGCGTCGAGCCCGCCATAGAGCAGCATGGCCGCGGCGACCGTGGCCAGCGCGCGCAAGGGCGCGACCCAGGCGACGGCCTTGGCCCGTTCGAAAAAGGAAGGCGCCGGGCCATCCGCTGCGATCAGCCGTCGTCCCGTCAGCCTGATCATCAGGCGCCAGAGCACGACGAACAGCAAGACCACGGCGACAAACAACAGGGCGAGCTGCGGCCGCTTCGGTTCTGCCCAACGCAGCCAATCCTCCGCCAGGTAGTTGAAGCGGTGCATGACGCCCGGCGCTTCGGTGAACAAGTCGCGCCATAGCCCTGGCAGCAGCGGGCTCGGGAGGCGCTCCATCAGGTTTTTGGTAAAGATGGCGTGGCGCATCACCGTGATGCGCTCGATCAGCTGGCGGGCTCTGACCCAGGTGAGTTCGGTCGACTTGACGGCCCCATCCAACAGCGAGGCGAGTGCACTCAGACGCGCCCGCTCAGCGGCGATGGCGGGCGATTCGGCGGGTGCGTCCTTGGCCGGCGGCGGCCCCAGCTTTTCGATCTGGGTGCGCACCAGGGCCAACTCGGGGCGTAGCGTCTCGGCGGTTTGGGAGGCATTGGCCAGGATGTCCTCAACATTGATGCGCAGCGTGCTGAGGTCCTCCTCCACGTTGTTCAGGTGCTGGAGGGCCTTTTCGGCGCCCTCGAGCGAGCTTGTCAGGCGCGCGAGCGCATCGGCCAAGTTTTTGGGCAGCGCGGCAGCCTCGCTGGGCGGGCCCTGGGGCCCGGACGCAGCGCTATCGCCGGAACCGGGCGCGGGCGCGGTCGTTGGCGGCGGCGCCGCTTGCGGCAGGGCGGAGGTGGACAAGCCCCAGCACGCCGCGACCAACAGCCCGGCGAGCAGGCACCACTCCTGGAGGCGACGGTAGGACACGTTCACTCGTTGACGGCTTGCCCGAAGGTGCGCGGTTGGCGACTGAACACTGGAGGAGACGTCGCTTGCGCGGTCTCGCCGATCGCGCGTTCGGGCTTGGGTGCAGTAATTCCGGTCTCGATGACGACGTCCACCGGACCGCCGGTCATAATCAAATGCTCAACATCGTCGCGACGCACCAGGACGAGCTTGCGGCGGCTGTCGAGCGTTGCCTGCTCGGAGACGGCGAGCCTGGGCTCCGGGCGCGGCTGAAACCAGGTGCCAAGACTAAGACCGATGCTGGCATCTCCCGTGACATAGGCGCGATAGCCCCAGAGTCCCGCCGCCACCGCCGCCGCAACCAGCAAAAATAAAAAGAGCCACGTCATCATCGCCTAGGCCTCATCCATGCGAATCAAATAGCAGGCCACCTTGGAATCTGGCTGGAAGCCCGGCACCCGCAACGATTTCCCGTGCCATACGCCCCTCAGCGCCTCTCCCCTCTCACTTGTGCGCGCTGCCGCCGACGCGCCTGCGACTTACCACTTGGCCGCAAGCTCATTGCACGGCACACGCCCACATGTGAGCCAAATGCGCTCCCGCGTTCATGGCATCTTAACCTGAATGATTGCTTTCTTGAAGGCGGGAGCCTCGGCATTACACGCCATTTGTGTGGGCCTGCTCATTGGCAGCAACAACGCTCTGGTTTGGTGCATGCGTCCAGAACTAAGCCCCGGTCCCGCCCGATCTATGGCCGTGGTTGAGAGCTTGCAGGCGTTGCGCCTGCTGCTCCCGCAGAATCAGCTAAAAGACCTCAGCATGGCAGAGATCGAGGTAGGCCAGACCTCTCCGGCCGATACAACCATTGCGCGCGTGCACGGATTGGGCGGTGCATTGTCCCTGCTGGGGATGCTGCTGGCCGGAGCCCTGCTGCTCGTGCTGCTGACCAACACCATGGCCGAAACCATGGTGATTGGGCTGCTGGCGGTGTTGGCGGTGGCCGGCGTATTTTTGGTGTTCGGCCTGCTTTCGGGCTTCTTGCGCCTGGGCGATCGGGTCGCTGAGGCCGACATGATGAAGTCGGTGGCCGATCAGCTGGACAGCGCCTTGCAGATCGTCAATGCGCAGGGCAGCGTGCTCTATCGCAACCGCGCGCTCGAGCGCCTCACGGGTCGGCGCTCCGGCCGCCACGCCAGCCTGGAAGAGCTGTTTGCTGGCGCGCCCGATACGGCGCAGGCTTATTTTCGCCTCAGTCGCGCGGCCGAGCGGCTGGAGGGACGCCAAGAGGAAATCTACGTGCACCCCGGTCCGCTGGGGGGCCGCACCGGGCGCTGGCTCAACGTCTGCGTGCGTCCGTTCCCGGATACGGCGCAGCGCAAATTGCGTCGGCGGCTCACGCTCTGGCAGATCGACGATGTGACACGCGAGCGCATGCGCGAAAACGAGACGGTGAGCGGGCTCGAATCGACGCTTGCCTTCTACGACGGGCTGCCGCAGGGCCTGCTCGCGGTGATGCCGGATGGGCGGCTCGCGCATCTCAATGCCACGCTGGCCCAATGGCTGAACCTCAGCCCGGACGCGGGGCGTCCGCTCACCTTGCGCGACATCGTTTCTCCGGACGGGGCCGCGCTCATCCGCGCCTCCGGACGCACCGGCAATGGGCACACGAGCCGCTTCGACCTTGATCTCTTGCGCGAGGACGGCCGCCGGTTCCCGGCGCATTTGATCTGCCGGGCGCATGGTTCCAAAGGGGCAGTGGCCGTGCTGGTGCTCGACCGCAGCGCGGAGACCGCCGGCGTCGCCGATAGCGAACGCCAACTCGTGCGGTTCTTGCACTCCGCGCCCTTCGGCATGGCAACCGTCGATGCCGAGGGCGCCATTCTCAATGCCAATCCCGCCTTTATGCGCATGTTCAGCCTGGCTGAGCGGGGACTACCGACGGGCATCGCCGACCTTGGCGGCAATGCCGGAGAGGACGTCACGCGCGAGCTTCGCAAGGCCGTGCGCCGCGCCGTTTCGGGGCGTGCCGCCGCAGGGCCGATCGAAATCAGTTTCGGTGCCGAGCGCGAGTTGGTACGGCGCGTTTATGTCAGCGCCTTGAGCTCCGATGCGCGCGAGCGCGACGGGGCCATTCTCTACGCGGTCGACGCAACCGAGCAAAAGGCGCTCGAACTCAAGTTCGCGCAAAGTCACAAGATGGAGGCGGTGGGGCAGCTCGCCGGCGGAGTTGCGCACGATTTCAACAACGTGCTGACCGCCATCATCGGCTTTTCCGATCTGTTGCTGCAAACGCATCGGCCGACCGACCCGGCCTATCGCGATATCATGAACATCAAGAGCAGCGCGCATCGGGCGGCAGGCCTGGTGCAGCAGCTCTTGGCCTTCTCACGCCGACAGACCCTGCAGGCGGAGGTCTTGGAGCTTGGCGAAACCCTGACCGACCTGGCTCCGCTGCTCAACCGGGCGCTGGGCGAAAAGATCGAACTCAAGATCCTGCCCGGGCGCGATCTTTGGTACATCAAGGCCGACAAGACGCAATTCGTGCAGGTCATCATCAACCTCGCCGTCAATGCCAAGGACGCCATGCCGAGCGGTGGCGCGCTGCTCATCCGCACGCGCAACATGTCGGAGCGCGAGAGCATGAAATTGGCGGAACTCGGGGTGGCCGCCGGCGAGTACGTCGCCATCGAAGTGGAGGACACCGGGGTCGGCATCGAGCCGGAAATCCTGGGCAAGATCTTTGAGCCGTTCTTCACCACCAAAGAGGTTGGCAAAGGCACCGGCCTCGGCCTCTCCACGGTCTACGGCATCGTCAAGCAAACCGGTGGCTACGTGTTCGCCGAAAGCGAACTCGGTCGCGGCACCACCTTCAAGGTCTACCTGCCGCGCTACATCGTCGAAAGCGAAGAGGAGCTTGCCAATCAGCGCGCCGACAAGAAGAAGGAGGGCACGCGGGACCTGACGGGAACCGGGCGCGTGCTGCTGGTGGAGGACGAAGACGTTGTGCGCAGCTTTGCCGCGCGCGCGCTGGCACGCCAGGGCTACGAGGTGCTCGAGGCCGCCACGGGCATTGAGGCCTTGGAGGTGATGGAGCGCGAGAGGGGCCGCATCGACATTGTCGTGAGCGACGTCATCATGCCGGAGATGGACGGACCCAGCATGTTGAAGGAGCTGCGCAAAACGCGGCCCGACCTCAAGATCATTTTCGTGTCCGGCTATCCCGACGACGCCTTCAAAAAGAGCCTGGACGAGAACGAGGAGTATGCGTTCCTGCCCAAGCCCTTCACGCTGCCGCAACTCGCCGCCAAGGTGAAGGAGCAGCTGGGGCGGTAAGGCCCTGGGTCTCGCCGCAGGCCCCGTGCCGGGACGGCCGGATCGGCCGGATCGGCTGGAGGGGAGAGGGGTGCCGTCGCCATCCCCGCGCCCCCCTGCGCCCGCGCCCCCCACGCGTCACGGGGCCTGGGGCGCCTGGGCTCACCGCCCTTCCTCGCTGGTCCGCGCGGGCCACGCCAAAATGGGCTGAGGAACGCTCCGTTAAGCGCGCCCGCCAAGCCGTTGGCCTGTGGATTGACGAGGAGAACAAACCGTGTACCTTGTGGTTAAACGGCGAGTCGCGTTTTGCCTCTATCTGCAACTCATGAAATAACGGTGTTGCCATGGAAAAGCCGGTGCTGCGGGTGGTTCAAGGGGGGAGCATGGACAAGCAGAAGGCGCTCGAAGCGGCCCTCGCCCAGATCGACAAGAACTTCGGCAAAGGCTCCATCATGCGGCTCGGGGCCAACGAGCGCACCATCGACGTGGAGGCCATTTCCACGGGATCCCTAGGGCTTGATATCGCGCTTGGCATCGGCGGCTTGCCGCGCGGGCGGGTGGTGGAGATCTACGGACCGGAGTCCTCCGGCAAGACCACGCTGGCTCTGCAAGTGGTATCGGAGGCACAAAAAAAGGGCGGCATTTGCGCCTTCGTGGATGCCGAACACGCCCTCGATCCCGTCTATGCGCGCAAGCTTGGCGTCAAGGTCGAGGATCTCTTGATCTCCCAGCCCGACGCGGGTGAGCAAGCCCTCGAAATTGCCGACACGCTGGTGCGCTCGGGCGCAATCGACGTGCTGGTGGTGGATTCGGTGGCGGCTTTGACCCCGCGCGCGGAGCTTGAGGGCGAGATGGGTGACATGCAGCCCGGCATGCAAGCGCGGCTCATGAGCAAAGCGCTGAGAAAGCTCACCGCCTCCATTTCCAAATCCAAGTGCATGGTGATCTTCATCAACCAGATCCGCATGAAGATCGGCATCATGTTCGGCAACCCCGAAACGACCACCGGCGGCAACGCGCTCAAGTTTTATGCCTCCGTGCGGCTCGATATCCGCCGCATCGGCCAGATCAAGGATCGCGAGGAGATCGTCGGCAACGAGACGCGCGTGAAGGTGGTCAAGAACAAGGTGGCACCCCCGTTCAAGCAGGTGGAATTCGACATTATGTACGGGGAGGGCATCTCCAAGGTCGGCGAGCTGGTCGATCTCGGGGTCAAGGCCGGCATCGTCGATAAAACCGGCGCCTGGTTTTCCTATAACGGCGAGCGGATCGGGCAGGGACGCGAAAACACCAAGGCTTTCCTGAAGGCACATCCCAAGATCGCCGACCAGGTGGAGAAGGCCATTCGGCAGAATGCCGGCCTGATCGTCGACAAAATGCTGCAGGCGGAGCCCGACGGCGAGGAAGGCACGGACGCCGAGGAGGACCCTGAAGGCTTTGGCGGGGAACCGGAGGCGGAAACGGTGACCAAGAAGGGCGCCCGCGCCAAGCGCTGAAGCGGGCTGGCGGACCAAGCCGGGTTTGGGCGCGGCGGCGACCGCCGCCGGTGCTGGCGCGCAGGTGCGAACAGGACGCTTGCAGCCTTGCCGGGCCGCCTGCCTTTATGGACACGGGACAGGCGCGTGGCTAGAAGTGGCGGCGCAGTTTCCGCGAGCAGCTCTTATGACCAGCGTCAATCAGGTTCGCACGACCTTTCTCGACTTCTTTGCCAGGAACGATCATGCGGTCGTGCCCTCCTCCTCGCTTGTCCCGCGCAACGACCCGACCCTGATGTTCACGTCCGCGGGCATGGTGCAGTTCAAGAACGTTTTCACCGGCCAGGAGACGCGCAGCTACCGGCGTGCCACGACGGCGCAAAAATGCGTGCGCGCGGGTGGCAAGCACAACGATCTCGACAACGTCGGCTACACCGCGCGCCACCATACGTTTTTCGAGATGCTCGGCAATTTCTCCTTCGGCGACTACTTCAAGGAGCGTGCGATCCCGCTCGCTTGGGAGCTCGTGACCAAGGAGTATGGCCTCGATCCCAAGCGCCTGCTGGTCACCATCTATCACGACGACGAGGAGGCTTTCCGCATCTGGAAGAAGGTGACGGGCCTTGCCGATGAGAAGATCATCCGCATCGCCACGTCCGACAACTTCTGGGCCATGGGTGATACGGGACCCTGCGGTCCCTGCTCGGAGATTTTCTTCGATCACGGCCCCGGGATTCCCGGCGGACCGCCCGGCTCGCCGGAGGCGGACGGCGACCGCTTCATCGAAATCTGGAACCTGGTGTTCATGCAGTACGAGCAGCGCGGTCCGGGCGATCGCGTGCCGTTGCCGCGACCCTCGATCGACACCGGCATGGGGCTTGAGCGCATTTCCGCGGTTCTGCAAGGCACACACGACAACTACGATATCGACCTGTTCAAGGCCCTGATCGCGGCCTCCGTGGCGGCAACGGCGGTCCCCGCCGAGGGGCAACACAAGGCCTCGCACCGCGTCATTGCCGATCACCTGCGCGCCACGAGCTTTCTCATTGCCGATGGCGTGCTGCCGTCCAACGAGGGGCGCGGCTATGTGCTGCGCCGGATCATGCGTCGCGCCATGCGCCATGCCCATCTCTTGGGCGCCAAGGAGCCGCTTATGTACCGCTTGGTGCCCGAGCTTGTGCGCCAGATGGGCGAGGCCTATGCCGAATTGGTGCGCGCGCAGCCCTTGATCACGGAGACCCTCAAGCTCGAAGAGACGCGCTTCCGCAAGACGCTCGAGAAGGGCCTCGCCCTGTTGTCCGAGGCGAGCTCGCGCCTCGGCGCGGGCGACGTGTTTGCGGGCGATGTGGCCTTCAAGCTCTACGATACCTATGGCTTCCCGCTCGACTTGACGCAGGATGCTTTGAAGCCGCGCGGCATCAGCGTCGATATCGCCGCCTTCAACAAGGCGATGGAACGGCAGAAGGAGGAGGCGCGCCGGGCCTGGAAAGGCTCGGGTGAAGCCGCCACCGAGACCATCTGGTTCGAGGTCAAGGAGACCGTCGGGGCCACGGATTTTCTGGGCTACGAGACCGAGACGGCGGAAGGGGAAGTCCGCGCCCTCATCCGGCAAGGCGCGGTCACCGACGCCTTGGCAAACGGGGCGGAGGGCGCCATCGTTTTGAACCAGACCCCGTTTTATGGCGAATCGGGCGGCCAGGTCGGCGACCAAGGCGTCATTCGCGGGGCCAAGGGTGCCCTGTTCCGCGTCACGAACACGCAAAAAAAGCTTGGCGACCTGATCGTGCACCTGGGTCGCGTCGAGGCGGGCACCTTCAAACCCGGCGATGCGGTCGAATTGGACGTCGATCACGCCCGGCGTGCGGCCACGCGCGCCAATCACTCCGCCACGCACCTGCTGCACGAAGCGTTGCGCCAGGTCTTGGGACCGCACGTGGCGCAGAAGGGCTCGCTCGTCGAGCCGGCGCGTCTGCGCTTTGATTTCTCGCATCCCAAGCCGATGAGTGCGGCGGAGATTGCCGCGGTCGAGAGCATGGCCAACGCGTTCGTGCTGCAGAATTCTGCGGTCGAGACGCATCTGATGGCGCTCGAGGACGCGCTCGAGACCGGGGCGATGGCGCTGTTTGGGGAAAAATACGGCGATGAGGTACGGGTGGTCTCGATGGGGACCGGCACCTCCGGCGCCAAGGCCAACAAGGCCTGGTCGGTGGAACTGTGTGGTGGCACGCACGTGGCGCGCACCGGTGACATCGGCCTCATCAAGGTGAGCGCGGAAAGCGCCAGCAGCGCGGGCGTGCGCCGCATCGAAGCGCTGACGGCCGACGGCGCGCGGGCCTACCTCGGCGAGCAGGATATGCGCGTGCGCGAACTCGCGGGCGTGCTGCGCGCCAAGCCGGACGAGCTCGTGGAGCGCGTGCGCGCCCTGCTCGAAGAGCGCAAGCAGCTCGAGCGGCAGCTCGCCGAAGCCAAGCGACAAATGGCCCTTGGCGGCGCTGGCGCGCTGGCCGCGGGCAATGGCCAGGCCACGGCCGCGCCGGCGATCCGCGCGGTCGGCGACGTCAAGCTGCTCGCGCGCACGGTGGTCGGCTTGAACCCCAAGGACCTGCGTGGGTTGATCGACGACGGCAAGAAGCAGATCGGCTCCGGCGTGGTGGCCATTATCGGCGTGAGCGAGGACGGCAAGGCCGGCCTTGCCGTCGGCGTCACCGACGATCTCACCAAGCGGATCAATGCGGTCGATCTCGTCAAGGTCGGCGCCGAGGCGTTGGGCGGCAAGGGTGGCGGGGGCCGCCCGGACTTGGCGCAGGCCGGCGGGCCCGATGGCTCCAAAGCCGAATCGGCGCTGAAGGCCATCGAGGCGCGGCTTGCCGGCTGAAGCGGCCCTGAGGGGTCTTGATTTGCCGGCGTCCGCCGTTAGTTTGCCGGCGCGTTGGCGGCACAACTTTTGGACACACAACTTTTGGACACGAGGCGCATGGCCAACCTAACGGCGCAGCCCTGGACCGAGGCACCCCTGACGGGGCGGCTCGTTCTCGCCAACGGCCAGGTGATCTCGGGTTACGGGCTCGGCGCCGTGGGATCGGCGGTGGGCGAGGTTTGCTTCAATACCGCGATCACGGGCTACCAGGAGATCCTCACCGATCCATCCTACGCCGGTCAGATCATCACCTTCACCTTTCCCCATATCGGCAATGTCGGCACCAACCCCGAGGACACCGAAACATCCAACCTCGCCATGCGTTCGGGCGTGCGCGGCTGTGTGCTGCGCGCCGAGGTCAGCGATCCCTCCAATTGGCGCGCGCTGGAACCGTTCGATCAGTGGCTGAAAGCGCGCGGCATTATTGCCTTGACCGGCGTCGACACGCGGGCGCTCACGGCGCATATCCGCGAACACGGCATGCCGAACGGCGTCATCGCGCACGAGCCGTCCGCGCGCTTCGACCTCGACAAGCTGAGCGCCGAGGCCAAGGCGTGGCCGGGCTTGTTGGGCCTCGATCTGGTGCCCGAGGTCACGGCGGGGCAGAGCTACACCTGGCAGGAGACGCGCTGGGCCTGGGGCCGGGGCTATGGGCGCCAGGAGGAGCCCCTGTTCAACGTCGTGGCGGTCGACTACGGCCTGAAACGCAACATCCTGCGCGCGCTCGCCAGCCTCGGCTGCAAAGTCACCGTGGTGCCCGCGACCGCCAGCGCGGCCGAGATCTTAGAGCGCAAGCCCGATGGCGTGTTTCTGTCCAATGGCCCGGGCGACCCCGCCGCCACGGGTGTCTATGCGGTGCCGCAAATCAAAAAATTGGTGGCCTCCGGCTTACCCGTTTTCGGCATTTGCCTCGGCCATCAAATGCTGGGTCTGGCGATCGGCGCCAAAACGCGCAAGATGCACCAGGGACACCACGGGGCCAACCATCCGGTCAAGGACTACACCACCGGGAAAGTCGAAATCACCTCGATGAACCATGGCTTTGCCGTGGATCGTGACAGCCTTCCCGCAGGGGCGGAGGAGACGCACGTTTCGCTCTTCGACAATTCCAACTGCGGCCTGCGCCTCAAGGACGCGCCCGTGTTTTCCGTCCAGTACCATCCCGAGGCCTCGCCGGGTCCCGAGGACAGCCACTACCTGTTCGTGCGCTTCGCCAACCTGATGCGCGAGCGCAAGGGCCTGCCCGTTTTGCCGGAACGCCCGGTTGCGGCGCGGCCGTAGCCGCGCGCGCGCGCCCCATGTGCGCCCCTGCCAGCGCTAAGCCGCTGCGCCGGCAGCTATTCTGCGCGCCCGGCGGGCCGCCTATAGCCAAGCCGGCGACGCTGCAATATGAAGCGGGCCCATGCCCAAGCGCACCGACATCAAATCGATCCTGATCATTGGCGCCGGACCGATCGTCATCGGCCAGGCCTGCGAGTTCGACTATTCGGGGACCCAGGCCTGCCGGGCCCTGAAGGCGGAGGGCTACCGCATCATCCTGGTCAATTCCAATCCTGCCACCATCATGACGGACCCGGAGCTGGCCGATGCCACCTACATCGAGCCGATCACGCCGGAGGTGGTGGAGGCGATCATCGAGCGCGAGCGCCCCGACGCCTTGCTCCCCACCATGGGTGGGCAAACCGCGCTCAACACCGCGCTTTCGCTCGCCAGGCAGGGAGTGCTGAAGCGCTTCGGCGTGGAAATGATCGGCGCCACCGCCGAGGCGATCGACAAAGCCGAGGACCGCCAGCTGTTTCGCGAAGCGATGACCCGCATCGGGCTCGCCACGCCCAAGTCGATGCTCGCCAATGCCAGCGAACTGAAGCGCCAGGACCGCAGCGCCCATGCCGCGGCGCTGGCCAAGATCGAAACCTTGGCCGAGCCCGCAGCCGAGAAGGAACGCAAGCGCGCCGACTATGCGCGGCAGTGGAATGCCGGCACCCACGAGCGGCAAAAGCGCTACCAGGAGCAGGCGCTGCTCAAGGCCATGGAAGGGCTTTCCAGCATTGGCCTGCCCGCCATTATTCGCCCATCCTTTACGCTTGGTGGGACGGGCGGCGGCATTGCCTACAACCGTGAGGAGTTTCGCGAGATCGTCGAGCGCGGCCTGCAGGCTTCGCCCACCACCGAGGTCCTGGTGGAGGAGAGCGTGCTCGGCTGGAAAGAGTTCGAGATGGAGGTGGTGCGCGACCGTGCCGACAACTGCATCATCGTCTGCTCGATCGAGAATGTCGATCCCATGGGGGTGCACACCGGCGACAGCATCACCGTGGCCCCGGCGCTGACCCTGACCGACAAGGAATATCAGGTGATGCGCAATGCCTCCATTGCGGTCCTGCGGGAGATCGGCGTGGAGACCGGCGGCTCGAACGTGCAGTTCGCCGTCAATCCGGAGGACGGCCGCCTGGTGGTGATCGAAATGAACCCGCGGGTGTCGCGCTCCTCGGCGCTGGCATCCAAGGCCACCGGCTTTCCCATTGCCAAGGTCGCCGCCAAGCTTGCCGTTGGCTACACGCTTGACGAATTGGAAAACGATATCACCGGCGGCGCCACCCCCGCTTCCTTCGAGCCCACCATCGACTACGTCGTCACGAAAATTCCGCGCTTCGCCTTCGAAAAATTTCCCGGCGCCGAGCGCACGCTGACGACCTCGATGAAATCCGTGGGCGAAGTGATGGCGATCGGCCGCACCTTTGCCGAGAGTTTGCAGAAGGCCCTGCGGGGTCTAGAGACGGGCCTCACCGGCCTCGACGACATTGAGTTGTGGGGCCTTGGCCGCGGCGATGACAAGAACGTCGTGCGGGCCGCGCTCGGAACACCGACACCGGACAGACTGCTCAAGGTCGCGCAGGCGATGCGGCTCGGCTTCGATCACGAGCAGATCTATGCCTCCTGCAGGATCGATCCCTGGTTCCTGGCCCGCATCCAGGAAATCGTCGACATGGAAGCGCGCCTCAAGGCGCACGGCCTGCCGCCGGGTCGCCAATCCCTGCGCGCCCTCAAAGCGATGGGCTTTTCCGACGCGCGGCTTGCCAAGCTGGTGGGCCTGAGCGAAGCGGATGTGCGCCAGCGCCGTGCCGAACTCGGCGTGCGCCCGGTGTTCAAGCGCATCGATACCTGCGCCGCGGAATTCGCCTCCCCAACGGCCTATATGTACTCAAGCTACGAGCGCGGTTTGTTTGAGACCCCCGTTGATGAAGCGCGACCCTCAGCGCGCGACAAGGTGATCATCCTCGGCGGCGGCCCCAATCGCATCGGGCAGGGCATCGAGTTCGACTACTGCTGCTGCCACGCCTGCTTTGCCCTTTCCAAGGCCGGCGTGGAGACCATCATGGTCAATTGCAACCCAGAGACCGTCTCCACCGACTACGACACCTCCGACCGCCTTTATTTCGAGCCGCTGACGACCGAGGACGTCCTGGAGATCATCCGCGTCGAGCAGTCGTCGGGACGCTTGAAGGGTGTGATCGTGCAGTTTGGCGGACAGACGCCGCTCAAGCTCGCGCGTGCGCTGGAGGAAGCCGGCGTGCCGATACTGGGAACTTCGCCGGACGCCATCGATCTGGCGGAGGATCGCGACCGCTTCAAGGCGCTGATCGAGCGGTTGCGGCTGATGCAGCCGGAAAGCGGGATTGCGCGCACGCCGGCGGAGGCGCGCACGGTGGCCGACCGCCTCGGCTATCCCGTGATGATCCGCCCGTCCTATGTGCTCGGCGGCCGCGCCATGGAGATTGTGGCCGACAGCAGCGAGCTCGACCGCTACATCGCGCGCTTGTCGGAGACGCTCGATCGCCCGAGCGACCTTGCCGTCTCGGCGGCGCGGCCCCTGCTCGTCGATCGCTATCTCAGCGGCGCGATCGAAGTTGATGTCGATTGCCTCAGCGATGGTGCCTCAACCTTCATCGCCGGCATCATGGAGCACATCGAGGAAGCGGGCATCCATTCCGGCGACAGCGCCTGCTCGCTGCCGCCGCATTCGCTCGACTCTGCGCTGTTGGTTCGACTGGAAAAGCAAACCCGCGACCTGGCGCTTGCCCTCAACGTGGTGGGCCTCATGAACGTGCAGTATGCCGTCAAGGACCGCGCCATCTACGTGCTTGAGGTCAATCCTCGAGCCTCGCGTACCGTCCCCTTCGTTGCCAAGGTGATCGGCAAGCCGATCGCGGGCATCGCCGCCCGCGTCATGAACGGGGAGCCTTTGCCCACCTTTCAATTGAAACCCGTGAAGCTCACGCATGTGGGCGTGAAAGAGGCGGTGTTCCCGTTCGCGCGCTTTCCCGGGGTCGATCCGATCCTGGGCCCGGAAATGCGTTCGACCGGCGAAGTCATGGGCATCGACCACGACTATGCCCTGGCCTTTGCCAAGAGCCAGCTGGGGGCGGGGAACGTCCTGCCCCTCAAGGGCAGCGTGTTCGTGTCCCTGCGCGACCAGGACAAGGAGGAGATTCTGGGCGCCATGCGCGAGTTAAGCGAGCTTGGCTTTCGGATCCTGGCGACGCGGGGAACCAAACGGGCGCTGGAGGCACACGGCATCGGCTGCGAGCAGGTCAACAAGGTCCTGGAAGGCAGACCCCACATTGTCGACCTCATGAAAAACGGCGAGGTCCAGCTCGTCTTCAACACCACCGAGGGCGCAAAGGCATTGGCCGATTCTAAGGATATCCGGCGGACCGCCTTGCTCAACCACATCCCATACTATACAACTTTAGCTGGCGCACTTGCCGCGACTGAGGCCATTCGGGCGCTTGTGGCGGGCAGTCTTTCAGTTGCGCCACTGCAATCTTATGTAACCCAAGCATCCTGAGGATGTAGTGGCCGCCGCTTCGTTCAGGGCTGGCCAAACCCAGTAGACTGAGTGAGACTGTAAGGTGGTGCCGGTTGAGGCCGGGCACCGGCATTCGTGAATGTGAGCCCAGGCTATGGAAAAAGTGCCAATGACCGTTGACGGGTTCAAGAAGCTCGAAGCGGAGTTGCATCGCCTCAAGGTTGAAGAACGCCCGCGGATTATCCAACAGATCGCGGATGCGCGCGAGCACGGCGATCTGGCGGAGAACGCTGAGTACCACGCTGCCAAAGAGGCCCAGGGGCTCAACGAAGCAAAGGTGGCCGAGCTTGAGGACAAGCTCGGGCGCGCCGAGGTGATCGACACCTCGAAGCTGTCGGGCACGACCGTCAAATTCGGTGCCACCGTGACCTTGGAGGACGAGGATTCCGGCGACAAGGTCAAGTACATGATCGTGGGCGAACACGAAGCCAATGTGCGCGAGGGCAAGATTTCCATCGCCTCGCCGATCGCCCGCGCCCTCATCGGCAAGGGCAAAGGCGACAGCGCTGAAGTTACAACCCCGCGCGGCAGCCGCAGCTACGAAATACTCAAAATCGAGTATAAGTAGGACGTACAACCAGGGAGCGATTTTCTCAGCCGACACGCTGAGCCCACCTGTCGCTCCCTTACCGCGCTCCGAGCAGCCAAGCGAATGCCGCGGTGCGATCGCCCTTGATCCGGCGCCGCGAAGCGCACATACTTTTCCACGATATTGACGAGCGACTGTTTATGACGCGCGGCATTTCTGCGCTAAGCTGGGGGTTCGGCTTAGGGGACGTAGGCGTAGGCGCGTAGCCGAAAGCGAGAGATGGGGAAGCTTTCGTCATTTTTTCGGGGTCGCTGGCGTGTGGGCTGGCTGGCGCTGATTGTTGGCCTGGCGGCCGCAATCCTGATCGTTGACGCCGCCCTTGCCAAGCCGCGCAAGCGCGGCGACGACAATCCCTGGGACAATTCACCCGGACGCGACGGCTTCGCCTTTTCGCGGGACAATGGTTCACGCGGGAATTTTGACGGCGGTGGGCGCGGCAATGCGGACGGCGGCGCCAGCGCGCGCGCCACGAGTGCGTCGGGCGGTGCTGCCAATACGTCGGCGGCATCGCGACGCGACGCCGATCGCGACAGCAACGACAAGAGCGACAAGAGCGACAAGGCCGATAAGGCGAACGACAAGAACGATAAGGCTGATCGCAAAGGCAAAGACGACGACGATGACGACGGCCGCAGCGCCCCGCAGCGGGACGCCGGCAAGAGCCAAAACAAGGGCTCGGGCGGGTCGAAGGGCGCGGACGACGCCGAGCCGCCAAAGACCGTAGTTGAGATGCTCCAGCGCATGTTCCCGGCCAATTCCGGGCCGTCGAACGATAACAAATCGTCCAGTCGCTCCGACGACGACCGCCCCGCCGCGGGCAAGCCGGGCGACGGCAACAAGGGCGCCAACACGACTTCAGCCGCCAAGAAGGAGGCGCCCCCGACGCCGACGCGGACCGGCGCCGCGGAAGGCCCGGCCAAGCGGGCGGCCCAACGCGCGAGCTCCCCCGCACTCGGATGGCTGCGCGATGCGCGCGCAACCGACCTCTTCCGGCGCGACGAGATCCTGGTCGTCAACGCCTCGCGCGCGTCCATGGCCCAGTTGAACTTCGCCCACGTCGAAACCATTACCACGGGCAGCTCGGCAATTTCGAGGTTCGTCGTGCCCGATGGTTTGGATGCGATTGCCGCGCGCCAGCTCCTGCGCGAGCAAATGCCAACCCTGGCCTCGGCCTTCAACTACGTGTATCGGCCCTACGTGGCGTCCGGCGAGGGCAACGGCTACTCTCCGGCTCTGGGGCAACCGATCCGGCCGTCCTCGGCCAAAGGCTGCGCCGCCGACCGCTGCTATGGACCCTCCCTCATCCATTGGGTGCCCGATCCGACCGCCTGCAGCATCGACATCGGCGTCGGTGTGATCGACACGGGTTTTGACAGTCAGCACCCCGCTTTCAAGGATCGCAAGATTAACTGGAGCACCGTGCTGGAAGGCGAGCATGTCTCCGTTCAGGCCTGGCATGGCACGGGTGTGCTGGCGCTGCTATCGGGGCATCCGCAGAGCAGCACGCCGGGGCTCATCCCCAACGCGACATTTACCGCAACCAATACCTTCTATTCCGACGCCAGCGGCCAGCCTGCGACCGATACGACCACCCTCGTCAAGGCGCTGAAGCTGATGGAGACCTATAAGGTCAAGGTGGTCAACCTGAGCCTCGCCGGCCCGCAGGACGCCGTCCTGCACAAGCAGATCAAGGACATGAGCGAGACGGGTGTGCTGTTCGTCGCCGCGGCCGGCAACGGGGGACCGTTCGCGCTGCCGAGCTATCCCGCCGCCTACCCAGAGGTCATCGCCGTAACCGCCGTCGACCGCAACCTCGTCGGATACCGCCACGCCACGCGCGGGCCGCACATCGACTTGGCCGCCCCCGGCGTCGAGGTCTGGACCGCCCTGCCGGATAAGCGCGAGGGGCCGCAGACCGGGACCTCGTTTGCGGTGCCCTACGTCACGGCGGCCGCCGCGGCGGTCTACCCCAAGGACGAGCTCAACTACAAAGGCCGTCCGCTCGATCCCAAAAAAGCGGTGTTGAGCCGCCTCACCACCCGCGACCTGGGCCCGGCCGGCCGCGACACCATCTACGGACAGGGTTTGCTGCAGGCGCCGAGCCAGTGCGCCGACAAGTCCGGCACGGAGGTGGCGACGGTCGAGGTCAGTTCCGCCTGGTCACCGACGCTACAGCCCGTGGCACAGCCAAGCGAAACCGGGGTCGCCGCGGGGCTGATGTCGCTCACACCGTCAGCGGAAGTGCGCTGGCCGGGCGTGGTCCAGCACCTCTCCTTCCAGCCCTAGCGATAGGGTCCTCAACGCGCTCGAGGTGGGGCCAAACGCCGGGGCGCGCGTGAGGTTCAGGCCTCAGGCCCGGGTGAGGCTCGTTCGCGCGCCGGACAACTGCGGTTTACTGCGGTGCCGGCCAACCGCCCTCAATCAGCCGTCGTTCATCGGCGGGCAAGAGGGTGACGTCAGCCATGAGTTTGTCCAGGGCGGCCTCGATGCCACCGGCGCTCTCCTTGCCGGCCGGCGCATAGCCGCGGGCCTCAGGTGTTGGCCCGAGCACGGCCAAGGTCTTGACCTGCCAGGTGCCGCCCCCGTCACGGCAGGCAATGCCCGCGAGGCGGGTTTTAGCGTCGCGCGTCAGCTCGTACTGGCGGCACCACGCCTTGTCTTTACTCAAAAAGGTGCCGGTGGGTTTGAGGGTTGCCAGATGGGCCGAGACGTTGCTTTCGGTGCCGTCCAGCGCGTGCTGGAATTGGGTCGACGCCACGAGCCCTTGCGCCTCCAGCGCGGCGAGCTCGGGGCCCAATGGCCGCGCCGTGTTCAGCTGCCAGGCCAGCACCGTGGCCCCCACGAGCGCGGCAAGCCCTGCCAGCGACCAGGCGGGGACGCGCCAATGGTCCGCGAATTTTTCCTCAACGGAGCGCAACGCCACCAGCCACCAGCGCTCGCCGGAACGCCGCGGCTTGGCCCCGTCCAGGAGCCGCAGCAGATGATCGGGCAGGGGCGGCAGGCGCTCGAATGGGGCGGCAAGGCCGCGGTTGGTGATGATATAGCTTTCGAGTTTTTCCAAGAGGGCGGGGTTGCGCAGCAAGGCTTGCCGCACCAAAGGCCGCAGATGACGTGGCAATACCCCATCGGCATACGCCATGAGATCGGCATCGGAGATGTTGGTCATAGCCGCGACCCTGCTTTTGTTGCACTAAGACGTGTGTCGACGGGCAGATCCGGCGCTGGCCGGGCCCGATCCGTGGGGAGCGACGGTTCAAGGCGCTCATGCAACTCGCGGCGAGCGCGCGCCAGACGGCTCATGACCGTGCCAATCGGCGTACCGGTAATCTCGGCGGCTTCCTTGTAGGAGGCCCCATCGATGCAGACCAGTGCCACCAGGACCTGCTGTTCGGGCGATAGCTCGGTCATGGCGTCGAGCACGGCCTCGAGGGTCAGACGGCCTTCCACCACGTTGCGGCCGTCCTGGCCGGCGACCGCCTCGACGATTTCGGGGTCCGACACTTCCGAGCGGTGCTTCTTAGCCCGTGTCCGGTCCAGCCACAGATTTTGCGCGATGCGATACATCCAACTGTCTAGTCTGGTACCTGGCTGCCACTGGTCCATTCGGGACAAGGCACGCAAGCACGTCTCTTGAACAAGATCATCGCCTTGGTCCAAGTCCCCGGTGAGAGCGACGGCAAATCGCCTAAGTCTCGGAAGGAACTCGACCATTCGGGTGCGGAACTCGTCCGTCACGCGCGCTGTCTCCCCGCGGGTCGGGGATCTAACGCCTGGCGAGGCGATTTATTCTCGCAAGTGGGAAAAACAGCTCTGATGGTGTGACATAAACCACATGCCGCCAGGACTAGACGTTCTCCTGGTTGCGCGCCTGGGCCACGGGCACGCCGGGTTCGAACTTGACCCGGCGGATCACCAGCGTGGTTTTGACGCTGGCCACATTGGGGGCTGCGGTCAGCTCCTCGATCACGAAATCCTGGAACGCCGTCAGGTCCGGGGCTACGCACTTGAGCTGGAAATCGCTCTCGCCTGACAGCATGTAACACTCCCGCACCAACGACCAGGCCAACACACGGTTCTCAAAGGCGCGCAGATCGGGCTCGGATTGGCTATGCAGACCCACCATGGCGAAGGCGATCACTTCAAAGCCGACGCTTTTTTCATCGATCACGGCGAAGTAGCCGGCGATCATGCCCGCCTCCTCCAGCGCCCGCACGCGGCGCAGGCAGGGCGGCGGGGAGATGCCGACCTTGCGCGCCAGTTCCACGTTGCTGACGCGCCCATTGGTTTGCAGCTCCTTGAGGATGCGCCAGTCGATGGCGTCGAGGCGGACACGCATGGCATGAGGGCTCCAGGCAATCGCGGCAAGTGTTCCGCGAAAGCGCGCGCGGGCGCAACGACGTTTTCCCGTGCGGGCCCCGCGCGGATAGCCGGAGGCGCGCAATGACGGAGGCTTCCGCGACCGCGGGACGTCGCGGCTGGATCATCAGCGACGGCAAACGCGGCAATGAGGTGCAAAGTGGCGGCGTCTTCGAGGCGTTGGGCCTTGCCTCGGAGATCAAGCTGATCGAGCCGCGCGGGTTGTGGCGCCTGCTCTCTCCGTGGGGCCCCGTCAGTCCGTCGGAGCACTTCGGCGGCCCGCACAGCCAATTCCGGCCGCCGTGGCCCGATTTTGCCATCGCCACGGGACGCCTGACCACGCCCTACATTCGCACGCTCAAACGCAAGGCGGGGTTGGCGACCTACACCATCATCCTGCAGGATCCCAAGGTGGGCGCGGCCACGGCCGATCTGTTCTGGGTCCCCGAGCACGACGCGCGCCGCGGCCCCAACGTGGTGACGACGCTGACGGCCCCGCACGGCTTCTCCGAGCGCAGCCTGCGCGAGCTCAGCAAGCGTGTGCCGCCGCCAATCGCGGCGCTGCCGCGCCCGCGCATTGCGCTGGCGCTCGGCGGCCCCAACGGCGACTATCGTTACACCGCCGAGGGCCTGGAGCACCTTGCAAGTGCGTTGCGCTCGCTCGCGGCCTTGGGTGCGGGGCTGATGATCACGCCGTCGCGACGCACACCCGCTGCGGTCATCGCCCGCATCCGCGAGGTGGCGACGGGTTTGCCCGCCTGGATCTGGGACGGGGAGGGCGACAATCCCTATCCCTATTTTCTGGCGCACGCGGATGCCTTCATCGCGCCCGCCGATTCCGTCAACATGACCGGGGAGCCCTGTGCGACCGGGCGCCCGGTGTTCGTGTTCAATCCCGGCGGCGGTTCGCCGAAATTCGAGCGCTTTCATCGGGCGCTGGAACGGCACGGCGCGACCCGGCCGCTGCCTCGACACTTCGAGCGTTTCGAGACCTGGAGCTACGCGCCCCTCAATTCAGCTGAGCGTATCGCGGAGGAAATCGTGCGGCGCTGGAGCAAGCGCAAAAGCATGCTGGGCCCTCGGCTGGGACGCAGGGCGCCGTGAAACGGGCTCGCGCTGCCGAGCGGCACTCCGGCCGCTATTGACGCTGAGCGCGTTTGGCCGGATATGCACTTGGGCACCAGATCCTCCTCGCCCCGGCGGGTGCTTGCCCGCCATCCCGCGGTCCGTGTCAAGGCCTGAACAATGGCCATTCCCATTGTGCCTTTGGTGGTTGCCACCGCGCTCTTCATGGAGAACACGGATTCCACCATCCTGGCCACCGCGCTGCCAACCATCGCGCGCGACTTGGGTCTCGATCCAATCTCCCTGAAACTCGCGGTCACCTCCTATCTGGTCAGCCTCGCCGTGTTCATTCCCGTCAGCGGCTGGGTGGCCGACCGGGTCGGCGCCCGCACCACCTTTCGCCTCGCCCTCGGCCTGTTCATGGCGGCATCGATCGGTTGCGCCTACTCGAGCTCGCTCGGCGCTTTCGTGTTCTGGCGCGCCGTGCAGGGCATGGGTGGTGCCATGATGGTCCCGGTCGGTCGCATGGTCGTGATCCGCACGGTCGCCAAGCACGATTTGGTGCGGGCGCTGTCCTTCATCGCCATGCCGGCACTCATTGGGCCCATGCTCGGTCCACCGATCGGCGGCTTGATTGTCACCTACGCCGACTGGCGCTGGATTTTTTTTGTCAACATCCCCATCGGCATTCTCGGCATCATCCTGGCCTCGATCTACGTGCCCAACATCAAGCAGGACACCGCCGCGCTTGACGTCGGTGGCTTTGTGCTTAGCGCGCTTGGCCTGGGCGGCGTCATCCTGGGCGCAGCCATGACGGGCCGACACATTGCCCCCATCGAGATCGCGGTTGGCTCAATGCTGATCGGCGGGGTGATGCTGATGGGCTATGTGCGCCATGCGCTGAGCACCGAGCGCCCGCTGCTCGATTTGCGCTTAATGCGTTTCAAGACCTTCGAGGCCGGCATTCTCGGCGGCACCTTTTTCCGGTTCGGCGTGGGGGCCAGCGCGTTCTTGCTGCCCTTGATGCTGCAGTTGGGCTTCGGCCTCGATCCCCTGAGCTCGGGCCTCACCACGTTTGCCGGTGCGGTCGGGGCCCTGCTGGTCAAGCCGTTCGCGCGCAGGTTCCTGTTCAGATTTGGCTTTCGGCGGCTCCTGATCGTCAACGGCCTGCTGGCCTCCCTGACGCTAATGGCCTTCGCGCTGTTCAAGCCCACCACGCCGCATTTTATTATTTTGGGCGTGCTCCTGTTGGGTGGCTTCCTACGCTCCCTGGAGTTCACCAGCCTCTCGGCCATCACCTATGCCGAGCTCGAAACGAGACAGATCAGTGCCGCGACCGGGATGGCGAGCGTCGCCCAGCAAGTGTCCATCAGCTTGGGCGTGGCCACCGGCGCCATGGTGCTCGAGGTCTCGGCCTGGACGGCGGGGCGTATCGCACCCGCGGTTGCCGATTTTGCCGCGGCCTTCATCGTCGTGGGCCTGGTGTCGGCGATGACGTCGCTCTTGATGCTGCGCCTGCCGGCCGATGCCGGCGACGAAATCGCGGGCCGCGCGCTGCCGCCGGCCGAGCCGCCGCGCGTGCGGCCGGCCTAGCGGCCTCATGCCGGGTGCGCGCGGGGTTGCCAGATCGCGGTGTGCTGGACACGCGCGATCAGCCTTGGCCCATCGGCCACGATCACGCCGTCGAGTTCGACGAAGTGGTGGCCCTTGCGCGCGTAGTTGCGCAGGATCTTCGCGCGCACGCTGAGCTCATCGCCGATCCTGACCGCCGCGAAATGCGCAACTTGACTGCCGACGTGGATCCACGGACCCAGCACGACATTGTGCGTCAGGGCCCAGTTGAAAAGGCGCGGCAACAGGCCCGGGTGGCACAGACCTTCGGCTGCATAGATGGAATCGGTCTCGCGCACGTCCTGCACGTATTGCGCCGCGAAGGCTGCGGTCACACTGAGCGGCCGGATGCCGAGCCACCGCTCCTGGGCAAGCGTTGCCGCATTGGCGGGCGCGCGCGCATCGACCGCCGCTACCGCCGCGAAGGCCTCGAGCGAGGGCGCCGGCGCCGTGCCGAGCCGCGCGTGGCCGCTGGCGCATGGGATGTCGCGGCACGTCACTTCGAGGTCGAGGCCGCCATTCGCCTCGCGCGCCCGAACCGTGGTGAGTTCCCCGTCGTAGACCGGCTGCACGAAGCGTGCGGCGAGCGCGCCCTGCTCGAGAAAGCGGCGTCCCCAGCGGGCAACGGCGACATGCGCCATATAGGCGTAGACGTCGACGCCGGGCACCAGTCCGCCACCAAAGCCAAATTGGCGCGCGACGGCATCGTCGTGCATTTTGTTCTCGGACTGGCGCGCGCTGTTGTAGGCGAAGAGCTGATAGGGTGCGAGCGCGTCGGGCATGCGTTGCTCCTCGCTTCAGGCCGATGCCGAAACCGGTGCGCCGGCCGCCAGCCAGCGCGCGAGCGGCTCGAGCAGGTCCTCGAGCGGCCGGTAGCCGTTGCTGACAAGCGCGTAGCCCTTGGAGTGGCTGCCGGCGATCAGGGTGGGGAAGCCGCGGATGCCCAACTCCTGGGCGGTTAAAAAATCGCGGAAGGTTTCGCTGCGCGTTTCGGGTGCCGCGAACGCGAGCGCAAAATCCTGCTGCGCCAGGCCTGCTTCCTCGGCCACGCCGGCAATCTCGTCGGGCGCGGTCATGTCGCGGTTCTCGGCATAGAACGCCTGCTGGATGCGCGCCATGAACGGCAAGGCGAGCGTCGGCCGCATGCGCCGCACGGTCACCACGGCACGGCAGGCTGGCTCCGTGTCGTAGGTAAAGCCCTCACGGGAGAAGAAGCTCATGTCGAAGGGCTGGCCCGTGGCGGCGCCCACCCGCGTCCAGGCCTCGCGTACATAGTCCTTGTCGGCGGCGCCCATCGCCTCCCGATGGCCCGCCCGCAGCCCGCCCATCATGAGCCGCAGCGGCAACTCGGCCTCGAAGCGTTCGGCGAGCGCGGAGATCACGGGCTGGAAGCCGTAACACCAGGAGCACATGGGATCGGCGATATAGATCATCTCCATGCTGCCTCTCCTCTGCTCGAGCCTTCGGTTCCCCCTGCGGCGTTGGGCTTTGAGCGCGCCACGGCAATCTAGCGCCGGGCACCCGGCTTTCCTAGCCGCGTGGGCTCGATCCACCGGGGAACTTGCCCGCGGCTTGCGTCGTTCCCATTTCTGGGGAGCAACGGACAAGGTGACTTTCGAGCAATGTTCCCGATCCGAGACAGCGTCAGGCGAACGAGTGATCCACTCGTCGTCTGGACCATCATAGGGCTGAACATTGCCGCCTTCCTGTATCAGCTCGGCTTGAGCGCGCCGGAGCTCAAGTATTTCCTCTATCAGCACGCCCTGGTGCCGCGGCGCTACTTCAGCCCGGGCTGGGGCAATATGGTTGGCTTGTCGCCGACGGATTTCTCACCTTTTCTCAGCAACATTTTTCTGCATGGTGGCTGGCTGCACATCATCCTCAACATGTGGACGCTCTACATCTTCGGCCCGGCCTTAGAGGATCGCCTGGGGCGCGTGCGCTTTGCCATGCTCTACCTGTTGGCAGGCGTCGCCGCGAGCGCCACACACGCGCTCTTCAATGCGGCCTCCGCACTCCCAGCGCTCGGCGCCTCGGGTGCCATCGCCGGCGTGATTGCCGCCTATGCGGTGCGCTTTCCCTACGCCTGGGTGCGGATCCTGGTGCCGATCGTTTTCATACCGCTGTTCTTCAGCATTCCCGCCATCGCCTTTGCCGGGATCTGGTTCTTCGTGCAGCTGGTGCAGGGCGCAAGCGAGCTCTTTTCGCCGTTCCAAATGGGCGGCGGCATCGCCTGGTGGGCGCATATCGGCGGCTTTGTCGCGGGTTGGGTGCTGCTGGGCTTCTTGGATCCGGCAGCGTCCGGGGCGCGTGGTCACCCCGGCTGGTACAACGGCGGGCCCTGGGAGCGCTCGGGCCGCGGCTAAGCCCGCTTGAGGCGGGGCGCGCTTCAAGCTAAAAGGCGCGACAACTCCCCATTGTCCCCGAAGTTCGAGGCGCCCGTGGCGAATCCCCAATACGTCTACCACATGCACAAGCTGTCCAAGACCTACCCCGGGGGTAAGCAGGTCTTGAAGGACATCTCGCTGTCGTTTTTTCCTGGCGCAAAGATTGGCGTCGTCGGCTTGAACGGTGCCGGCAAGTCGACCTTGCTCAAAATCATGGCCGGTGACCTCGAGGACTATGTGGGAGAGGCCTGGGCCGCCGACGGCATTCGCGTCGGCTACTTGCCGCAGGAACCCGAGCTCGATGCCAGCAAAGATGTGCTCGGCAACGCCATGCAGGGGGTGGCGGAGAAGAAGGCGCTGGTTGATCGCTACAACGAACTCGCCGCCAATTATTCGGACGAGACCGCCGATGAGATGGCGAGGCTCCAGGATGAAATCGAGGCGCAGGGCTTGTGGGACCTCGACACCCAGGTGGAGCAGGCGCTCGACGCATTGCGCTGCCCGTCCGGCGATCAGGACGTGAGCACGCTCTCGGGCGGCGAGAAGCGGCGTGTGGCCCTGACCCAGCTGTTGCTTGCCAAGCCCGACATCCTCCTGCTCGACGAGCCGACCAATCATCTCGACGCGGAATCCGTGGCGTGGCTGGAGCGCTATCTCAAGGAGTACGCCGGCTGCATCATGCTGGTGACGCACGACCGCTACTTTCTGGACAACATCACCGAGTGGACGCTTGAGCTCGATCGCGGGCAGGGCGTGCCCTACAAGGGCAACTATTCGAGCTGGCTGGAGCAAAAAGCCAAGCGCCTCGAGGTCGAGAAGGGTCAGGAGGAAGCAAAGCAGCGCACGCTGAAGCGCGAACTGGAATGGATCAGGTCCTCGCCCAAGGCGCGCCAGGCGAAATCGAAGGCGCGCATTCAGGCCTACGAGCGGCTGGCCGAGGAGGCGGGTCAAGAGCAGACGGGCAGGGCGCAGATCCAAATTCCGCCGGGCCCGCGGCTTGGCGGGGTGGTACTCGAGGTCGAAGGCCTCTCGAAGGCCTTCGGCGACAGATTGCTGATCGATGAGCTCTCCTTCCAGCTGCCGCCCGGCGGCATCGTGGGCGTGATCGGCCCAAACGGCGCCGGCAAGACCACGCTGTTCAAGATGCTCACCGGGGCAGAAAAGCCAGATGATGGCAGCATCCGGTTCGGTGACAGCGTGAAGCTCGGCTATGTCGACCAGAGCCGCGACCACCTCAACGCCAAGAAGAGCGTGTGGGAGGAGGTCTCGAACGGTCTCGACATCATGAAGCTCGGCGACAAGATGGAGGTGAACAGCCGCGCCTATGTGAGCTGGTTTAATTTCAAAGGTCCGGACCAGCAAAAGAAGGTCGGCCTGCTCTCGGGCGGGGAACGCAACCGGGTGCACCTTGCGAAGATGCTCAAGGAAGGCGGCAATCTGTTGCTGCTCGACGAGCCCACCAACGATCTTGATACGGAGACCTTATCGGCGTTGGAGGCGGCGCTGGAAGACTTCGCCGGCTGCGCCGTCATCATCAGCCACGACCGCTTTTTTCTCGACCGCATGGCAACGCACATCCTGGCCTTCGAGGGCGACAGCCACGTCGAATGGTTCGAAGGCAATTTCCAGGACTACGAGGCCGACAAGAAACGGCGTCTCGGGGATGCCGCGGTCGAGCCGCACCGGATCAAGTTCAAGCGCTTCGAGCGCCGCTAGCGCGCGAGACGACCAACCTGCTTGTCGGCGAAGCCGCCCTCGCGCGTCGCGCGCTGGCCAACGGGGTGGCCGGCGGCCCTCTTCTCAGGCAACGGTTGAGCGCACTTTTTCAAGCGATATGCGCGCGTCGCGTGGGCAAGAAGCCGCGCGATCGGCGCCGGCGCGGCGGCCGCCGCACCTGCGGCGTCAGAGCTTGCGGGCTGCGTGACGTCCCCCGCAGGCGGCTAGCTTCGATTGAGGGCGGCGGTCAGGGCGTGCAGGTTGCCGCCGTTCTGTTCGATGTAGTCTTCGAACAGCTTTTTGAGGAACGGCGTCATCCAAAAACCCAAGACCATGGCGTCGCGCACCTTGTAGCCGTTGCCATATTTGGCGAGCAGCCAGCGCACGTCGTAGGCCGTGCCGTCCTGCAGCACCACCTGGCTGTCGACCATCACCCCGCTGCTACCGCGCGTACTCTGGTTCGTCCAGTTGACGCGCGAGACGGGGTATTTGGGCGCCTCGCTGGCGGCATAGCGGGAAATAAAGCGAACCATGCCGGCGAAGTAGGTTTCCCGATCGGTCGCGGCCAGCTTGGCGCGATAATTTCCGAGCGAATAAAGCCCGATGTAGGACACATCAGCGTGGCGTTGGATCACGGTTGCCATCACACCTGGGGAACGCGTGCGGGCCGCCGACATCAGCTCCTTGCCAACTTGGGACATGTAAATGACCGGCGGATCGGCGGCGCGCGCCAGCGAGGTGCCACCGAACCGGTCGGCAAGCAGCGAGCCAAGGAGCAAAGCCACCGTGAACAGGCCTGCGGCAAGGCCCCACCGAGATCCCCTGCAAAGGCTGGTGATGCAACTCAATACCTTCGTCATACGCAACGTTTCCCCTCTCCCCGTGACGCAGGCCCCGCAGCCGTCATCTGGAGCTTGCACGTGTTTTTGAACACGGAATGGGGCGCCCCGTCAAAGGCTCCTGCCGCCGATGATCGAACCGGGTGTGCCCCTCTCTCCATGTCACCAAATTGTGTCGAGCCGGCGATGCTCACGCGCCGCCGCAACGGGGAGAAGCAAAAAACGGGCCGCGCCCGAAGGCGCGGCCCGTCGCAACAGCCAACAACGTGACGTGTTAGCTCTGGTTCTTGACTTCCGGCAGCTTGCTGACTTCGTCGGACGTCATGCCAAGCTGCACATTATCGCCGGATTTGGTGAATTTACCCTCGGGGATTTCCACAAGCTTACCACCAAAACCGAGAAAGCCGCCCGTTTTGAAACGGATAGCCTTCACCTTGCCGTCGGGGCCTGCATCCACGCTCTGCACGGACCCGAGCTTGTTGCCGTCCGAGGAGAAGATGTTGAGGCCGATCATGGGATTCTTGGCCGGCGCCGCCGATTGCTTGTTGCCGGACGGCATGGTCGGGCTCTTCGGCGGCTCGGTCGGTTTCATGCCGGTGGGCGGCGTTGTTGGTGCCGGCTCCGGCTTGGCGGCAGGCGGCGTGGTCTGCGTGTCCGGCGCAGGTGTTTGCGTCTGGGCCGCGGCAGAGAGCGCGGCGGCGCTTGAGACGAGCGCGGCGGCACCAATCAGGCGCAGGCGCGAGAGCGTCGTCATGATTCCATCTCCGTTTGTTGTTGCTGCTCAGGGGACAACCCACCACCCGCGCAAAGGTTGCGCCCGAGCCCCGCGCAACAGGCTTTTTCAAGCCTGCGCCGGGAGCCGCGTGGCGCCCGTTCCGCGCCGTTATGTCTCGGGACGTTAACGGACATTTTGCTGCCACCTTTCCGCCGCCGCGGCGCCCAAATGCGCGGCAATTAGAGCGTGTACTGAGGAATGCTCGCTAGCCCAGGCGAAGTGGCTGCGCGGAAGTGCCTCGCGGAAAGTGTCTGCGGCGGCGCGCAAGGCCGCGCGCAGCAGGGTGCGACCTGCCCGGCGTGCCGCCGTGCCATCCCTTTCCCTTGCCGTGGCAGCGCCTGCCGTGCACGGGCGCCAGCGTTGGCGCCCGAGCCCGCGCGATCCGCGCGCGGGGTTGGCGTGGGGGCTTTTCGCGAGGGCGGGGTGGGCGCCGCGCGTGCGCCTGCCTTTTCAGCCCGGGCTGGGCGTCCCCCGACATTCGCCGCGGATTTCCCCCGGGGAACTCTTGACATATAAGGATATCTTTATATGGTTGTGGTGTGCGAGCCCCAGGGAATGTCATGGCCCCCCTGTCCCAGCAAATGTGCGTCAATGTTCTCAAGGCCATGGCCGAGCCGACGCGGCTGCGTATTTTGGCGCTCCTTGCCTATGGGGAGCTCAACGTCAAGGACCTGACCCGCGTTTTGGGCCAGAGCCAGCCGCGCATCAGTCGCCACCTGAAGCTCCTGTGCGAGGCGGGCTTGGTTGAGCGCGCGCCCGAAGGCAGTTGGGTCTATTTCCGCCTCTCCGACCAACAGATCGGCAGCGGGCTTCCCAACCTGGTGTTGAGCGCCATCGATGCCAACGACCCCGTGTTGCTGCGCGACCGCGCCCGGGCCGAGGCGCTGCGGGCGGAGCGCGAGGCCATGGCCCAGGCCTACTTTCAGGCGCATGCCAACGAATGGGACACCATCCGCGCCCTGCACGTGGCCGAGGCCAGCGTCGAGGCGGCGATCGCGGCTGCCCTCGACGGCGACCCCCTCCCTTTGCTGATCGACCTGGGAACCGGCACGGGGCGCATGCTGGAACTGCTGTCGGGGCGTTATCGCCGCGGGCTCGGCATCGACCGCAGCCCCGCCATGCTCGCCTATGCCCGCGCCAAACTCGAGCGCGCCAAGGTTCAGCATGCCCAGGTGCGCCAGGGCGACATTTACGACCTGCCCTTGGCCGACGGCGTGGCCGACGCCATCGTCATGCACCAAGTCATGCATTTTCTAGGCGATCCGCCGCAAGCGATGCGCGAGGCCGCCCGTGTGTTGCGGCCGGGTGGGCGGCTGCTGATCGTCGACTTTGCACCGCACGAGCTTGAGTATCTGCGCGATCAGTTCGCCCACGAGCGTCTGGGTTTCTCCGGCGCACAGGTGGCCCAGTGGCTCAACGACTGCGGTCTTGAGCTTGTGCAACGTCGTGATCTGGCGCCACCGGCACCGGGCGCGCAACTGACGGTTTCGATTTGGCTCGCCAGCCGGCCTCCGGCCGGGAAGCCGAGGCCCGGAGGCGCCGGGCAGCGTAACCTCGAAGAGGTGAGCTGATGGAGGGCCTCAAGGAACGCCGCAGCAGGCTCGTCGGCGACGGCGACATCAACGTCTCCTTCGAATTCTTCCCGCCCAAGACGGAAAAGATGGAGGAGGTGCTGTGGGCTGCCATTCGTCGGCTTGAGCCCCTTGAGCCCCGCTTCGTGTCGGTGACCTACGGCGCGGGCGGCTCCACGCGCGAGCGCACGCATGCAACGGTCGCCCGGCTCGCGCGGGAAACCTGCCTCATTCCCGCCGCGCACCTCACCTGCGTGGAGGCAACCAAGGAAGAGGTCGATGCGGTTGCGCGCCGTTATCAGGCAAGTGGCATCAATCACATCGTCGCTTTGCGTGGCGATCCGGTGGCCGGCGCGGGCGGGCGCTATGCGCCCCACCCCGGCGGCTATGCCAACGCGGCCGACTTGGTCGCTGGCCTGCGACGCATTGGCAATTTCGAGGTCTCCGTAGCCGGCTATCCCGAATGCCATCCCGATAGCCCGGACTTGGGCGCAGACCTCGACAACTTGAAAGCCAAGGTTGACGCCGGCGCCTCGCGCGTCATTACCCAGTTCTTTTTCGACAACAGCCATTTTCTACATTTTCTCGAGCGCGCGAGGTCGGCCGGCATCTGGGCGCCCATCGTGCCCGGCATCGCCCCGGTGCACAATTTCAAGCAGGTCGCGGGCTTTGCCGCGCGCTGCGGTGCCAGCGTGCCGGCGTGGCTGGCGCGCCGCTTTGACGGTCTCGACAACGATCCCCAGACCACGCACCTGGTGGCGGCGGCGGTCGCGGCCGAGCAGGTCATGGATCTCGTCGACCAGGGCATCCGCCAGTTTCATTTCTACACGCTGAACCGGGCAGATCTCGTCTATGCGATCTGTCATCTCCTGGGGCTGCGGCCGCACACGCTGAGCCCGAACAAGGTGGTCAACGCATGACGAGCCGAAGCGAACGCCTCGCCGCCTTGGAGGCGGCCGCCGCCAAGCGCATCCTCATCATCGACGGGGCGATGGGCACCATGATCCAGCGCCTCAAGCTCGACGAGGCTGCCTTTCGTGGGCGGCGATTTGCCGACCACGCCAAGCCGGTGCAGGGCAACAATGACTTGCTGGCGCTGACACAACCCGAGGCAATCGCCAAGATCCACGCCGACTATCTGGCCGCCGGCGCCGATATCCTCTCGACCAACACCTTCAATGCGCAAGGCATCTCGCTCGCCGACTACGAGATGCAAGGATTGGCCTACGAGATCAATTGCGCTGCGGCGCGCCTCGCCCGCTGCGTGGCCGACGCCGCCCCGCGTCCCGCTGGGATGCCGGCCGTGGTCGCCGGCGCGCTCGGCCCCACCAACCGCACCGCCTCCATCTCCCCGGACGTCAACAATCCCGGCTTTCGCAACGTTTCCTTCGATTGCCTCACCGAGGCCTACGGCGAGCAGGTGCGCGGGTTGATCGAAGGAGGGGTCGACCTCTTGTTGATCGAGACCGTGTTCGACACGCTCAATGCCAAGGCGGCTGGGTTTGCGGCTTTGCGGGTGTTCGACGAACTGGGCGTCGAGTTGCCGCTGATCATTTCCGGCACAATAACCGATCGCTCCGGGCGCACGCTGTCGGGACAGACACCCGCGGCCTTTTACTATTCGCTGCGCCACCTGAAGCCGTGGGCGGTCGGGCTCAATTGTGCGCTCGGTGCCGAGCTGATGCGCCCCTACATCGCCGAGCTTGCTGCCGTCGCCGAAACGCGCGTCATCGCCTATCCCAACGCCGGCTTGCCGAACGCCATGGGCGAATACGACGAGGGGCCGCACGACATGGCCTGCCACATCGAACCGTGGGCCAAGGACGGTCTCCTCAACGTCGTCGGGGGGTGCTGCGGCTCCACGCCCGCCCATATCGCCGCCATCAAGGCTAAGGTCGAGACCTTCGCCGTGCGGCGCCTGCCCGAAATCGAGCGCCGCATGCGCCTCTCGGGTCTTGAGCCCTTCGTGCACGGCTGAAGCTGGGAGCCTTAACAGCGATGAGCCGCAGCAGCGCCGCCGTCAACTTCATCAACATTGGTGAGCGCACCAATGTCACCGGCTCGATCAAATTTCGCAAACTGATTGAAGCGGGCGACTATGCGGCCGCGCTCGCGGTGGCGCGCAGCCAGGTCGAGAATGGCGCGCAAATTCTCGACGTCAACATGGACGAGGGTCTGCTCGATTCCGAAAAGGCGATGGTGACGTTCCTCAACCTGATCGCCTCGGAGCCCGATATTGCCCGCGTGCCGATCATGATCGATTCCTCGAAGTGGTCGGTGATCGAGGCCGGGCTCAAGTGCGTGCAGGGCAAGGCGATCGTCAATTCGATCTCGCTCAAGGAGGGCGAGGAGCCTTTTCTGCAATCGGCCCGCAAGCTGATGCGGTACGGTGCCGCCGTCGTCGTGATGGCGTTCGACGAGGAAGGGCAGGCCGATAGGGTCGAACGCAAGGTGTCGATCTGCGAGCGCGCCTATGGTCTGCTCACGGAGAAGCTCGGCTTCCCGCCCGAAGACATTATTTTCGACCCCAACATTTTCGCGGTCGCTACGGGTATCGAGGAACACAACGGTTACGGGCTTGCCTTCATCGAGGCCACGCGCCAGATCAAGGCCAAGCTGGCGCACGTGCACGTCTCGGGCGGCGTTTCCAACCTCTCCTTCGCCTTTCGCGGCAATGAGGCGGTGCGCCAGGCGATGCATTCGGTGTTTCTATACCATGCCATCGCGGCCGGGCTCGACATGGCGATCGTCAACGCCGGGCAGATCACCATCTACGACGACATCGAGCCGGCGCTGAGAGAGTTGTGCGAGGATGTCATCCTCAATCGACGCGCCGATGCCACCGACCGGCTGTTGGAGGCCGCCGGGCGCTATCGCGGCGAGGGCGTCAAATCCAAGGAGAAGGATCTCGCTTGGCGCGAGGCGCCCATCGAGGAGCGGCTGAAGCACGCCCTGGTGCACGGCATCAACGACTTCATCGAGGCCGACACGGAGGCGGCCAGGCGCCTGGCCGCCAAGCCGATCGAGGTCATCGAGGGCCCGCTGATGGCCGGCATGAACGTGGTCGGCGACCTTTTTGGCGCCGGCAAGATGTTTCTGCCGCAGGTCGTGAAGTCGGCGCGGGTGATGAAACAGGCCGTGGCCTACCTGCAACCTTTTCTGGAGGCGGAAAAGAAGGCCTCGGGGCTCGACCAGCTGCCGGCGGCCGGCAAAGTGGTGATGGCAACCGTCAAAGGCGATGTGCACGATATCGGCAAGAACATCGTCGGCGTCGTCCTGCAATGCAACAACTATCAGGTGATCGATCTCGGCGTGATGGTGCCGGCGCAGAAGATCCTCGAGACGGCGCGCCAGGAGAAGGCGGATATCATCGGCTTGTCCGGGCTAATCACGCCCTCGCTCGATGAGATGTGCCATGTGGCAGCCGAGATGGAGCGGGAAAACTTCACCGTTCCCTTGCTGATCGGCGGCGCCACCACCAGCCGCGTGCACACCGCGGTCAAAATCAATCCGAACTACGCGCGCGGGCAGACCATCTATGTCACCGACGCCAGTCGGGCCGTGGGCGTGGTGTCGAGCCTGATGTCGCAAAGCGAGCGCGTGCCCTACATCGACAAAATCCGTGCCGATTACAGCCGTATCCGTGAGGGCTATCTCAAGGGCGAAGGCAAAAAAACGCGGCTGCCGCTGGAGGCCGCGCGCAGCAACAGCTTCAAGATCGATTGGTCCAAATTCAGCCCGGTGCGGCCAGCTTTTCTCGGCACCCGCCCGTTCAAAGCTTACTCGCTGGCCGAGCTCGTGCCATACATCGACTGGACACCCTTTTTTGCCACCTGGGAACTCGCGGGCAAGTATCCGCGCATCCTCGAGGACAATGTGGTGGGGAGCGAGGCACGCAAGCTCTTCGCCGACGCTGAGGCCATGCTGCGCCGCATGATTGCCGGCAATTGGCTGACGGCCAGCGCGGTGATCGGCTTCTGGCCGGCCAACGCCGTTGGCGATGATATCGAACTTTACAACGACGAGAGCCGCCGCGCGCGCCGCGCCGTGCTCTACACGCTGCGCCAGCAGATGGCGCGCGAGAACCAGCGCGATCGTGCACATACGGCGCTCGCCGACTTCGTCGCGCCAAAAGCGAGCGGCATTGCCGACCATGTCGGGGCCTTCGCGGTGACGGCGGGGCTTGGCGAGACCGAGGCGCTCTCCCGCTACCTCGACAAGACCGATGACTACGGACGAATCATGCTCAAGGCCCTCGCCGATCGGCTCGCCGAGGCCTTCGCGGAGCGCATGCACGAGCGCGTCCGCCGCGAATTTTGGGGTTATGCGCGCCAGGAGCGGCTGACGAGCGAGCAGCTGATCGCCGAGGCCTACCGCGGCATTCGTCCAGCGCCCGGCTATCCCGCCCAGCCCGATCACACGGAAAAGGCGACGTTGTTTGCGCTGCTTGATGCGCAGGCGGCCACCGGCATTCGCCTCACGGAAAGCTACGCCATGTGGCCGGGCGCCAGCGTGTGCGGCGTTTATTTCGCGCATCCGGACAGCCATTACTTCGGCGTTGGCAAGATCGAGCGCGATCAAGTCGCCGACTATGCGGCGCGCAAGGGCTGGAGCATCGCGGAGGCCGAGCGTTGGCTCGCGCCTGTCCTCAACTATGATTCCAAGCTCGCCCGCAGCGCCGCCGCCTGATTAGAGGCAAAACCCGCCTAGGGAACTTCGCGCAAAACCCGCTCGAGCGCCAAGCGGAGAGGCAATGCCGTCGCGTCTGGTGTCAGCGGCCGCTCAGGTGGTAGGCGGCTGGTTTGCCGCGCAGGCGCTCGTGGACGCGCTGCCCCGCTTCGGCGCGCTCGGCATTTTCATTTATGCCGTGCCGGTGGTGTGGTTTGGCTGATCGGGCTGGCGCTGGCCCAGGTCCTGCGTGACACGCCGTTGCCCTCGAGTGCGACGTTGAGGGCCGCCGTCATTTTGGCGCTTGCCGGGCGCGCTCCTCGTCAGCTTGCGCCCCGCGCTGCCATTGAGGGCGCAGTGCCATGCGTGGGCTCGCCGATGATCTCTGATCTCTACCCCTTGCTCGGCGCGGTGCTCGGCCACGCGCTCAAGCGCTGGGGGGTGAAAAAAGCGGGAGGGCGCGCGGATTGTCTCTCGCGCGCCCTCGGAAAGCTCAGTGGGATTTCGACCGATCCCCTCTCCCGCGAATCAGCCGCTCCCTCCACTAGAACATGCCAAACACGACTGCAGTCAGAAAGGCGAAGGATATCAGGGCGGCAAGCACATTGAGCCTGGTCCGTAGTTCCATCGCTCTGCCTCCGGCGAGTGTTGACGCAAGTTGCCCCGCGCCAACGCGAGAATCTAGGGATCAGTTCGAGAGCTGCCAAGCGAAATCGCTGCTGCAGCGCAATAATTCGATGTTGTCGAATGAAGTTTCCGGTTTGCCTCACCGCTTGATGCACAACAAGCACGTCAACACTAGTCTTATACAAGAGGTTTGTTTAAGTAAACGCGCTGTATTAACCTTACATTCAGATTGTAGAGCTTCCAGCCAACCCAATCCTGCCCCAATAGCGTCATTCAAGTTCTTGTACAGCAAGAAAGTCGTTGTCCCCACGCCAGAAAGCGCATCGGTGCGCTTGCCGTTGCTGAGTTGCTACAGAACGGCGCTGGGCGCGGCGCGCACGGGCCTCGACACCTGCGCGACGATGGCCTACCGAGGGCCGCACGAGTTGCGCGCGTGGGCGCGAATCAGGTGCGGCGTGGAGAACTGGGATGGCGACCTTCAAGGCCTTGCTGGCCGCTAAAACCGAGACCGGCCCGAGCCTCGCCTGGCAGCAGCTGACCGAGGCCGACCTGATGGAGGGCGACGTCACCGTCGCGGTCAGTCATACAACTATAAACTACAAGGATGGTCTCGCCCTGACCGGCAAGGCGCCCGTCATCCGGCGCTGGCCGATGATCCCCGGCATCGACCTCGCCGGCACCGTGGTGAGCTCGAGCCACGCCGACTTCAAGGCCGGCGACGCGGTCGTGCTCAATGGCTGGGGCGTGGGCGAGACGCATTACGGCGGCTATGCGGGGCTCGCCCGCCTTAAGGGCGATTGGCTCATCAAACGGCCGCCGCAGTTGACGGCCGCCGAGGCGATGGCGGTCGGTACGGCGGGCTACACCGCCATGCTGGCGGTGCTGGCGCTTGAGCGCAACGGCCTTAACCCAGCCAAGGGGCCCGTCATCGTCACCGGCGCGGCCGGCGGGGTCGGCAGCGTTGCCATCATCCTGCTGGCGCGGCTCGGTTACCGTGTCATCGCCTCGACGGGGCGAACCAGCGAAAGGGACTATTTGACCGGGCTTGGCGCGGCCGAAGTCATCGATCGCGCTGAACTCGCCGGGCCCGCGCGACCGCTGGGCAAGGAGCGCTGGGCCGGCGGTATCGACGCCGTGGGCAGCCACACGCTGGCCAACCTTCTCTCCATGACCCAGTACGGTGGGACCATCGCCGCCTGCGGCCTGGCGCAGGGCATGGATCTCAGCACCTCCGTCGCCCCCTTCATCCTGCGCGGCGTCACGCTCGCCGGCATCGATTCGGTGATGGCACCCAAGGCCCTGCGCCAAGAGGCGTGGCGGCGGCTTGCGCACGACCTCGACAAGACGAAGCTCTCCGCCATCACCACCAGCCGGCCGCTGGCGGAGGTGACGGGCCTTGCCCCGGAGATCCTCGCCGGCAAAATCCGTGGTCGGGTGGTGCTCGAGGTGGGCTAGCCGCCGCGCCCGCTCGGCTTGATTTCACGGCGCACGAAGCGCACATCTGGGCCTGTGACGGCCTGATCGCGCGGCCGCCGCAGCAGCAAGGTCAGGCATGGTCACCATCCTCGATACGCGCCAGCCCCGGCACCCGGAAAAGGCCCACCGTCCCGACACCGAGGTCGCGCGTAAGCCCAGTTGGATCCGCGTCAGGGTGCCGGCGGCCTCGCCGCAGATCGCGCACACCCGCCAGATCTTGCGCGAGCATCAGCTCACCACGGTGTGCGAGGAGGCCGCTTGCCCCAATCTGGCGGAGTGCTGGGCCGGGCGGCATGCCACCATGATGATCATGGGCGACACCTGCACGCGGGCCTGCGCCTTTTGCAACGTGCGCACCGGACTGCCGGGCGCGCTCGATGAGGGTGAGCCCGAGCGCGTGGCGCTCGCCGTCGCCAAGCTCGGCCTCGAGCACATTGTCATCACGAGTGTCGACCGTGACGATCTGCCCGACGGTGGGGCTTTGCACTTCGCCCGCACCATCCGCGCCATTCGCGCGCACACGCCGCAGACCACGATCGAGGTGCTGACACCAGATTTTTTGCGCAAGGACGGGGCGCTTGAGACCGTGCTTGCCGCCGCGCCCGACATCTACAACCACAACTTGGAGACGGTGCCCTCGCTCTACCTCAGGATCCGCCCCGGGGCACGCTATTTCCACTCGGTGCGGCTGCTGCAGCGGGTCAAGGAGCTGACACCGGGGATGTTCACCAAGTCCGGCATCATGGTGGGCCTCGGCGAGAAGCGCGAGGAGGTCCTGCAACTCATGGACGACTTGCGCAGCGCGGACGTGGATTTCCTCACCATCGGCCAATACCTGCAGCCGACGCGCAAGCACGCGGAGGTCGCCCGCTTCGTGCCGCCGGAGGAATTCGAAGCCTACCGCCGGGTGGCCCTGTCCAAGGGCTTCCTGTTGGTTGCGGCAAGCCCGCTCACGCGGTCGTCCTATCATGCGGGTGCGGATTTTGCCCGGCTGCGCGCGGCCCGTGCCGCGCAAGGCGCTCAAGGCTAGCCGAGGCAACAGGAGCGGGCGTTCCCCAAGTCCCGCCGTGGACGGGGCAGGGAGCAATCGGCGGCATGCCATCCTTTCGTACGACCCACCGAGTGCCGTTCACGGCGCGGCAGATGTTCGATCTCGTCGCCGATCTTGAGAGCTACCCGGCCTTCCTGCCGCTATGCGAGGCGCTCCTGGTCAGGCGGCGCGAGGAGCGCGCTGATAAAACCGTCGTCGTGGCCGACATGACGGTTGGCTATTTGGCGATCCGGGAAACCTTCACGAGTATCGTGGAACTCGACCCCGCCGGCTTGGCGGTGCGGGCGACCGGTGCGCCGGGTGGGCGTGGCCCGTTCCAGCGCCTGGAGAACCGCTGGAGCTTTCGCGCCGCGGCGGGCGGCTGCGACGTCGAGTTCTTCATCAGCTATGCCTTCAAATCGCTGATGCTGCAGGCCCTGGTCGGCAGCCTGTTCGATCGCGTCTTTCGCCGCTACACACGCGCATTCGAGGAACGCGCCCGGCAGGTCTACGGCAGCGGGGCGCCAGCCGCGTGACGGTGAGTTCCCCTTGTCTGCCCCTCAGCTCGGCAGGACCTGCCAGAGGAGGCCGAACGCGGCCTCGATGCATTTGAGGCGGATGGCACTGCGGCCGATGTCGCCGAAGCGGCATTCCAAATGGCTCGTGGGGCGGTCGAGGCTGGCGAGGCCCAAGTAAACGAGGCCCACCGGCTTGGCCGCGCTGCCGCCGCCGGGACCGGCAATTCCCGTCACCGAAATGGCGACATCGGCGGGGGCGCGCGCGAGCGCGCCTGTCGCCATGGCGCGCGCGACCTCGGCGCTCACCGCCCCGTGCTGGGCCAACAGTGCACCGGCGACGCCGAGTTCCTGTTGCTTGGCTGCATTGGAATAGGTGACGAAGCCGCGCTCAACGACGTCGGAGGAGCCGGCGATTTCCGTCAAAACCCCGCAGAGTAGCCCGCCGGTACAACTCTCGGCGGTCACCAGGCGTGCCCCGCGCGCCCGAAAGGCGGCCAGCAGGCGGCTTGCTTCGTCAATCAACGGCGCCGGAAACATCAAGCCTCGCAAACAAGAACGGTATCCGTCGGGCAACGGATACCGTCAAGGGGAGGCAGAAACGGAGAGAGGGAGGAGGATCAGGCGGCGGCAAGCTTCTCGGCTTGGGTCAACAAGGAATCGAGCGTGGTTCGGCTTTCCGGGCCCATCACCCGCATGGTCTTGGACTGGGCCTCCTTCCACACGGGGTAAGCTTTGTAAATCACCGATTGCCCCTTGGGGGTCAGATGCAGTCCGCGGCCGCGGCGGCCCGCGGGCGGATCCATGGTGATGTGGTTGAGGGCCAACAGGCGTTTCAGATTACGCGACAGCGTCGACTTTTCGATATCCAGCGCGTGCCCGATCTCCACCGCCGTAATACCGTCCTGCTGCGCGAGTTGCGTGAGCAGGGTGAACTGGCTGGCGGTGATTCCAAGCGGGCGCAAGGCATCGTCATAAACGCGCGTCACAATGCGGCTCAACTGCCGCACGCGCGTCGATATGCAGGCCGCTGACGTACTTTCCGCAATCTCGCCGATGTCCGCGGTCGCAACACCGACGCCGGGTGTCATGATATTCATCGGGCGCCCCCTGGCGCTGATCTTTTAAGGCTCGGATCTGTGCATGCCGCGATTCGGCCGCGCAAGGCAACGCGCAGTGGCAACTTAGGATTGAGGCCGCGGCAAGCGCACCACGGTTGCTGCTGCCAGTGCGGCGATGCCCTCGCGACGCCCCGTGAAGCCGAGGTTTTCCGTGGTCGTGGCCTTGAGGCCCACGCGCTCCGCGTCGATGCCCAACAGCTCGGCCAGGCGCGCGCGCATGGCTTCCCGGTAGGGACCAATACGCGGCGCCTCGCAAATGATGGTGACATCGACGTTCATCACCTGCGCGGGCTTGCGGCGCACCCGCCGCATCGCCTCGCTCACGAAAAGATGCGAGGGCGCGCCCTTCCAGCGCGCATCGGTATCGGGAAAGAGCTGGCCGATGTCGCCCTCGCCCACCGCGCCCAGCAGCGCATCGGTCAGCGCATGCAGGGCGACGTCGGCGTCGGAATGGCCTTCCAGGCCGTGGCTGTGGGGAATTGAAACGCCGCACAGCCAGACATGGTCGCCGTCCCTAAAGCGGTGGACGTCGAAGCCAAGCCCGGTCCGCACGTCGGGGAGGGGCTGCGCGCTTGCCATCGCCAGGTCCTCAGGGGTTGTGAGCTTGAGATTTTCCTCGCGGCCGGGCACGAGCGCCACCGGCAGCCCGGCCCATTCGGCGACGGCCCCGTCATCGCTCATCGTCGTGTGGCCCGCCGCCGCCGCCGCCCGATGCGCCGCCAAAATAGGGGAAAAGGCAAAGCCTTGCGGCGTCTGCGCGCGCCACAACCCCGTGCGATCGACCGATTGGGCGCTGTGGCCGGCCGCATCGGCGCGCTTCAAGGAATCGGTCACGGGCAGGGCGGGGATGACGGCGGGGCCGTGCGCCAGGGCCCCCAGTACACGGGCTATGATGTCGCCCGTCACGAACGGGCGGGCGCTGTCGTGGATCAGGACGCGCTCCGGTGCCTGCGCCTCGAGCGCCAACAGGCCGTGCAACGCCGATTGTTGCCGGGTGGCGCCGCCAACCACCGGAGGCAGCAGCCGCCGATCCGGGGCTCGGCCAAGGGTGGCGGCATAAACCGCCTGGTCGGCCGCGCCGATCACGACCTGCACCAGGTCGATGCCGGGCGCGGCCAGCATGACCTCAACCGATCGGGCCACGGCCGAGCCGCCGCCGCCCAGCGGCCGATACTGCTTCGGCACCGGCCCCGGCGCCCGCAGGCCGCTGCCTGCGGCCAAAATCAAGGCGGCTGTTTTCACGGGGGTGGCTCTCGACAACGGCCGGCATTCCATCCATAGCTTCGCCGCCCGCCCCCGACAACGGCCGAAGCCCGGTTTCGCGCTTGCGAAGACGCCGCGCCCAGGCTAGTCTGCCCAAGAGAATGGCAACGAGAACTTCTGCCTAATAAATGGGCAACGCTGGGACTTTATCGGGCAGGCACGTTCGCATCGGTGCGCATGTCGTGCGCAGCAACGTGCTGCTGGCGCCCATGTCGGGCATTACCGACCAACCGTTTCGCAACCTGGCGCATGGCCTGGGCGCCGGGCTGGTGGTCTCGGAAATGGTGGCAAGCGAGCACTTGAGCCGTGATCGCCACGGCGCCCGGCGGCGTACGGCCGCCGGCGAAGCCAAGCCGCAGGTGGTCCAGCTCGCCGGCTGCGAGGCGCACTGGATGGCCGAGGGGGCGCGGGTCGCCGCCGCGCTGGGTGCCGACATCATCGATATCAACATGGGGTGTCCGGCGCGACAGGTGACCGGCAAGCAGGCGGGTTCGGCCTTGATGCGCGATCTGGAGCATGCCGAGCGCTTGATCGCCGCGGTGCTGGGCGCCGTCAGCCTGCCCGTCACCCTTAAAATGCGCCTGGGCTGGGATCAGCACAGCTTGTCGGCGCCCGAGTTGGCGCGGCGCGCCGAAGCCCTCGGCGTCGCCCTCATCAGCGTGCATGCGCGCACGCGCTGTCAGTTCTTCAAGGGCCACGCGGAGTGGGCACTGGTGCGGCCGGTTAAGGCCGCCGTCAAGGTTCCGGTCGTCGTCAATGGGGATATTCTGGATCCCGCCAGCGCCAAGGCGGCACTGGCACAATCGGGGGCCGATGCCGTGATGATCGGCCGCGGCGCGTGTGGTCAGCCCTGGATGCCCGCCCGCATTGCCGAGAGCCTTGCAACCGGCGCCGATCCCGGGCCGCCGCCGCTTAAGGTGCAAGGCGAGATCGCGCTGGGTCACGTCGAGGCGATGCTCAGCGCCTATGGGGTCAGCGCCGGCCTGCGCGCCGCGCGCAAGCATATCGGTTGGTATTTGGCGGCCAGCGGGCGGCAGCAGCCGGTCGTGGCAACGTGGCGTCGGCGTCTTTTGACCTCGGAGGATGCCGCGGGCGTGCTCGGCGGCGTTCGCGCCTTTTATCGCCAGGCCCAGGAGATGGCAGCATGAACCCCGAGTTGGTCCGCGAACGGGCGGGCGCGCCACGTCGGCATATCGAGCATGACCTGCTGCTCGCCGCCTTGCCGCATCCGATCCTCGTGCTCGGCGACGACGATCGCGTGCTTTATGCCAATCCCGCCGCGGAATCCTTCTTCTCCCTCAGCCAGGGCATGCTCAAGCGCCAGACGCTTGCCGACATCATCGCCTTTTCCAGTCCGCTGGCCGCGCTCGTTGGTCAGGTGCGGCGCACGGGCGCCGCCGTCAACGAATACGGCGTGGAGGTCGACCTGCCGCGCAACGGGCTGCATCGCCTGGTTGACGTGTTCGCCGGCAGCTTTCCCGAGCAGCCGAGCCTCATCGTGTTGATGCTGCAGCAGCGCTCGGTGGCGCAGATGATCGAGCGTCAGCTCACGCACCGTGCCGCCGCGCGCTCCGTGTCGGGCATGGCAGCCGTGCTGGCGCACGAGATCAAAAATCCACTGTCGGGCATCCGTGGTGCCGCCCAGTTGCTCGAGCCGGGTCTCAAGGATGAGGATCGGGCGCTGACACAACTCATCTGCGCCGAAACCGAGCGCATCCGCACCTTGGTCGACCGCATGGAGGTTTTTGGCGACGAGCGCACGCTGGTCACCGAGCCGGTCAACATTCATTCGGTGCTTGATCACGTCAAGCGCCTGGCCGAAACGGGGTTCACGGACGGGATCGTGATCAACGTTGATTATGACCCCTCCCTGCCACCGTTGCCGGGCAACCGCGACAAGCTGATCCAGGCCTTCCTCAATCTGGTGAAAAACGCCGCCGAGGCGATCGCTGAATTGCGCGAGCCCGGCCGCATCGTGCTGCGCACGGCCTTCCGCCCGGGCATGCGGCTGTCCGTGCCCGGCACCGCCGCGCGCGTCGCCTTACCTCTGATGATCGAGGTCGAAGACACCGGCCCCGGCGTGCCCGATCAGCTCAAGGCGCACCTGTTCGATCCCTTTGTCACCACCAAGCGCAAGGGGACCGGCCTAGGGTTGGCCCTCGTCGCCAAGATCATCGGCGACCATGGCGGCGTGATCGAATGTGAATCGGTGCCCAAGCGCACGGTATTTCGCGTGCTGCTGCCGCTGCAGGACTAGGAACGCTCACAACAGACTTAACAGGACTAGGAAGTGGTCAATGGCTGGTGGAACTGTTCTGATAGCGGACGATGACAGCGCGATCCGCACGGTGCTCAATCAAGCCTTCGCCCGGGCCGGCTACCTGCCGCGCGCCACGGGCAACGCCGCCACGCTGTGGCGCTGGGTTTCCCAGGGCGAGGGTGACGTCGTCATTACCGACGTGGTGATGCCCGATGAGAACGCCTTTGATCTCATTCCCCGCATCAAGAAGCTTCGCCCGGATCTGCCGATCATCGTCATGAGCGCGCAAAACACGCTGATGACCGCGCTGTCCGCCGCGGAGAAGGGGGCCTTCGAGTATCTGCCTAAGCCTTTTGATCTCAGCCAAATCGTCAGCATCGTCGGGCGGGCCTTGGCGGAACCGGGGCGCCGCAAGGAGCGCTCGATCCCCGAAACGGAAAGCGAGGAGCTCCCGCTCATCGGCCGCTCCGCGGCCATGCAGGAGATCTATCGCGTGCTGGCGCGCCTGACCCGCACCGACCTCACCGTAATGATCACGGGCGAATCCGGCACCGGCAAGGAATTGGTGGCGCGTGTCCTGCATGACTACACCAAGCGCCGCAATGGCCCGTTCGTTGCCATCAACATGGCGGCAATCCCACGCGAGCTGATCGAGAGCGAGCTGTTCGGGCACGAGAAGGGCGCCTTCACCGGCGCCCAAGCGCGCACCGAGGGCCGCTTCCAGCAGGCGGATGGCGGCACCTTGTTTCTCGATGAGATCGGCGACATGCCGATGGAGGCCCAGACCAGGCTGCTGCGGGTGCTGCAGGAAGGCGAATACACCACGGTCGGTGGACGAACCCCGATCAAGACCGACGTGCGCATTATCGCGGCCACGCATCGCGAGCTCAAGTCGCAGATCCAACAGGGACTGTTTCGGGAAGACCTCTACTATCGCCTCAATGTCGTGCCGTTGCGGCTGCCGCCCTTGCGCGAGCGCCTGGAGGACATCGGCGACCTCGTGCGCCACTTCCTGCGCCAAACCGCCAAGCAGGGCATGGGACATAAGGCCATCGAAACCGCCGCCATCGAGCACCTGAAGCACTACCATTGGCCAGGCAATGTGCGTGAGCTTGAGAACATGGTGCGCCGGCTGAGCGCGCTGCATCCGGAAGACACCTTGACCTTGGAAATCATCGAAGCCGAACTCGCCGACGCGGCGCCGCCGCCTAATAGCGATGCCGGTGCGGCGCCCAAGGAACTCTCTGAGACGATCGAGCGCTATCTTGCCTCGCACTTCGCGAGCTACGGGCGGGACCTGCCGCCGCCGGGCCTCTACGACCGCATGCTGCAGCATCTCGAACGACCCTTGCTGATGGCGGCGCTGGCCGCCACGCGCGGCAACCAGATCCGGGCCGCAGCGCTGTTGGGTCTCAACCGCAATACGCTGCGCAAGAAAATTCGCGACCTCGACATTCAAGTGTTCCGCACCCCGGTCGCCTAAAACCGCTGATCCGCAAGGGACCTCGGCAAGCCTGAGGGAAGGCCAAGGGGAGAAAGCCGCGGCGTGGGCGGCGTGGGCTTGGCGCCGCTAGCGCGCTTTGGGGCGCGCGCTGCGCCGAGGCCTGGAGCCGGCGGGCGACCGCGGGCCGGGCCGCGGCGGTGCTTGCGCTTCGAAGCTGAGCGTCTATTGTGGCCCGCGGGCGTCGGCCCCTTGCCGGCGCGCCTTCCCCTTTGACTGAAGCGCAAGCGCGTTGCGGGCAGCGCGCCTCGCCGCGGTTCTCACGCACAAGGATGGCCGATGGCTGAACCCCTGCAAGTCCAATTCGCGCCCTTGTCGCAGCCGCCGAGCGGCACGCTCATCGTGTTGGCCGGCGAGGAGCTAGCGCTTGGGGTGAGTGCCCGCGCCATCAATGAGCGCACCAAGGGCGCCCTGCTGCGGGCTGCCTCCGCCGCGGGCTTTACCGGCAAGGCCAAGAGCGTCATCGAGCTGCTCGCCCCGCCGGGCATCGAGGCCCAGCGTCTGCTGCTGGTGGGTGCGGGACGCTCGGGCAAGGAGCTCGATCGACTGCTGCTGGGCGGATATGCCTACGCGCAAGCCAATGCGCGCAAAGGCGAGGCGGCCACCCTGATGTGCGATCCGGCCGATCCGGGCGAGGCCGGCGCTGCCGACTTTGCCGCCGACCTGGCGCTGGGTGCCCTGCTGCGCAGCTATGCCTTCAAGAAGTACCTGACGCGCGGCAAACCGCAGGAGGAGGGAGCCGACGCCGAGGCTGGCGAGGGTCTCAACAAGCTCGTCGTCTTGAGCGAGCGCTCCGAGGCCGCAGCCAAGGCCTTCGTTGGCCGCAAGGCGCTCGCCGAGGGCGTCTTTTTGGCCCGCGATCTCGTCAATGAGCCGGCCAATCGGCTCGGGCCGGTCGAGTTCGCCGAGCGCATGCGCGAGTTGGCGGGCAGCGGGCTCGAAATTGAGGTCCTCGAAGACCAGGACCTCAAGGCCTTGAAAATGGAGGCCCTGCTGGCGGTCGGTCAGGGCAGTCCGCGGCCCTCGCGCGTCGTCGTTTTCAAATGGCACGGGGCCAAGTCGAAGCGCGCCAAGACGCTTTGCTTTGTCGGCAAGGGGGTGTGCTTCGACACCGGCGGTATTTCCATGAAGCCCGCCGGCGGCATGGAGGACATGAAAGGGGACATGGCCGGGGCGGCGTGCGTCGCCGGCTTGCTGCTGGCGCTGGCCAAGCGCAACGCCGCCGTCAATGCCGTGGGCCTCGTCGGCCTCACGGAGAATATGCCGTCTGGAACCGCGCAGCGCCCAGGCGACATCATCACCAGCATGTCCGGCAAGACCATCGAGGTCCTGAACACCGACGCGGAGGGCCGTCTGGTGCTGGCCGATGTGGTCTGGTACGCGCAGGAGCGCTTCAAGCCGCGCTTCCTGATCGACGTGGCCACGCTGACCGGGGCGATCATGGTCGCCCTCGGCAAGGAATACGCCGGCATGTTTGCCAACGACGACCGCTTGGCCGGCGAGCTGGCGGCCGCCGGCGAGCTAAGCGGGGAAAAGGTCTGGCGCATGCCGCTCGCCAAGGCCTACGACAAGCTGATCGACAGCAAGAACGCCGACATGAAGAACATCGGCGGCCGCTTCGGCGGGGCGATCACCGGCGCCCAGTTCATCCAACGCTTTGTCAAGGATACGCCCTGGGCGCACCTCGACGTGGCCGGGGTGGCCTTCGATTCTCAGCGCAACGACATCAACCCAAGCTGGGCATCGGGCTGGGGGGTCCGGCTGCTCGACCGCTTGGTGCAGATGCATTATGAAAAGCCCGAACGCTAGGCGCCCAAACGCTCGGCGGGAGCGCGCGCCGAACCTGCGCCGCCGCCTCCCGTCGAAGGCCTTGAAACTACGGGTTAATACGTAGTCATTTTCCATAATATATCTTATGCGAATGGGATAAGACCCGAGCCCTCCCCTGGGACTCGCGGCCGGGAACGCGCGGGCCGGACTGGGCGTTGCTCTCGATGCGGCAGCGCGCGGGCCGCAGCGCGCGGGCCCTTGGGCACGCGAAGTTCGCGTCATGCCCGGTCTTCTTCTCGCCAGCCGCGATCCAACCCAGCGAGCCCCGGAGTTTTTCGTCGTGAGCAAAGTCAGGACCCTCGAGCCCCAAAGCAAGATTGCCGCCCCCCTCGATACGCCGACCGATCTGCCCGATGCCGCCGTGCGCGAGATGTCTGCCGCCATCAATGAGCTGTTGGCCGATGCCTTTGCGCTCTACCTCAAAACCAAGAACTTCCATTGGCACGTGAGCGGCCCACATTTTCGCTCCTATCACCTGATGTTCGACGATCAGGCGACCGAGATCTTCGCGACCACCGATGAGCTCGCCGAGCGCGTGCGCAAGATGGGTGGCAGCACGCTGCGGTCGATTGGCGACGTGGCGCGGCGGCAAACGGTGAAGGACAATGACAAGCCCTTCGTCGCCCCGCGTGAGATGCTGAGCGAGCTGATGGCCGACAACAAGACGATGGCGGCGCACATGCGCAAAGCCCATGAGCTCGCCGACAAGCACGGTGACGTGGCGACCGCGAGCCTGCTTGAGACGTTCATCGACGCCACGGAAAAGCGGACCTGGTTCCTGTTCGAGGCGGGCCGCAAAGCCGACGACAGCGGACACTGAGCCGCCGCGCTCGAACCGCGCGCGCAACGCGGGCGAACCGCGCGCGCAACGCGGGGCACCCCACCTCGGTTTGCGCAGGGGTGGGTTGAAACCTGCGCCGGCGAGCCCATCGCCCCCGGGCCTGGACCCGTACCTGGACCCCTACCTGGACCCCTAAGCGAACGGGCGCCCCGGCCCTGTCGACGCCGCACGGACCCTCTCGCCCCGCGCCGAGGCGCCTTTTTGCGGGGGCCTTCCCGCCTTCCGCCGCGGGCCTGCGCGCCGGCGCGGCCGCCCTTGCCAACATAGCCGTGCGCCAACGCACCCGCGCCGGGGCCAATCGTTTTGTGCTAAGGCGTCGGGCGTTCCTTGCCGATCACCTCACGCCTAGACGCTTATTCCCGGAGAATGCCCGTGCCGCCGCAAAGCAGCCTGCCGACGCAACGCAAAAAGACGCTGCCCGAGCTGCTCGACATCATGGCCGCCTTGCGCACGCCCTCCACCGGGTGTCCCTGGGACCTCGTCCAGACCTTCGCGACCATTGCGCCCTATACCATCGAAGAAGCCTATGAGGTGGCCGACGCCATCGAGCGCGGCGATATGGCGGGCTTGCGCGGCGAACTGGGCGACCTGTTGCTGCAGGTCGTCTATCACGCCCGCATGGCCGAGGAGCAAGGCGCCTTTGCCTTTGCCGATGTGGTCGATGCGATCGCCGACAAGATGCTGCGCCGACATCCGCACGTCTTCGGCAGCGCGGCCGAGCGCGCGGCGGGTGCGGCCCCCGGCTTTTGGGACCGCATCAAGGGCGAGGAAAAGGCGCAGCAGGCGAAGTCGGGCGCGGGCGTTCTCGACGATGTGCCCGTCGCCCTGCCGGCGCTCGCGCGCGCCGTTAAGTTGCAGCAGAAAGCAGCCGCCGTCGGTTTCGACTGGCCTTCGCTCAAAGAGGTGTTCGACAAGCTGAAAGAGGAGCTGGGCGAGCTCGAAGCCACCCTGACGCCGAGCCCCAGCGTCGCCGGCGAGCGCACGGGGACCCGAGACCAGGAGGCCGTCGCCGAGGAGTTGGGCGACCTGTTGTTCGTGGTCGCCAACCTCGCCCGCCATCTCAGGATCGAGCCCGAAACGGTGCTGCGCCGGGCCAACGCAAAGTTCGAGCGCAGGTTTGCCGGCATCGAGCGCAAGCTCCGCGGCTTGGGCAAGACGCCGCAACAATCCGATCTGGCCGAGATGGATCGGCTGTGGGACGCAGTGAAGGCGGAGGAAGACAAGGCCTAGCCGGTGGAGCCCGCCTCTTGTCGGCGCGCTCGGGCCGGCGCGCTCGAGGCCCCCGTCATTTGCGCTCCTCTAAGCCAAAAAGCGGCAGCCCGGCGCGTTTGAGCTGCCCGGCGAGCTTGCCTTTGGCGGCCGGCTCGATGCGGACGCGCGCCAGCACCGCGCCCGAGCCCTCCGTCTTCTGATCGAGCACCTCGGTGTTGGCGTGCAACCAGCTCAAGAGCCGTCCTTCGCCGGCGGGAATTTCGAGGTCGAGAACCTCATCGTGGCGGCCAAATTCGGCATCGAGCGCCGCGTGCAAGGTCTCGATGCCCTCGCCCGTGAGCGCGGAAAGCAACACCGCTCTGCGGTTGCGGCGCGCCAGCGCGCTGAGCACCTCGGCGCGGGTGCTGGCGGCCAGCTTGTCGGCCTTGTTCCACACCTCAAGGATCGGCGCGGCCTCCGCGTCGGCGTCGATGCCAAGGTCCGCCAGCACGCCGACGACGTCGTGGTATTGCGCCTCGCTCTCCGGATGGCTCACGTCGCGCACGTGCAAGATGAGGTCGGCGGAAACCACCTCCTCGAGCGTGGCGCGAAACGCGGCGATCAGATTGGTCGGCAGGTCCGAGATGAAACCGACCGTGTCGGAGAGGACGGTGCGCCGGCCGCTCGGCAAGCTGATCTCGCGCATGGTCGGGTCCAAGGTGGCGAACACCTGATCGATCGCCAGCACCGAGGCGCCGGTCAGCCGGTTGAAGAGGGTTGACTTGCCGGCATTCGTGTAGCCGACGATCGCCGCCACGGGCAGCGGTATTTTCTTGCGGCTCGCGCGGTGCAGGCCGCGCGTTCTAATCACGCCGCCCAGATCTTTCTTGATCGCATCGATCCGCTCCTGGATCAGCCGGCGGTCGGTTTCGATCTGCGCCTCGCCCGGGCCGCCGAGAAAGCCGAAGCCGCCGCGCTGGCGCTCCAAATGCGTCCAGCTGCGCACCAGGCGGCCGCGTTGGTAGGTAAGATGCGCCAGCTCGACCTGCAGCCGCCCTTCGCGCGTCAGGGCGCGCTCGCCGAAAATTTCCAGAATGAGACCGGTGCGATCGAGCACCTTCGAACCCCAGGCCTTCTCCAGATTGCGTTGCTGGATGGGGCTCACGGCATGATCGATGATGACGAGGCCGGCGCCGGTTTCCTGCACGCGCTGGGCGATCTCCTCCACCTTACCGGAGCCCAAGAGCGTTGCCGGCCGCGGGCGCACCAGCGGGACGGTGTCCGCCGTACACACATCAAGGCCGATGGCCCGCGCCAGGCCAACCGCCTCGGCGAGACGATCCCGGCTCGAACGATCGGCGCGCCCGGCTGCCTGCCCGTTGTGGTCCAAACGGCGCGGCGCGGCGGCCCGCGCATCGGCGCGTTGCGTCGCGCGCACCGGCGACAGCACAATGGCGCGCGTCTTTTGCGGACGTCGATCGGTCGGCTGACGGCCCTTGGGTGGCGGGACTTTCTTCGGCGCTGGCGTTGCCGTACTCGCTATGCCTGACTGCCTTCGGCGCTATCGGAATCCATCAGATGCACGGGCTGGCCGGGCATGATGGTCGATATGGCATGCTTGTAGACGAGTTGCGAATGTCCGTCCCTGCGCAGTAGCACGCAGAAATTATCGAACCAGGTCACAATACCCTGCAATTTCACGCCGTTGATAAGAAAGATGGTAAGCGGAGTTTTGTTCTTACGTACGTGATTGAGGAACGTGTCCTGAAGACTTTGGGCTCGTTCGGCCATTGTTGTTATCCGTAGTTCTCTGGGGAAGGCCAACCGCCAACCCGCACCCTCGCTTCCTTAAATTTGCCGGTTATTATAGGGCCGCACAAGCAAATTCGCCGTCGCAAGCGCGGCAATATGACAACCTCGGCCCTCAGTCCTCGGCGATTTCTGCCACGGCATGGAAGTCGGCCCGCAGCTTCAACGTCAGCAGGCCCGGAAAGCCATTGCCGATGGGTTTGCCGTCGATACTGACGACCGGCATCAGCACATTAGTTGCAGAGGTCACAAAAGCTTCCCGGGCAGCCTTGGCCTCTTCCACCGTGAACGCGCGCTCGACCAGCTTTAGGCCCTGGCGCTCAAGCAGATCGATGAGCGTGGTGCGCGTCACCCCGCGCAAAATGGCGTTGTCGATCTGACGCGTGATGAGCCGACCGCCTTGATCGACGATCCAGGCATTGGAGGATGCCCCTTCGGTCACGTAGCCCCGCGCATCAACCAGCCAGGCTTCCCTGGCGGCCTCGGCCAGCGCCGCCTGCTTGGCCAACACCGCCGGCAGCAGCATGACGGTTTTGATGTCGCAGCGGCCCCAGCGGACATCCGGCATCGTCTTCACGCCGATGCCTTGGTTGGCGGCAGCGGCGCCCTTGGCCGCAGCAATGGACCGGGCGAGACAGACGACCGTTGGCGTCACGTCCGCCGGCGGGAAGTAAAAATCGCGCCGGCCGGCGCCGCGCGACACCTGCAGATAGACAAGCCCGTTCGACACCCGGTTGCGCCGGATGGTTTCGCGCAGCACCAGGGACCATGCCCCGGACGTCATCGGCGCAGGGATCTTCAGCTCCTCGAGCGAACGCGCCAGGCGGAGCATGTGTCGGGTTTCGTCGACGAGGCGACCGGCGTTGACCTCGCACACCTCGTAGACCGCATCGGCGAACTGAAAGCCGCGATCCTCCGCGTGCACGTGCGCCTCTGCATAAGGCAAATAGCGGCCATTCACATAGATCACGCGTGTCATTCGGCACCACCTCTGGCGGACAACTGAGCGCGGCGCCTCAGACCTGCCGCGCCTCATTGCCGCGTTCCTGCGAGCTCACGCCGAGCGCGCGCAGCTTGCGATGCAAGGCGGAGCGTTCCATGCCGACGAACTCGGCGGTACGCGAGATATTGCCGCCGAAGCGATTGATCTGCGCCAACAGGTATTCACGTTCGAAGATCTCGCGCGCCTCCCGCAGCGGCAACGACATCAGGTGCTCGGCGCCCCCGTTCACCGGCAAGGGCACGTTGGAGCCGATTTCCTCGGGCAGCATGTTGGCGGTGATCACGGCATCCGGATCGCCGCCCGAGAGGATCAACAGCCGTTCGATGTTGTTGCGCAGCTCGCGCACGTTGCCGGGCCAGTCGTGGGCTTGCAGGACGGCCGTGGCGTCCTCGCCGATACGCCTCGGCGCCAGCCCGGAGGATTGGGCGACCTGCTGCACGAAATGCTGGATGAGCAAGGGGATATCGTCGCGCCGTTCGGCGAGCCCGGGCACGCGCAAGGGCACCACGTTCAAGCGATGGTAGAGATCCTCGCGGAAGCGTCCCTCCGACATGTCGCGCTCCAGATCGCGGCTGGTCGAGGAGATGATGCGCACATCGACCGATACCTTGGGACCGCCACCGACGCGCTGGAACTTTTGCTCGACGAGCACACGCAGGACCTTGCTTTGCGTCTCGATCGGCATGTCGGCGATCTCGTCGATGTAAAGCGTGCCGGTATGCGCCTCCTCCAAGGCACCGACCTTGCGCGGCCCGACGTGATCCTCGGTGCCGAACAGTTCCTCTTCGACCCGGTCGGGCGCCATGGCCGCGGCGTTGAGCACGACGAAAGGTCCCTCCTTACGGTGCGAGCTCATGTGCATGACCCGGGCACAAAGTTCCTTGCCCGAGCCGGCGGCGCCGCGAATGAGAACGCGGCTGTTGGTGGGAGCCACCCGCTCGATCGAGGCGCGCAATTGGTTGATGGCCGTCGACTTGCCGATCATCTCGAAGCTGACGGCGGAACGCTCCTTCAGCTCGCGCACCTCCCGATGCAGCTTGGAGGCTTCCAAGGCCCGCGTGGTCACCAGCAGCAACCGGTCCGCCTTGAAGGGCTTTTCGATATAGTCGTAGGCGCCGCGTTTGATCGCCGTCACCGCGGTCTCGATGTTGCCGTGACCGGAAATGATCACCACCGGCAGGCCGGGATGCGCGCGCTTGATGATGTTCAGCACCTCGAGGCCGTCGAGCCGGCTGCCCTGCAGCCAGATGTCGAGGATGACGAGCTGCGGCCGGCGCTCTTCCACCGCCTTCAAGGCTTCATCGGAGTCGCGCGCCACGCGTGTGCGGTGCCCCTCGTCTCCTAGCAGACCGGCGATGTTCTCTCGAATATCGGCCTCGTCGTCGACGATCAGGATGTCGGAAGCCATTTAACACTCCTTGCCTGGTTTGAGACTATGCATTGCCGGATGCGGCGGCACGTTCGGGTGGGAGGGACTGGGTGGCCGCCGGGCTGGCGAGTGGCAGGCTGATGCGCAAGAGCGCACCGTGGGCCCGGCCGGGGGTCACCGGCGCATCCTCCAAAGAGAGCGTGCCGCCGTGTTGCTCGACGCTTTTTTGCACGATGGCGAGACCAAGCCCGGTGCCCTTGTTGCCCTTGGTGGTGACGTAGGGCTCAAGCAGACGATTGCGGTTGTGCTTGGGCAGACCCGGTCCATTGTCGATCACCTCGATGTCGACGCGATCGCCGTTGCGGCGCACGTTGGTCTCGATGCGACCGGTCCAGCCCGGCTCCTTGTTGGGACCTTCGGCAAATGCCTGGATCGCTTCCTGCGCGTTCTTCACGACATTGGCGACCGCCTGCGAGATCAGCCTGCGGTCACAGGTGACGATGATCGGCTCCTTGCCGACCTTGGTTTCGAACGCCACGTCGGTGCCCGTCATTTGCCGATCGAGCACGGCGCTTTTCACCAATTCGCGGATGTCGTGGTCCTCCATCTCGGGTTTGGGCGTACGCGCAAAAGCGGAAAATTCATCGACCATGCGGGTGACATCGCCGACCTGACGTATGATCGTCTCGGTGCAGCGATCGAACACTTCGCGATCCTCGCTGATGGTCTTGCCGTATTTGCGGCGGATGCGCTCGGCCGCCAGCTGGATCGGCGTCAGCGGGTTCTTGATTTCATGGGCGATGCGGCGCGCCACGTCGGCCCACGCCGCCGTGCGCTGCGCGGCCACGAGCTCGGTCACGTCATCGAAGGTGATGACCGAGCCCTCGCTGCCGGCCTCCTGCTGCTCGCGCGGCACGCGCACCGAGAACGTGCGCTCCTCGCCGTTGATCGTCAGCGTGACCTCGTGCTGCGGTCGGCCCTTGTGGTGATCGCGCGCCTCGGCCAGCACGCCGGCAAACGCCGGCACCGCCTCGCCGAGCTCGCGGCCGACGAGCTCGGATCCGTCGAGCCCGAGCAGCTTTTGCGCCGAGCGGTTGGCGAGCGTGATGCGCCCGTCCCCATCAAGGCCCATGACGCCGGCCGAGACCCCCGACAAGACCGCCTCGATGAAGCGTCCGCGTTCGGTCAGCTGCGCGTTGGTGCTGACGAGCTCGCTGCGCTGGCGCTCGAGTTGCTGGGTCATATGATTGAAGTTTTGCGAGAGGCGGCGCAGATCGCCCTCGCCGCGGCGGATCGGCAGCTCGACCTTGAGGTTGCCGATGGCCACCTGCTGGGCCGCGCCGATCAGGCGCCGGATGGGGGCGACGAAACCGCCCGCAAACCACAGGCCAATCCAAATCGCTGCCAAAAGCGCGGTCAGCGAGATCATGAAATACATGAGCCCGTGCGCCAATTTCAGCCCGCCGCTGCGCTGGCGCAGCAGCTCGTATTCGGCAACGCCGGCCTCGGTGCGGCGCAGGTGCCCGACCACCTTGCGCGAGACGCCGCGCGCTACATAAAGGTAAGAATCGGGATAGTTGTGCAGCTTGGCGATGGCCGCGACGCGAAAAGAGTTGATCGGCATCAGCAGTGGCACCTGGCCCGCCTCGGCGGCGCGCAAAAGGTGTTCGGGCGGGGGAATGTAGGGGATCCTCTCATCTTCAAGCGCTGCAACCTTGACCGCGCCCTTGGCATCCACGACGTAGGCCACCGGCAGGTCGCGCAGCCCGGCTTGCGAGAACACGAGCTCGCGGAACTTGCGCGGATCGCCGGTCAGCTGAGGCGCCGCGTCGTCCAGGTCTTTGGCCATGTTGACGATGTCGGTGCGGATCACCTGCCCATGCTCCTCCAGGTAAGCGTGGGCGACGTCGAGCGAACTCATGACGATGGAGGTCGTCTGGCGATTGAACCAGTTGTCGAGCGAGCGCGAAAAGGTCGTCGTTGCCCCGACGGCCAACAGCAGCGCGGGCAAGGCAGCGATGAGGCTAAAGAGCGCGACGATGCGCGCGTGCAGCCGGGCGCCCGCCACCTTCTTCTTCCAGGCGCGCCACAGGCCCGCCATCTGCACGGCGATGACCACCACCATCGCCACCACCAGCAGGAGATTGATGAAAAGCACGCCGAGCACCACCTCGTTGCGCGGCACGATCGGCGTCAAGCCGGTCAGGATCAGGTAGGTGGCAAGGCCCGAGACAAGCGACAGACTGACGATGATGAGCCCGATCCAAAAGGCGCGACTGCCCGTGCCGGGCAACGGCGCCGCGTCGTCGTCGAACAGGGGCTTGAGCGAGGCCTCCGCGGCAGCGGCCGATCGCTGCGCAGCGGGCACGAAAGCCGCAGCCGTCAGCACGCGGCGCCACCCGCGCAGGAGCGCCGCGCGCAGCCGGGCTTGCAAAGCCCAAAGACTTTTCGGAGGCTGACCCTTCTGCACCCGCTCAGTGCCCTTATGACGCGCTACAACCACACTGGCGCACCCCAGTGTGGCATTTTCGCGACAATCGGGGCTAGCGCATTTGCGCCCCAACCGTCAAGCGCTTGCATGGACTGGCGCCTTGGGTGGCGGCGCGGCCGCGGCGACCCGCGCACAGCGCGGATCGATCAGTGGCGCAGCGGGGCGGGGGCCAATTTTCCGCCACCATACTGTGACACCTGAGGTTTGCAACGGCGCCGCCGCTCGGGCACGCGGGCGGGCCGGGCGCAGGGGGCGATGTCGCCCCGGGGGAGAGAATGCGGATTGTCAGCCGCTATGTGCTACGGCAAGCGTCGGGCGCCCTGCTTCTGGTCCTACTTTCGCTCACCGGGATCACCTGGATCGGCGTGGCCCTGCGCCAGCTCGAATTGATGACCAACCAGGGCCAGGACCTCTGGCGCTTTTTGGCCATGACCACGCTGGCGCTGCCCAGCATGCTGGCCGTGATCGCGCCGATTGCGCTTTTGATCGCCTGCATTTACGTGCTGACGCGGCTCAGCGGCGACAGTGAACTCATCGTCATGACCAGCGGCGGCATGCCGGTGTGGGCGCTGCTCAAGCCTTTGGGCTTGCTCGCGCTCCTGGTGGCCCTGCTGGTGGCAAGCGTCAATCACGTGCTGGGACCCGGCAGCCAGCGCCTGCTGCGCGACATGGCCGCCCAGGTCAGAACCGACCTGATGGCCCAGGTGATCCAGCCCTGGCGCTTCACGTCGCCCGAGCCCAAGCTGATGGTGCACATTCGCGACCGCGGCCCTGGCGGGGAACTCTTGGGCCTGATGATGCACGATGCGCGCGATCCCAAGCAGGTCGTCACCTACCTCGCCGAGCGCGGTCTCATCATCAAGCAGGCGGGTATGGCCTACCTCAGGATGGACAAGGGCCACATCGTGCGCCGGCTCGAAAACGAGCAAACCCCGCAGATCGTCGCCTTCGATCGCTATGCCGTCGACTTGAATCAGCTCGAGCAGCGCGTCGATCAAGCCAATCAGCTGCGCCCGCGCGAGCGCTCGACGCCCGAACTGCTGTGGCCCGATCCGGACGACCCGCTCTACCGGCAGGCGCCGGGGCGCTTTGCCTCCGAGTTGCATGACCGTCTCTCCAGCCCCCTTTACGCCTTCGCCTTCGTCATGCTGGTGCTGGCCTCCCTGGGCCATCCCCGCACCACGCGGCAGAACCGCAACCAGGCGGCCGTGCTCGCCTTCGTGCTGGCGGTCGGTTGCCGTCTCGGGGGCATTGTGGCGACCAACGCCGCCGCCGTGCGCACTTCCGCCATCCCCATGATGTATTGGGTCCCGCTCGCCGCCGCGCTGCTGGCGGCGGCTGCCACGCAATGGCATGCCTATCCGCGCCGCCCCTCGCGTTGGGCGGCGGCCTTGACCGGAACCCGGCGCAGGCCGGCGGCCGCTGAGCTCAGCCTCTTGGCGAGGCCCGGCGCGGTGGCGGCGGCATCGAGGGGCAGGAGCTAACGCGCGATGTTCGCTGCCCGCACCCTCCGCTACTACGTCGCCCGGCGCTTTTTGCTGTCGATCTCGGCGTCCTTCATCGTCTGTGCGGCCCTCATTTTCATGATCGACATGATCGAGCTCCTGCGCCTGTCCCGGCGCGCCGTCGACGTCTCGATGGGCGGGCTGTTTTGGATGGCGCTCCTGCGCCTGCCGGCCTTTTCCGAGATCCTCTTGGCCTTTGCCGTCCTGGTCGGCAGTATCGTTGCGCTGCTGACGCTCAACCGAAAATCGGAGCTGACGGTCATGCGCGCGGGCGGCATGTCCGTGTGGCAGTTCTTGCGCCCCGGCATCACCATCGCCGCTCTCCTAGGAGTTGTAGCGGTCACCATCTACAATCCCTTGGCTGCCGCCGCCCGCTCGCAGGCGGAACGCTTGGTGGCAGAGGCCTTTGGCCGCGACGCCGGCCTCTTGGCCGCCTCGGGGGAGGCAGGCTGGCTGCGCCAAGACGGCGCCGATGGCCAGTCCGTCATGACGGCCCAGGCGATCGCCGATCAGGGCCTGGCGCTCGCCGGGGTGACGGTCTTTCAGTTCGATGCCAAGGGGGCCTTTGCCGAGCGCATCGACGCGGAGCGCGCAACCCTCAACGACGGCTACTGGGAGCTCAGCAAGGCCTTGGTCTCGCGTGCCGACCGCGAGCCCGAAACCTTCGACACTTTCACCCTTTCAACCCACCTCACGCGCGAGCGTGTGGGCGACGCCTTGGGCTCGGAGATATCGGTCTCCTTTTGGCAGCTGCCCGATTTGATCCAAATCGCTGAAAAGACGGGGCTTTCCGCGGATCGCTACAAGATGCAATACGCACTGTTGATGGCCCGTCCGGCGCTGTTGATAACAATGGTCATTTTGGCCGCCACTGTGTCCCTGCGGTCATTCCGCTCCGGTGGCATCCAGACTATGGTCGTGACGGGGATGGTCGGGGGCATTGGGTTCTTCCTGCTGGCAGAGGCGTCGCGCCAAGTTGGCATGGCCGGCTTGGTGTCGTCTTGGGTGGCGGTGTGGATACCCATTGCCATTGCTTCGCTGGTCTCATTAACGGTGTTGCTGCACCAGGAGGATGGCTGAGTGATGCGTCGAGCGCCGATACCGCACGACACGTGCGGCGAAGCGCGGGTTTCACGTCGCCGGCAACGGCGGCTGGGGCTCGGGCGCGCGCTCGCCTTTTGTTTGGGCGCAGCGATCCTGCTGTTGAGCGCGCCCGCCGGGGCGCAGGATCCGAGCAAACCGACCGCCGCGCCGCTGCCCAAGGCCTTCCCCCGCCAGCCCGGCGGCATCCTCGGTCCGCCCCCCAAGATCGACCGTGCCCAGCCCCTCTACCTGCAGGCGGACCAGCTCATCTACGACAGCAAATCGAGCCGGGTGGTCGCCCAGGGCAACGTCGAGATCTACTACAACAACTACATTCTGACGGCCGAGCGGGTGATCTATGATCAAAGCGTCAACAAGCTGATCGCCGAGGGCAACGCGCAGCTGAAGGACCCCAACGGCAGCATTACGCGCGCGGATCGCTTTGAGGCGCTCGACGACTTCCGTGACGCCTTCGTGCAATCGCTGAGCGTCGTGTTGCGCGATGATACGCGCATTGCCGCCGATCGCGCCAGCCGGCGCGAGGGCAACATCACCGAGTACGAGCGCGGCAAGTTCACGCCTTGCAAAAACGATCCGGGCGTGCCGCCGCTGTGGTGCATCAGCGCCGCGCGCATTATTCACGATCAGCGCGAGGCGACCGTCAGCTACCAGGACGCACAGTTCGAGTTCTTTGGCGTGCCGGTGCTGTACCTGCCCTACTTCCAGCATCCCGACCCCTCGGTGAAGCGCCGCTCCGGCTTCCTGGCACCGAGCTATGCCAACTCCAGCACGCTCGGGTTCGGGATCGAGGTGCCCTACTACTTCGCGCTCGCCCCCAACTACGATTTCACCTTCCATCCGCAGTATTGGTCCAAGCAGGGCGTGCTGTGGCAGGGTGACTTCCGGCACCGCCTCGCCGACGGCCAATACAATATCAAAGTCGCCGCGATCGATCAGGGACGCGACGAATCGGGTGCCACCATCAGCGGTGACCAGGGCTGGCGCGGGTCACTGGAAACCAAGGGACAGTTTTCGCTGTCGTCCTGGTGGCGCTACGGTTGGGACATAACGATCGAAAGCGACGAGACCTTCCGGCGCTTCTATAAGCTCGATCCCATCCTGCAGACCGATCGTGTGAACACCATCTATCTGCAGGGCATGAGCGAGCGCAACTATCTGAGCGCCAGGCTCTATCACTTCGGCGGCTTGTTGCTCGACGATTCCTTGCAAGCCGATTCGCTGGTGCATCCCGTCATCGACTACAACTACATCGTCAACCAGCCCGTGGTCGGCGGCGAGTTGAGCTTCACGGGCCATGCCCGCTCCATGTCGCGCAACAACGGCGGCACCGACACGACCCATGCCCTGATCGAGGCGAACTGGCGCCGCAAGATGATCGACCCCATCGGGCAGGTCTGGACGCCCTTCGCCAACGCGCGGGGCGACGTTTACAGCTATAACGATGCCTTCAACCCGGCGCTGGCAACGCCGACGCCGATCCCGAACGATACGGTATTGCGAGGGATTGCCGCGGCCGGCGTCCTTTATTCCTATCCGTTTGTAGCGCACACGGCGGATGCCTCCCACGTGGTCGCACCAACGGCGCAGATCATCGTGCGGCAAAATAAGGTCTCCCAATTCTTCCTGCCCGATGAAGACGCCAAGAGCCTGGTGTTCGACGACACGTTGCTGTTCGATATCGACAAGTTCTCGGGGTACGATCGCTTCGAGACGGGCACGCGAGCCAACGTCGGCGTGCAATACACCTTCCAAGCCAATAGCGGGCTCCACGCGCGTGCGGTGTTTGGCCAGAGCTATCAACTGTCGGGCGACAATCCCTACAACAATCCGGGCTTCGACCCGTTGGGTTGTCAGACGCCGTCTCCCTCGGGGTGCCCCAACTTTAACCCGCAAAGTGGCCTTGAGACCAACCGCTCCGAGTATGTGGCAGGCCTTTACCTGTCGCCCTTCGCCGGCTTCAACGTGGTGGCCCAGAGCCGCTTCGACGAACGGGACTGGTCGTTGCGGCGCCAGGACCTCCTGGTCAACGCCAACTATGGACCGGTGGTGGCTTCGGTGGCCTACTCGCTGTCGCGCTTCGATCCAGCGACGGGCACACAAGACACCCAGCAGGACGTCATGCCCTTCCTGGGTCTGAGGATTACCAACAATTGGAGTGTCGGCGCCTCGATGCGCTACGACATCGACGCCCAGCAACGGATCCAGGACCAGTTCCAGATCAAGTATGCCGACGAGTGCTTCGTGCTGACGGCGAGCTACACCGAGACCTTTATCGAGAACCAACCGCTCGATCTGCGACCCGACCGCACGCTGATGCTGCGGTTCGAGCTCAAGCACCTGGGTGAATTCAACTACAAGACCGACGTGCTGAGCCATGTGTTCGGCGACAGCAACCAAGGCCCGCAATAGCTGGGCAAGGGCAGCGGCCCCCGGCGCAGCTCCGAGCTGCCGCTGCCTTGCCCGTGCCATGGTTGTCTGTGGATAAAGAGGGATCGCCGCTGGCGCCGCGGCGTTAGGATGGACCATCGAATCGCGCTCTTTTCGTAGCCCGGCAGCCGACGCACATGCACCAGCTCGTCCTTCGTCGCTCGTTTCCCGGCGCCTTGTTCGCAGGGCTCCTGCTGGTGACGGCGGGCATGCCCGCGGCGCCTGCCGCGCAATCGAACAAGGCGCAGACCGCGGCGGTGGAAAAGCAAGGGGGCGCAGGCGGCAAGTCGGGGGGCCAGAGCATTGTGGCGCTCGTCAACGACGAGCCGGTGACCGCCTATGAGATCGAACAGCGCGCGCGCTTCCTGTCGCTCAGCTCCAACATCGGCGACAAGGTCAAGGAGAACTTCAAGCGCCTGGCCCAGCAGGAAAGCACCAACCAGCAGCTGCGCGCCATCATGCAGGAGGTGATGGAGAGCAACAAGGGCAAGTCGCCCGACCAGCTCAGGGCCGTGTTCGAGGAAAAGAAGAAGCAGTTCAGCCAGAACCTCGAGCGCCAGGCCATCGAGAGCGCGCGCTCCGGTCTTGTCCCGCAAATGCGCAAGGGTGCGCAGGAGGAGCTGATCGAGGAACGCCTCAAGCTGCAGGAGGCGAAGAAGAACGGCATCGAAGTCCCCGACGAAGAGGTGCGACGGGTGTTCAAGGGCCTGGCCGAAAACAACAAGATGACCGAGGAGCAGTTCGTTCAGCACCTCAAGGGGCTCGGCGTAGACGCCAGCACGCTGAAGGAGCGGTTTCGGGCCATGATCGGCTGGCGCGAGGTCATTCGCCGCCGCTTCTCGGCCCTCGTCTCGGTGACGCAGCGCGAAATCGACCGTGCCGTGTCCGCCGCCGGTGAAAGCGGCGAGGATGGCGTGGAGCTGCACGTGCAGAAGATTACCCTGTCGCTGCCGACCGCCTCCGACCAGGCCCAGATGGCCAAGCGCTTCGCGGAAGCCGAGGCGCTGCGGCGCAAGTTCGGTGGCTGCAAAAGCATGGCGGGCCTCACCAAGGAGGCAACGGGCGTCAAATTCGACGACATGAAATTCATCAAACCGAGCAGTATTAGCGAACCGACGCGATCCCTGCTGCTCAGCGCCAGGGATGGCGATATGCTGCCGCCGAGTGCCATGCCGGGTGCGATCGACTTGCTTGCCGTCTGCGGTCGGCGCAGCGTCAAGGCCGACGAAAAGCAGCGCGAGAAGGTGCAGGAGGACCTGCGGGCGAAGGAATTCGAGATGCTCGCCAAGCGCCACCTGCGCGATATCAGACAGGATGCCCACATCGAATTCAGATGAGGCCGCAACGAGGCAGGGGCCGGCCCCGGCCCCTGCGGAGCAGCCGCCGCTGGCCGTGACAATGGGCGATCCGGCGGGCATCGGGCCGGACATCACGCTCCTCAGTTGGCTCAAGCGGACCTCGCTGGCGCTGCCGCCCTTCGTGCTCCTGGGGGATCCCGACCTCATGGCCGACCGGGCCGCGCGGCTCGGGCTCGCCGTTGCCATCGAAAGCGTCGGCGACTTCGCCACGGGTCGGGAGGCCTTCGGCCGCGCCTTGCCGGTCCTGCGCGTGCGCGCTCCGGCAACCCTCGGCGGCCAAGGCCAGATCGTGGCGGGAATCGAACAGGCGGCGCTCGCCGTCCTGGACCGGCATGCCCTGGCAATGGTGACCAATCCCATCACCAAGAGCGCGCTCAATCTGGCTTCGCTCGCCTACCCCGGTCACACCGAGTACTTGGCGTGGCTCGCCGAGCGCCACCGCGGTGGCCCGCGCCCGCGCCCCGTGATGATGCTGCTGGCCGACGAGCTCAAAGTTGTACCGGCGACCGTGCACGTGCCGCTGGCCGCGGTCCCCGCCTTGCTGACGGGGGAACTTCTCCGCGAGACCATCGCCATCACGGCGGCCGCCCTCAGGCAAGACTTTGGGCTCGCGGCACCGCGCATCGCGGTCGCGGGGCTCAATCCGCACGCCGGGGAAGACGGCCTGATCGGACAAGAAGAGCGCCGTGTGATCGCGCCGGTGGTCGCGGGCCTGGCGGCGGCGGGGCTGACGGTCTCGGGCCCGCACGCCGCCGACACCCTATTCCACGCCGAGGCGCGCCGCAGCTATGATGCCGTGGTCGCCATGTACCACGATCAGGCCCTGATCCCCCTCAAAACCCTGGCGTTCGATCGCGGCGTCAACAGCACGCTTGGCTTGCCGTTCGTGCGCACCTCTCCGGACCACGGCACGGCCTTTGCGCTCGCCGGCACCGGCAAGGCGCGGCCCGGCAGCTTTATTGCCGCCCTGCGGCTTG
>Ga0081455_10000077_pt1 | contig 105276 bp, 118 predicted proteins | sample TabmetS3T2R1_FD_70207 | JGI IMG/M metagenome (GOLD analysis project Ga0081455, IMG submission 70207) | Tabebuia heterophylla rhizosphere microbial communities from the University of Puerto Rico - S3T2R1 | ecosystem: Host-associated > Plants > Roots > Rhizosphere ... | reverse complement strand
AAGCCATGGCGATCGCCGACAAGATTGCTCTGATGCAGGCCGGCCAACTACTTCAGGTCGGGCCGCCGATGGAATTGTATGATAAACCGAGCCGTGCGGAAGTGGCTGAATTTTTCGGCTCGGTTAACTGGCTCAAAGGAACCATGGTGCATGCTTCCTGCGCTGAGACCTGCATAGGGCGGCTTGGCATCAACGGCTCCGCCCGGCCCGGCGAGGATGTGCTCGTAGGATTTCGGCCGGAGGCTCTAACCGTCGTCGAAGGTCAGACCGCAACCGATACCAATGTCTTGCAAGCAACTCTACGTACCAGCACTTTCCTAGGCGACCAATTCATCTATCAGGTGGAAGTCCGCGAACAAGCGCTGGTCGGCAAGGGACGCAGCATTCCGTTGCAAAAAGACGGTAAAATTTACCTCTACGTCGATCCGCGGGATGTCATGGTTTTTCCGGCGGGACAAAAAACCGGCCTGAACGTTTTGGAGCAAAGCACTCACCCAGGATGAAAGCATAGAACGAGACCGATTTTACAGGAGGGTTGGCTATGATGGATAAATTGAGATTTAGCTTACTCAGCCGTCTCGGCACCGTCGGCATGATCGCGATACTGCTCACGGCTTTTCGGGTCGAGGCGGCCTCCGCACCCACGCTGCAACAACTGATTGAAGGAGCGAAAAAGGAAGACACGCTCCGAGGACAGTGGTCGCAAAACAGTTTTGGCGGTGCCAAGGGTTTGTCGGAGCTTGTAGCAGGAATGAACAAGAAGTACGGGCTCAACTTGAAGGCCCAATTTACGCCAGGTCCGGACATGCAAAGACTGATGTTGAGGCTCGCCCAAGAGGCAGCCGCGGGGCAACCCGCCAGCACCGATATCTACATGGGAAATTCTCAGGCCATCTTCGATGGCATGAAAGCCAACATGTTAAAGCCCATGGACTGGAACGCTATATTGCCAAGAAAGATTCCCTCGGAGCCGGGCTTCGACCCAATCGCTCCTGAAGGCGTCGCCCTAGCCTTCGCCACGACTGTGGTCGGCATCCTCTACAACACAGACCAAGTCAAAGGAGAAGATATTCCTCGGAGTCTGGAGGACGTTCTGAAGCCAAAATGGAAAGGAAAAATAGCGTCAACGCCCTACGCGGCGGGTTTCAGAGAGTTGGCTATGCCGGGACTTTTAGGGCGTGAGTATGTGATCGATTATACCAAGAAACTATCCAAGCACATCGGCGGGCTCCTGCGCTGCGGCGAAGCGGAACGCTTTACCAGTGGAGAGTTTTTGATGCTGGTGCTGACTTGCGGTGGCAACGACGTCAACGTGCTCCAAGCCACGGGAGCACCGATCGCGCATACAGTTGTAAAAGAGGGAACGGTTTTACACATGAGGTACGCGGCGGTGCCAAAAAATTCGCAGTCGCCCAACGCCGGAGCCTTGCTCGCGGCCTATCTGCATACCCCGGAGGCTCAAGCACTCCTCTGGCGCGACGACGGCCTCGATCTTCACGTTTACCCCGAGTCAAAGATGAAAAAGGATGTGGAAAAGGTGCGGGCTGCAGGAGGGAAGATTGCGCTCAACACGCCGCAGTGGCTGGCCTCTCTGAAAGGTTATAGCGAAACGCAAAAAGAGCTGGAAAAAATCCTCCGAGAAGGAAGCGGTAGCAAGTAGCAACGCGGCTGCCACTCGGCGCCAAGGCTTGAGGAGAAAACCCAATGACACAAGCCGTTCTCACGTTGCCCGCCCGGCTCGGTAGGCGCCTTCAGATCTCCCCGGTACTGCTCTCTTTATCGCTGGCTCCCATCGCCATTATTTTCGTCTTGGTAATGGCGATGTTCTGGATCAGTTTCCAAAGGGGAGTCTTCGGCACCCCGACGGCAACCTACACTCTCGAGAACTATCGGGAAATTTTAACCGATCCTTTCGTGCTTCAAGTGATCCAGAACACACTCATTTTCGCCGTCTCCAGCACTGTGTTTGCCCTTGCCATCGGTCTGCCCATTGCCTGGCTCGCGGAGCGGACGACCCTGCCCGGCAAGACCCTCATTTACACCATCATGACCTTGGGCCTGCTGATCCCGGGGATCTACACGGCGATGGGCTGGACCTTAATCGCCAACCCCAGAATCGGCATTCTGAACCGGTGGCTCGTGGATTGGTTCGGTTTTGAAAGTGGACCGATCAACATCGCAACTCCGATCGGAATGGGCTTCGTTCAAGGACTGAGCCTCTCCTCTCTCGCTTTTATTTTAACCGCGCAGATGTTCCGCGCGATGAATCCATCTTTGGAAGAAGCCGCCAAAGTGCACGGGATGGGCTTTGGCGGTACCTTGCGGCGCATCACGCTGCCTCTCGCCATGCCGGGAATCATGGCCGCGGTGATCTATATCGTGACGATCGGGGTGGCGACCTTCGATATTCCCGCTATTCTCGGACTTGGCAACCGGGTCTACATGCTGAGCACGTTTATTTACCTCAAGGTTCACCCCCAGGGTAGTGGTCTGCCGGAGTACGGCATCACCGGTGCCGTGGGTGCTTTCATGATCATCATTGCCGGGCTGCTAACGACCTGGTACGGGCAGGTGTTGCGGCAGGGACACCGCTTCGAGGTCGTCACGGGCAAGGGTTACCGGCCCGCGCTGCTTCCGCTGGGTCGTTGGGCGATTGCCGGCTGGTGTTTTATCGGCTTCTACGCGCTGATTTCGAAAATCCTACCCTTGTTGCTGATCGCCTATGCCGCCATGACTCCCTATTTTGCGCCGCCTTCGGCAGCGATGATGAGCCGGCTTTCGTTTGTTCATTTCTATGGCATGGATTGGGACCTTGTTGTCCGCGGGCTAAAGAACACGATCACGCTGGTTACAGTCGTGCCGCTTCTGGTGGTATTTTTTGCTTTCTGCATTTCCTGGCTGGTCGTGCGTTCGCGCAACCGCGTGCGCTACCTGCTGGAATTTGGCGCGTTTTTGCCGCACGCGCTGCCCGAGGTTATTCTTGCTGTCGGAGCGCTCATGCTCGCGCTTTTTGTTTTGGGGGATTTCCTACCGCTCTACGGCTCCGTCTGGCTGATTGCCATGGTGTACATCGTCGCGCGCCTTGCCTTCGCCACCCGCGCCATCAACGGCTCGCTGCTGCAGATTCACAAGGAGCTGGAAGAAGCCGCATTCGTCGCCGGCCTATCGAATTTTCGCACGGCGTGGCGCATCCTTTTTCCGCTGCTCAGACCCGCGCTGCTATCGGTCTGGATCTGGACCGCGCTGCTCGTGTATCGAGAGCTGACCGTGGCGGTGTTTCTCGGAGTCCAGGATAACATTACCTTACCAGCCGTGGTCTGGAGTTATTGGTATAGCGGCGGAATCAACAAAGCATCCGCAGTAACGCTGGTGATGACTCTGGTGTTGACGCCCTTGATCCTTGTGTTTTGGTGGTTTGGCCGGCGCAGCCAGGTTTCTGTGCACTAAGGATTCGGCTTACGATTCCGCGATTTCGTACTGATCGTGGCGCAATTCTTGGCTAACTTTGATGATAATTCTACGATTGATTTCCCGTTCCAAATTCTCCAGGCTGTTGTTCTTCTCATCGTAGAGAAAATTGGCGACATCCGGGTGCAGGCGCACGAGGATATTCTTGCCATTTTCCAGATTTGCCTGTTGCTTCTTGATCGCGCGTAAGAGGTCATAAGCGACTGTCACGGCAGATTTGATTCGGCCTCGGCCGTCGCAATGCGGGCACGGGCTTAGCAGCTGGTTCTCCAGACTTTCCCGCGTGCGCTGGCGAGTCATTTCGACTAGGCCCAGTTCGGATATCTTCAAGATGTTGCTGCGGGCTTTGTCTTTTTTGAGGGCGTCCCTGAGGGCATCGTAGACTTTCTTACGATTCGATTCCTTTTCCATGTCGATAAAGTCGATGATAATGATCCCGCCTACGTTTCTAAGGCGGAGCTGGCGCACCACCTCCTGGGCCGCTTCCAAATTGGTCCTGACGATGGTTTCCTCTTGGTTTCGTTTGCCGACAAACCGTCCGGTATTGACGTCAATGGCCGTCAAAGCCTCCGTTCGCTCGATGATGATATAGCCCCCCGAACGGAGCCAGACGCGCCGATCCAACGCTTTTGCGATTTTTTCCTCGATTCCGTGGCGGTCGAATAGGGGCTCTGCGCCCGAGTACAAAACAATCTTGGGTTTGAGCCGCGGCATGAACTGGCGGACGAAATCCATGATGCGGCGGTGGTCTTTGGCCGAATCAATTACCACCTGTTCGGTGTCCGCTGTAAAAAAATCACGAATCGTTCGGGCGATGAGATCCAGATCCTGGTGGATCAATGACGGAGCAGCTGCTTTCTCGGCTTTTTTCTGTAGCCTCCGCCAAAGAATCGTTAGAAAGCGAAGATCCCTCTGAATCTCTCGTTTGCTTCGCCCCTCCGATGCCGTTCGGAGAATGAACCCGCCATGCTCGGTCAGCACTGACTCGGCAATCTCCTTCAAGCGCTTGCGTTCCTCTTCGCTTTCGATTCGGCGCGAGATGCCAATGTGCTTCGTCCCAGGCATAAAAACCATGTAACGCCCGGGCAAAGAGATATGGGAAGTAACCCGGGCTCCTTTCGTGCCCAGTGGATCTTTGGCCACTTGCACTAGGATCGCTTCATCGCGGGATAGCTGCTTTTCTAAAGGTAGACGGTGATGCGGCACCCGCTTCGGGACTGCTTCGACTTCCACGTCCTCGCCAGGAGAAGTGATGAGTTGGACATCTTCGGGCACACTGGAAAAGTCCGAGGCATGCAAAAATGCGGCTTTCTCCATGTCGATATCCACAAAAGCCGCCTGCATGCCGGGCAGGACTCTGGAGACTTTGCCTTTGTAGATGTTTCCGGCGATGCCCATTTCTTCCTTGCGTTCAATGAGGAATTCCGCCAGAAGGCCATCCTCAATGATGGCAATCCGACTTTCTTGGGGAGTAGAATTGATAAAAATTTCTTGTTTCATAAGGAATGTTTGTAAACCAGGCAGGATTCAGTAAGAAGGATCACCGGCTAACATCCGAGATCCGCGGATATCCGTTGGCAGCTTCTTAATTTATAGTGTAAATCATACCTGACTTCAACCAGGGTTATGACCTGTCCGTCGTGTTGACATTCCACCCGGCCCCCTATATTTTGAGCTAATAGCCACGAAAATGTGAGAGCCTCCAGGAAAATCTTTCAACCCATTAAATGAGCTATCCCGCATCAGCCCCCGCTTATTCGGTCCTGAATACCAAGGTCTTAATCCTTAACCGCTCCTATCTTCCCATCCATGTAACCTCGGTGCGCCGTGCCTTTATTTTGCTTTATCAGGGCATTGCGAAGGCGGTGAATGAGCAATATCAAACCTTCGATTTTGATAGCTGGAGCGATCTTTCGGTCTCGGCTCACGATGAATCCATCGGGTTGGTGAATCGGGTGATCCGCGTCCCCAGAGTGATTTTGCTGATCGGCTATGACCGAGTTCCGAAGCGACATGTTCGTTTTAGTCGTTATAACATTTACGCTAGAGATAAATGTATCTGCCAATATTGCTGCCAGCGGTTACCCCGGCATGAATTAAACCTCGACCACGTTATTCCCCGTTCTCAAGGCGGGACTTCAGTATGGGAGAACGTAGTCTGTTCCTGCCAGGAGTGTAATCGCAGGAAAGGCGGCCGCACCCCGCAACAGGCAGGAATGACACTTGCTCGAAAACCATTCAAGCCGAAATGGACGCCATTCATGCAGGAGACCTTCAGCCTGTCCCGATACAAGGAATGGATGCCCTTTCTAAATACAGTGGATATCTCCTATTGGAACACTGAGCTTTTAGAAAAGTAGTTTACTCTGTAAATCGTTCCCACATATTGTGGTTCGAATTCAGAAATTCCCCCTCATATTGTAATTTTCGCTTGACACCCCCCGCCTGCGTGTGAAATATTGCGGGGGAAGCTTGCGCCTGAGATTTTCCTTCACAGAACTGCCGCAAAAGAATTGATGTTATGCGCTTAAAAAGCCTTGAAATGGTTGGATTTAAGTCGTTTGTGGAGAAAACCGTCATAGAGCTTAATCCAGGAATTACGGCCATTGTCGGTCCCAACGGTTGTGGAAAATCCAACATAGTCGACGCCCTCCGCTGGGCCATGGGTGAGCAGAGCGCCCGCCATCTCCGAGGGCACCAAATGGAGGACGTGGTATTCAACGGCAGCGAGAGCCTGGCTCCCACCGGCATGGCCGAGGTGTCGTTGATCTTCGAAAACGAAAACGGAAACGGTCCGGTGGAATACGCTGGCTTCAGTGAAATTATGGTGACCCGCAGGCTCTTTCGTTCGGGGGAGTCGGAGTACGCCATCAACAAGGTCCCGTGTCGCTTGAAAGACGTCATCGAGCTTTTCTTGGGGACCGGGGTGGGAAGTAAGGCGTATTCTATTGTCGAGCAAGGACGGGTTGATGAACTGGTCAATTCCAAGCCCGAAGACCGCCGGGCTTTAATCGAAGAGGCGGCCGGCACAAGTAAGTATAGGAGCCGAAAGCTTGTGGCCGAACGGAAACTCGAGCGGACTCAGCAGAACCTGCTGCGGATCACAGATATCGTCCGTGAGATCGAACGCCAAATCCATACCATGGAGCTGCAAGCCAAAAAGGCCGAACGCTATCGCGCGCTCAAGTCTCAATTGAAGGAGAAAGACCTGCTCTATGCGTCGATTCAACAGCGCGTTCTGAACGAGGAGATTGCCGACTCCGAGTCTCAACTGACCGATGCGGAGAACCGCTTTATCGAACATGTAACCGCTCTTCATTCCAAAGAAGCCGAGAGCGAAACGGTACGGCTATCGCTCATGGAAGCCGACCAAAAGATCAGCGCGCAACAGGAAACTGTCTACCAAGTAAAGATTCAGCTCCAAGCCGAAGAACAAAGGATCGACTTCTACAAAAAGGATCTCGCCCAGCTCAACCAGGCAGAAGTGGAGACCCGCGCGGCGCTCCTGCAACTCGAGGAAAAGATCAAAACCCTTGGGCGGGAGATCGATGAGCTTGAGAAGGCCCGGGAGAGCTTTGTGCAACTATCGCTCTTCGAAGAGAGTTTCCTGCAGGAAAAGGAAGAAGATCTCAATAAGCTTCAAACGGAGGTCAAGTCTCTTCACTGCGAGCTTGATCGAGAAAAAGAAGCGCTTATCGAAGCGATCAATCAAATCGCCTATTTACGAAACGATGCGTTGGCAAAATCTCATCGTTGCCAGGAAATCAGCCAACAACTGGCGCGGAACCGAGAAGAACACGCCACTGCAACCACCTCGCTGTCGCTGTGTGAACACAAACTCACGGACACAAAAACCGCGCAAGAGAATTGCCTTGCCCAGTCCCATGACAGGGGTATAGAAGCAGCCGAGGTCACTGCTTTGATTCAAACGCTTCTCGAGGCGAAAGAGGACCAGGAAAAGAGGTCCGAGGCACTCAAAGATCAAATTCACGAAAACCGCTCCAGACTGGTGTCGCTGGAAAATTTACAGAAGAATTACGAGGGCTACCAGGAAGGCGTCCGGGCCATCATGCTCAAACGACAGCGTGAGACCGGGGCGAATGGGATCTATGGTCTGGTCGCGGAGGTCATCGAGGCTCCCGAGCCCTACGAAAAAGCGCTAACAGCAGTCCTCGGCGACCGCTTGCAGTACATGATCGTCAAGGGTCAAGAAGAGGGTGTAGAAGCCATCGAGTATCTAAAGCGCGAGGCTTCCGGTCGAGGCAGCTTCATTCCCCTCCAGCTGTCGAGAAAGCAGCATCGTCCATTGCCGCTCGGCGAGGCCGAGGTCATCGCCCCCCTGCTGGAAGTGATCTCGGTTAAAGAGGGCTATGGCGAGGTTGCAGAATATCTTTTGTCCGATGTTGTCGTCGTTCGGGACCTCAGGGCAGGATTGTCACTGTGGAACCGCAATGGCTTCCACAGCACGCTGGTGACTCCGGACGGCGAAGTCATCGACCCCATGGGGACGGTGAGCGGGGGCAGCGACGGTGCTCTCGAGGGAAATTTTCTCACGCAGCGCCGCCACATTCGAGAACTGAAGATCCTGCTTGCGGAGCTCGATGCAAAGCTCCAAACCGAAGATCGAGAAGTTGAAAAACTGAAGCGCGAGCTGGAGCGGGCGGAAACGATAAAGGCTTCGCTGGGGACGGAAATCCATAGGTTAGACCTCGATCGAGTAAGACTCGAACATGAGCGTCTGACTGCCACCCGCGACTCCGAACGACTCACTCAAACGGTTCAGACGCTACTGCAGGAGCAGGACGATCTGGTCAGCGCTCTGGAACGGGGCACGCAAGAAGTCGATGAGTGTGGAGCGGCAATTGAGGCTCGAACCCAAGACAGATCCAAAAAAGAAAATATCCTGGCGCAGAAACAAGCAGCCGCTCGAGAGTTGGAGCAGTCCGTCGAAGCCGTGGAGGCTGCGGTTGCGCAGTCGCGTATCCGCAATGCGGCATTGGGAGAAAAAAAAGAGAACACCCATCACAATCTCGAGAACCGCCTCAACCTACGGCAAGAAACTTTAGATCAAATCAACTCTCGCCGGGAGCAGATTGCCGACGTGACCCGGCGACGGAGCCAGATTGAGCTCGCTCTAGCGCAGTCGGAAAGGGCGCTCCAATCGGCCAGACACAACTTGCAAGACTTGGAGGAGCGACTACAAACGGAAAGGCTCGATCATAAGGAGATTTCCAGGAGGCTGGTGGAAATTGAAGAATCCATCAGAGAGTTGCGGCCCCTGAGCGAAGCCTGCCAAGAGGAGAAAAATAGAATCCAGGTGGCGTTGGCAGAAAAGAAACTACGCTGCCAGCATCTCGTCGACAACATCCGGGAGCGCTATGATACCGACTTGGAGAGTCTCAGGTTCGCAGTTTCGGACTCGCTGACGGCGACCGAAGATCTGTTGGCGGAAATCGACGACCTCCGAGCCCGGATCGAGCGTATGGGGGAAGTCAACCTCGCTGCCATCGGTGAGTACGAAGAGCTCAGCACCCGCCTCCAATTCATGAATCAGCAGAAAGAAGATCTTGAGAAATCGATCGCAGATCTGCAACGCACGATTATCAAACTAAACCGCATTTGCCGGCTCCGGTTCAAAGAAAGCTTCGAGGAGATCAACGAAAAATTTCAGTCCATATTCCCTCGACTCTTCCGAGGTGGCAAGGCCAAGCTGGTATTGACAGATGAAAATGATTATCTGGAAACAGGAGTTGATATTGTCGTGCAACCCCCGGGCAAGAAATTGCAGTTCATCACACTCCTCTCCGGCGGCGAGAAGGCGCTAACCGCGGTAAGCCTTCTGTTTGCAATTTTCTTGACGAAACCAAGTCCCTTCTGCTTTCTGGACGAGGTCGATGCTCCGCTGGACGATGCCAATATCGACCGGTTCAACGATATGATCAAGGAAATGAGCCAGCTTTCTCAGTTCGTGCTCGTCACCCACAACAAAAAGACGATGCAGGCTGCCGAAGTTCTCTATGGGATCACCATGGCGGAGCCTGGAGTCTCTAAAGTTGTGTCCGTCCGAATGAGCTAGCTCATTCGGACGACTAACTTCTCACCCATCGCTCACAAGCCAAAAATTTGCCACAATAGCCAAATGGAAGGCAGTTCGTTTTTTCAACGGCTGAAAAACGGTCTTACCAAAAACCGCGAGACCTGGGTACAAAAAATTGGCGCCATTTTTCAAAATCGGCGCTGGGACGAGGAATCGCTGGACGCCATGGAGCAAAACCTCATCGCCGCGGACCTAGGATCCAAGGCCACCGAGAAATTGATGGATCTCCTACGCCGCCAGTCACCCAGCGATGCTGAAGATCTCGCGCAAGAAATGTCCTCCCGCTTGCAACAGGCGTTGGTGGAGTTGTTCCAAGCATCGACCACGGCATCGAAAACGGTGCCACTGTCGGTGCGCCCCTGGGTGATCATTTTCTTGGGCGTGAACGGCGTCGGGAAGACGACGACAATCGCCAAGCTCGCTGCGCAATACCAATCAGCCGGCAAGAAAGTGCTTCTGGTGGCGGCGGACACGTTTCGTGCGGCTGCCATCGAGCAGCTCGAGGCATGGGCGCAACGGATCGGTGTCGACGTGGTCAAACATCGGGCCGGCGCCGATCCTTCGGCAGTCGTTTATGATGGCATTCAAGCCGCAAAAAGTCGCGACATCGATGTGCTGCTGATCGATACGGCGGGACGTCTTCATACCAAGGTCCATTTAATCGAGGAACTGAAAAAGATCCGCCGGGTAATTTCCCGGGAGCAACCGGATGCCCCCCACGAGACTCTTCTGGTGTTGGATGCTACGACCGGACAAAACGGGCTCCAGCAAGCCCGCGTTTTCAAACAAGCGACGGATATCAGCGGCATCGTACTGACCAAACTCGATGGCACGGCGAAGGGGGGCGTGATCGTAAGCATTCAAGAGGACCTGGGCGTTCCCGTAAGGTATGTCGGTGTCGGAGAAGAAGTGGAAGACCTGCAGCCGTTCGACGCCTCTCAATTCGTCCGGGCCCTGTTCGAGAGGTGACCTCTCGAAGAGACTGAAGCTGAATCCCACCCCGCCTTGACATAGCTAAAGGCGAGCATTAACCTTCTAGCTAGCGGAGAAAAAGAGCATGGCTAACGAACCCACCCATGAAGGCCTCGAAGCGGAAGCCGTCAACCTGACTTTGACTGACAAGGCCATCGAACAGGTCAAAGCACTTCTTGCTCGGGACAACCGTAGGGACCATGGCCTACGGGTGTCGGTGACAGACGGAGGTTGTTCGGGGTTCTCTTACAAGTTGGATTTTGCCAAAAAAGAAGAGCCCGGCGACCTCGTGTTGGAACTAGGCAACCTCAAGGTCTACGTAGACGCCAAGAGCGTAGCGCATCTCAAGGGTACGACCATCGACTATGTAAACAGTCTCTACGGCGGCGGCTTCAAATTCACCAATCCCAACGCCAGCGGAACTTGCGGTTGTGGCACTTCGTTTTCCGCGTAATTCTAGAACCGCTCAGCAGCTCGCTTCACTTCCATTGATGAGTTTTTCCCCGGCTGAATCCCTTTTTGCATCAGCCTTTGACACTCCTGCCATATCTTGCTAACGAATACTATTTCTCGTCGTTAGATTGAAACTGAACTTGGAGGGCAATGATTAAACTATAATGCGAGTCATTGGGGGAAATGCACGCGGCCGACGTCTCAAGGTGCCCAAGGGCCAGACTTTGCGTCCTACTGCCGCGAGAGTGAAAGAAGCGCTCTTTAACATTCTCCCTCATGATCTTTCCGGCGCTAGAGTTTTGGATCTTTTTGCCGGAACTGGAAATGTGACCATTGAGGCTTTGAGTCGTGGCGCAGCGGCTGCGATCTTGGTGGACTCATCGGCGGAATCGGGCAAGGCGATCCGAGAAAATGTTCTCCGCCTTCATCTTACCGACCGGACCAAAGTATGGATTATGCCGGTCGCGCGAGCGCTACGGCTCCTAGCGCGTCACGGCGACACATTCGATCTGATCTTTCTCGATCCACCCTATGAAAGACAATGGATCGACCGGAGCCTGAAGATCATCGGCCAAAGAAAATTGTTACGAGAATCAGGAGTGTTGATCGCCGAACACAGCATCCGGGAGAAGGTAGAACCGCGCTATGATTCGCTCGCGCTTCATGACCAGCGGCGTTACGGCAGCACCCTGCTTTCTTTTTTTAAGCAGGAAGGCTAAAGCAAACCACAAGGACAAGGATGCCCAATCATGGCGCAGAACAACGTGGCGATTTATCCCGGCTCATTCGATCCCATAACCAACGGACACGTAGATCTCGTAAAGCGCACCCTTCGCGTCTTCGATCGGGTCATTATCGCCATCGCGACCAATCCGGGCAAAGACTCTTCTCTTTTCAGTCTGGAAGAGCGTCTCCAGATGGTGCGGGAAGTTTTCAGAGGCTTTAAACGCAGGGTTCAAGCGGATTCTTTCGAAGGCCTGCTCGTCGACTACGCAGAGCGCAAGCGCGCCAGAGTGATTATCCGCGGCCTGCGCGCGGTGTCGGATTTCGAGTACGAGTTTCAGATGGCCATGATGAACCATCGCCTCAAACCAAAATTGGAAACCTTTTTCATGATGACCGGGGAGTCTGAGTTTTACATCAGCTCGCGCCTGGTGAAGGAAGTCGTGAGCTTGGGTGGAAACGTCTCCGGACTCGTCCCCGGCAATGTGCTCACGAAGCTGGTTAAAAAGTTCAACCATTAGGGATACTAGGATGATAAAACTTGCAGAAAGAACCAAACTGGTCAAACCCTCGGTGACCCTTGCCATCGCGGCCAAAGCCGGCAAACTCCGGTCGGAAGGAATCGATGTGGCTAATTTCTCCGCCGGCGAGCCCGACTTTGACACTCCGGATCGTATCAAGGCGGCGGCCGTAGAAGCGCTACGCAAAGGCATGACAAAGTACACGGACGTGAAGGGGATCGAGGCATTGCGCGCGGCCATCGTTCACAAGTATGAGCAGGAGCACAGATTGCCCTACCGGAAAGAAGATGTTTTGGTTAGCTGTGGGGCGAAGCACTCCCTCTATAACGTCTTTCAAGCCGCCGTCAATCCCGGAGACGAGATTCTCATTCCCGGCCCCTACTGGGTGAGTTATTCGGACATGGCGCTCTTAGCCGGAGGCGTTCCGAAAATCATTCCGACCAACGAAGCTACTGGTTTTCGCATCACAGCCGAACAGCTCGCGGCTGAGCTGACGCCTAGAACGAAAATTTTCGTGTTAAACAGCCCCTGTAATCCCACTGGCGCCAGCTATGCTGCTGACGAACTCCTGGCAATCGCCCGTGTGCTGGAGAAACATAGCTGCTTGATCGTCGCGGACGATATCTATGAGAAGATTGTCTATGACAACTTCGAAGTCAAAAATATCGTCGCCTTGAACCCAGCATTACGCGAGCGAACCGTCATCATCAACGGTGTTTCAAAAACCTATGCAATGACGGGTTGGCGCATCGGCTATGCCATCGGTCCGGCCGATATCATTTCCGCCGCCGCCAAGATTCAGAGTCAAAGCACGTCCAACCCGACGTCGATTGCTCAAGCAGCAGCGTTAGAGGCGATCCAGGGGCCGCAAGACGACGTCACGCCGATGATCCGAGAGTTTCATAAACGTCGCGACGCCATTGTCGATGGGCTAAATGCAATCGAAGGCGTGCGTTGTCTTAAACCGCAAGGGGCATTCTACGTTTTTCCGAACGTTAGTGCCTTGTTGGGTAAAACCGCCAACGGTAAAAAGCTTGTGTCCCCCTGCGACCTTGCCGATTACCTCCTCGAGGAAGCCAAAGTCGCAGTTGTGCCGGGAGAGGACTTTGGTTCCACGGAGCATATCCGATTTTCTTACGCCACGGCTCTCGAAGACATAGAAAAGGGCTGCAAGCGGATCGCGGCGGCGGTAGGCAAGCTGCAATGAGATCAGCGAGAGAATTCTTGGCGTCCACATCAGGGCTTCGGACGACGCCCGGTCGCCTTATAAATAAAATAGTCGCTCAGTATTCGCGGGTGATCAAAAACAATCGGGCTCGGAAGCTTACCTTCGACAAAGACTTTCGCTGTCTTGGCGTCGTCTGCTCCTCTGGGGATTCCCAGCGCTGTGGCGATGTAGACCGTGGATATCGTGTGGTGTCGCGAGTCTCGACTGGGATCTGAGTAAGCGTAAAATTGTTCGATGAGTTTAACCTTCAGGGAGGTTTCTTCCTCGGCTTCCCGAACGGCAGCGGCTTCCAAACTCTCACCATAGTCGACAAAACCGCCGGGCAGAGCCCAGCCCCGGGGAAAATTTTTTCGCTCGATCAATACCACTCCGCCTCCGACAAGCTCGATAATGATATCCACTGTCGGCAAAGGGCTACGATCATTTTCACTCATCGGTCTTCCCTACCTTGACTCCTAGCAAAGCGCAAGGTAGAAAACAGATTCACACTTGCCGCGGGGTGGAGCAGTCTGGTAGCTCGCAAGGCTCATAACCTTGAGGTCCCGGGTTCAAATCCCGGCCCCGCAACCATGTTTTTCAGGTAGTTAGGAGCCTGCGGTTCGATTATGGTTTGATCGGGCTCGACTACGGCTTGATTGGGGAGCTCCTGGGGCGTCGTTTGAGGTTCGACTGCGGTCGGATCAAGGGCAAGCCCCAGCGGCCCACAATAGTCCTTCTGTATCATCGTCACACTAGTCCCGCAGTACTGCGCCACTGCCAGAATATTCTCCCCACGCTTGATTGCCTCGGTTATAAACGTGTGCCGAGTAGCATAGAATTTTCGGTGTGTGATACCCAACGCCTTTAGTGGTGCTGCCCAATTATGCTCACTCCATTTTTTTGCGTTCATCGGCTCGCCATACTTATTTAGAAAAACGTGCAAGCCCCAGTTCCCGCGACGGTAAGATTCTCAGGACATCAGCTACGCGCTCACCAAATTGTATTACCCTCGCGCTACCAATTGTCTTAGTCCCTGACTCGCTTCCCATATATCTCGACTTGGTGATTGATATTGTCTTACGCTCCGGATTCACATTGGCCCAAGTAAGCGCGGTCGCTTCAGATGGCCGCATTCCGGTGTAGAACAGCGTGAATACCCAAGGGAAGTAGAAGAAGTCGTTCTTGGCCCAATACTCGATAATCCTATCTCGCTCTTCGGCTGTAAATGGATTGGGCTTCTCTCTTTGGCTATGTGGCCACTGAATGTCGATAAACGGATCTCTACCCTTCAAGTCTTCAATCTCGGCCCTAGCATCGCGATATAAAGCCCTAAAACTTGAATCGATGATATTGCGCACAGTCTTCACACTGAGCCCGCGTTTAAGTAGCTCAACCCTGAAACCAATCAAATCAGCGGTCCCGATCGCCAGCAACCGGACGTTTTTAAACTTTGGCAGAATGTAGGCGTGGAAGTGTTGCCGGTAGTCCCTAACTTGCGCTCGCCTAAACAACGGCTCAATCTTGGTTTCAATCCACTTCTCAAAGTACTCCTGCGCAGTGGGAGTGGGCTTCAGGCCATACTTTCCCTTGATATACTGTTCAAGAAGATGCTGCGCTAAACCCTTCTTGGTGGTTCTAAGCGACTCGATCCGGCTGCCGTCCACCAGGTAGTACGTAGAGCCTCGGTCTTTCCTTCGTTTGATGTGCGCTGGCATTGATTAACGCCTCCTCAATTGGAATTTTTAGACCATCAAGTACACGGTATAGAGCATCGAGCCGTTTAGGTAATTTGCCATCTAAAATCTTCGCCAATGTCTTATTACTCACCCCGACGTTTACTGCGGTGGCGACTAGCCCCCAATCTGGCGCCTTCATTGCTTCTAGTATGCGGCGAACGTTGACGTGCGCGTTCAACGCCAACGTTCGCTTCGCCAAGCGGTATAGGCCCAACGAATGATTGTTTAGTGACTTAAAGCTTTGAAGACAAGTATTGTCTTTATCCTTATTGTTCACCCTCGATTGTGGACCGTCTTCTTATGAGCGATCATTTATGACATCGCCGGTGTCCAGTTTTATTCCTCCCACACAACCTCCCGCGCCTCTTTATCGTCCCTTAACCCCACAAACTTCGAATGCCTCAGGTGACCATCAGGCGTCCATTCAGTGAACTCGATTGGGGCTGCCAACTCGGTTCTCGACGGAATGAGGGTGACGACAACCGAGCAGGTTTGATAGATTGACGCCTCAGTCGAAAGCGCGGAAGACTGACTCGTTGCAGATTCAGTTCGATCCAGAGAATTTGGTCGCCGTGTAATGGCGTAGGACTTTCTATTGACAAAGCGTGCCAAATTTGGACACTGAAGGTGCCGGTGAGGACATATGGGCAGAGTATATCAAGCAGTCAGAGGTGTAGTGCAGGGTTCTTTGCATCGGAGCAAACCCGACACCATGGCTTCGGCTCGGGCAAGTGGTAATGACACCAGTTTAAATGATGCAATGGAGTTTGAGAAGATTTTTGTGGACGGGATCGGTAGGTTCAAGGCGGCGGTTAGTGACGAGCAAGCTGTGATTGCTAATGGAGTCCAAGGAGCCGAGCAAGTTATCGAGGGTATTAAGGCAACCATTACTGGGCTGGAGGTTAAGCTTAGGGAGACGGAGGAAGCCCTCCGTAGAAAAGACGTTGCCAATCAAAAAATGGAAGAAACTCTGAACGCTGAGATCCGCGATTTACAAAGTGCATTGAAAAAGAAACATGAAGCTCTGGAAAGTCGAGATTCCGAGATAAACGATCTCAAGTCCAACAGAGTTATCCTGGCAGAGCAGGTCACACGCTTGGCATTGGCGATTCAGCAGGTAAAAGCAGAGGCGGCTAGTGAGGCCCAACATGCCGAGCAGGTTATCGCGGGTTTCAAGGCAAAGATCGCTGCGATGGAGGTCCAACTAACGCAGCCAGGGCAGCCGGTTGGCGGAACGGACAGGACCAAAGGGCTCGACCAAGACCGAGATGGGCAGGTAATCGATCTCAACGCTGAGTTGAAACCCCAAACGAATGCGACGAAGGAAATGTCTGCAGAAGCTTTGGCTGATATTCAGGCGCAAGATATCGGCACACGTATCGCACATGAGCAATTGAAAACAGCTGAAGGGAAACTGGCGACTTCCTGCATCGTAATACAAGAAGGTCTCAAAACCGTATCGCAGGATACTTTTGACCGTATGATCGCCGCGTTCAGTGAGCTTGCCAACGTCATGGGAAGCATAGCAACTCTAATTGTCCGTGATCACGTGAGGGTCCTCGGCGAGTCCATGGAAGAATTTCCAGAGAGGCGGTTCACAGAACTTCTCGACTCTCTTGGCGGAGACATAGCAGACGATAAGCTGAAAGCCGATTTTCGCGAGCGGTTTACTAAAGCGTAAGCCCCCGGTGAAGCAAATTCTATCTCATCAACGTCGCACGTGATTTTGTCCGAGCGCCTCAGGCAAATCTCCCAGGATTGAGAGGATTCCCTCCAACCACGCGAGCCGATAACCCATTTCAGGCACAGTCCATTGATCAAGCGTGCACGGGCGGCTTTGGGTTTCGTTTGGAACCACGATTCCCAAATAGCCGTTACACTTGGGGACAGGAGCATTGTAGGTACTTGGCCACGCGACTATTGAATCAGCTCGGAGATGTCGATCTCGGTATCCATGCCTTCGCGGAGTTTTCGTCCATGATTCCGCCTGAGAAACTCAAGGACCCGGTCATACACGTCACGCGTCACTCTGATCGAGCCGAAATATCTTCCGTCAGGGCATTGCACTGCGAGGCCGATATGGTTGTGCCCCATAGAGACCAATTAACAATAACACCGTCTACCGGCACGTGTGCATTCATGGTGCCGAGAGGGGTTGACCAGCGCTCCGACCAGTGTCCGATGTCCGTGAGCTTCATTGTTGGCGCACCTATAGCGTCACCTAGCGCAGGGAGTCAAGGGTACGTTAAAATATGATGCATGAAGTTTCGATCACTAACCGTTGCGGCGTTGTTACTGGCAGGATGTGCTACGCAGCAGCCCCAGCAGACCCGAGCAGTGAGCGATACGCCAACAGCGAGCGATACCCCCACCCCCAAGAGTCAAATTAAAAACCGTGACCGCGACTTGTACGAGTGCGAGCGTGAGTCCGCCTTTGCTGGCGCGGGCGACAAGCGGAAGACCTTCGACAGCTGCATGAAGGCTCGGGGCTATTAGCGGAAGTTCCTGGTTAGAGTAGGGACAACTGCCCGCCGCGAGTCATATCATCATCGGCAACAGGTTGGATGCACTCTGGCCCATCGTACTTTCCTGAGTTGACGATTGGTGAAACGTCATGAGTGTCCATCAGTGCCGGTTTAGGTAGAGCGTCAAGACCGGATTCAGGTGAGATCGAAGCGAGTGGGCGCAGGCTTTAGGCGACACACAAAGCGAAGGTCGCTTCTTCCGCCACCAATTATGCAGCGTATTTAGCAACGCCCTTTATCAATCCATTCCCTGCATAGCTCTAGCCCGTGTTGCTCGGCTTGCTCTTTATTTCTAAACAACTTGCCCTCGATTCTTTGAATCTGAATCATCGATCCAAACTTGTCCGGCTTATAAACAACGCCAACTGACGTGCAGCTCTCCGTCAACTCGGGTCTTGCCCACGCGCCGATAACATAGCCCCTGTATTCATAAAAAGTCAGGGAAGGGATTTGATTGGTGCGGTCCATGAGGAGTGTCACGCAAGGCCCATGCCCATTCACGAAACGGCTCATGGTTTTGCGCGGATCGATCTTTCAGTGAGCGCATTGATGACACGCGAGCCTGGCATGATATAGGAATCTAGGTCGTCGGCTTCGTCACAGCACGGCGCAATTACCGAGAAACCAGGCGAAGGCAAGGGGACGGACGACCTTCGAAATACTTAGTCATAAATTTCAGCTTAACTCGGTGGCTTCGACGAGACAACGCGGGATGAAAAACTGCGCTGTGGTAACTGCTTTTAGACCACCGATTGGTGAATCTCTAGCCTGCCGATTTTGTCAGCTAACTGACAATTTAGCAATCACAAGTTTCTCTTGCGCTGTGTATTTCTTTTTGGTCTATTGTGCTATCAGAAAAGATATTAATCGGCGTCAACGCTACTCGTAGCATTCAAGGAGAAACAATATGAAGCTGCGAGATACTCCGCTCATTGTCCCCCCAAAGGCTTTTCCCATTAATCCAGAAATCATTCGTGCTAGAGCAGTCACCGCTGAATTGCAATTAAACATCAAGAAGGCTCACGAACTCGTACATACCGCAAGGAATCTGATAACCGTACACAGGGTAACGCTGGAAGAAATTCATTGGCGCAAGCATCGACGCTTAACTAACCACTAACGTTATTGCAGTTGTGCGGAGCATCTATCATGTTGCTTCGAGACCACCCGCTAATGATGTACCATCGCCATCCTAACTGGCCGCCTGTTTGGCTATGCACTGACGGCTACGATCAACGATCGAAGGGTGAAATTGGAATGCTCAAGGCGGTTTTCCGGTCTGATATGCAACCGCCAAATCGCTGCTTTCTACATATTTCTCATGAGGGATCAGAGTATCTCGGCTGTCTCCTATTCGATGACCACGCGTTCTGCCATCAAGTAATGGAGCTACTGAAAGCCCATTGCAATCGTACTATTGCGGAGATCGGCAGCTTAGATGTCACGTTCACGCTCTGACATCGGCTCACAAACCTACTTGCTCCGGCTGTTTCTTAGGTTATCCTGATTGTAGGAGCAGTGGTTTATGAACCTTTAATTGAAATCTGTGTCGAGCAGTATGAGTCTCTCCTAAAATACGCCAGTGACTCCTCGCCTCTATATTCGAGACTAAAAAATTCTGTCAAAACTGAGGCAAATACTATTGCCGTACTATGCGACCAAGACGGAGCTGAGATGCTGCGAAAAGTGGCAAAACATTTTTGCCCCGAGGCTTTGCCCCAAATTGAAAAAGCGATCAGAGGGGCTCAAGTTCCGACGTAGTGAACAACGAGCATGCTGCTTCGTGACCATCCATTCATGGCCTACCAGGCCTTCACACCTGCCTGGTTATGGACAGCCGGTTACGACAATACTCACTCGCGAGGCGAAGTTGGAATCCTTAAAGCTGTATTACGTTCCCCAATCCAACCGCTCCACAGCTGTTTTCCAATCATGGAGCACTGCGGAGCAGAATACGTGGCGAGTTGTCCCTGGATGATCCTGCATTCTACCGGGAAATTTTCGACGTACTAATTCAATCGGTGAATTGGTTCAAGAGATTGGCGACATTGATCTTAGCTATACGCTTTGAGATGCGACCTAAAGGAATAGGAGGGCTCGGCCATGTTGCTTCGAGATCATCGTTGATGTCTTGTTATGGGTTGAGAAGTTGGCCACCTAAGTGGATGTTGCTTAGCGGTTCTGGAGCCGGTCGGCTACCTGGGGAGATTGGAATATTGAAGGGAATACGGCCAATGATCTTTCATCGACCCGTAGATGCTCTCTCTATATGGAGCATGAAGGATCGCTCTACCTTGGCTGCCTTCTGTTGCACGACATCACCTTTTCGCGGCACATAACAGCACTGCTACAATGTTACTGCAATCATCCTATCGCTGAAAATCGGTAGCATGGATCTCAGTCATCTCCTGTAAAACTGAATTCCGTTTCAAAAATAAGTTGCCGGGACTGTTCAATCAGTTTTTTAGAATCGTTGAGGATCTTAGTCGAAGATCTGTGTCTTAAATATGCTATGCTCGCCAAAAGCTGCGCTCTTGAAGGTCGCGTGTGTCTTTTAGGAGTTCGCATCATTTGCCAAATCTGCTCTGGATCGGGCCGCATCATAGCGTAGCCGGGCAACTTACCAACAGGCTTATCCACAGTTCTTGTGGAAATCCAAACTTGACGGAAATATCAGTGGAACAGACAATATAGCTGCATCATGCAACTAAAACTCGGCATACATGGTTCAGTCCCGCTTCTAAAAATTTACCGCTTCAGTACAGCCTCTTGGCTCTTTGCAATAAATGCGGCGCGATGCACGACATGGCGGTCTCGATTGTGCTAAACGATGATCGAGAAACAAAGCATTGGGCACGTATACAACGGCAGGACTGTTCCGAAGAGTCTTGCGGATCTGACGAACCGTGGTGTGAGTTGTCCCAAAACCGGAAGACAATCCATTCAAAAAGATAAGCACCAAATATTTTTAGTTCCAGCTAAAAAGTGATAACCCTATAATCGTATTGCTGCCTCACTTCTAGAGTTTAGAGATTAATAGTTCTACCCGTGAAGATCCTGGTCGACATCTCACCAGAGCACTATGACCGTATACTGAATGAGTGTGACGAGCAGTCTCGCATTTATGCCATTCTCAAAAACGGTCTAGTGCTTCACCATTTTGAAGCAGGCTACGACACTAGAACAGTTGAAATCCTGTGCGACAAATTTCATGCACGAATGATTCTCGCCGCTGCCGAGATGTACTGCCCTGAAGCTGTTGCTGAGATCGAAGAGGCAATCAGACTTTCCCGCACATTGCATTAAGACAAATCCTGAGGGGCACCCGCGAAATAAGCCGCGAAGAAGAAGGACGCGGAGGGCGCCTTCTCGATAGTCAGCAGGTAGAGATTGACCAGGTCGTCGATGTAGACGTTGGGAGTTGGGACCTTTACCGACGTAGACGCCCGCGCCGCGCCGATATGCTTGAGAGTGCTGTCGGCTTCGGGATCTGATTGCTGTACTGGAATCCCGGCTAGAGGCGCTGGAATTGCGAACGAACCGCTCTATCCAGATAACAGCCGGAGGAGCCGTGGGTGTTTGCGGTCAAGTGAGTGGGGCCCGGGTTCACGGTTCTATCTTGGGGCTACAAACTCCCAAGGCTTTCCGAGTTCCCCATACTCCTTAAGCAAGCGCTCAAGTTCATCCTTCACAGCCATGTCGTGTGTCTCATGGAATTTCCTCGCAAGTGCATCCATTTGTTTTCCGATTAGCTTTCTAACTGACTCGCGAACGCCAAGGAAAGTTACGCGGAGCACCTGCTGTTGAAATTCCAATTCAACGCACGGATCGCGGTCTAGATGGTAACGGAACTAGACAATCAACCACGGAGGTTGAATGTGCGGCTCTAACAAATTCAGCGCCTCCGTCACCTCTGGTGTGTTGATGTCTCTTTTCCTACACTCCAAGGTGGCGGATTCGAGAATGGCAAGAGCTTCTGAAAGCGTCATAGTCTGCGTTACGCAGAAAGTATGCCAATGCGGCCAACCATGTAACGGTTAGGATCGTGGCCCATTTTTTTATCGATAGCATCTTGTATGTATATGATTTCAAGGCAGACCGGCGTCGTAATTCAACTCACGCAGTTGCCGAAAAAATAACGACGGGGAAGTTGGTCTCAAACGCACTGTCCAAATAGATACAGCGGAGAAAAAAGCAATACATTTCTCGCGCAACAGGCCGCGAAATAGCCGGAGAAACTCGCGGCACCTGAAACCGACGACCCGGAAATCCCAGAAGAGATTTACAGACTGGCTCGCCTGCTGATGGAATTGGACCAGTGAGGCCGTTAAGCTAACGAAGTCCTGCTATTTGGCGAATTATTCATGCCGTGCTCTTCGGCGGATTGTTTGGATTGAAGAAGCTGCCAAGCGCCCCTGATAGGCGTGACATTCTTTCTTCCTGTAGTAGGCCAGGCCCCTCGACAGTTTCGATACTGACATGGTGTTTCGGCAAGTATGACGAAGCTCCCGCGACTCCTTCCTGAGTCTTTGAGCATCAACCAAAATCCGGTTCGTGAATTGTCTTTGTATCAGCATAATCAATAGACGGTAGATGGCCTAGAAGGATCACGCCCCACCTGTTAAACTAAATTATGGCAGCAAAAGTGAAACCTGTTACGTTAGGTCCTTGCTTGCTTGGCTAAGGGAATGCCTTATGGCGCTCATTTCATGCATGGAATGCGGGGAACAAATAAGTGACAAGGCAGCCGTGTGTCCCCGGTGCGGCTCACCTGCGTCTACATCTTCAAATCCCATATGGGATTCAGTGATCCAGCTTGAAAAAGCATTGTTTGATGAGTTTCAAAAATTTTCTGCACGAATTGGTGCGTTTGCATCATCCGCGCGACGAACGAGTCATCCTTCTGCTCCGCCTTCAGCAGATATTCCTGACCAAATTCGCCAACTACTGGCGAAACTTAAAGATGACGGCATCATTTCATCTGAGGAATTTGAAGCCAAGAAGACCGAACTGCTCCGCAAACTTTAACGCTCGTTTGGGGTACCCGCATAGTCTCTTACCGCCTGCACGCGGACGAAGGCTCGCCGCAATTGTGCCCATCATGGGCGTGGCGGTGCCGGGCGTTCACCGTTGCGAGGGAGCCTTGAAAGGAACCGGCGTGCCCACCTTCGGTCGCACAAGCCTGTAGCCCTCCTGGATCAGCGCTTCCAAAAATAACCTTATCAGACGCAGTACACTCCCGTCCGCCACCTTCTCCGCCACCGCATCGATCAAGGGCTCGTGGGCAAGGGTATCGAAGAACTTCTCAATATCCACATCCACGATGTAGAGATGGCCCGCACGGATCTGCCCGTACAGTTCGCGCAGCGTCCGGTTGTGAGTTCAGCCTTCCTTCCTGCACGTAAATAACGAAACAACGGGAACGGCACAGGGGGTTAGCTTAGGTTTCGCGATGTGGAGGATTCCATGAAAGCAGCCAAACCAAAATCAAACGTCTTCGTGCCATGAACTTGTCACTATGCAAGCTCGAAGAGCTCGCTCTTTGGCGCATATGCGGCTACGGTCGCGCAACTCGATAGAGTCTTGATGCACCTGGAGCAGGATCTCGAGGAGGCGCGAAAGAAGTCATAAGTTTTCCGCACTGATAAAGATGATGGAGGATAAAATGAAAATTATTAAATTTTCTATAAGCGGCATCATAAAAGTAGGTGACGGGCGAGGGTTCATCGTTGAGAGAGGCGCGTTTAGATTCATACTTACAGCCGCGCATTGCCTCCCCCATCTTCCGCCATGCCACCTCATGAGTCACCTGGAAGAAATAACCTACCGCGACTTGGCAGGGCACCTCGATGGTGATGGCGCCGTTTGGGTAGAATGTATTTTTGCAGACCCCGTTCAGGACATTGCTGTATTAGGAACACCTGACTACCAGGAGCTATTTGAGCAGGCTGATCTGTACAAGAAGTTGACAGGAGCCGTCATGCCTGTTCAGATCCGTGAAGCTGTGGCGGGTGAGACAGCTTGGGTCTTGGATCTTGGCGGGGAGTTCAAATCCTTCGTGTTAGAGGGAAATAACCGCCGTCGTCTGTGGGGTAAGATCACAGAGGGCATTATGAAGCCCGGAATGTCTGGGTCGCCTATCTTCGGAGACGATGGACTTGCTATTAGTCTTTGCAACATTGGCGGTCCCTCGCCAGACTCTCCTTTAATTAACCTGGAGAAGTGCTTACCCGGTTGGTTTTGATTCGAGTTGATTTGTCGAACCGCGACTGAAAGTCCGGCGCGCCATGCTCGCAAGCCATGTTGATGGCCGCTGCGGGAGAAATTGAATTGTCAATGTCAAGTTTCTGCTTGACTGCGTCAGTACGTCCGTCACCATTAGGCTTCCAATGATGGAAGTTTTTGGTCATGTTGCTCCGTGAGCATCCGCTTTTTGTCTATCACGGTATGCATACTTGGCCGCCGGTTTGGACATGGATGGGTGGTGGAGATAACAAGCGCCCGCGAGGGGAAGTCGGCATACTCAAGATGGTCGAAAAAATCGCGTGTGCTGCCTGCCAATAGATGCTTCCTTCATATTGATTACGAAGACTCATCATATATAGGCTGCCTTTTGCGCAGTGATCACGGCTTCTGCTCGCAAATCGTAAGAATCATGGAGGCTAACCTCAACAAGACAATCGCTGCGATCGGCAGCTTGGACATCAGTCGTCTTTATAAGCCGGGTTTTACGCTCCGCCCCTTATCTCGCTGCAAAATCCCACGGCTTTTCGAGTTTCCCATACTCTTTAGGCAAACGCTCGATCTAATCCTTCATAGCCCGCATCGTGTGTTTCATGAAACTTCCGCACCAGTGCATCCACGTCTACGAACCTACTTGCGCCGGCTTTTCTTCGTTTACTCTAAATACTAGGAACAGAGTCTGTGCTGTAAGAGCTGCTGGCTCGGAAGGCTCGGCCATGTTGCTTCGCGACCACCCATTGATGCAGTATCGCGGCGTTCCAAACTGGCCTCCCAACTGGACATGGATAGACGGCCCCAAAAAAAGCCCACAAGGGGAAATTGGAATCCTACGGGAAGTGGCACCGACCCACGTTTTCCCTGCTGACAGGTGCTTCCTCTACATTGACCATGAAGGGTCGTCATATATCGGCTGCCTTCTGTTCGATGACCACGTCTTTTGCAAGCATATAACCGAGGTTCTTCAGTTTTACTGCAATCGTCCCATTACGGAAATCGGTAGCTTGGAACTTTCTTAAGAAAATAAACGCTAGAGGTTTAGGCCATGATTCGCCAAGCGACATGCAACGTATGCGGTTTTCTAGAAAATTGTGATTTCAAAGCGGAAGCATAGACCTCTTAAGAGCTAGGTGAGCAAGTTCTTTACGACTCTAAATCGACGGGCATACTAATTGCTGGCCCAGTGCATTGGGGGCATCGGTTAAAAAGAGTGAGGGTATCACGGTCTACTAAACACAAGAAGTGGAGTGCTCACTGGCCATGAGCCAAAAGCGCGATTCCTTACTTTTTTCGGTGAACTTCGCTAGCGCCGTCAAGTTTCATTTCGTTTTATTTCCGCCCTTGCCCCCCGTCCGTTCGTAACTCACCCAAAAGCCGCTATAGGACTAAAGGTGACATAATTGTCCCTTCTTGGTCTTTTTTGTTCGTTCGTGACAGTTTTTCCGATAACGTCAACTCGCTACAAACCGCCACGACTCATCGACCTTAATCAGTTCCCGACTCAGCCAAGCCTCACTTCTACGTCGGCGCTGGCGAAGGAGGAGAAAAGCCCTACCGATTACTCGCCGACGCTCTGGCTAAGAGCAACCGCGCAGCAATCGCCCAACTCGTAACGCGTGGAAAGGAACAACTCGTTTTGATCCGCCCCTACGAAAACGGTCTCATCATGCACAGCTTGTGCTACGCGAATGAGGTGCGAAACTTTGCCGACATTGCCAAAGGGGAGAACGTTAAGTTATCAGGTCAGGAAATCGAGTTGGGAGCCAGCTTGATTGAAAACATGAGCGACGGATTCAATCCTGAAAAGTACCGCGACGAATATCGCGAGGGGGTTCAGGCCATGCTAGAAGAAAAGAGCAAAGGCGGAGAAATCACGGTTACAGCACCAGAAGCGCCACAGCGTGCACAGATCATTGACCTGATGCAGGCGCTCAAGCAGAGCATAGAGAAAGCAAAGCCTAAGGAAAAGGCCGCAGCCGCGCAGCGCAAGCGAAAAACGGCTTCGTAGGTCCTATGGTCCACTGCTTGCGGGTATAGTTTCGCAGGTTCTGCCGATTTGTTTCCAACTCGCGGGGCTCAGTCGCCACTGCATCACTGCAATTTGTTCTCCGCTTATATCAGAAAGTGGGCAATTGTCCGGTCAACCGTAATGCGCGCGCCGCAGTCGGTAGAAGCTCTTTCACTTCGATGCCTTAAGCTGATGAGAATTATTACGGGATTGCTCGGTCGGGGATAAACCTTGGCTTTACTGAGCACCCTTTCCATTTAATAGCGGCGCGATCAACTCGGGGATTTGCTCTCGCCATTCCAGTTGTTCCTGTACATCTCGCCGTTCCTTTGCCAGCCAGGCGAGAATCTGGCTCAAGTCGAACAGATTGCGGCACTTTTCGGGGGCGCCGGGCACCCGTTTAATCGGCTGCATGGCGATGGTCGTTGGCGCTTTGCCCTTGTACTGCTCCACGATAGTCGCGTCCGAACCGTAACGGGCAATGTGGAACGTCCGAGCCCCTGCCTTGAAGCCCCATCCCTTCCACAAGATCTTGTTCACCCACGGGGCCAGTCGATCCAGGGTGATTTCGACCTTGCGCCAGCGTTCGAAATTCTTTTTCTCAGTTTCGAATTCCTTCAACCCGGACGCGAGAACTGCGCTGACGATCTGTAAGCCGGAAGTTGCCGACATGGCGACGGCGCACGTCAGCACGGGTGACGCCGATAATGAGACCGTTACTGCATACGAAGCGAAACCAGCCCATAAGGACGCGGAAACGAGAACTCCCGTCAACGGAGTTAAAACATTCGAGACGCAGCGCCATTACCTCGCCGTCGCCGGGATCGATGCTATATTTGTCCGGTAAGTAGAGACTTAGGGCCATACGCTCGCCGTACTCGGTGATTGTTAGTTCGGCCCTCACATTCTCAGGCGCAATCTCTGCGGCTTTGAGCGCCTCTGTTGGGATATCCAATACGGCGTGATGTGGCATAAGGACGTAATCCTTCGACACTACGCCGACCGGGATTAAAGTCTCGTCGCCGCGGAAGGGCAACCTGACAATCGTGTCGAGTCGTTCATTCAACCTGGAGCGTTGGTTATCGGTTTGGGTCAGTCCGAAACTGCGGCGCTCAAACGTAGGTATGTGCTGGCGGATGTCGGTCAGTGGCCCTTCATACAAACTGACGGGCGAGTTAAACCACTTGGGGCGACTGTCCCCATCGGACGGCTGTGTCTGTCGCACTCCGATTTCTATTCCACTCCGTTCTTTAGTTGCGGAAGCCCTGAAATGGTTGAGCTACTCTCGCATTTGTGCGCCGTTCGTCTGCTTTAGCTGCTCAATGTCGCGTTTAGGTCAACCAGTCTTTGACACAAGGTGCCTACGACACCGATGACGAAAGAAAGTTCGACGTAGTAGGCTACCGTCTCTTTAATGGAAAATGGAAACCTAAAGATAAATGCACAGAGAAATCCAACGACAACCGCCCCTCCGGTCAAAAGAATAGCGCAATAAACGCAGTTAAAGCAGATTTGCCGCAAAAGCTCCCGTTCAAAACGGTCGAAACGCGTCATGCCCGTCCTCCTCAAACGATAGCCGGATCTGGTTTGGCAGCGTCCTCGGCATACGACCGGCCAAAAGCTGTAGGCGGATTATTCCTACGGTTGACGTTGGTTGTCAACCGTTATGCTATTTTTTTCCCTACCCACTGATGGAGTAAGGAAACGCGATAAGAGTCGAGGCTTGATCGTGAGATTTTCCAGCCCCTTGTTTTGGTCCGGACGAGCTTGATAATCTCGCCTCGTTCAGCCTCAAGACGGCCTTGTTTGATGGCACGGTGAACAGCGGCCCGTGTGATTCCAAGTTCCTTGGCTGCCTCTGTGATAGTGTAATAGCGTTTCGGACTTGAAGAGTTCATAGCGTAACGAAGGTATCAGAGCTGTTGTGAGAAGGTAAAGGCAAATCTCACTGTGCGAAAGTATCAGCTTCACTAGCTGCAATGCCAAAAGGGCTCATTAGCCTTACAAACGACGTAACCCAGTATATCGAATTTGCACAGTGTTCTGCTTGAGGGCTACAGCGGCTTGAGGGGCAGTATGACGGTAGGCCATTCAAAAAGCGCGGCTGGAGCGGTGAGCACTTGGCGCGGTAGAACGATGCTGCCGAGTTTATCACCACCACCAACGGAACACCCACGTACGCGACTATATTCACGAATCGTGACCGCAGCCACGTACGCGTCCAGCATGTCCTTGGGGCCGCCGGAGAACCCCGAAAATGGCAAACACACAACCGTGTCTAGACACTCAGCCAACTGTGAGTACGACGCCGTCGGGAACACTTCGTGGACTTGATGAGCTTCATTGAGAGCACCGAACAAATCAAAACCGAATCGCATCCAGCCGGGTGCTACGTCTAGAGAGGGTGTCCATTGCGGATTCGCCAGGCCGAGTGACTTAACGATGATCTCGCAATGACAGCCCCATCCCGACTCAGTTACCGTCCGTGGGCGCCAACTAGCCGTCTTTCTCTCCCAATACCACGGCCGGGGTGATGGTAATGCCATTCTTGGTGCATCGATGCCAACGACCATTTCATGTCCCTTCGAATAGTCAGACAACCGTGAAACAACATCGGATACTCGACAAGTGGTCCACCCCGATCCGATCGATTTCCCTTCTTCGTTAATAGCTGCGATCGCACACCCGCGATCCTCCGAGATGTCCACGCCGATGAAGATTTTCACGACTGAAACAAACTTCGCTCAGTGAGCTATGCGGCACTCTGCCAGCGTGACGAGTAGAGCAATGCGGAGACCGTTAACCGCTTACCAAAAACGCCATCAGGATCTTGTTGAATAGACTCATCAATACGGGCTTGGTCTCACTCTGAGCAATCCGGGGAAAATGCCCCTATAGCGCAGTTCATTGCGCGCAAGCCTGAGCATACCTTCAACACACTCAAATTGGCCTTTTTCGAACCAGATTCCTGTAATACCCAACGAAAGTAGAAATGCGTTTCGATTCACGAGTTCCTGTTCTGTTTCGGGTGCTTGTTCGATGGCGAAATGCTGCGGGATAACGATATCGCCGACTTTCTGTTTTATCGCCCGAAACATGTGGACGGTTCGATCGTTGTTCAGGCTGCACCCCAGAAACAACAGGCTACTGTTCTTGTAATAGTACTCAATGAACTTGGGTATCGGACGCGTGAGATCGATCTCATTATTACCGTAGGCCTGATCATATTGGTTCTTGCTGACGATACAGTTGCCCGGCGTCCTGACATCACCGTGCAGTTTGATGATTGATACTCGGTTGGTTGCTGGATCTTCCAACGCATTCATACCATTGATCACCTGGAAGGCATTTTTGGCGCCGGTATCGAAGGCTTGCTCGATCAGGAGGTCATAATTGGTGGTAATGATGGTGTCGGTAAAGAGCTCCGTGATTAATAGTGTGGTATCGGTGATTTGGCCGGTGCGAGAACGTGCCCGTGTCATACGCAATGGAGTCAATAAAAATATTTATGCCTCATTACATGAGAGGAGTAGTCCGATGGACAGAAACATTGGTAAGGGTGCAATCGTCGCAAAGTTTGGATCACAGTGTGTGGCCGCAAAGGCTCTTGGTATCCGCGAGCGACGATTGTCTCGACTTCTCAACGGTCACGATCAACTGAAGCCCCGAGAAGTGAAAATCCTGCAGGAGCGGCACGGAGTGAAAATCGAGGAGGCGGGGGAAGATGCCCGATAACAACACCTTCACAATCAAGGTAGCGGGCCGTAATGCCCCCACCGACATGGCTGCGGGGCAGTACTTAGCACGTTGTCTAGATGCAAAAATCAAACGACGGGGCAACCAAATCCGCGCGGTATTGACGTTTCGATGTGAAGCCGGCCGCCATGACGGGGTCCTGCTTACGTGCTGGCTCCCAATTTTTGTGCCCCTGGCCGCACATCACAAATTCGTGCGAGCGTACCGGGTTGCAGTTGATCGAGAGTTGCACGTCGATGAAGAAATCTCACTTCAAGAATTCGTCGGGAAGCTCTACGTTGTCGACGCGGGTTTTCGTAAGACGAACCGCAAAAACCACGTGGCTGAAGATCCAACCAAACGCAAAGACGAAAAGGATTATTTTCGCGTTCACGACATCATATCGCTCGCAGATTCAGCAATTGCGGCGAACGATGACAGCAATGAGCAAGTGACAACGCGATCGACCCGGCCGCGGCGGGTGGTTAAACTCTCGCCGCACGGCCGGGGGTAATAAAGAATGAAAATCAGCACCATCACAAGTGACCGAGCAGCGCGGCTTGCCGAGCTTGAGTACATTGCCATGTGCAAGCAGCACCACGCAGCGAAACAACATGCGGCAGCGAGGAAAAGGGCTCGACGCATGAAGCCGGATTTCTACTCGCATTATTTGCGCCCGGTCAAGGACCCCGTCCAATCCTTGCTGAACTGTGACCGTTTTCGACAGCGATGTTCGTGCGGCGAGAACGTTTTTGCCTGATCGGATCAGATCGAGGGCCAGTAGCGGAATCCTTGATCCTTATCAGGTAGCACGGAGACGCGGGTGAGGGGACGGGGATCGGATTTCTGATACGTATCAGATCGCTGTGGGACTTCTTTGCCCCGGCGCCGACTAACGAGCAGGGTTCAGTGGATTTTCAGTGTTGAAAAATAGCGGACATTTTAAGCCGGCCGGACTAGAGCCTCGCAGGGGAAAGGGTGGCGCCCGTCCTGGTGCTGGAAGGAAGACTCTTCAGGTCAAGGCCGATGAGGCCAGGGCTGCGGAGCTGTGCAAGATCCGCCTTGCGCGCGGACTAGGCAAGTTATTGAGACCATGGAGAAACTTTGCAGGGGCGTTAAGCGGTACAAGTTCGACTCCAAGGGCCAACCTATCAAGCATCCTAACGATCCCGCCAAGAACTATTATGAGGTTGAGTACGATACCGCCTCCATAAGGTTCTGGATAGAGAGGTTCGTCCCTGCCGCCAAGCAGAACTTAGCCTTGGACCCAGACGCCTCGCCGGAGCAGTTCTTCCAGGCGCTGGAAGCCGCCAGGCGAAAGAAGGAAGAGGAGGCCAGGACGATTGAGACAACGGCGATCCCCGCGCCTACCGAACCGCCGGCCGATGGAGGCGAGAATGGTGGTGGAGACTAAACTCAACGTAATAATCGTTGCATGGATCATTTCAACTGAAGAAGGAGTAAAGAGACAATGAGGGAGATAACCTTCAAAGACTTTGCGACGGTGGCTAGGAAGCGTGGCCATACAGCTGAATCCTTGGCCGAAAGATTCAGAGGCAAGATTGAAAACCCATCGGAGTTTTTCGAGCGGGTGATGTCTCGTAAGTACAAGGGCGAGGATCGCTCTGAAGTAGTGGTTCCCTATCGATCGGTGATTGAGTTCTTCACTGATGAGCTTCACTACTTCCAACACACAAACCAGAAGCTCAGACAATGCGCATGTGGGTGTAGTCAGCCAGTATTTGATCGCAAGAAGTGGGCTTCGCCAGCGTGTAAGAAGCAAGTTCAGAGAAATCAGCCTAGGACTGTCACGGACATGCAAAAGGGGGGTCTTGCAAGTAATTGATTTCATTGAGGCCAAACCGGGACAAAATCGAGTTATACTTTATGACATTATAAAGTCTCCATGGCGAGGATGGGTAGACCAAAACTTTTCGGAAAGGGGGTTAAGATTATGAAGACAATGATCTACCTGGAAGAAGACGCTCATTTACGGCTGAAACACTTGGCTGTCGATGAACGTGTATCAATGGCAGAACTTATCCGTCGAGCAGTTGATGAGTATCTGCAAAAACATTCCAAGAAAGGGGGTGGTAAACGATGAGCGAGCATGAAACGGGTACGGGATATAAGAACATCCGTATTGAAGGATTAGGGAGAATCTTCAAGCCTCGGTGGAAGCGGAAAGACGGCAGCTACTACGAGTCTCCTCACTGGTGGATTGGATTTTATCATCGTGGAAAAGAAATCCGCGAGTCATCCGAGTCTGAAAATGAAGCGGAAGCAAAGCGACTTCTCAAGCGAAAAGTAGCGGCTATCGAAGCAGGTAAAGTGCTTCCGCGTGAGGATAAGCTAACTTTCGATGAATTAGCCAAAGACATAGAAAATGACTACAAGGTGAACGGCAAAAGAAGCTTGGCCGATTTGTCCTACCGCGTTGGGCATCTTGGGGAGTTTTTCGGGATGGACGGGGGATAGATATTACAACAGACCGGGGAAGGGCTTATCAAAGAAAGAGACTTGAAGAAGGCGCTGCACCTGCCACGATCAACAGAGAACTTGCAGCATTAAGACGGATGCTTTCTCTGGCTTTCAATGCTGGTACGGTTTCCCGCATTCCTAAGCTTGAGATGTTGGCAGAGAACAACGTTAGGGAGAGCTTTCTTGAACATGGACTTTTATGACGCTCCTAAACAATCTCCCCGAAGCTGTTAGGGACTTAGTAGAATTCGAGTATCTTTCTGGCTGGCGGCAAGGTGCGGCAAAGAAGTTTGAGTGGAAAGACATTGATCTACGGTCATGGGTCGCGTATTTGCGAATCGGGAACAGCAAGAACAAAGAAGCATGGATGCTGCCGCTGACAGGCAGATTGCAAGAAATCATTGAGAAACGGATGGCCTGCCGCAGGCTAGATTGTCCCTACGTATTTCACAGAAATGGAAAGCAGATAAAAGACTTTCGTGGGTCTTGGGCAACCGCATGTAAAAATAGTGGCTTAATTCCAGGGCGGGCAGGCGTGGTCCCGCATGACTTAAGACGCTGCGCGGCTAGAAATCTGTCACGGGCAGGAGTACGCGAGCAAGTAGCAATGAGGATTACAGGACACAAGACCGCCTCGATGTATCGCCGCTATAGAATCGTCGATGAACGTGACTTGAGAGAGGCAACCGAGAGCCTAAACGCATACCTAGAGAAGCAGCCCAAAACGGCTTCAGTTGCTCCGATCAAAAAGGCTGTTGGCGACTGAAAAAGCACGGACAATATACGGACAATCTAGAAACCAATGTGAGGATGGAATGGTAGGCGCACCGCGTAAGTTGTTGAAATCGTGGTGCCGGAGGAGGGACTTGAACCCTCACGGGGGTGAACCCCACCGGATTTTGAGTCCGGCGCGTCTGCCATTCCACCACTCCGGCACGGAAGCTAATACTAATAACGAAGCGTCGACCCGGATACAAGAGCGCGTGCACTTCCACGCAAATGACGGTCCGTTTAGAAGAGCAGTTTCCAGCACTCCTGTAATGAACTCACGCCGGTTAGCTTAGGATGTTTGATATGCGTAAGTTGTAAGCTGTTGCTGGCGGGAAGAATGCAGCGTTCGAAACCTAGTTTCCCTGCTTCTTTGACGCGGGCTTCAGCTTGGGAGATTCCTCGAATCTCTCCGGCGAGGCCTACTTCGCCGAAAAAAACCGTCCTCGGATCCATGATCTTTTCCTTGTGACTCGAAGCGACCGCAGCGATGATCCCGAGGTCCACCGCTGGTTCATCCACGTGGACGCCACCGGCGACATTGACGAAGATATCTTGATTGAAGAGCTGAGCTCCCATTTTTTTCTCTAAAACCGCGACGAGCAATGCCACTCGGTTGTGGTCCACGCCGATGGTCGTGCGTCGCGGCACCGCTAAGAAGGACCGGCTGACCAAAGCCTGAAGTTCCACTAAAATCGGCCGCGTTCCTTCCATGCTGCAAACCACGGCGGACCCTGGTACCGCCAGCGGTCTTTCCATGAGAAAGATCTCTGAAGGATTCGTCACCTCTTTGAGGCCGGCCTCTTTCATCTCAAAAACGCCGATCTCATTGGTCGAACCGAAACGGTTCTTGACGGCCCTCAAGATGCGAAAGCTGTGGCCGCGCTCACCTTCGAAGTAGAGAACCGTATCGACCATGTGTTCGAGGACTCGTGGCCCGGCGATGGCGCCGTCTTTGGTCACGTGGCCAATCAAAAACGTGGTCAGGCCCGTTTTCTTAGCCAACACAATGATGGAACCGGAGCTTTCTCTTACTTGAGCGACGCTGCCCGGTGCCGATGGGAGCGAAGAAGTGAATATCGTTTGAATCGAATCGATAACGAGAACGTTCGGCTTGATCTTCTTTACCTGTTCGATGATACGCTCTAATGAGGTTTCACTGAGCACCAACAGGTTGGGCGCGGCGATGCCGAGGCGTTCGGCGCGCAATTTGATTTGCGCTTGAGACTCCTCGCCGGAGACGTAGAGGCAGGTGAACCCGTGTTGGCTGATGGCCGCAAAGGCTTGCAGGAGCAAGGTTGATTTTCCAATGCCGGGATCGCCGCCGATCAAAATGACAGAGCCGGGAACCAGCCCGCCGCCGAGAACGCGGTCGAATTCTCCGATCCCTGAAAGGACGCGGGTTTCTTTGGCCGTTGCAATTTCGTGGATTGGCGCAGGGTCTTCCATGGTGCCCAGACTGAGCTCTCCGCGCGGATGTGAGACGCGCTCCTGTCTCTCCTCGACCAGACTGTTCCATTGGTTGCAATCCGGGCAGCGGCCGAGCCACTTCGGCGATTGATAACCGCAGCTCTGACAGGAATAGATTATCTTTACTTTAGCCATTGGTCATTTTTTCACAACGAGATTTCCAGTTATCAGGCTTCACCTTAGGCGACCCCACGACGAGGAAGATTCCAACGATCAATCAACCGTGAGATTCGCTCGACGGCGCCGCCAGGTTCGGCATGGACGATCAAGACCTCGTCGGCCAATGCGGCGACCAGCTCGTTTCTGCGGCGCGCTGTTTCTTTATCAGCTCGGCGCGATCTTTCAAATCGCGACAGTAATAATAAGCGACCTGAGTCTATCGCGGTCTGCCATTCGCTCAGCAGTCGGATTCTTGCTAGAGACCTCGCCAAACAGATAATAATCGATTGTCTACCTTCCAGAAGGATGCGCAAGCATTGCTTTTCCGTAGGCGAGTGAAAGCCACTCACCATCGTTGCTTCTTCTTGACAAAATTTACGCGCAGCCGTATGAGCGTTAACAATCGCGTCTTCAGGACAACGAGCTGAGCAGAACAAGCCGAGCTTATGCTTGTCAAGGATTTCCGGGTTGCCAATAATCCAGAGGTGCGCCGGCGCCGCCGTGGTCAATCTCTCGCTTAGCTGCCGAGGCCAGTGAGGATCGGATGGAGTGATAGTCAATACTTCTGAAGCTTTCATGTTTCCTTAGGGAACCGTATCGTCCACCCGTCCTCCACTCGCACTGATTGTATGGACGCGGAAGTCAGTTGACAAGCGATGCCGATCGAACTGGCGGCCCGCTAACTCTGCCGTTAGTAAAGTGATAGTGTAAAAGGGTGGCAACTAAACGACGAAAGTCCGCGGCCGATTTCTTGCCCACGAAGCCCGCGGTCGAGACTCTGCGTCGGGCGGCAAAGTCCTGCAAAGGGTGTGAGCTATACGAGAACGCTACTCAGACAGTCTTCGGGGAAGGGCCTGCAAGAGCAAATGTCATGTTTGTCGGGGAGCAACCCGGGGATCAGGAAGATCGACAAGGCCGTCCCTTCGTCGGACCTGCGGGGCGGCTGGTTGATAAGGCGCTAGCTGAGGCGCGAATCCCGCGAGAGCAGGTTTACGTCACTAACGCAGTCAAGCATTTCAAATGGATATGGCGCGGCAAGCGGCGGCTTCATCAGAAGCCCGCGATCAGACAAGTGGTGGCATGTAAGCCGTGGCTCGAAGCTGAGATCGAGGTCGTGAGGCCGAAGATCGTGGTTTGCATGGGCGCAACGGCAGCGCAATCTGTTCTGGGCAAATCGGTGCGGGTTACGAAGGAACGGGGTAAGTTCATCGAATCAGACTCCGGTCCGGTCGCTTTTATTACCATCCATCCCTCGGCAATTTATCGCCAACGCGAGAGGGATGAACAAGAGAAAGAGTATCGACGTTTTGTCTCCGAAATGAAGCAAGTCCAGCGCAAGCTCAACAGCTTAAAAACCCCGGCTCGGCCCTAATGAAGCCGTATTGCGGTGATGACTGTCCTATACTATTAAGTTAACTCTCAGAAATGAACGCGGCGTTCATTCAGGACGAGCTAAAAGCGCTACACAATGCCTCGCTCTATCGGCGCCTCCGGTCAGTGGCAGGTGAGCAGGATGCGGTGCTGACAGTTGATGGCCGCCAGGTTCTCAATTTTTGTTCCAACAACTATCTTGGTTTTGCCAACCATCCGGCGCTCCGGGAAGCGGCCAAACAAGCGATCGATCGCTACGGCTGCGGCTCCGGCGCATCGCGGCTAATTTCCGGAAACATGACGTTACACGAAGAGTTGGAGAGTAAGATTGCGGAGCTGAAAGGGACAGAGGCCGCGCTGGTGTTCAACTCAGGCTTTCAGGCAAACACGGGAGTCATTCCCGTTTTGGTCGGCGAAGGCGACCTGATTCTGAGCGATGCTCTCAATCACGCCAGCATCATCGACGGGTGCCGTCTATCGCGCGCAAAGGTTGCTGTCTATGGGCATGGCGATCTTGATGAGCTTGAACAGAGATTAAGAAATGCTTTGCCCAAAGGCCGAAAGCTCATCGTTACGGAATCCCTGTTCAGTATGGACGGCGATGAGGCGCCGCTCACGGATATTGTCGGTTTGGCCGAGCAATACGATGCGATGGTGATGGTCGATGAGGCACACGCGACCGGCGTGTACGAGCCCGACGGAGCGGGCATCGTCGCGAAGTTGGGACTGGGTGAGCACGTACTAGTTCAAATGGGAACGTTGGGAAAGGCGCTGGGCGGTTTCGGCGCTTATGTTGCCGGCAGCAAAGGTTTACGCGAGCTGCTGATCAATCGCTGCCGGAGTTTCATCTTTACAACCTCGCTGCCTCCCGCGGTGATGGCGATGGGTATAGCGGCTATCGATCTGGTAAGGCGGCAGCCGGAACGACGCCAGGAGTTGTGGAACAACTGTGAACGGCTAAGAAAGGGATTGTCAGAGCTGGGCTATTCACTGGGCAACAGCCACAGCCAAATATTGCCATTGATGATCGGCGATGCCACTCAGTGCATGAAACTGTCGCAGGATCTATTGGAACGAGGCGTATTTGCCCAGGGGATTCGACCCCCGACAGTTCCGGCCGGAACCTCTCGCTTGCGCATTACACTGATGGCAACGCACTCATGCGAGCACATCGACAAAGCGCTCCAAGTGTTCAAAGAAGTTGCACAGGAGCTTAGGCTTGTCGATGGAAAATAAAAGATCAATCTTCGATCTTCCGTCATCGATTATCTAGCCATGGTTATCGACTACGAGACTCTCAAACACTTAGACCATACTTACGTTTGGCATCCGTTCACTCAGATGCGGGAATGGATGGGAGAAGAGCCTTGCATCATCAGTCAAGGCGAGGGGCATTATTTGATCGACGTGCATGGCCGCAAGTATCTGGACGGCGTTTCGTCGCTCTGGTGCAATGTCCACGGCCACCGAAAAAAGGAACTGGACGACGCGATCAGCGCACAGCTCGATCGCATTGCGCACTCCACGTTTCTTGGGCTGAGTCACGTCTCCGGCATCCAACTGGCGCAGAAACTGATCGAGGTCGCGCCTAAGGGCCTGCAACGGGTTTTCTATTCAGACAGCGGCGCCACGGCGGTCGAAATCGCACTTAAGATGGCGGTTCAATACTGGCAACTGAAAGGCCAAACACAACGTACGCGGGTTGCGTCGCTTGCAGAGTCCTATCACGGCGACACAGTGGGCTCGATGAGCGTGGGCTATTCGGAGACCTTTCACCGCTTTCACAAGAGTCTCCTGTTCCCGGTCCTGCGCCTGACACCGCCTCACGTGTTTCGCTACTTCAAGCGGTTGAGCGAGGAAGAAGCGCTGCAGCGCGCGATCCGCGAAGCCGAAGAAAAGCTCACTCCCGAAAGGGATTCGCTCGCGGCCCTGGTCATGGAGCCTCTGATGCAGGGGGCGGCGGGAATGTGGTACCAACCGCCGGGCTATGCCTGGGCATTGCGGGAGATCTGCCGCAGGAATGGGATTCTCTTTATCGCCGACGAAGTAGCCACCGGCTTCGGCCGGACCGGAAAAATGTTTGCTTGCGAGCATGAGGACGTTGTTCCCGACATCCTCTGCTTAGGAAAGGGAATCACCGGTGGCTATCTACCGCTGGCTGCGACTGTGACCACAGAGGAGATCTTTTCGGCTTTTCTCGGGGAGTACAAGGAATTCAAAACTTTCTTTCACGGCCATACCTACACGGGTAATCCTTTGGGATGCGCTGTCGCGCTGGCAAGCCTTAAGCTCTTCAATCAGGAGAATATCATAAAGTGGATGGAGCCCAGAATCGCCTATTTGAAGCGCAGGTTGAAGCAGGATTTTCTCTCGCTTGCTCATGTGTCGGATGTCCGTCAGTGGGGTTTCATGGTAGGCATCGAACTAGCCGAAGATAAGAATGACCGCAGAAGCTACCCGCCAGAAAATAGAACGGGGCATGGGGTGATTCGGGAGGCACGCAAGAGGGGAGTTATGATTAGGCCTTTAGGCGATGTGATCATCCTCATGCCACCGCTGACTATCGCCGATGACGAGCTCAAGACTCTTCTCGACGTCACCTACGATTGCATTCGAGTGGTCACGGAGAACGAAGGATCGAGAATCGAGGATAGACTATAGAGGATGGATCCGATTATCAATTCTCGATCTTCCATCATCGCCAGTCAAAGACCATGGGTAATGGCATTTTCATTACCGGCACGGACACCGGCGTCGGCAAAACCTTTTTCGCCTGTGGCTTGGCCGGGTTGCTGAAGGAATCTGGCTACGAGGTCGGCGTGATGAAGCCAGCGGAGACCGGCTGCCGTCAGGACGACGGCAAGCTTGTGCCTCAAGATGCATTGGCTCTCAAAGAAGCTTCAGGCTGCGCCGTTCCACTAGAAAAAATCTGTCCCTATCAATTGCGTGAGCCGTTGGCGCCTACTGTCGCGGCCGAAAGACAAGGAATCCGAATCGACATCGATCGTTTAATGAGGATCTACGATGAGATCAACTCGTCTCACGACATTACGATAGTTGAAAGCGCAGGAGGGCTGCTCGTGCCGCTTCTACCAAGCTACACGTATGCAGACCTGGCGAAGGTTCTCAAACTTCCACTTATCATTATCGCATCGAACAAGCTCGGTATGATCAACCATCTACTTTTGACCCTTGAGCACGCAAGCTGCAAAGGGCTGAGCGTATTGGGTTATGTATTGAACCACATCGAAAGTCAGCCATCGCTGGCCGCCGAGACCAACCGGGAAGCCTTGGTATCGCTGACTGGCGTTTCTTGCCTCGGCGAGTTGCCGCACATGAAAGATTTGCAAGGTAGCAAGGCGGTGTCATTAGATTTGTTTGCCGAACAGATTGATCTGCAAATCGTCGAATCGGTTGTGAAACGCTGATAGGTGTGAGCTACAATTCCTATAGAGTTTAGATTGATAAGTTCGATCTTCTCACTTTTCCTTACGTCCTTATCTATTTCTTTCAAGCTGGATTCCGCAGTCGAAGGCAAAGTAAAGAGCGGGCGCAAGTCTTTGGCAGCGAACGAAATGGACCGGTGCCTTTGAGCAAGTTGCCGGCAGCGGTGCGATGAGGGGAGTACTCAACCGTTGCAGACCGAGTGTTGAGTAACAAAATGACTTTGAAACATTGCGGTTCGGCATTCGCTGCTCTAGACTCGCCCAGCGCAGTTCGTAAGATTAACTGCGGAATCCGAGTTCAGCGTAGCGCACATCGAATTTCTTTTTTCCTTGCGTCCATTTATGATGACCGCTGGCCGTGAGACCACAAAAGGAGCGTATGAGAAGATTTCTAATATGGCTCAGACAGTTGCTGGGTAGTGCGAAGATCGCGCGGAGGCTCTATCGCCAACTTCCATCAACCCGAAGATGCAAAGAGTGCTTGGTGCCGTTCTTGGGACTATTTTCGCTTCCGTTTCGTTTCGTGCAGATCCGGCCTTCGCGCAAGAATCCGAACCTCTGCACCCTCTGATATGAGCTGGCTCCCCCGGGCGGGGAGGTTTGTGTCATATCGATCTTGTTTGTCGACGTGCGCGGTTTTACATCGTTGGCGGAGCACCTTCCCCCGGCGGAGGTCGCCAGTCGTCTCAACTGCTTTTACTCCTTGGCCTCAAATACGATCTTCGACTACGATGGCACTTTGGATAAACTGGTGGGCGATCAGGTGATGGCTTTCTTTGGGGCACCGCTTTATACAAAGGACCACCCAGAAAGAGCGGTCCAAGCAGCGCTGCAAATTATCAACGGAATGAGTAGTCTCGCGCAGATTCAGCATCTGCACGTGGGGGCGGGAATCGCTACCGGCGAGGCTTTCGTCGGCAATGTTGGCGAAGGCATGGTGACGGACTACACGGTGCTTGGAGACACGGTCAATGTCGCGGCGCGTTTACAGGGAGCCGCCGGCCCAGGCGAAATACTCGTGACCGAAGAAACTTATGCTCATGTCGAGTCCAGGTTTCCTGATGCGTCCCGCCGCGAGTTGGAACTCAAAGGCAAAAGCGAGCCAGTGCCCACCAGAGTGATCCTCGTGGGAGATAAGGTATCTAGCGCTCAACGCTCTTAATTCCAAATTGATTATTGGAAGAAAAAGATCATCGATGAGTCCCGAAGCTCAAAAGCTTGCTCAAGCGTTGCTTGATCACCATAGGAAAGTCTGCGGCCTTCACAGCCAAGTAGGATCAAGCGTCGATTCTTGTCTCATCGCATATGGAGATTTGTGCGAGCGGGCTGGATTGCCACATCTCAAACCTACAGTGGGCAGGTACTTGCGTGAAGTCGCGCAATGGTGCCATGACAGTGGCCGGCCACCACTCAACGCCTTGGCTGTCAATCACGATACGCAAAGGCCCGGCCGTGGATATGACGACGCGCCCGGCTGTAGCCTGAAAAGTTGGCGAGATGAATTAGCCGCTGCTATTAACTTCTCAGGCTATCCGCATTTCATCTCGTAGACGTCTTGTCGAGGGGCGCACGTGCCGAAAATCAAAGAACCATAACAGATGATTCGCAGCGCCATGATAAAATCGTTTTTGACCGCGTTATAGTTTTCATCGTTCATATGTTCGTCTCCTGTTCCCCTCCTTTCCTCAGGTCGAAAAATAAATCAATACTTAGGATGTCGTGGTCGTGTCTACCGCTATGATTATGGAGGGATCCCTCCGCTCCGCGTTCGTCTCAGTTTTCCAGAATGTTTTCCTCATTATATCCGGTCATGGCACGCGCTACAGACTATTTATGGATAGACTTGGAGAGAATTGAGAATGAAAAAACGAGTTTGATCTTTTTGACCGTGCAAATCGTTACTATCATTGGAATGATAGAAGTCGATCTGATCCGCGGTTGGCTCGGGAATCAGCAGTTGTGTGCTGCGATAGCGCCGCCAAAGCTGGCCTCAAAGTCATCCGGGTTGAAAAATCACCAAGCCGGGCGGTACAACTTTTCCGCTTGATAACCGCCGATGTCAAACGATACGCCGAGAAGGCCGGATCCGATAGAGAACAACTCATTCATTCCAACCCTCAACCGGCAAGGGAGCGATCTGGCTCTGTATCGACGAGATCACGCAAGCTATCTCGATTTTGCCCGACGAACGAAGGGGACCCTGCTTGAGATCGCTGCCGGCTACCGGCATACCGTCATCAAAACACTAGTGCTGGAAAAGTGTTTGCCAATGAGATCGATGCCGAATAACTTGCCATCATACAAATCTGCAAAGTATTCAAACAAGCTAGTCTGTTGCTTGGGGCAATTTTCCGGAACACCTGGAATTTCCAGACGCGTCTTTCGACGGCATCTACAATGCCAGACTCTTCGACTTTTTCACGGGTGACCGCATGCGCGCGAGTCTGACGAAATCTATCGAAGAAAGCATCCCTTAATAAAATTAACCCTAATCCGGCAATACTTGCACAGCATTAGTAATGGGCGAAGGCGGTGAGACCGGAAGCCGTGGGCACCTGAGCGTGCAGTTTGGTGGAAGGCACGGGTCGCAGGAATCATCACCCTCGGGGATCTGGAGTGGCCCTCGAGGTAGTGTCCCATTGCCCAGGGCTACAGGGCTCATCGACTGAGCTGCTTAGAAATAATGTCGGATTTAAGAACAAAGAAAAAACAAATCATCTATATCGCCTTAGAAATCATAATAGGACTTGTCCCAGATGAAGACAGTATTTTGAGTCTATTTATAGTAAATAGTAATTTGTAGATCATTTTAGCGTGCGCTTGCCTGGGCACTTACGAAACTCTAAGAGTTCCGACGAACTGAGTCATGAAAAAGTCCTGGTTGTCTAGTTTCTTGATCTATTTCATCGCCGCAGCATCTCTGTACGGAGTTTTTTTGTATTGTCGCGGTTTCGGATGGGATGGCGATTCGCTGATTTCGGCAACCCAGTTTGTCAAGCTCGTTAACCCCTCTATTTATGGTCTCTATGATGGTGGAGCTCAGCCCAAGCTACTAACCATATTGGTGTTTGGCGCCGTATACCAGCTTACGCACGATTTTGTCTATCTGACTTTCCTTGCGATTTTTCTGAACGCGTTCATGGTGGCCGTGCTTTGTTGTTGGGTGAGAGCACTGAATGGTGCTTGGTGGATCGCCTTCCTGGGGTTTTCGATAAATATTTATTGGTATCAGATCGTCATTAATTGCGACAACCCTGCGTTCAGCATTCCCTTCGCTTTTATCGGTTTGTACCTATACTTTCATCTTCACAGAGAAATTGCCGGGGTGATTCTTTTATTGGCTTCTAGCCTTTTCAGGCCCGGCGCGGAGATTATTCTACTTTCCATTCTCTTCCTGCGCCTCATAAAAAGGGACAAAGCCAATAAAGAAACACTGTTGGTTATTTTAGCCTCGATCATAGGAGTGCTCCATTCTCTATATGGCTATCTTTTAGCTTATCCTACAAAGGAAGCTTTCTTAAGCGCCACTGTAACATTCTTTCCGGAAGCATCGTCTCAAATCGCAAGGTTTCGACATTCTCCCCTAGTCTTACTTGTGTATTTAAAGACCGTTATTTTGCAAGCAACAAAGCCAAACATAATGTTGTTTTTGCCATTTGCAGTTATCGGAACCTTCAATATCTTTCGCAAAAACATATCAATAAAGTATTTGGGAATGGGTATCTTATCTACTCTAATTCAACCAGCCGGTGCCTTTGTTTACGGGGTTGTCATTAACATTCAGGTCGACAAGATTATGGAATACACTTTTCTCTACCCCGCGTTTGCGGCTTTTGCTTTACAGCATTCGTCACCTATTCTTCATTTCACAAAAAACCAACTCGTTAACTATGTTTTGGTTGCGTTACTATCCTTATGTGTTGTTCTGTTTATTATCTTTTCCGGATTGAGCTTGGAGGGAAAATACGAAGTGAATCCGAATGGTACTGGAGTGATCCCGTGGAGGCAACTCACAATAGAAGACTTTGATAGAAATGGCGTTGTGCCGACTCCTCACCACTTTAACGCATTAATTCCGCGAAGTGACGTTATATTTTTTGTATTGGACTATGGAATGCGGGTAAAAAACATCAGGTTTATCGATGAATTGTCATCCGACGAATTAGAGTACCGTGGGTTCGACATTGTTGTTAGGCCTCATCGATAGTTTCTGAACTATTTTCCCGGTCCTGCGTTCAGTGTCTCTGTTAACAGTCTACTCGCTAACCCGACCAGGCAATATCGATTACGTAGAACGGGCCTCGGTTGTGTTCGAACGCATAGTCTGCGTCATCAGTTCGCAAGCGCAATGGCGCGGCGCGGAATCGCAAGTCCATGCGGCTCGTACCAGTTCGTCGAGTCATAAGCATTTCGCGAGTTCTTTCAGTCGAATGGCCACCTTCCGCAGTTGTGCTCCCCGCCGTTGTGCTGGGATAGCGACCGCCAGACAACTGCAACTGGTGGGAAATACGACTTCCGGGGCGGGCGAAGCAGTAGGTGGAATCCGGTTGATTCACCTAACTTCATATGTGCTGCTGTCAGAAGGCGCAACAAGGCCTGTTAGGTCGGGAAACAACGGCTCGGATCACGGAGAATTGAAATGCCTCAGATAGAACCAATATTTTTAGTCATCAGCAGCCTCCCAACTTGGTGGCAGGGGCGTTAATCTCTCTAATGGTCATGGGCTGTATGATGGCGGGCGCGCCTATCGGGCGAACGAGCACAGGCGCCGTGCTCACTGACGCCGGTGTCAGTAAAAGGAATAGTTGTCTTTCAGACGATCACCAAAGGCCTCGAACATCTTGGGAGCCTCGCTTTCCGGCCGGACAAGCGGATGCTTGTTACCGAACGTCCGGCCGCTTGCGTATGTGGGGACCGGACAGTCCAAGAAGAGCGTTACTTGGGTAATTTACGAGAACGCATCCGTGACGTTTGCTTACCGACTCAGGCAACGGACAGATTCTTCGGGTAACGCCGGCGGGAAATCGGTTAGACTTATCGATTTGCCTTGCCGTCGATGACGATAACGCCGAATTTGTCGCGTCCAAATTGGCGGCAAATGTCGATCTCTAACCTTGAAAGGCAATAGGGCGGCTCGACTCTCCGGACATTTTTGCCGAGCGCACCATGGCTATCAAATGATCCAAATGGGCTTTGATTGTTTCGAACGGCATCGTGGAGAAAGTGTCTTCGGTTTGTTCGCGGGTTTCTGCAGCCGCTATCTCATCATCAATAGTTTTCACTTGGCGAGCCAAGCTCGGCTCAACTAGCGCCTCGGCGGCCTTTAGAGAGGTTTCGGCGCGATTGAGTTCCCTGATCGCGCGCGTCTTCTTGCTCATCGCTTCGGTAAATACCTCAGCATTGGCAACGTGAAATCTGGCGTCGAGAAGATCGCTCTCAGCCGGGCTCGATGCGCGGAGGATTTCCCACCGAAACGCGTTGTTTTCAATCGTCCACTCTTTAAGAACCATGCCGCGGCGCCACATGTCGTACAGATATGCCACTGCTCGCTTGAGATCTGCTGCAGCGTGTAGAGTGCCAGCGGATTCGGCATCTGATGTGAGCTCGAATGTCTCCGATGTGTCAGTGTCGTGCGCGCTGGGACCGAATACTGAGGAAGAATGTTGTAGAGCCAAGAGAGTGATCACGAGAACGACAAAACACAGATTTAGGACAACGTATCTCCACATCGGAGCCCCCTTATCGTAGCCACTAAAGCTACAGCTTGTGCCTGATTATCGTCGTTTTCATATTACCGTAAATTGCGACGTTAGTTAACGATCGGGTCGGGTAACCCTCCGCTGCAATAAGTCTTTAAAAGTTCTTTGCATTCCGGGTCGCGCTAGCTTCAGCCTAAGGCTGACCCGTCCTTCGGTGGAATCGCCAGCTTGCCCGGAATGACACTCAATTATTCAACGGATTTCGGAAACACCACACTAGAGTATTTCGGCAAAACTCATCGGATCGTACAAGGTATTGACCCGGCGACGGGAGAATGCAAAATAAGAACGGTCCACATCTCGATATACGAAGCACACCAGAACAACCGGGTATAAAAGCTCATCCTTGGAGAAGAGAAGCCTAAAGAGCCGCCTTTCAGGTCTGTACTACGGTTGGCGAATGATTGGGTTAGTCTCCGCGCTGCGCATTATCGGCGGCGGACTGCACAATTATGGTTTCACAGTCTTCTTTTTGCCGATAACCCAAGAACTTGGTTTGAGCCGCGCTTCAACTTCTCTAGCGTTTTCTCTCGCCCGCGCCCAAGGCTCTTTTCTATCGCCACTGGTCGGCTATCTCGTTGATCGCTATGGCCCCAAGCCGATGATGATCACAGCCTCGCTGCTCGCGGGAGTCGGTTACATCGTTTTCTCCTGGGTCGACAGCTATACCACGTTTCTTATCGTCTACCTCGGGGTAATCTCCATTTCGTTTACCGCAGGCTTCGTCCATGCGCCCACTATAGTGGCGAATACCTGGTTCATCCGGCTGCGCGCGCGGGCAATGACGGTAGTCAGCGCGGCCGTGCCCGTGGGCGGCGCCATCATCACGCCGGTGTTAGCGCTTGTCGTCAGTTGGTGGGGGTGGCGTTGGGGCGCCTTTATGTCCGGCACGCTATTTCTTGTGGTCGGCCTGCCTCTATGTGTCAGTGTGCGGCGGTCTCCAGAAAGCATGGGCATGCAGCCAGACGGCGAGGCGTTTGAGGGCGCAAAAAATCTCGACGGACGAGCCACACGACAAACTGAGCCCCACGATGAGCCGGAGATCACCACCCGTCAAGCTATGCGGACGCGGATCTTTTGGATGTTAGTCGTCTCGATGATGGCCCGTTCGGCAGCATTTACCACTGTAACAACTCACTTCATCCCGATGATGGTTTGGAAAGGCCTGAGCCAAACCCAAGCATCGGTCTTGCTCGCGGGATTTGCCATCTTCAACCTGCCGCTTCACTTTGTGCTGGGATGGATTGGTGATTACGTCAACAAACCCAAGCTCACCGCGATCTGTATGCTTCTAGGGGTCGTGGCCGTGCTGCCGATGCTTTGGAGCGATTCGCCATGGGCGCTCTGGTTTTTCACGGCCCTGTACTGTGTGCTGGACGCGTCGATTCCGGTCTATTGGGCGTCCGTTGGAGACTTCTTCGGACGTAAATCATTCGGCACAATCCGCGGCACGATGAATTTATTTTACACTTGGGGCAGTGTCCTCGGCCCGGTGATTGCTGGCGCAGTGTACGACCGGACTCATAGCTATGCCACGGTTTTGACGGGAATGACTGTGTTGTTGATGATCGCGGCTCTATTCACTGCGACGCTCATCAATCCATGGGCGATCACCCAGCAACGCTTGCGAGAAATTCCGGTCAACGCCTGAAACCGATACTATCAAAGCAAACCATCCAGGAGAGTCGGCATGGTCAACGTCGGCTCATTTCGGCTCCGAAGTTTCTTAATCCCGGCATCATGATCCAACAGCTTAAGGTGAGTAGCCCACCCACGGCGCAGCCAAAGAGCAAAGAGCCGGGAGCGCCGAGAAGTGCTGCCAGGAAGCCGACCTGGGTGGCGCCGACTGAATTGGCGCCCTGAGAGAACATGTTAAAGACAGCGAAGGCTCGGCCGCGAAGTTGGTCCGGGGTTAGCAGATGAAAGGTGGTTTGGCGCATGACCGCTTGCAATGAATTCACGAGTCCGAGGATTCCTAGAATAAAAGTCGACAGCCAAAAATTCGTGGATATTGCGAAGAGGCCGACGCCGAAGGCGTAGCAAAGGAAAGACCAGAGCGCCAAGAGTCCTTTATGCTCGACGTCGCCGATCAGTAGCAGGAGAACGGTTCCTATAATCCCGCCTACCGCTGGAGCGGAGGACAATATACCAAACCCGGCCGGTCCCACAAACAAAATGTCTTTAGCAAAGATTGGCAGCAGTGGCCTGTAATAACCCACCCCGGCGACTATGAAGTCGAGCACGACCATGGCCAAAACAATAGGTTCCGAAAAAAGAAACCGGAGGCCGCCCAAAAAGCTCCCAAAGGAAAATGGTTCTTTTTTGCCATCCGGCGCCGCCCATGTCTGAATAAGGACAATGCTGACTGCCGCCGGGAGATAGAACAAGGCGTTGAACAGGTACGAATTGCCGATATCCATCCATTCAAGGCTGACGCCGGCGATCATAGGGCCAATGAAATGGGCTGCTTGAGAAACGCTGGAGTTTAACGACACGGCATTGGTGAGATGTGGACGGGGCACGAGCTTCGAGATCAGCGCCATCCGAGTCGGATTGAGGATGATATTCAGAGCTGAAGTCAAAGCGGTGCCGAGGAGGATGTGCCAAACGCGAACGGAACCCTTCAAAGTCAAAATTCCCAGTGCGGTAGCGACGAGCAGGTTGCCGGCGACAGTAATGAGGAGGAGCTTCTTACGGTCGACAAAGTCTGCCAACGTGCCGCCAAACAGCCCGAAGGCAAACAAGGGAATCCCCTGAGCCAAACCGGTGAGCCCAAGCTGAAACGCAGAGCCCGACAATTCATAAACTTGATAGAGGTTCTGAGTCTGACGCATCTGTTGCGCCGTGGTCGCAAAAAGCGCAACGAAAAAAAGCAGGCGGTAATCACGATATCCGAGCGAAACCCACGGAGATCGCGACTTAGGCAGATCGGTGCTGTCCAATTGATCGTTGGTCATTTGGAGCGGCAGAAGGTTTTACTTCTTACTGCTCCTGACCAGCTCTTCGTAGAGAAGCTTGAGAGGGATTTTCTTGGCGGTGGCAATTCGTTTCAGATCATCGTATTCGGGGGAAACACGTCTCGTTCCGTTCGGCTCCTCAACAACCTTGACCCTGATCGTTCCATGACGCGTCTTGATCTTTTGCGACATGCGCTTGAGGATAATTCTACCGACGGGATAGTAGCGGACGCCGATGGTGGAAGTCTCGCTGAGAATAATTCGCGCCAGTGCTTCTCGATCTTTTGGCTCAGCGATGACCCGGAGCAATGTTGCCGGGCGATTCTTTTTCATTTGAATCGGCGACAGGAACACATCGCGAGCGCCAGCGGCTAAGAGACGATCGAAAACATAGTCGTAAAACTCCGGATTCATGTCGTCGATATTGGTTTCGATGACAAGCATCTCTTCTTGGTTCCATAGAGTGGCGATTGTGCCAATGACCAGACGGAACAAGTTGGGCCGATTCGGAAAATCTCTTTGTCCCGCCCCATAGCCGATCTTTTCTATAGTCATGCTCGGCTGAGCTCCAAAACTTTTTCCCAGGGCGCTCAGAATTGCCGCGCCCGTGGGTGTCACAGTTTCCCCATCGAGATCGATTCCTTGAACGGGAAGGCCTTTTAAGAGTTCCAGTGTGGCGGGACCAGGGACCGGCAAAACCCCATGTAAGGCAGGGGTTAAGCCTCGACCCAGGGGAATCCGCGAAAAATGGAAGGCGTCGATGCCGAGTTCATGAGCGCCGGTAGCTGAGGCCATTATATCTACAATCGAATCCGTGGCGCCGATTTCATGAAAGTGGACTTTCCCAGGGGCAAGCCCGTGAATTTTTCCCTCGGCTTCCGCAAGTCGGGCAAAAATTTTTATCCCCGTTTCTTTCACCGCCTCGGGAAGACGGCTGCGGTTGATTAGCGTTTGAATCTGACTCCAGGAACGCCTTGCCTCTCGTGCGGGACACATCACGTGAAACCGAGTTGCGCCAATGCTGTGAATCGTCTTCTTGGCTACTTCGAGACGGTATTTTAGCGTGGGGATTTTCTTGAGCTCGGACTTGAGCTTATTCAAAGATAAACCGAGATCCAGCATAGCGCCGACAAACATGTCGCCGCTAATACCGCCGATGAGTTCGCCGTAGGCTATCTTCACGAGTTAGTCTGCCGATCGCTCGATGGCTGTGCGACTCTCAGGGCTTTGAGGATAGAGCATGGACGTGGAAGATCGCGATCTTCGATCCTCGATTTCATTGCCGGCGCCGGAGCTTTACCAGTCCGAGTGAGTTTCTTTGCCACTCATCTCGACATAAATCTTTTCCGATTTGAACGGCTTACCCGCCAGCCGGTCCGCGAGCCAGTCGACGAGCAATGTTCTGGCGCGGGGATTGCGGATCGAGTGCTTTTCTCCTCCGTAGACCACCAGCACGCGGGGACCGGGGATCGCATTCATGAACTGATGAACAAACTCGATGGGACAAAGATCATCGTCTTCGCCGGCGACGATGAGATACGGACAACGGATCTTGGGAGCCACGTCCTTGAGGGTCAACGTCTTGGCGAACTCATCGAACGCCGCTTCGTCGTCATAACCGGCCATGTACATGTAATTGAGCTTGAAGGTCGGCGAGGCCGAATTGAAAATCGTGTTTTGCCCCGGTTCGACGTTAACTCCGCTCACGGCGCAGGCCTTGAACCGGGGCTCGACGGCAGCGACGCGCGGACCCCAATAGGAGCCCATGCTGGAGCCCATGATGGCCAAGCGGTCGGGATCGATTTCCGGGCGCTTCACCAAAAAATCGCAGGCGAGCTTTCCCGCGTCTTCGTAGTTGGCGGCGGTGCATTTGATACCACGATCCCTGGTTTCACCCTGGCCGGGCCCGTCGATGGCAAGAACAGCAATGCCCCGTTCTAATAGCGGGTCGTTATGCATCGGATTGTCCTCTTTGACACCGTCCATGCCGGGAATGTAGAGAACACACGGAACTCGTTCACCGGATTTCCTGTTGGGAGGCAGGTGCAGCAGCGCGGCGACGGATTTACCTTGGTAAGGAAGCTCGACCCGTTCGATGGGCCGGCCGGCATATTGAATGAATTTATCGAAACAAGCCCGTTTTCGTTCGCCCCAGGCGATGCGCTTCTCATTGTCGTCTTCGTACACGCCCCACATGGCATTGGTGTAAAAGGTCGCGGCGATGTAATAGTGATCGCGCGCGTCCACAAGATGGCCGGCCTTTTCTGCCTCGCGAGCCAACTCTTCACGCCGCACAGCGCCGCGCGCAAACTCACGCGGGATATCGACAAATTTTTGCACCCGGCGGCTAATCTCCTGAATGTCCACTTGCACGCCGGGACCGCAGTTGCGCAGAATCTTCCCCGTCCGCCCCTGGTCCCAGTCCAGTCCACGGGTTTGGATGACTTGATCCAATAACCACCGTTGCTCGCGCCAGCGTTTCATCTTTCTTTCAGTCTCAATTCTCATCTGTCGCTCCTCGTCCCGGATTGAGGATGGAGTATGGGGGATAGAGGATCGCGATTCTCGATCCTCCATCTTCGATCCTAGATTTCATTGGTCATTTCTCTCAGTCCATCTTTTTGCACAGCGATTTCTCAAGCGCGCCAGATTCAGATGGCCGGTCGCGCTGACTGTAGTCAAAAAAGCTAGGGATGGCAAACATTCGAGCCGGACATTCGAACAATCGTTCTGGTTGATTATCAAGAGCTTTTATGGTTATAAGAAATCATAGGCTCTTTGTAGGTTAATTACGGAAAATCAATATGTTATTTGATTTTGCCAACGTCCTCGTGTTCACCGCACTGGGGCTCGGCTTCGTTGGTGTCAACCTCCTGATTGGTAAATTACTACGGCCTGCGAACCCCCAGGAACGTAAACTCTCGACTTATGAGTGCGGAGAGCCGGCGAGCGGTAGCGCCTGGGTAAATTTTAATATACGATTCTACCTCGTCGCGTTAATTTTTATCATATTCGAGGTGGAAATTGCCTTTATCTTTCCAGTGGCCACCGTGTTCCGGCGCTGGATCGAGAATGGACAGGGGCTGTTTGCCTTTGTCGAAATACTTGTTTTCGTTGGTATCCTGTTTCTTGGCTTGATCTACGCCTGGGCCAAGGGCGACTTGGAGTGGGTGAAGAAAGTCAAGGTTTGATTTGACGTGAGGGCATTAAATGAAGCCGTTACTTAACTCATTACCGGAGACGGTGTTTACAACCAAAGTGGATGATTTGCTCAACTGGGGCCGTGCCTCTTCCCAGTGGTACATGCTGTTCGGTTTGGCCTGCTGCGCCATCGAGCTCATGCAAACGGGCGGCCCGCGGGCTGACTTGGACCGCTTCGGAGCGGTTCCGCGCGCGACGCCGCGACAATCGGATCTGATGATTGTGGCCGGGACATTGACCTATAAGATGGCCAAACGGACCAAGCTGCTCTATGACCAGATGCCTGATCCAAAATACGTTATCTCCATGGGCAGCTGCTCGAACTGCGGCGGCCTTTTCCAGCTGGCATATTCCGTATGTAAGGGCGTGGACAAGATTGTCCCGGTGGACGTTTATGTACCGGGATGCCCGCCGCGACCGGAGGCGCTCACGGAAGGCCTCCTACGGATTCAAGACAAAATGATGCGGGAACGCTGGCTGGTCAAGCCTGCGCGTCGGATGGGGAATGGGGCTGAGGCGTAACGGATGGAGGTCAAAGAGATCTATCAACAGCTCGAGAAGGAGTTTCCTGGAAAGGTCGGTGACTTTAAAGGGGATGTGCTGGAACCTTATTGTTCGGTAAGCCCCGAGGCGATTGTCGAAGTCAGTCGCTTCTTGCGTGATGATGCCAAGCTAAAGTTCGAAGCTCTCTCCGATCTCACCGCGCTTGATTGGCCCAAAGAAGAAAAGATACAGGTCGTCTATCATCTCTATTCCTACTCCAATAAATCACAGATCGTGCTAAAGGTGGATTTGCCTCGAGAAAATCCCAAAGTTTCAACCCTGGAAGGGGTATGGAAGGTGGCGAATTGGTTCGAGCGCGAGGTGTTCGACCTCTTCGGGGTGATCTTCACAGGCCACAGTGACCTTCGACGGATCATGTTGCCGGAGGATTGGGTGGGGCACCCGCTGCGTAAGGACTATGTCGAGGAAGAGGAGTACGATGGCATCAGTACCCAGCGTGCTCCACTGGTAGAAAAATTACTCCGTTAAAAAGCGTATGAACGAGACTGCACCGGTTGAGAGCCAAGGTTTTTACGCGGAAGAGATGACCATCAGCGTCGGGCCGCAACACCCAAGCACGCATGGTGTGTTGCGCTTTGTGGTCAAGACCGACGGCGAAGTGATCAGCGAGGCGATTCCCGATGTCGGTTACCTGCATCGGTCGATTGAGAAGATCGGCGAGAAGGTCACCTGGCATGGTTACGTGCCATATACGGATCGAGCCGATTATCTCGCGGCCATGTTCGCCAACCAGGTTTTCTGCATGGCGGCGGAAAAGCTCGCTGGAACAGAAGTGACGCGCCGGGGAGAGTTCTGTCGGGTGATCGCTTGTGAGCTCAATCGGATCGCCAGCCATTTGATCTCCGTCGGTACTTTCGGCCAGGACATCGGCGCCATGACTCCCTTCGTCCACGCGCTACGGGAGCGGGAGACCATCAATAATTTAATGGAAGAGATTTGCGGCGCGCGGCTAACTTACAATTACATTCGGATCGGTGGGGTGGGCTACGACATCCTGCCGGAGACCTGCACGCGAATTTCCGAATTCCTGGATCATTTCGAATCGATCGTCGATGAATTCAATCGCCTGCTATCGAATAACAAGATCTTTATCGAGCGGCTTGCCGGCGTCGCCGTAGTCAGCAAAGAGGATGCTTTTTCGTACAATCTTGTTGGTCCGAACCTCCGCGGTTGCGGCATAAAGTGGGACATCAGGCGCGATATTCCCTATTCCGTGTATCCTGAACTCGAGTTCGAGGTTCCGGTGGGAACCGGTCGAGTAGGCACACTCGGCGACAGCTACGACCGTTATTGGGTGCGTATCCGCGAGTTACAGGAAAGCTGCAAGATCCTGCGTCAATGTTTAAAGATGTTGCCCAAGGGGCCGGCGATCGCCAAGGTGCCGCGCAAGTTCAAACCACCGGTGGGAGAGTGCTACGCCAGAGTTGAAGCGCCACGCGGTGATATGGGTTTTTACGTCGTCAGTGACGGCAGCGAATATCCCTATCGCGTACGAATTCGCACCGGTTCATTCACGGCTATGAGCATTATCGACAAACTCAGCAAAGGAATTATGGTCGCCGATCTTATCGCTCTCATTGGCAGCCTCGACGTCGACGCGCCGGAAATCGATCGGTAAGTTCGAATTTCGAGTTCATCATGCAAGCTTATATCGATCAGCTGATACAAAACGGCTATTTTGCCGGGGTACCCAAAGAGGTCGTTTATGCCGTCGCCATGGTGCTGGCGGCGTTTGTTGTGCTCTCTGTTTTCGTTGCCCCACTAGCGGGAGTCACCAGCTGGCTTGAGCGGCGTGTTTGGGCCCGAATGCAGTCCCGGGTCGGCCCCAACCGAGTTGGACCGCAGGGAATTCTTCAATGGTTGGCAGACGGCATCAAGAATCTACTGAAAGAGGATCTGATTCCTTCGGCGGCGGACGCCAAGCTTTTTTCGCTGGCGCCGTATGTCGTCTTCATGGGATTCCTCTGCACCTTCGTGGTTATCCCTTTCGGTGGAGGGCTTATCGTAGCGGATCTCGATATCGGCATTCTCTATATTTTGGCGGTGACTTCTCTCGTCGTCGTCGGCATTCTCATGGCCGGTTGGTCCTCTAACAACAAATGGTCCTTGCTCGGCGGCATGCGTTCAGCGGCGCAGATCGTGAGCTATGAAATTCCCGCCGGCATATCGATTCTCACGATCGTTTTCCTGGCGGGCACGATGAGCATGCAGGGGATTATCAGATCCCAGGGTTGGGCGCCATGGGATTGGTTCCTGTTCAATAACCCGTTTACGTTTGCGGCATTTTTTCTCTATTTCACGGCAGCACTGGCCGAAGGCAACCGAACGCCTTTCGATATACCTGAGGCCGAGTCGGAGCTTGTCGCCGGTTACGTCACCGAATATAGTGGCATGCGTTTCTTGTTCTTTTTCTTTGCCGAATGGGGAAATCTTTACGTCATTGGTGCCGTGGCTACAACATTGTTCCTCGGCGGTTGGCAGGTTCCGCCGATTACCAGTGATCCGATCCTTCTCGGCGTGCTTGAGTTTGTGGTTTTTTTCCTCAAGGCTTACCTCTGGGTATTCATCGCGATGTGGGTGCGGGCGACGTTGCCGCGAGTGCGAGTCGATCAACTGATGGCGCTCTGCTGGAAGTACATGGTGCCGCTATCGTTTCTCTGTTTGCTGGGAACTATCTGCTGGATGCTGGTATTCCCGAAAGGCAACCAGATTTTCAGCGTCGCGATGTTTGTTTTAGGATTGCTCATCGTGGCCTATTTTTTCAAGCGCGTGCTTTTTCAGATCCGTCATGCGCGACCGGAGCTTTACTTTAAACCGCATATTTGATTTTTGGTTCGAGGACTTATGGGCGTTGCGAGTTACATTAAAGATATCAAGGACACGGTTACCTCGGTTTTCGAGGGGATGGCCATTACTTTTTCGCACTTGGTTCGCCGTCCAATGACCATTCAGTACCCGGACAAGATTCCGGTGCCGATCCAAGAAACTCTGCCGCGGCGCTACCGGGGGATTCTCGAAGTCGATATGGATATCTGCACCGGGTGCCTGGCTTGTGAGAGGGATTGTCCGATTACCTGCATCACCATCGGCATAGAAATGGACAAAGCGACGAAGCAGCGGAATTTCACTCATTTCGATATTGATGTTTGCAAATGCATGTACTGCGGACTCTGTTCTGAGGCGTGTCCGACCGGGGCCATACGCCACTCCCAGGAATTCGAAGGTGCGAGTTACAATCCGGCGGGCTTGGTGCGTCATTTTGTAACTCAACCGCAACCGCTCTATAAGCCCAAGAAGGGCGGTGAAACGGATCCCAAGCTGGCAGAGAAAGTCGACATCGGGCTGAAGTATTTGGATGAATTCGCCACGCCGGACGGAGGGGCAGCCGCCGAGGAGGGGTAGGCAGCAAAAAGCGGGGCGAGACCTGTAATAATTCTCAGCACCTCTTGATCCCAGACCGATCTTCCGGTATTTGAGCCAAAAAGTCTTTGGCTTTCTAAGACCCAAAATTAAACGAGCTATGGATCTCTCGACGGCAGTTTTTTATCTGGTCGCTTTGATCACGGTGGGTTCTGCGCTTATGGTAGCGTTTTCGCGCAACATCATCTATTCCGCGTTTTCGCTTCTCGGGACGTTTGCGGGTGCCGCAGGGCTTTATGTGTTTCTCGGCGCCGATTTTGTGGCGGCGGTGCAGCTGCTCATTTATGTGGGTGGTATTCTGGTGCTGATCCTTTTTGCCGTTATGCTCACCCATCGGATCACCGACGTCGAAATCACCAACCGGGCGGCAGGGCGCATTCCTGCGCTCATCATCACGGGCGTGTTCATCTATCTCCTCATTCAGACGGTTCGGGAAACACCGTGGGCCAAGGCGAAAGAGCTCATTCATCAACCGACCACCGCGAAAATCGGCGACCTGTTCCTCGACAGTTATCTGCTTCCGTTTGAGCTGGCTTCTTTGGTTTTGCTGGCCGCTCTGATCGGCGCGGTCGTTATCTCTCGTAAGGAGATCAAAGAGTAGCGATGCCAGGCTTTTCCCCTAACGAGCTCTCTTCCTATCTCATTATCGGCGCCATCCTTTTCACTCTCGGCCTCTTTACCGTTCTTACCAGGCGGAATGCGATCAGCGTTTTGATGGGAGTCGAACTGATTTTAAATAGCGCCAACATCAATTATGTAGCGTTCTCGCATTTCGGCAGCGGCAATGCGGATGGTCAGATCTACGCTATTTTTGTCATCATGCTCGCCGCAGCCGAAGCCGCGGTTGGACTAGCGATCGTCCTGGCGATCTTCCAGATTTTTCATACCATCGATGTTGAAGCCGTGGAGACGCTTAGGGAGTAAGGTCGTGTTCGTGATTCGTGCTCGTATAATTTTATTGCGGATGCTTCGATCGATTTCCACGAGCACGAGGCACGAGCACGAGCCACGGTAATTTTATGGATCATCCGATACCGACAGACATTCTTCGTTGGATTGTCTTCCTGCCGTTGATCGGGGCTATCATCAACGGTCTTTTGGGCGCGATCATACAGAAAAAAATGGGCAAGGGAGCGATCAGTTTCATTGCCTGTACGCCGGTGGTGCTCGCCTTCGGGATTTCTTTAAGCGTCTTCTTTCAACTCAAAGGACTGAACCCGGAGCAGCGATTTCTCATCGATAACCTTTATTCCTGGATCACCCTGGGATCGCTGAAAGTCGACATGGCCTTTCTGGCGGATCCACTATCAGCGGTGATGATCCTGGTGGTAACTGGCATCGGCGGTCTGATCCACATTTATGCCATCGGCTACATGCATGATGACAAAGCCTTCTGGCGCTTCTTCGCCTACCTCAATCTTTTTACTGCCGCCATGCTCACCCTGGTTTTGGGCGACAGCCTGCTGCTGATGTTCGTAGGTTGGGAAGGGGTGGGACTTTGCTCCTATGCCTTGATCGGATTTTGGTACCAGGACCACAACAATGCGCGTGCGGGGAACAAAGCCTTCATCGTCAATCGCGTCGGTGATTTTGGTTTTGTCTTGGGCATGTTCTTGTTGTTCTGGTCTCTCGACGCGCAGGGCCATGGCACCTTGACCTTTCGCGAGATTGCGAAATGGGCGTCGACGCTGCAGGGGCAGATGATTTGGGGAGTGCCGGTTGTAACCCTAGCCACTCTATTTCTTTTCGTCGGCGCTACCGGGAAGTCGGCGCAGATTCCCCTCCATGTCTGGTTGCCAGACGCTATGGCAGGACCGACGCCCGTGAGTGCCCTGATTCACGCTGCGACGATGGTAACCGCCGGCGTCTATATGATTGCACGGTTGGGCTTCCTTTTCGCGATGGCGCCGGCGACGCTGCATGTGGTAGCCGTTATCGCGGCGGTCACCGCCCTTTTCGCTGCCACCATCGCTGTTACGCAGAACGACATCAAGAAAGTGCTTGCCTATTCCACCGTGAGCCAGCTCGGCTACATGTTCTTAGCGATGGGCGTGGGCGCCTACGCGCAAGGTGTTTTTCACCTGGTGACGCACGCGTTTTTCAAGGCCTGCTTATTCCTCGGCGCCGGCAGCGTCATCCACGCGATGGGCGGGGAGCAGGATATGACAAAGATGGGTGGGCTCAGGAAGCATATGCCGCGAACGTTCATTACTTATTTACTGGCCACCCTCGCCATAATGGGCTTTCCCGGCACCGCGGGGTTCTTCTCCAAGGATGGCATCCTCGAGGAGGCGTATGGCCGTGGCGGAATGGGACTCTGGCTGGCGGGTCTAGTCGGTGCCGGCTTTACTGCCTTCTACATGTGGCGCCAAGTGTTTATGACGTTTTTCGGCGAAAGCCGTGCCGATGAGCATACCAAGCACCATCTGCACGAGTCGCCAGGCGTTATGACTTGGCCGTTGGTGATTCTCGCTTTGGGGGCTTTCCCGGTGGGCATGTTTGGATTGCCAGCGTTTCTCGGTCACCATCGCTTCGTAGAATGGCTGGAGCCGGTCTTCGGCCATGGCCATGGGGAAGCGGCGCATCTTTCACACGAAACGGCGGTATTGCTCACGGTGATATCGGTCGTCGTGGCACTAGCGGGATTTGGACTGGCTTACCTAATGTACTACCGCAAGAGCTCGGCTCCGGAACGTTTCTCTGCTCTCGCCGGTGGGCTGTTCTATCGGTTGTCCTATAACAAGTATTACATAGATGAGATTTATCAGGCGATCTTTGTCAACGGAACGTTACTGCTCGCGCGCATCGGTTCGTTGTTCGATCAATACGTCATTGACGGCATCGTCGACGGCTCCGCCAGCCTGACCAGATTTATCTCATGGCTTAACGGTCTTTTCGATAACTACATCATCGACGGTATTGTGAATGCCGTTGCGAATATCACTTTCTGGATCGGCAACCGCTTTCGCAGACTGCAGACGGGCAATATCAATAGCTACCTCTACGGCATTCTAATCGCGGTGGTCGTGGCCATCATCGTTAAGTTGCGTTACTGGAGCTGATTCTGACGGGAGAATGTAAAAGATGGAACACGTGCTCACCTACATGACCTTTATCCCGGTTGCCGGCATGGTGGTCGTGCTGCTGCTGCCGGGCAAGAGTCCCAACCTCGTCCGCTGGGTCTCTGCTGCTTTTACTGTTCCCCCGCTGCTGATGGCATGCTGGTTGTATGCCAACTTCGACCCGACTAAGCCCGGCCTGCAATTCGTCGAAAAAGCTTCATGGATTCCGGCTTACAACATCCAATATTTCGTTGGCGTCGACGGCCTCAGCATTTCGATGGTTTTCCTAACCGCTCTGTTGTGCTTCCTCTGTATTTTTGCCTCCTGGGGCATCGATAAAGGGGTTAAAGGATACTTTGCGCTTTTCTTATTGTTGGATGCCGGCATGATGGGCGTCTTTGTAGCCCTCGATTTTTTTCTCTTTTTTATTTTTTGGGAAGTCATGCTCCTTCCCATGTATTTTCTCATCGGCATCTGGGGCGGACCGCGGCGTGAATATGCCGCCATCAAGTTTTTTCTTTACACCCTTTTTGGCAGCGGTTTGATGTTGCTCGCTATCCTCGCGCTGTACTTTGCCAGCGATCCCCACACTTTTGATATGCCGGTGCTGATGTCTCAAGCCAGCAAATTCGGCACTCAAACTTTATCGATTTGGCCCTTCAATCAATGGGGTTGGGGTTTCCAGCACGTAGTTTGGATGGCGCTCTTCATCGGATTTGCGATCAAAATTCCGGCCTTTCCGTTCCACACTTGGTTGCCGGACGCCCACGTCGAGGCGCCGACGGCGATCTCAGTCATCCTCGCTGGCATATTGCTCAAGATGGGCACCTACGGGATCCTGCGGATCAATTTTCCGATGCTGCCGGTGGCAACGGCCGATCTCGCTTTCTGGTTTCTCGGCGCTTTGGGCGCGTGGAACATCATCTATGGCGCCTTGTGTGCGATGGCCCAAAAAGATCTTAAGAAGCTGGTAGCCTACTCCAGTGTCAGCCATATGGGTTACGTCATGCTCGGTATGGCGACCTTCACGACGCAGGGAATCAACGGTGCGGTGCTGCAGATGTTCAATCACGGAACCATCACTGGCATGCTCTTTCTCTTGGTAGGCGTTATATACGACCGAGCTCATCACCGCGATATCGATGGGTTTGGGGGTTTGGCGGCAATTATGCCTATTTATACGGGTGTTACCGCGCTCGCTTTCTTCGCGTCGATGGGACTGCCGGGTCTCTCCGGATTCATCTCCGAAGTTCTGGTTTTACTCGGAAGCTGGCAGAAGTTCCCCGTGCTTGCCATTATCGGCGCGAGCGGTGTGATCCTGACCGCGGGCTACCTTCTGTGGACGATTCAACGCGTTTATCTGGGTCCGCTCAACGAGAAGTACAAATCGCTTCCCGATATCAACGGCCGAGAGATGTTTACTCTGGTACCGTTGGGAGCCATCGTGATTCTCGTAGGTGTCTATCCGAATGTTGTGCTGGATCTCCTGCGCGCATCCCTTGACCAAATCAATCAGATCGTTTTGCCCCATCTGCACAGTTAACCATGGATCTCAAAAACCTTGAAAGCCTGAGCTTTTTCTATCCTGAGCTAATTCTTTCCGGTACGATTCTCTTGTTGATCGCGCTTGATCTACTGGTCCGGAGCCAGCGGACCCTCGCGACCTTGGTTGTGATCGGTTGCGTTGCATCCCTACTAGCCACGTTTGATCTGTATAGCGCCCAACAGGGTTGGCTCTTTCACCGAATGATCATTCTGGACAACTTCAGTCTTTTCTTCAAAATCTTTGCCCTGGTGGCGGCGATCTTAACCGTCTGGATGTCGTTGGGTAGCAACGAGATCCGCCGGGTGCATCAGGGGGAATATTACACGCTGCTTTTGACGTGCACTTTGGGCATTTTTTTCATGGCATCGGCGAGCAACCTGTTGACCGCCTATCTCTCGCTGGAACTGGTCAGCCTGACTTCTTATGTTTTGACCGGATTCTTGCCGCACAACCGACGTTCCAGCGAAGCGGCCCTAAAGTATCTTATCTACGGTGGCGTTGCGTCTGGCACGATGATCTACGGAATGAGCTGGATTTACGGCATGACCGGCAGCCTCGACTACGCCGCGATTCAGTCGGCTCTCGCGCAACCGCAAGTGAGCAGAGTCGCGCTGTTCATGGCTTTTGTCTTTATTCTCGCCGGATTTGGCTACAAGATGGTCTTTGTCCCTTTTCATATGTGGTCGCCTGACGTCTACGAAGGAGCGCCGACGCCTTTCACAGCGTTTCTCTCAGTCGCTTCCAATGCAGCGGGAGCCGCGATCATGATTCGGTTTTTCTTTCCCGGCGTCTCTCACATGGTAACCGGTGGCGATTGGACTTTTGTCTCGGGTATCGAATGGCCCCAGTTGTTATTGTTCGTCAGTATGATCACCATGACCGTCGGCAACCTCTGCGCTTTGAATCAGAGAAATCTCAAGCGGATGCTTGCCTATTCGGGCATTGCTCACGCCGGCTACATGCTCATGGGACTGGCCGTCCTAAACAATGACGGTCTGCAGGCGATTCTTTTTTACGTCGTGGTTTATTTGATCATGAACCTTGGCGCCTTTCTCGTGGTGGTGATGATTGCCAACGCTACCGGCAACGAAGAGATCGACAGCTATCGAGGACTCGCCTGGCGCGGTGCGGTCCTTCCAGCAGCCTGCCTGGCGGTGTTTCTTTTCTCTTTGACGGGACTCCCGCCTTTTGCCGGCTTCGTCGGCAAATTTCTACTCTTCGCCGCAGTGATCAATGAAGGCGGGACCTTTGTCTTTCTCGCCGTTGTTGCCATCTTGAACAGTGTCATATCGCTCTATTATTACGCCAAAATCGTCAAGATCATGTTTCTCGACACGCCCGACCCTGGCGAAAAATCGTTAACCATCGCGGGACATAATTTCACGCTCCTCATACCTCTGACGGCACTGACGATTGTTCTCGGAGTATATTTTTCACCCCTGGTTTATTACACCAGCCAATCTCTCCGTTTCTTCATGAAATAGTATCCGGCGCACCGAGATTGAGATACCTTGCCGAGGCTTTTCGCTCAGTTTGACCCTCTTGGCAAGCTGGTGCTAGCTTAGGAGCCGATCGGGAGGCCCCATCGCTCCCATGAAAATATCGGCACGAATCAAATCGCTTTTGTTCCAACCCGCGAGCCTCACTGCACGGTTTGCCGTCCACAGTTTTATTTGTATCGGCATTATGACTGTAGTCTTATGGTTTTTGGTTTCCGACTACTTGATCAATGGCATCCTAAGGCGGGAATGGGAAACCACCGCCCAGTTCGTCAGAACGGAAGTGAGGGAATTTCTGACAGCAGAAGATTTCACAACCAAAGATCGCAAGCCCGTGGGTCCAAAATTCGCCGCCCTTTTGCGTCATATTACGCTCATGCCCGACATCCTACGCTTCAACGTGTACAACGCGCAGGGAGTCGCGATCTGGGCGGCGGTCGACAAAAAATTGGTCGGGCGATCTTTTGCCAATAACGAAAAGTTGCAGGAGGCCATTCAGGGAAAGGTAGTCGCGGATGTAAGTTCCTTGAGTGAGAATGTTGCTGCGCCTGACTCTCCCCGCAAGGCGGTTGAAGTCTTTATTCCAATCTACTCCGATTCGACCCGAGAGCTGTTGGGCGTGATGGAAATCTATAAACGTGCCGACCCCATCGACCGAGATATTCGAGAAGCAAGAATCATTGTGCTCTTGGGAGCGCTCTGTGGTGGCTTACTCTTGTACTTCTCGTTATTCGCTATCGTTCGCCAAGCGGCGCGAAAGATTAAGGAGCAAGAGGAGAATCTTCTCAAGGTACAATCGGATCTGGTCGCGTCCCAGCGGATGGCGGCGGTTGGAGAAATAGCAGGGGCGGTCGCCCACGGCATCGGCAACCCGCTTTCATCCATCCGGGCGGCGGCCCAGGTGGCAAAGCTCGACTGTGACGAATGCGCAGGACCGGATCTGCAACAGAAAACTTTGACCACGCTCGATGAGATTATCCAACAGGTCGATCGGGTGCAGAAGCGGATGCGAGGTTTATTGAACTTTGCCAAACCCATGGAACCTCGTCCGGCTCCCGTGGAAATCAACTCGATTCTGAGTGACATTGTCGACGTCTTGCGGCCTCGATTTGTTGCCGCAGGCGTGAGCCCGCAGTTGGACTTGGACCGGAGCCTCCCTGCCCTGCAGTTGGATGCCAATCATGTGGAACAGATTTTCATGGGGCTGGTTACCAATGCGCTGGAGGCCACACCCAACGGGGGTCGCGTAACTATCCGGACAAATACTGTTAGGGACAACGGAACCGCCACCCGCGTCAATATTTCCATTGAAGATACCGGGGAAGGTATCCCGGTCGAAAGCAGAGAGAGAATTTTTTCTCCCTTTTTTACCACCAAGCCTGACGGAACCGGCATTGGCTTGTCACTAACGAAAAAATTTGTTGAACGGAACGGAGGAAAAATCACCGTCTCGGACAGTATCGCCGGCGGCGCAAAGTTCGATGTGACGTTTCCCCTCGGCGGATCAAACTGAGAAGAAGCGCTCGTCTTGCCCCGAAAAATTCCCGGGGGCAAGGTTTCTTACGTCAACGGTATCATGATGTATTTCTTGTAAGCTGGCCGCTCGCAAAGACGCTTGTACCATACATCGAAGTTGGCGAGTTTCGCTCGTTCGATAGGCAAGTTGAACCAACGGTAGGCCCAAACTCCGAGAGGGATATCGCCGAGAGTCAAATCGTCCCCGGCGATGTACGGCCTACCAGCGAGTTGACGGTCGACGATGCTCCACGCGTGGCTGGTTTTTTCTAGAGCACCGCTCACTACCTTTGGGTCGCGTTTGTCAGCCGGCGTGCGGATTAAAGACCAAAACAGAGGGACAATCGAAGGGCCCAGGGTTGTGAGTTGCCAGTCCATCCATCGGTTCGCATCAGCGCGGCCTTCGGGTGTGGACGGAAACAACTTTCCCTGGCGGTACTTATCGACCAGGTAGCGCATGACGCTATTCGATTCCCAGAGAATAAAGTCCCCGTCTTGAATCGTTGGAACCAGCCCGTTCGGGTTCATGTCGAGATAAGGCTTTTCTTTGTTGCCGCCAAACTTGCCGCCAAAATCGATACGGTCGAAATCGAGGGCCAGTTCGCCACAACACCAAAGAACTTTTTGCACATTGGATGAATCCGTTCTGCCCCATATCTTGATCATTTTGCCTCCATCGACTTTCAATGCTGCCTGTGCAGTTCTTATCATTCTTTGTGTCCCGTGGACAGTGGGTCCGGAAAAGCATGGCGGTGCCCTACCATCTCATGCTTTTATCTGCTAAGTAGAGCCTAATCACAGCGAAGCGTAGCTTAATTCATATGAACAACAGAACATTGTGGATATTCGCCCTGTCTACTTTACTATTGGCCGGAATGGACCCTGCCTGGGGTCAGAGTCAATCCGAGGGAAAAAAACTTTACCTTACCTATTGTTCCAGCTGTCATGGGGACAACGGCAAGGGAGATGGGCCCGCCGCGCGGTCTCTCCCGGTGAAACCGGCAAACCATACTGACGGAGCCGTAATGAACCAGCTTACCGATAAGTTCCTATTGGAAATTATCTCAAAGGGTGGCAGTGCGGTTGGAAAATCGCCCATGATGCCCGGCTGGGGAGGTCAACTTAAAGAAAGCCAAGTCCAGGACATTGTGGCTTACGTGCGGAGCATGGCGGATCCCCCCTATAAAGCATCGGGGAAGTAAAAAATTTGCGAATTTTTAGTGTCTCCCCCCTTGACGATTGGATAAGGGAAATTATATTTGCTGCATCCAACCTGTGGTTCGGAGTGTATAAATCCACGTTTTATTTTTAGGAGGCTTTTATGGCAACAAAGATTCGTCCCCTACACGATAGGGTGATAGTAAAAAGAATTGAAGAGGAGGAGAAAACCAAGGGCGGGCTTTTTATCCCGGACACCGCCAAAGAGAAACCGCAAGAAGGTAGAGTGGTTGCTGTGGGTCCAGGAAAACATGACGACGGCAAGGTTATTCCCATGGGTGTCAAAGCCGGAGACAAGATCCTGTTTGGGAAATATTCGGGCACTGAGATTAAGTTAGATGGTGAGGAACATCTGATTCTGCGCGAGGATGATATCCTTGGCGTAATTGAATAAGGAGGTTAAGAAAAGATGGCAGCAAAAGAGATTCGCTTTAGCGAGGAGGCGCGGAATAGGGTTCTGCGCGGGGTTAATATTTTAGCGGATGCGGTTACAGTAACTTTAGGTCCCAGAGGGCGTAATGTCTGCCTCGAGAAATCTTGGGGCGCGCCGACTGTCACCAAGGACGGGGTCACGGTCGCGAAAGAGATTCAACTCGAGGATAAATTCGAAAACATGGGCGCCCAGATGGTCAAAGAAGTGGCGAGTAAGACCTCTGATATCGCCGGTGACGGTACGACTACGGCAACAGTCCTGTCCCGTGCGATTTTTGGCGAAGGCTTGAAGCTCGTGGCGGCAGGTCATGACCCCATGAGCATCAAACGGGGCATTGACAAAGCGGTGGCGAAGGTAACCGAAGAGCTCAAGGCGTTATCGAAGCCAACCCGCGACCGAGACGAGATCGCTCAGGTCGGAACCATTTCAGCGAATAACGACAAGACCATCGGTGACATTCTCGCCGAAGCCATGGACAAGGTAGGAAAAGAGGGTGTCATTACGGTGGAGGAAGCGAAAGGCTTGGAAACAACTCTCGATCTCGTCGAGGGTATGCGGTTCGATCGCGGTTATCTCTCCCCGTACTTTGTTACCGATCCTGAACGGATGGAGTGCGTCTACGAAGAGGCCTATATGCTCATCAATGAGAAGAAGATATCGAGCATGAAGGATCTTCTGCCCGTGCTTGAGAATGTGGCTAAAACCGGCAAACCGTTGTTGATCATCGCCGAGGAAGTCGAAGGCGAGGCCCTGGCGACCTTGGTAGTTAACAAGATCCGTGGCACGTTGAAAGTCGTCGCCGTGAAAGCGCCAGGCTTCGGTGATAGGCGTAAGGCGATGTTGGAAGATATCGCTATCCTAACCAACGGGAAAATGATCGCCGAGGAGCTAGGGATCAAATTGGAAAACGTCACCTTGAAAGACCTCGGTCAGGCGAAACGGGTTATTGTGGACAAGGATAACACCACGATCGTCGAAGGGGCTGGCAAGAAGTCTGGCATTGAGGGCCGGATCACGCAAATTCGCGCGCAGATCGAAGAGACAACCTCCGATTATGATCGCGAGAAACTGCAAGAGCGTTTGGCGAAGTTAGCCGGTGGCGTAGCCGTGGTGAAAGTGGGCGCAGCTACCGAAGTCGAGATGAAAGAGAAGAAGGCCCGTGTGGAAGATGCGCTACACGCTACCCGGGCGGCGGTGGAAGAGGGAATTGTTCCAGGCGGTGGCATCGCTTTGATCCGCGCGGCTGCGGGTCTCGGCAATCTCCGAGTTTCGGAAGATGAGAAGGTCGGCGTCCGGATCGTTCAAAAGGCGCTTGAAGAGCCAACCCGCTGGATCGCCAGCAACGCCGGGGCTGATGGCGCTGTGGTTCTCGACAAGGTCAAGAACAGTAAAGGCGCGTTCGGCTTTAATGCCGCCGCGGAAGAGTATGAAGATCTCGTCAAATCGGGAATCGTCGACCCGACAAAGGTGGTGCGTACAGCGCTACAAAATGCCGCCTCGGTTGCGGGCTTGCTGATTACCACGGAGGCGATGATCGCCGATAAGCCGGAGAAAAAGAAGGATGTCCCTGCAATGCCGCACGACCACGAAGATTATTGACCCGTCTAGGGATGCGTGGGTGAGAGAAAGGCGCCTGAGAAATCAGGCGCCTTTTCTTTTTTGACGAAATGTTGCCCGCAAAAACAATCGAAACTTACGGGCCACGCTTCAAACACAGCCGATTGGTTCCTCTCAAGATTAGATCCTTAGAGATCATAGTCGTTAGCCGCCGTATTTTTGGCATTTGTTTTCGGAAATGATATGAAATAGTCGAGGAGAAGGGTACTGGTATGTGTGGGTGGAAAAGAACTATGGTAGTTTTGAATCTCCCGGACATCGCCCTCCAGTCATAATGCAGAAAATAGAAGTTAGACGCCGCACGCGCCAATCCAACTGGATCTATGGATGGGCCGCTGCGGTGTTTTTTTTGCTCGCTTTTGTGTTCGTGAAGCAATCATGGGTCGATAGCGCTTCCTTGAATGACCCACGCGCGGCGGTTCGCGCGGTGTCTCCCCGGAGTGACCTCGCGTCGGCGGAAAAGGCTGTCATTGCATTATTCCGGCAGGCTTCGCCGTCGGTGTTGCATATCACCGCGATCTCCGTGCAGCGGGATCTCTTCACGCTTAATCTTTATCAAATACCCGAGGGTACGGGCTCCGGTTTTGTCTGGGACCACAGCGGAAACATCATTACTAATTTTCACGTGATTCAAAATGCGGATGTCGCGCAAGTAACCTTGGGGGATCAGACGACATGGAAGGCGCGCCGCGTTGGTGTGGCACCGGATAAGGACATCGCGGTTTTGCGCATCGATGCACCGACGAATCGACTTCAGCCTATTCCCATCGGTACGTCGAAAGATCTGCAGGTAGGACAAAGCGTCTTCGCCATCGGCAATCCCTTTGGCCTCGACCAGTCGCTTACTACGGGTGTCATCAGTGCGTTAGGTCGAGAAATTGAATCTGTGACCCGCCGTCCCATTCAAGGCGTTATTCAGACCGATGCCGCCATCAACCCGGGAAACTCTGGTGGTCCCTTGCTCGATAGCGCGGGCCGTCTGATTGGCGTAAACACAGCAATTTACAGTCCCTCGGGTGTTTCCGCGGGAATCGGTTTTGCGATCCCGGTGGATACCGTTAACCGCATCGTTTCAGAGCTGATTCGTTATGGAAAAGTAACACGGCCGGGAATCGGAGTGCAGATAGCAGAAGAACAGATCGCCGACAGGCTCGGAGTGAAGGGAATCTTAATCGTCGACGTGGTACCGGGAAGTGCTGCGGCCAAGGCGGGAATTCGGCCCACGCGCCGGGAAGGTTCGGGCCGGGTCCGCTTAGGTGATGTGATCACCGCTGTCGATGGTAAAAAGGTGGAATCAGCCAACGAGCTTTTTATCCTGCTTGAGAACTATAAAGTCGGTGATGTCGTGAGCATCTCTTTGCTGCGCGACGGTAAAGTCGCACAGACAAAGGTAACCCTGGAGGCGGTTCAATAGAGTTAGTTCCCCTGGTTTCAACGGGTTCGCGGCAAATTTACTTAAACTTTTTCCAGAATATCCTTCGGCTTCGACTCATTGTCGTCACGCTCGTAGGCGGCAATGATCTCCTGCACCAGATGATGACGCGCGACGTCTTTCTCCGTAAAGGTAACAAAACGGATGCCGTGGACGCCTCTAAGGATGCGAGAGGCTTCCTTCAGGCCTGAAGGTTTTCCGGCCGGGAGATCAATCTGAGTCGCGTCACCCGTGATGACGGCTTTTGAGCCGTATCCCAGGCGCGTGAGAAACATCTTCATCTGCTCTGGGGTTGTGTTCTGGGCCTCATCAAGGATCACAAAGGAATCATTCAAAGTTCGACCGCGCATGAAGGCGAGCGGTGCGACTTCGATGGTTCCTCGCTCCACGAGCTTCCGCGCTCGGTCGAAATCCACCATGTCGTGTAAGGCATCGTACAAGGGACGCAGATAAGGGTTGACCTTCTCGGCGAGATCCCCGGGTAGGAAGCCGAGTTTCTCCCCAGCTTCCACCGCAGGCCGGGTCAGTATGATACGGACATAATTATTCTTCATCAGCTCGGCCACGGCCATGGCCATGGCGAGGTAGGTTTTGCCGGTGCCGGCCGGCCCGATGCCGAAGACGATGTCATAGCGGCGGATGGCATCGATATAGGCCTTCTGGGCGATGCTTTTCGGCGTGATCGTGCGCTTATGCGCCGAGATGTAAATCGTGTCGAGGAAAATGTCTTGGAGCTTGGCTCGGCCATCGCCACTCAGGATGCGGATCGCGTAGTCGACGTCGCTAGCGTAAACCGGATAACCCTTTTCCAGCAGGCCGTAGAGTTGTCGGATAATTTGGCTTGTAAGGTCCACTTGAAGCGGATCGCCTTCGATTTCAATGGCGGAGCCGCGAACTCGGATCCTGACGCGGAGCGCGTGCTGCAGGATCTTGATGTGCTGATCGTGCTGTCCCAAAAGATCACGGAGAAGGCGCGGATCGTTGAATTCGAGATGATTGGTCTCGAGGTCGGTTATGACGCCCGCAGCCTGTTCTTGCTCATCTTTCACTAGGTCTCTCCTATAAGTTGAACGATAATTTCCCTTGTGCGAGGACGATTGTCGAAGTCCAGCAAAACAACTTGCTGCCACGTGCCTAGCAGCATGTGCCCGTTCTCAATAGGAATCGCTAGCGAAGGGCCGAAAAGAGAAGCGCGCAGATGTGAAAAGCCGTTGTCGTCACCCCAACGATCGTCGTGGTGGTATCTTCTGTTTGAAGGAATGAACTGCTCGACGAATTCCTTGAGATCACGGACCAAACCAGGCTCATACTCAATGGTGGTCAGCGCGGCAGTAGAACCCGTGACAAAGAGCGTCACGAGCCCACGCTCGATCTTCTCCTGTTCGATGTGTTCTCGGACTCGGGCAGTGATGTCAATGATGTCGCAGAAACCGGAAGTCTTCTCTGAAAGCTTCTTAGTGTGAATCTTAGTCACGCGATTAGGCAAACGTCGGCATCAGAGGAAGTTGGCCAAGGACAGAAAGAGTGTGAGGAGAAATAAAAAGTATTTGGCCGGTATCCCATGGCTGCAATCATTTTGACTCCCGGATTAATTCCTCTGCTCGCTTTAACACCGCATCGATCTTCGCGGGTTCTTTGCCGCCCGCCTGAGCGAAGTCCGGCCGGCCACCGCCGCCACCACCCACCAGGCGGGCCAATTCTTTTATGATGTTTCCGGCATGATATCGGCGCGTCAAATCCGGGCTGACGGATGCGACCAGATTGACATTGCCTGCACCGGCGCTGGCCAGCACGACCACGCCCGAGCCAAGCCTTTCCTTCAATTGATCGGCGATGTCGCGCAACTGTTTGGCGTCGACCCCATCGACTTGACTGACTAAAAAATTAGTGCCATCGAAAGATTGCTTCTTGGCGAGCAGCTCGGGAAGTTGATCTTGCTCCAGCTGGCCGCGCAATTTTTGGATCTCTCGTTCCAATTCCTTCTGGCGTTCCAACAGTTTCTTAACTTTGTCTACGGTATCGTCGGCACTGCCGCGAACCAGGTTGCCGATCTCTTTGAGCTTGTGTTCATAACTCCGGATGAGATCCAGGGCGCCCTCACCCGTAAAACCCTCGACCCTTCTTACCCCCGCAGCTACACCGCCCTCGAAAGGAAGCTTAAAGATGCCGATTTCTCCCGAGCGATGAACGTGGGTCCCACCGCACAGTTCGGTGGAGAAATCGCCCATCTTCACGACTCGCACTCGATCGCCGTACTTATCGCCAAAGAAAGCCAGAGCTCCGTGACGAATGGCGTCTTCATAACTCGACTCCTGGATCGAGACGCCCGCATCCTCGCGAATATGCCGATTGACATGAGCTTCAATGGCCGCAAGTTTTTCCTCAGGAATAGGGCCGCTGTGACTGAAGTCGAAGCGAAGTCGGTCCGGCGCCACCAACGATCCTGCCTGGCGCACGTGTTCGCCTAGCTCTCTGCGCAAGACAGCGTGAAGTATGTGAGTCGCCGAATGATTGAGCATTGTTTTTCGACGGAAGCCGGCATCGACGGCAAGATGAACCGCATCGCCGACCTGAATGCGCCCTTTTCTCACTCGGCCTCGATGCACCGTGAGCTGGGGCGTAGGGCGTTGGGTGTCAGTGACCTCCATAAGATCGCCACGAACACTTTTGATAGTTCCCCGGTCACCTACCTGGCCCCCCGACTCGCCATAAAAAGGCGTCTCGGCGGTAATGACATCGACTTCTTCACCTTCAACGGCCTCCGGCTTTCCGTTTCCGTTGCCGTAGATGGCCAAAACTATAGATTCTGCTTCCAAACGGTCGTAACCAATAAAACGGCAAGAAGTCACCATGGGAGGACTACCTGAGAATGACGCGGAACCTGTTAATGGTGTGATAACTACCGATCCGCGACTCTCTCGACCGCGGGTCCTTTGCTCCTCCATCGCAATTTCCCAAGTAACATCCGTTTCGTCTGTTTTTTTCCAGCCGGCATCAATTAAGATTTCTTCAGCAAGATCTCTGGGAAACCCGTGCGTGTCGTAGAGCGTAAAAAGGAATTTACCGTCTATTACAAGAGGACTCATGAGTTCAGACGGACCCTCAACGCGATTTATTTCTAAGTACTTCTGTATAATTTCCAACCCCTTTTCTAAGGTCTCGCCAAAGCGTTCTTCCTCGCTCCGAATCACTTCCCGGATCCGTTGCTTTTCCGCCCGGAGCTCAGGATAGGCGTCGCCCATAACGGTTGCCACTGTAGCAGCTACCTCATCGACAAACGGTTCTTTCAGGCCGATCAAACGGCCGTGTCTGGAGGCTCTTCTGAGCAACCTGCGGAGAACGTAACCGCGTCCTTCATTGCTTGGCATTACCCCATCGGCGATGAGAAAGCTCACCGCGCGCGCATGATCGGCGATTACCCGAAATGAAATATCGCCATTTGAGTCGGCACCGTACCGTTTGCCTGAAATGGTTTCTGTCGTGGTAATGAGCGCGCGCATGAAATCGATATCATAGTTGGATAGAACTTTTTGCAGCACGGCGGTAATGCGTTCAAGACCCATACCGGTATCGACGTGCTTGGCTGGAAGCTCGGTCAGCGTACGATCTTGATCGCGGTTGTACTGGATGAAAACCAAATTCCAGAGTTCGATATAACGCGCGCAGTCGCCATTGACTCGGCAGATATGGCCGGGCTGCCCCTGCATGTCGCAGGCTTCCGGCCCGCGATCGAGATGAATCTCACTACAAGGCCCGCACGGTCCTGTCTCGCCCATCTCCCAGAAATTTTCCTTTTCGCCGAAGCGTTTGATCCGCTCCGCCGGCAGGCCACTGATCTTTCGCCAGAGTTGTTCGGCCTCATCATCGTCGAGATAAACGGTCGACCACAACTTATCTTTTGGCAGTCCCCATTCCTTAGTCAAAAGTTCCCAAGCCCATTGGATGGCTTCGGCTTTGTAGTAGTCGCCAAAGGACCAATTGCCGAGCATCTCAAAAAACGTGTGGTGGTAAGTATCCCGGCCGACGGTTTCTAAATCGTTATGCTTGCCGCTGATGCGCAGGCACTTCTGCGCGCTGGTCGCGCGCACGTAGGGCAGGCGTTCCTGACCGAGAAAAACGTTTTTAAACTGGACCATCCCTGCATTGGTGAAAAGCAAGGTTGGATCTTTGTCCGGTACCAGAGACGAACTCCGCACCACGGTGTGGCCCTGCTTTACGAAATAGTCTAAAAAAGATTTGCGAATTTCGTTTCCGGTGATCATTGTTTCTTCACTCGTCTTCGCCAGGATGCTTCAGCAAGTCGCCTATCACTTTGCTACTGTAGCCCCGGCGCTGCAGGAAGCCCGCCGCGCGACGAAGCATCCTCGGATCGTCAAATTGTTTGCTTTTGAACCGCTTCTCTAAGAGCGATTTTGCTTTTCTAAATTCGTCCACTTGGCCGAAGCTCGCACCTACAACTTCTCGAATTAGCGCCTCGCCGATACCTTTAGTTCTCAACTCCTGTTCGATTCTTCTCGGACCATAAGCACGTGTTTCAGCTCTGGACCGTGCCCAGTTCCGCGCGAAGGCTTCATCATCAAGATAATTCAGCGAACGGAGCTTCTTCAACGTCCGTTCGACGATGGCAGCGGAGTAACCTCTTTGGACTAAAAAATTTCGCAGCTCTGCTTCACTGCGCGGGCGATAACCGAGAAATCGCAGAGCGCATGGGAGCGCTTCCGTTTGCAACTCGGGTGGCTTGGACTTAAAGCTTGTGCGTTTCAGGATTCAACTAAACCTTTGGTTGCTATCTGCCCTTAGTTTTTTCCCTCTTCTCCCCTGCGGGACTTTCGGGTTCAGCTCGCTTGAGCCCAACTTTTTCCATCACCTTGGTCATGATTTGTTCGGCGGTTTCAGGATGCTCTTTGAGAAACTGCTTCGCCGATTCGCGGCCCTGGCCGATTCGCTCGCCGCCGAACGAATACCAAGCACCGCTCTTCTCGACGATGCCCATTTCACTTCCAAGGTCGATGGTTTCACCGTCACGGGATATTCCGGTTCCGTAAAGGATATCGAACTCCGCTTCCTTGAAGGGCGGCGCCATTTTGTTCTTCACGACTTTGACCCGTGTCCGCCCGCCGACGATATTGTCACCGTCTTTGAGCGCGCCGATGCGGCGAATATCCATGCGAACTGAGGCGTAAAATTTCAGCGCGTTGCCACCCGTCGTCGTCTCTGGGTTACCGAACATAACCCCGATCTTCATGCGAATCTGATTGATAAAGATGACCACGGTTTGTGAACGGGAAATGGTCCCGGTCAGCTTGCGCAACGCCTGGGACATGAGCCGGGCCTGAAGGCCCATGTGAGCATCTCCCATCTCACCTTCGATTTCCGCCTTGGGCACGAGCGCGGCGACTGAATCGATAACTAGGACATCAATGGCACCACTACGGACGAGGGTTTCCCCGATTTCGAGTGCCTGTTCACCATGGTCCGGCTGAGAGACCAACAGATCATCGGTTTTGACACCGAGTTTTTTCGCGTATCCCAAGTCCAACGCGTGTTCGGCGTCGATATAAGCGCCCATGCCGCCCTGCTTTTGCGCCTCAGCAACGATCTGCAGCGCCAGGGTCGTCTTGCCGGAGGCTTCCGGGCCGTAAATCTCGATAACCCGCCCCCGTGGCACACCGCCTATGCCTAACGCAATATCGAGTCCCAGAGAGCCGGTCGAGACCACAGGGACGTCCTTAACGATGCCCCCCTCGCCTAGCTTCATGATCGCCCCTTTGCCAAATTGTCTTTCGATCTGGCTTACGGCGAGATCAATTGCTTTGTCTCGATTTGCATCCATCTTCTCTCTCCTAAATCCTGTTGCACGCTTGTTCTTACTTCGCCAAGTCTACGACCTTCAATGGGTGGTAGATAGCTCCCTCTCGTCTGAGCTCACTCTGGAAAAAAACCACTTGTGCCACTGTGGATTCACCGAACTCGTGACCCTTCCATCTTTCAAGTTCTTCTCTGAGTTCTCTTGATGGTCGGTCAAGTTGCCGCCAGCGTCCTACAGTTAGGTGCGGCTTAAAATCTCTTTTTTCAGGCCCAAAGCCTAAGGGTTGCAGGCCCGTTTCTACCTTTGACGCTAACTTTGATAATTCCTTTCCTTCCAGCCCAATCCACAGCACTCGCGGCCGTTTTAAATCCGGGAATACTCCTAAACCTTTAGCATTTATGGTGAAGCGCGGAAAGGGGTGAAGTGCAAGCTCAAGCGCCTCCGTGATCCGTTCGATTTTGCTTTCCTCAATATTTCCCAGAAACTTGATCGTGAAATGAAAATTTGTCGGCGGGACCCAGCGAATTCCCGGAAGGCGGGGTTTGAGGTCGGCAACGGTAACAGAGATCTGCCCGACAGTTTGAGGTTCGATCTCAACGGCGATGAAGGCACGAATCACGGACTACGGCTCAACGGTTCCTGGCAGAAGGGTGGTACGCAACCAGTGGAGAGCAGCTTGAGAGGTCCCGATGATAATGCGCTCACGGTCACCGTGAAACCTATAGCGTTTAGCTTTGTGACCACCCGCACGCGCGATGCTTATCCAAACCGTCCCTACGGGCTTTTCCGGGCTGCCACCTAGCGGACCCGCGATGCCGGTAACACTGAGACCGATACTGGCACCGGTTCGTTCTCTGATTCCTTCTGACATTTCCAAGGCAGTTTCACGGCTGACGGCTCCATAGCTTTCTAGTGTCGCTGGCTTTACGCCTAGGAAGCGCATTTTGGCGTCGTTGGAATAGGTTATCGCGCCACCGTAGTAGTAAGTGGAGCTGCCGGATACCCGAGTGATGCGGTGGCTGATGTAGCCACCAGTACAAGACTCGGCGAGGGCCAGGGTTTGCCGCTTTGCCGAAAGTAGCTGTCCGACGATTTCCTCTAAAGATGTGTCGTCTTCACCATAGACATGAGAACCCAGAGCTTCACGGATTTGATCTCTGAGGCGGGTCAAAAGTTCCTCGCTTTCCTTGCCTCCCTTAACCATGAGACGCAAAGACAGATCCGGATAGTGGGCGCGAAATGAAAGTTTAGCGGCTGACCCAAGATTGACGGACTTCACCAGATCGTCCAGCTTTGATTCGGTGAGGCCGTAGACCTTGAATGTGCAGGAGGTAATCTGCTCCGCTTCACCTCTTTGTTGGACGATCCAGGGTACGACCGTATCGTTCAACATCGCCGCCATCTCTTGCGGCACACCGGATAGCCAAATCAGGGTTTTATCAGGGCCGATGGCGACCCGGAAACCGGGGGCGGTACCAATGGGATTGGGAACTATGACCGACCCTTGCGGGAACAGAGCCTGTTTCAGGTTGTTTGGTGTCCAGGCTATGCCATGGGCCCCAAAGCGTCGTTTTAGGGATTCCGCGACCAGGTTGTCTTGTATCAGTTGGGACCCAAGAAACTCGGCCACAACCTCGGTGGTCAGATCATCTGCCGTTGGCCCTAGTCCACCGGTGCCGATGACCAAATCCCCAAGCTCGCGTGCGCGGTGCAGGGCCCAATGAAGTTTTTCTCGATCGTCAGAGACGGTGAGCACGGCCGTCACCTCTACGCCAATTGCGAAAAGGTGATCCGCAATAGCAGAAGAGTTGGTATCGACGACTTTACCGGTGGTGAGCTCGTCTCCGGTGCTGAGAACTACCGCCCGCTCAATCATAGGTTAGGCTAATTTTCTCCATCGGAAACACTTTTTGATATCAAAAAAACGAAACAATACAAAGCCGTGGCGAGTAGGGCCAAGAATGCCGCCATGATCGACCAGAGAAACTCGCTCTTATTCACGGCCCTGCCAGGAATAGATCCAGACGGATAGGCTGCCGATTGCGGGCAACCGACTTGTACCGTGATCCGTGATCTAGGACTGAGGTGCGGAGCTAAGCTCAACAAGAAGAATATACTTTTGGTTATCGAAAAGCGCCTGCAGGGTAGGCTCGATGAGGTCCTCGGCGGGGAAGTCAACACTCAAGGGATCGATGTATTGCTGGTCCTTATAAAGCTCGAAATGAAGATGCGGGCCGGTTGCTCTGCCGGTGGATCCGACATAACCGATGATCTGTCCCTTTGTAATAGCCGTGCCGCTGCGCAGACCATCGGCAAACCGCTCCAAATGAGCGTAACGGGTTGTATATGTGGAATCGTGTTGGATTTCGACTGTCTTACCGTAAAGACCGTTCCAGTCAGCAAGTGTGATTACGCCATCACCGACCGCCCGGACCGGGGTGCCCCTTTTTGCGGCGAAGTCCACCCCCGTATGGGGCATATCCACTTTAAGGATGGGATGAAAGCGGGAGTGAGCAAAGTGCGAAGTGATGTTGGTGAATTCCAGAGGGAACCGGAGGAAGGAGCGAGCAAGACTTCTTCCCTCCAAATTGTAGTAGTTTCCCTGTCCCTTTTGTTTCTCAAAATAGATGGCAGTCAGTTTCCGGCCGGCGTTAATCAACTCGGCAGCTAGGATACGGAGCGAGGCCTTGGTTTCCTGTCCCTTTCGACTTCTCTGCTCATACAATATTTTGACGCTGTCCCCTTTACTAAATTCCTTTTCAAGATCGAGATCCCAAGTAAAAATATCAGCTAGTTGAGAGAGTAAAGCCGGATCGATACCGGCTTTCTGCCCATCTGCAAAGAGTGAGTTTTCCACCGATGCGCTGACAGTCTTCAGCTCTACATCATAGGGCTTCTCGCGTCTCTGAAAGAGAATCCCTCTAATTCCTTTTTCCCAGGTGAGGGTGGAAGTATCGGAAAAATCGACTTCCAGTGCTTTCAGCTGGGGACTCTGACGAGTGCCCGGCATCAACTTCGTAAAATAGAAGTGAACTTCCTTGCCAGCTGGGAGCAGCCCGCGAGTTCCAATATTGCGCTGAATCGACCGGGTCCAGAGTTGCCGCTCGGCATTTGACAGGCCGAAACGACTCAATAACTCCAGCAAGGTATCGCCTGTCTTCGTTTGCTGGGTGACGTGCTCCCGCCGTTCCATGATGTCCGCGGGGGGTTCGCTCTGAATCTTCGTAAGTCTTCGGATCGGCGGTGTGGGCGCGGTTGTTTTGCCCTTCGGGGATTCCTTGCGGACTGTTTTGAGATTAGATCCTTGGACAGCCGTGGGTTTCATGGCGAGCACAGAGCCGATAACCCACAGCCAAACTAAGGTTCGAAGAACAGAGGGGAATGCTACAAACTGGTGTTGGCCGGAAAACGTTCCCCTGGTGCCTGTATGTTTGATTTCCAGGCCCATAGCAAAGAAGTCCTCACTGAATAAACCGTTTTGCTTACCGTGTCAAACGAAAAATTCGCGACAAGGTGTTCGATTTCGGTTACTTGGGAAGGATCGGCGGTTGAATTGCTAAAATCTAAGCCTCTGAAAGAAACAGCTTCCTGGCAACAATTTCAGAAAGAAACAGAGCCGCCGCGAAAATGATCAAAACCTGACGGAGAGGTCGATATGTGTTCGTAAAGTCTTGTTTTTCCAATGACCCTCGATGCTTGGGATTGATTTCCCCGCCGCTTGCTTGAGCCAGTGCGTTCAATAACGGGAGATTGAAATCAGGTCGGGGGAGTTCGCTATTGAGGTCGTAAGGTAAACTGTAACCAATCGGCGGGTATGTGACCCGACGTCCCCGCCGCTCTTCGGTCAACTCAACTCGATAATCTCCTGGCGCCGTTAATGGCAGAGGGACCTGATAATGGCCAGGGGCGAGTTTTTGTAGTACTCCCTCTATTTTGCTCCCTTTTCCATTCACTGAAAAGACCGAGAACCGAAACTGGCCGTCCGCACCGGTGTCCTCGTAGAGAAACAAATCTAAAAAGGGCTTGTTGGCGGAAAGGCCCACCCGGGCCTCATGGAGGGGTATGGGGTCGCGGTCGTCGGTGGGACGGAGCCAACCGAGGACCCTTTCCCAAAACGTCTGCAAAGCGCTCCATTGGATCCAGTTCCTGGTCCAACGGCCCTCGAGGTCTGCCGTGAAGGCTGCAGCTTTTCCCTTCTCGTATCGCCAAGACGCCAGAATGGGTATTCTTCGGTCTTCCCTAGGAAGCATCAGATCCAGGTGGGCGCCGCGCTTTAATTCTGTGTCCATGTAACCAAGAAGCCTGGGATAAGGACGCGCCGAAAAACCGCCTAGTACTTCTGAGCCCCTTTCTTGAATTGGGATTAACTCTCGTTCTGCCCTCGGATCCTCGGGAGGACTGTCTTGGAGTTGTGCCAGGACGAGTTGCGGCAGGGAGGTGGGATCGATAGTCTGATGAAATAATCCGCCGCCGTATTGACTGATCCGCTTCATGACTCGAACATCAGCCTCTGCACCGATGGCAATGGCCGAGACGGTGACCTTCATCTCATTCTTCATAACCGTGACGAGATCGATTAGCTCGCCTTGTGTCCCCCGGGTCTCTCCATCGCTTAACAGAATGACATGCTTTCGCGCGGCGTTGGCGCGCTCGATCTGGCGTTTAGCTTCGATCAGGGCGGGATAAAAGTAAGTTTGTCCTCCCGGTTTCAGACGGTTGATCTGAGCATCGATAATACTCCGGAGTTTGCCTACGGCTTCCAATGGTACAACCACGAAAGGGGTAACATCGAAGGCGACTATCCCAAGGAGATCATTATCCTTAAGCTGCCGGGCTACAGCCTTAGCGGCTTCCTGAGCATATAGGATACGGTTTTCTTCGCGCATGCTGCCGGACTTATCGATGACTAGAATAATGGCTCGATTCTTTTCCTCACGCTTTGGCTCCTTTGGCTCTACAGGGAGTATGGCCTCAATGGGCGTGCGGCTATAGCTTCCAGGCCCAAAGCTGGCATCGCTTCCAAGCATCAAAAAACCGTTGCCTTGAGCTGTATGCCGCTCGATAGCGGCGAGATAGTTGGGAGTAAATTTGCTCCGGTCGACATTGTTGAAGATGACGACTCCATAACCTGCCGGCGAAGGTGGGCTATCAGCAGTATGCGAGGTGACCTCAAACCCTTGCCGTTTGAGAATCTCGTCCAAATAGCGGCCGCCGCCAGTTTGCCCATTCAGCAGTAAAACCTTGGCCTTCGTTTTTACCGCCACCCATGCGGTGGCTTGGTTGTCCGCCAGGTTGATATCCTGTTCGGCTTGTTTTGGGCTAAATTGGGCTCGATAGGAGGTGACCGGAATGTCGGGAAGCATCGTCTGATAAGTGAAACTCTGGCTTCCCGGTTTGAGTTTGATGCTCTCTGACTTGAGACTCTGGTTGTTCCGTATCAAGGTCAGAGTTCCCTCGACTTCACGTTCGCTCTGATTCTCAAGGATCACGCGCAAATTTACGGCTTCGCCGCTCTTTCCTTGATTGGGAATTACTAGTCTAGTTACGGCAACGTTATCGATCTTGGGCTGCTCCGTCGGAATCATCGGGAAAATCTTGAGGCCAGAGGCCGCAATCGCGGGTAGCAAAGCCTCCACGTTTCCCTTGGTTTCCCAGCCGTCGGTGAATAAAAAGAGGCTTCGTGGTGCGGGTGGGAGAGCAAGCAAAGTCGTAAAGAGCTTTTCCAGGTCGGTCTTCATGGGCTGAATTGATTCTATGCGGGCACCGTCCTGCTTCAGCCATTCGCGCCAGTCTGGGGCAGCTTTCGTATCAGTCGCAAAAACGAAGACCCGATCCTCCCGCGTAGGGGCGAGCCCCGCCTCTACCGCACTTCCCATCCATCGGCGCATACTGTTCGTCATGCTCTGCGAAATATCAAAAGCGAAGATCCGCTCTTCTTGTTTAACCTGTCGGGTTACGTACTGCGGGTCGGCGAGACCGCCAATCAACAGCAAAAGAATAATGGTTCGTGTCAGTATAACCAGCAGTTTCTGAGCACGAATCCGCAACCAGAGGATAGGCAGCCCGAGTAACAGCCAGAGACACAGCGGCTTGGCAAATTGAATATCGGCGAGCAGTTCTTTCATGAGTCCCTGAGCTTATATCACCCGGAGCGCGTTCGAAGCGGGCGCGGGTTAACGAACCACTCGACCACCAAGAGAAGCAAAGAGGTCAACAAAAGGTAAGGCCAGATAGAAAATAGCGCCGACATCTTAGCGCCATTACTGCTGATGTCCCTTAATTCAATGGGAGTCGGTTGGCGCAGATCAGACTCGTTTGTGTTCTTAAGGTTGACGGCGAAAAGCGTTCTCTGAGCGCCACGATCCACCTGATAAATGCCCTGCCAATAGGTGGCCGGAAAACTATTGGTCCCGGCATGAAGGGTTAACTTATCCCCTCTCGGAGTAAGGAGAAAGTCTCCTTGGTGCGTAGGACCAAAGGTAAGCGATATACCGGTAGCTCTGCCCTCCGTTGCCGAACCATGAAAAAACCAGTCCAGGAGGTTGAGCGTAAAGACTGAGACCGGGAGGTTTTCCCGTCCCAGATAAGGAAAAATATCGAAGCCTAGAGCCAATTGGCGAACCCCGCTCTGCGCTGTCGAAAAGACGAGTGGCCCCGCTGAGCTTTCGATGATTGTCTCGCCGGATACCCGTGGCCGCAATGGACGTGCAAATACAGGTCGGAACAGAGCAAAATTGACATAGCGGGTCAGCGGATGGGGTTCGCGCCAGCTTGATACAGCAGGTCGAGAAAGGGGCTTTTCCAAATCAACTAATGGGTTATCGTCGGGAGGAAGCACAAAGAGAGTTGGATTTCCTGGTAATGCTGGGGGTGCCGTGTAATGGAAGATTTCCAAGCCGTATCCGCTGCGATCGATCTTGTCATATTCTTTCGGTGCGATGACATCCAGGCTCACTCCAGGGATTGCGCGCAGGCTGGTCAGCGCTTGAGGTCTCGGCGAGATTCCAAGAATGCGGAGGTTTTGCGCCGCGGGCGGCACTGCAAAACGGCGGTTGTCGAGAGGTAAAGCATCACGGCCGTCGATTTCGACCTCGTAGTAAGGATACGCCCGGAACCCCTCGAAAGTCGCCTGTGCAGTCTTGCCCCCGCCGACTGACAGTTCGCGGCTAGAGATGTCCGCGCCGCCGCCCCGGAGCGCGATTCTGATCCGCTCTTCTTTGGATGAGAAGTTGGCGACTTCGACATTGGCTTCGAGGCGAGAACCTACCAAGGAGGCACGAGAAATACTAAAAGAGCTGACGGCGAAATTTTCTCTCGGCTGTCCTACGGTGATCACCCGCAACGTATCTGTTTGGCCGGCGGCAGGATGATCGGTGATGAGAAAGAGCCGGTCATACTTTCCTTCTTTTGCCATCTGGCTCAGGCTGCTCTGATAATTAATGGGCGTATCCGCCAGATCATGGGGCGTCAACGCAGCAAGAACGGCGGCAGCTTCGGACGGTTCAAAGGCGGCGAGGCGCACCTTTTCCAGCCGCGGTGTCGTAACGTAAAGATCGACCTTGCCGGTGGCGCCCAGATCAAAGAGCAGCTCGCGCGCTTTTTCCTGCGCGAGAGCGAAGCGCGTCTGTTGGCCCTCGATAGTTTGCATGCTTGCAGAATTGTCCAAGATAATTGCAATGTTCGACGCCCGCAGCGAGAACACGGGTTCTCCCAAGGCAAGAATCAAAAGCGTCAGCAACAAAAGTTGGAGAAAGAAAGCAAGCGGTAGACGAAGTCTTCCCAGGGGCCGGCCACCGGCACGCTTGACCGGCTCCGTGAACAGGAGCAGGCTCGAAAAAACAACCCGCTGCGGTTTTCGCTTGATCAGATATGGGATCAGCAAGAGCGGCAGCGCTAAAAGGCCGTACAAGGCAGCTGGATTTAAAAATTCCATAGGCTACTTGAAAAGCCCAATGGCTGGCAAGGTGGCAAAGATGAAATCGTCCAGATCACGATCCGTCACGTAGAGCGAATAATGAATACCGTTTTGATGGCAGAAGCTACGGATTTGTGAATTATGCTGCGCCAATTTAGCTTGGTAGTCTTGCCGTGCGCCGGCGTCCCATTGGAAACCAATTTCAGCATGCGTTTCACTATCAACGACCCTTAGACTGCCATTAGAGAACGCCGGATCGACTTCCTGGCGGGTCAATATCTGAATAACCGCGATATCGAGATTAAAGGCGCGTAGTAGATTCAGCCCTTGTTGGTAGGATGCCGCGGACATCAAGAAGTCGGAGATCAAGATCGCCTTTCCCGGCCGGCGGAGTTTTCTCAAATGTCCTGCCAGGGCCGGAGCCAACTCCAGGGGACCCTCTGGCGTCGATGACGTAACGAACTGGATGCAGTCTGTTATGCGGCGTCGCCCGCGATAAAAAGGCGAGGCAACCAGGTTCGAGTGCTCGCCGAGCAGATGGAGTTTGACGTGATCGTGATTGGCCAGGACGACATAGGAAAGGGCGGCGGCGATGTGGCTCGCCGGAAGAAACTTTTGCTTGGGCGATGGAAAAGCCATCGATGCGCTGGCATCGACGAAGATGTAGGCGAAGAGATCGACTTCTTCGCGGAAGAGCTTGATGTACAGCCGGTCGCTACGCGCATAGATACCCCAATCAAGATAGCGAAGGTCATCCCCGGGTGCGTATCTCCGGTAATCGGCAAATTCCAGACTGGTGCCTCTTCTCGGTGAAGAGTAGTTTCCCGTGTGACTGCCCAAAAACTCTTTTCTGGTACGCAGCCTTAGAGTTTCCAATTGACTGAGAAACTGCGGGGTAAACGGCTCAGGTAGCATCAAACGTTGGACTCAAGAGCCGACGTAAGCGATCGGATCGTCGAGCCCGGCCTCCTTGAAACCTTTCAAACGGAGTTGGCAACTGTCGCACAGGCCGCAGGCCAGTCCCCCGGGTGCAGGATCATAGCAACTCCAGGTGAAACCATAGTTTATGCCAAGTTCGATGCCTTTTCTAATGATCTGTGCTTTGGTCATTTCAATCAACGGAACATGAATCTTGATCCGGCTCTTGCCCTCGACCCCGGCCTTGGTGGCCAAGTTGGCCATTGCTTCGAACGCGTGAATGTATTCTGTTCGGCAGTCCGGATAGCCACTGTAATCGAGCTGGTTGGCGCCGAAGAATATATCTCCGGCTTCGATACGCTCGGCCAAAGCCAGAGCGAAAGCGAGGAAAATTGTATTCCGCGCAGGGACATACGTAACCGGTATGTCATTGGCCATTTCTGTTGCACTGCGCCCTTTGGGAACTGTGATTTGGTCGGTTAGCGCCGAGCCGCCGATGGCGCGCAGATCGAAATCGGTTATCCGATGGGTTTTCGCTTTGAGAAATGTCGCTATTTTCTTGGCGGCCTCGATTTCCAGCTCGTGCCGTTGACCGTAGCGAAAGCTCAGTGCGTGAAGTTGGAAACCTTGCTGTTTGGCCATTGCGGCAGCGGTGGCGGAGTCGAGTCCGCCGCTGAGGAGAATGACCGCGTCTGTACCGATCATTTTTGCGGTGAGGTGATTTTTGTTCCTTCCACCGGGTAGCGTTTTTGATACCAGCCGACGATGCCTTCGTCGAGGACTTTCATGTTGCGGTAACCCTTTTCGTGGAGCATGCCATAGGCCAAACTGGCCAGGTGATGGGGGCAAGCTCAATACAAGATGACCAATCGATCCTTAGGGACGCTTTTTAAATAAGCATCGAACTCGGTCAGCGGCGCGGACACCGCACCTAAAATATGCACTTCACGGTATTCTTCCTCGGTCCGCACGTCGATGATCATAGGTTTCTTTCCCGCTTGGATTTCGTTCACAAGTTCATCAATGGAAATCAGTGAAACATTCGCCGGAGGCGATTGCTGGGCGAATTGCGGATATTTCGACGGATCGGCTTGCGCTGGCGGCTGGTTGAAAAGCACCTCCACCAAACTCGCAAGGACGAAGAAGAGATATGTCGTTGGGTAGCGGGGCCGCTTCATGGTTTGCTTCCTTCACCTTTGTACTGGCTGTACTGTGCCAGCGCATCCAGACTTTGGGTACCCGTATAGCGCTGGCCGTTGATTATCCACGTGGGGTAGGTTTTTATCCCTGCTTGGTTGCAAGCCGCAGTTTGCCGCGACCCTGGCCCCGCGGAGGCGCACTCTACATAAGGAACGCGCCGCTCCGAGCTACCGAAAAGTTTCTTCTGTTCAGCGCAATGCGGACACCAGGAAGCGCCGTAGAATTTGGCGTCGGTGCGGGCGAGATGTTCCGCGAGACCGCGGATCCAAGGATCTTCCGGACCAGGCGCTTTGCCTAAATACCCTGCGTAGTGAAGATGCAGCGCGACGACAATAACGATGGCCGCGCCCACCGTTTTGCCGAGCCACGGGCCCCAAGAGAAGTGGGGCAGATGAGCGGGCTTTTGCAAAAGTAAGGTGACGAAAATCGCCGTCATCAACCCCAATGAAGTCAGGCAATAGGGACAGGCGGCCTGCAAGGCAAAAAAGGAGACGCCGGTCAGGTATATACTGTAAAAGAGCCCAACAATGGTGACGAACCAAGCAAACTTCCACTGGCTGTCGGCGTATTTGTTCCAGGCGATGACGGCTAACAAAGCATAAGTAAGAAAACCCCAAAATGACGTGGGCATGCCGAGCAAGGTCGACCAGCGGCTATTCAAGACGACATCACACGCACTTCCAACCGTGCAGCCGGCCACCTCCTTGCCTTGCCAGGCAGTGAAGGTGAGATAAGCGCTCAACGCCATGCCTAACACAGCAAGCACAAAGAGCAGCCAGTTCGGACCGTCGCGCAACAAGGCTTGTTTGTCGGTTCTAACGTTGGCTTTCTTATTCTTGGCCGGCTTTGCCATATGAGTCGCTCCTGTTATCCATTCATTAAAGAGGCGGCATCCTTTTTCAGCCGCTGGATCGCTTGTGGGTCTCGGCTGTCATAGTAACCCCGAATCTCGGCTTGCTTGTCGATCAGGACAAATCTGGGACTGTGCATGATCACGCTATCCTTTTTGCCCTCGCTCGATAAAGCAACCGCGCTCAATCTGAATCCCTCTTGGACGAGGCGACCTATTTCCTCCTTCGCCCCAGTGAGAAAGAGCCAGCGCTGCGAGTCGGCCTTATAGCGATTCGCGTAGCGGGAGAGCACTTCGGCTGTGTCTTTTTCCGGATCGACGGAGAAGGAAACCAGTTTCAGTCCCGCGCGATCTTTCCAATGCTCTTGTAGCTGTGCCATTTCCGCGGTTTGCATCGGGCAAGTGTCTTGGCAAGTCGTGTAAATAAAATCGGCGATCCAAATAGTTCCGCGGAGGTCGGCTAAAGTGGTGGTCTTGCCGCTCCGCTCGATCAGCGAGAATTGGGGCACTGAGCCGTAACGTTGCAGCCCTTCGAGGGGTTTGGCAACCCCTCCCGTCAATCCCGGCCTCGGCGCAAGCTTCAACCAAAAAAAGGTACCGAGGACAATCCCCAGGCTGATAACTGTGACAGCTAAGACAAGAAGACGCGCTTTTGAAAAGTCCATAATCACGAATCAGGGGCCGGAAAGAATTCTACCGAGTAATTTATCGTTTGTGTAGAGGCGGGCAAGACTCTTCGTCGGGAGATCTTTGAACCAATGCAGCGGTTCCAGCCTTGCGTCGGCGCCGGAAGCCGCCGGTCGCCGTATCGAAATTGCGTATCCGTGTATCTCGTCGCCCAACTGGGACAATGGCGCAGCGCCGCCAGAGTTTGGCAAGGCGCCCGTAATGTGCCGCGATGGATTGCGCCGGTTCAAGCGCAGTCGGATTAACTTCGCGCAGCACTATCGTCTTTTAGCCGATGCCGGGAGCATGTATGATCATTCCGGCAACACATTGTTGGAAAGATCACCATGAAACCAACCTTTCGCCCCAAAACTAGCAAAGGGTTCTCCGCTGCGGCGCGGGCGGCTTCGCCGCGCCGCCAAGGTGGCCCGTAAGACCACGCACAAGCACGGCACACCGATCTATATTCTATATATGGACAGACGGCAAAATCGTGGCTGAAAAGCCCTGACTCATTGCGTGTCGATTAATTTTCTAAAACGTCCGCGAAATCGTCAGAGATTTGGCCGCAGAACACTGAAAGGACAAAGGAACTCGAACCCGCGCTATGAAGATCTATGCATTTGACGTCGACGACACGCTCGAAGTTTCTGGTGGCCCGATTAGTATTGTAAGCGTTGGCAATCTTAAACCCCAAGGACACATCCTTGGGCTGAACGGCAATTGGTCTGTGGTAGTTCAAACGGTTCCGCTCTGGCATTGCATTTTCAGCTTCATTGGCCCCATGGAAATGTCAAAAGACACTTTCTTGAACCAGCTAAAAACGTACATCCCAGCAGAAGACTACATCATGGTCGGAAACATCAAAGGAGTAAGCGGCGGTTCCGATGACGAGGGAGCAGCCAATTTAGCCGGGTGGCGGTTTATTAAAGAGAGCGACTTCGCAGCCGGGGCGCGTTAGCGCGGGGAAACGGGGGGTTTTCGTTGATCGGCACAACAGCATCGTGATAGAAGCAGCGCTGTGCCGCGAATTCCTCGTGATCCACAAGCCGGTTCTGCATATCACGTAATCGACCGCTGCCACGGTAATGCGAGGTTTTCGCAAAAACAGGATGACGAAGTATTTTTCTCCTCTACGGACGGATCGCAACCGAAGCACGGCGTTTGGTAAACTGTCGGGTTGCCTGGTGCCGAATCACTGCACAAGAGTTGGAGTTTGCGGGACTTGTGAACAGACAAGGGGGAAACGATGCACGACAGATTTTTGCAGGTTCTACCATTCGCCACGCTCTGCATAGTGCTCGGCGCATTGACGGCAACGGGTCAAGCACAATCGCCGGGAAGTTGGATGATGAAGGCGCCGATCCCGCTTGCGCGCAACGAAGTCGCCCTCGCTGCAGTCGGCGGAAAAATCCATGTGATTGGGGGGAGCGTCCAGGGAGTGGCGGGAACCTACCACGATGAATACGACCCGGCGACCGATCGCTGGCGCACGCGCGCACCGCTGCCGCAAGGGCTCGACCACATCGGCACTGCCGTCTTGAACGGCAAGATCTACACGGTCGGCGGCTTCGTCGCGTCCGTCCATAAGGACGGGCAGCCTCACGTTTTTGAGTATGATCCGGCAACGGACAGCTGGCGTTCGCTTAGCCCGCTCAAGTCCGGTCTGGGCTCCGTGGCTGTGACCGTGCTCGACGGTAAAATTTATGCAGTCGGCGGGCGCAATCCTGCGGGTCAGACGGTGGCAACGCATCAGGTTTACGATCCTGCGACTAACACCTGGAGCCAACGCGCACCGCTGCCCAAGGCGCGAGATCATATGGCACTGGTCGGCGCTGAAGGGAAACTCCATGCCATCGGCGGCCGCTTCGGAGCGTCCAATGACAAGACGGATATGCACGACATTTACGACCCGGCCACGAATTCTTGGACCTCGGGACCACCGCTTCCGACCGCACGCAGCGGGCTCGCCTACACACTCTATCAGGGACTAATTCTAGTCTTGGGTGGCGAGCTTCCGCCGAATACGTTCGCCGAGAATGAAGGCTACGATCTGAAAACAAGAAACTGGCGGACGCTAGCGCCCATGCCAGGTGGCCGGCACGGGACTGCCGCCGCGACGACCGGCGGGCATGTATACATCGCTGCCGGATCGTTGAAGCCCGGATCAGGGCAGGTCACGGACCAGCTGATCGTCTTCACTCTGCCGTGAGACGCAGTGAAAGCAAGTTTGACCACACAGAGCTCACGAAGACAGAAGTAATCTAATCAAACCAAGTTGACATGGCCCGTCGTCCTCGGATACGTTCTTTTTCAAAGCAGCCGTTGGCAAACTTTTCCTGTGTGAGCTGCCACAGTTGGCAGACAAACTTCAAATTTCTAGTTATCGTCAGACTGAGCAATGACGGATAACAAGACGGGAGGATATTGAAATGCTGTCACAGATTCGCATTTACACGATCAACAAGGGCGAGATGGACGCGTTCCTCAAGCACTTCAAAGAGGAAATCATGGCAGTGCACGAGCGAATCGGCGTGCCGATTGTCGGCACGTGGGTGAACCGGCCGCAGAACGAGTTTATTTGGATCAGGAACTACGCGGATAAGGCGGACCTTGAGGCCAAGGGGAAAGCGTTTCAAGCGGAGGTCGCGAAGGCCGGGATTAAGTTGGGATCGAACGTCGCGAAAATGGAAGTACGCGAAGTTGAAATGGCTTTCACCCCGGCGGCGAAATCCTGAACCGTGATAGCGGGGCGGCAAGACGCTTTGCACAGTTGTTTTCCTCGAGTAAGTAGAGAGCACTGGCTCATTGAATAGGAATGCTCTTTGGGAGGGACAATGGCGATCTTCGAATCATTGGCAAATGCGTTGAGAGTGCTCGCGGTCGGTGATCGGGTTAAGGTTACCCTTCGACCGGAAACTGGACAGTTCCCAAATCCTATGGAAGGGCAAATCACGCAGAAGGATGCTTCCGGAAACTTGTTGGTGCAGTCGGAACACGGCGTCATTCAGGTTGGCGCCGGTGACATACTTTCAATTACCCGATTACCACAGTAAGCCAAGTCTGCTTTCCGAAATCAGCCGAAAGCTGCCTTGGTGCGGTGTTAGTGACATCGAGCCGACCCGGCTCAGGATGATTGCGGTCGGCGGCGAAGTCTCTGCAGAACTGACACTATTCAAGTTGGTTCGGAAGCTCGAGACTGTAAAAGCGCGCGGTGTTATCGACAAAGAGCTTGCGCTTGCTTTCCTCACCGATGTCTTTTCTCTGGAGAAAGACATCGACTGCACCATAGAGCCGATCTCCGTGAGGAATATCCGAGCCGTAGAGCCAGCACTCGTCGCCAAACTCCTGGATCGCAAACGGCAGCAATTTCTCGTCAACCTCGAAGCCAAAGTAAATCTGTCCCCGTTCGATGTATTCCTTAGGTAGATGCTTGGCGTTGTAACCTCTTCTGAAGTCCGTTCCGGCGCGGGCGCCGGGAAACCCGCTATAGTCGGTGATTCGCTCTACTAGGCCTGGCACCCAGGAGCAACCTGCCTCGAGAAAGGCAATGCGCAGATTGGGGTAGCGATCGGCGATGCCCTTCGAAATCACCCGCTGGAAGGCAAATTGAACCGTGAGCCAAAAGGAAATCGCAGTCTTGTCGTGGTGTGTGTCGTTGACGTTGCCCAGCGCGCGGAAACTGTGGCCCGTGTGGACTGCAACCGGAAGATCGACATCATTTGCGGCCGCCCAAATCGGCTCCAGCGGAGGATCGTCAATTCTAATGTCTCCGGTTACACCCAGGAGCATGACGGCAACCGATCCCATCTCTTTGGTACGTTTGATTTCGTCCACCGAAGCACGTGGATCAACCGGGTCGATGAGGGTCACCCATTTCAGTCGGTCCGGAGCTTCGCTCGTGAGATCGGCGATCCAGCTATTGTAGGCGCGCATCATGGCTACGGCTAAATCCCGGTCGTAAGTGATGGGATAGGACAGAAACATTGTGGGATAGATAACCTGAAGTGCGGTATTCTCACGGTCCAATTGTTCCAGCCGGGATTTGACCGAGCGCATTTCGGCGCTTTCAACCGGGTCGTGAGAACTGATTCCAGGCGTGACTTTCGCCGGTTTACCGTTTTTGCTGAGCGGAAACCCGGCTTGCTGAAAGGGCCCGCTTCTTACGGGAAACGATCGGGTATCAATCATCCAGTAAAGCGGACCATCGGGACCCGTTTCGATGATCGTGGGCCGGCGGTCCTTCAGTTTTGGGTCCCAGTATTTGTCCGAGAACGTAACTTCGGACTCCGATACATGGCCATCGGAATCCCATGCCTTGATCATATCTCTACCTCAGCTGCTGCGGCGATTAAATCTCCGTTGGAATTGAAACTTTTATGTTCAGCGCGAAAAAAGGGGAATCACTGCACCAACGCGCTCAACGCTGACTCTGCAGAGCCCGAACCGCCTTCTCCAGCGCGTCGAGTGCGCCCTTGTATAGCTGCGCGCCAATCTCGGGACTGGCAACGGAGGGCATGCCTATCACACCTTCCGCAGAATGCTCCTTCATATTCACATAGCGCTTAATCCCGCTCGTCGGACCCGGTTCGTCGATGCCGAGAACTCCCTCGGGGATATCTTTTTGCTTTACCAAGTGCGGCGCGAGGTGGAGCATCAATGACGTTTCCAGTTCACCCGAATGACCCAGGCCGCTGGATTTGGTTTTCTTCAATGACTTGACGAGGTCCGGAACCAAATCCCAGTAAGCCAGCGTGTTCACGGTGAGCCCCAACTCTACGAAGAGTTCCTGTCCTAGCACTTCCAAGCTGGAGCGGTTGCCGCCGTGGCCGTTTAAGAGGACGATACGGCGAAACCCGTGGTGGTGCAGCGAAGCGCAGATGTCATGCAAAACATCCATGAAAACTTTTGCGCGTAAGGTGATGGAGCCCGGAAAGTCCATGTGGTGCGCCGAAACCCCGGTCCAAATGGGCGGCACAAGCAGGATCTCTGGGATCTTCTTTTCGAGATCCTCGGCCAGACGCGATGAAACCAAAACGTCCACCTGAAAGGGCAGGTGCGGACCGTGTTGCTCCATGGAGCCCACGGGGATTAGAGCGACGATTTTTTTCCTGTCGAGGTTTTGCACCTCCGGCCAGCGCAGCTCGGCGAGCTTCATGCGTTTTGCACTCCCGTAAGAGATTTTTTCTAACTGAATATAGGTCGGAGTTTTATGTCAATGCAACTAGTAGGCAGTCGATTTGAAATTCAATGTCAATTAAAGGTATTCATGGCTCGATTCATAACTCCTATGGCTGCGCTGTGATGAAGTGATATGATGATCTCAAGATGGCAATGTGTCATGGTCTTCACTACGCACCGCACTAGTGAATCGTCACGGCATACATTGCGAGAAGGCTGTGGGATGAAACCGTAAAGATCGAGTTACTTTCACAAACGTGGGCTGAAGCTTTGCTCACAAGGAGGAATCGTGGCGATCACATTGAATCATACTATTGTGCCGGCGCGTGACAAGGAAGCATCGGCCCGTTTTTTTGCGCAGATCTTCGGTCTGAAATACGACGGACCGATGAGCCACTTTGCTCCAGTTCGGGTCAACGGTGAGCTTACCTTGGACTTCGACAATGCTGAGTCATTCGAACGGCACCACTATGCGTTTCATGTGAGCGACGAGGAGTTCGATGCCATATTCAAGCGTGTGCAAGAAGCAGGCATTTCCTGGGGAAGTGATCCCAGGAACCTGGACAATCGGCAACTGAATTCGCGTAAGGGCGGCCGGGGCGTCTATTTTCGCGATCCGAACGGCCACGTTCTCGAACTGCTTACGCGGGCCTAGCGCCGCTTTCCTTCCGACCGGAAAAGTTCGCGAGCCTGGGCCTCGTTTTGGCTTGACGCCAACATGGATGTGGTCTTATAAGCAGGCTGTCTCGTAAGTTTGGACCGCAACGAAAAAGCTATTCGAAGAGTGAAGTTTAGAACGGCTGTGGAAAGGAGTGTATATGTCCAAAGGTTATGTCGATGCTGATGGCCATGTCATGGAGGACGCGGAGGATATACTTCGATTCGTGCGAGCGCCGTTCAATAACCGTGGCACAAGGAACTGGATACCGAGCTTGGATCATTTTCATACTCCGGCGGACGGCACGCCGCGCACACCTGGAACATTCGATCCCAACACCGGGCCGGAGCAGTGGCTGGAGTTTCTAGAAAAAACCGGCACCGACTACACGGTGCTCTATCCGACCACGGGATTGGCCTATGGCAATGTTGCCTATCCGCAGTGGGCTTTAGCCTACGCTCAGGGCTACAATGACTATATTCAAGCGCGGTATCTGAAGCGCAGCCCTCGATTTCAAGCAGTGGCGCTGATCCCTATGCAGCATGTTCCCGATGCTGTTACCGAGCTACGCCGCGCGGTCAAAGAGCTGGGTTTTCTCGGGGCGATGATTCCCTCGAACGGGCTCACCCGCCATGTTAGCCACGCCGAGTACTGGCCGATCTATGAGGAAGCCGAAAAGCTTAATTGCGTCATGGCCGTGCACGGCGGCAGTTATATCAATCTTGGATTCAACACTTACACCGTTTTTCCGGCGACCCGCGCCCTCGGCATGCCGTTCCCACTGGCGATTGCTTTGACCGGAATGATGGTCGATGGGGTCTTTGACCGGTACCCGACACTCCGCGTCGGTTTTATGGAGGGCGGCACAGCGTGGATTCCACTCGTGATCGATCGTCTCGAGCGCGAATTGGAGTACGGCGGGCTCAAGCTCAAACGGCATCCCGGCGATTACTTTGATGGCGACCGAATCTTCGTTGGCTGCGAGGGTAACGAGAAGGCTTTGGCTTACTCGATCGAGCGGGTGGGGTCCAAACCGTTCATGTTTGCGTCCGATTTTCCGCACGAAATCTCGATCAACAACTGTATGGAGGAAATCGACGAGGTGCTCGAGCGGGAGGATCTCAAGCAAGAGCACAAGGCCGCCATTCTCGGTGAGAACGCCCGGCGGTTCTACGGTCGCTAAGCTGAGCCATAGATCGGCCGCAGCACGATCACGGTCGGCACAATCGGGTCAGCGCGACAAAAGTCCTTTCAAAAGTCGAAGTTGCAAGTACGCATGGGATTTGCCATCCTCTGGGGCTAACGGCCCGGCCCTGCAATCGATAAAATGCCATAAGATCCAATGTAAACTCCAAAGGAACCAGAATGAGTGTGAAGAGAGTGCTGCTTTTGCTGCTCGTGATTCTCTACGCGGATGTCGGATTCTCTTTAACGATCGCGACAGGACCCAGCGACGGAACGTATATCCAAATCGCGCGAGACATTCAAAAGATTGCGCAGAAGGATGGCATCAAGGTGGAGATCCTCGCGACCCAAGGGTCCTTCGAAAACATGGTCCTGTTGGGAGATCGGAAAGTGGATCTTGCGATCGCCCAAATCGATGCCCTCGGGTTTTTCGCCAAGGTGATGAAGCCGCAGGGCATCAATGTATTTGAAACAATTCGGGTCATATTCAATCTCTATCCGGAGGAGATTCACGTCCTGACCAATAATTCAACGATCAATTCTTTCCTACAGCTGCAAAACAAGAGAGTGTCTTTCGGACCAAAAAACGGCGGCAGCGCGCTGACGGGCGAAGCCTTGCTTGAGGCCTATGGTATGAAAGTGGAAAACTTTTACCTTGATCCCAAAGATGCCCTTGAGGGTTTGAGGAAAAACCAGCTTGATGCGATGATCTTTGTCGCGGGGGCGCCCGTCCCACTGTTCAAAAATTTGGGGAGCGGATTTCGATTCGTTGACCTTCCCAGAGACGAGGTTCTGGATAAGATTTACGAGAGGAAAACTCTTGACCGCACCCTTTATGATTGGACTATTCCGACGGAAACCTACTCCGTGCTTTCCGTCCTCATGGGTCGCGACACCAAAGATCAACTCTATGCTCAGAACATACAGAAGTTAATTCTTTCAGTCCTCAGTAACCAGGACCAGCTGAAAGCCTCTGGACATGAGAAGTGGAGGTCCTCCAGAATCAATCTGCCCTTGCAATACTACGGCTATGGTCCCGCTAATGACGCTATTAAGCTTTATCAACAGCTGGATTCCCTCGGATACAAGATCTACCAGCCACAGAAACAGTAGTTTTGGACAGTTTCCGCGTCGATTCATGATTCAGGTCTGGGAGACATACCGCTGAAAAGTATCGGTGAACGCCCTCAAGCGGCAAAGCGTACCCTGGAGCGAATACTTTCTGCTGGTTCAGCAAAACGAAAGCCTCAAAGGAGTGTACCGCGACATCGGAAAATAATTGTCGCAGACTTCAAAAGCGCTTAGAATAGCGCTCTGGAGAGCCAAGCTTGCAGCAAGAGAATAGCCAGAAAAAGTTGGCGGTGTTGATCGATGCAGACAATACGCCGCCGGCAATCATTGATGCATTGCTAGCCGAGATTGCAAAGTACGGTATTGCAAGTGTCAGGCGCATCTACGGTGATTGGACCACTCCCAATCTGAGGGGTTGGAAGGACGTTCTTTTAGAGCAAGCGATCCAGCCGATTCAGCAATTCCGCTATACAGTCGGAAAAAATGCGACCGACAGTGCCTTGATTATCGATGCGATGGATCTGCTCTACACGGAGAAACTCGACGGCTTCTGCATCGTGTCGAGCGATAGTGACTTTACTCGGTTGGCGTCGAGAATTCGCGAGGCGGGGCTCATTGTCTATGGCTTTGGCGAAAAAAAGACGCCCAAAGCGTTTGTGGGCGCCTGCGACAAGTTCGTCTATACGGAAATATTACGCGAAGATGAACCGAGCAGCCCGCGCGGAAGGAAAAATACCAGTGATCTCAATCAGGATACAACACTGGTTAATCTTTTGAGAAATGCTGTGGAGTACTCCGCGGGAGACGACGGCTGGGCGTATCTAGGCCAAATAGGTCAACATATAGCCAATCAGGCTCCAGAGTTTGATCCACGCAACTATGGTTACAAAAAGCTCGGCGATCTGGTGAGGGCGACTCAGCTTTTTGACGTAGATGAAAGACGTTCTGCGGATCAACCGGGAATATCGGTGTACGTGCGGGATAAACGAAAAAAACAACCAGCACCTGCAGCTTAGCAGCGCGATACATATTGTCGTCTCGATAAGGAGGGAAAGATGAAGCGACTGGTGGCAATCAGCTGTTTATTTGTTTTATCTGGATGTGCATCGATCTATTCCCCATATGACCTGCGTGATTGGTGTTTGATCATGGGGAGCACGCGTCCGGCAGATATAGGCGCAACGGCTCAGAATCCGGTAACTTGTGACAAGGAATTAGCCGAAGATCTGGCGGACACGACACCCAGGATTTTGTATATCCCCAGGGATATCATCATGACTCCCGTGATCACGGCTCGAGCCCTATGGGTGGCTTTCGCTCTGAGGCAGCCGCCGTTCTAGATCGCTTGATCGTGTCGGGAGATTGAAGCTTGCAAATCGTTTCAATCATTGACATCACAGGAGGCGGGGAGGAAATTGCATGCCTTTGCCACAAACTTTTAAAGCCATGGTCGTTTCGGAAACGGCCGACCAGAAATTCATCAGAGAGATAACACAAAGAGAGCTATCGGACTTGCCCGCCGGCGAATTGCTGATCGAAGTCAAGTATTCTTCATTGAACTATAAAGATGCGCTGTCGGCGTCCGGCAATAAGGGCGTCACCAGAAAATATCCGCACACGCCGGGGATCGATGCGGCAGGAATCGTCGCCAGCAGCTCGACTTCGCAGTTTGGGGTTGGCGAGCAAGTGATCGTCACCGGCTTCGATCTTGGTGTGAATAGTCCCGGTGGTTTTGGCCAATATATCAGCGTACCCGCGGCATGGGCGGTCAAATTGCCCGAGGGTCTAACATTGAAGGAGAGCATGGGTTATGGCACTGGGGGATTGGCGGCGGCTTTGTGTGTCCTGCGCTTGATGGCGTTCGGGCTCACAAAGGATTCCGGGGAAGTTCTTGTGACTGGTGCGACCGGCGGGGTTGGGAGCGTCGCCGTGGGTATTCTTTCCAAGCTCGGTTTCAATGTGGTGGCTGCCACCGGAAAAACAGAGGAGCGGGACTTTCTCACACGCCTCGGTGCCAAAACCATCATTTCACGGGAAGAAGCGAACGATACTTCGGGCAAGCCGTTGCAAAAAGGCCGGTGGGCCGGAGTCGTCGATGCGGTGGGTGGCAACATTCTGGCCACAGCCATCAAATCGACGAAATACGGCGGGCTCGTTGCGGCCTGCGGCAACGCGATGTCGGCGGATCTGGCCGTCAGCGTCTATCCTTTTATTCTCAGGGGTGTGAGTCTGCTTGGGGTCGATTCCGTGGAAATACCGATGAACACTCGCCTGCGCACCTGGCAAAAGCTTGCGCACGAATGGAAGTTGGATCAATCCGGTTTCGTTTCGGAATGCGCTTTGGAAGAGTTGAGTCCCAAGATTGATCTGATTCTGAAGGGCGGCATTCGTGGCAGGGTGGTGGTGGATCTGAGCCGGTGAGTCCAGAGGGGTGATCGCTGGGATATTTCTCCGCTTGACGCCCTTCCTCATTGGTACTAAGCGTGGTTTGAAGGGGAATCAGAATCGTTGCGTCTTGAAAGGAGGACTTTATGCCGGCTGTAACGTCACTGGGTCACGTAGGTCTCTACGTACGAGACATCGAGCGTTCCAAAGCATTCTATCGGGATATGCTTGGCCTGAAAATCAGCGACGAGAATCCCAAAACGGGTAGCACTTTCATGACAGCTAAGGACCGCCTCGAAGAGCACCACGAGCTGCTGCTGGTGCCGGGCCGAGAGGATGGAAAGGTCGTGCAGCAGATCTCTTTCCGTTGCGCCAGTCTCGCGGACGTCAAAGAATTTTACCGAAAGTTTTTGGAACACAACGTACCGATCATTCGCACCGTCAGCCACGGCAATGCCGTCGGTCTTTATTTCAAAGATCCGGACGACAACCAGGTGGAGGTGTATTGGCAAACGGGTGTGGATTGGCCCCAACCTTTCGGCAAGCCGGTCGACTTGACGAAATCGGATGAGGAGATTATCGCGAACTTAACTTAAACAACGTCTGTCCAAGCTCGGGCGTGCTATGGCTAACTTGTACTACAATGATCGACTAATCATCGCGTATGCGTCGATAAACCAGAGCACCAAGCTCTGGAGTGCGGGAGCGGAGATTACTTGGAAACGCGACGGCGAACGGCAATCCCATACCATGGGAGGCCTAGCGGATCGATTTAAGACTGCGGAGGAGGCAGAGCGCTTTGCAATCAATCTCGCTAAAACATGGATTGACGCCAACCCGTAACTCTAAGGGCGCCAAGACTCGGAACAAGAGAGCAAGGGATTCCGAAGTTTATCTCGCGACCTTGATATCTTTACAGAAGTAGCTGTTCATCTGGTCGTTCATTTCAAACCACCATTTTTTTACCTGCACGCCGTCTGGCCTGAGAATTTGGCTTTCGTATCGTCCCTGCTGGTCGGCAAGATTGGCAACCAGCTTTGAGGCGCAATCGAAGAGCACGATTCTGGGCCAAGACTCGACCATGCCCAGCTCATTCCGGTTAAACGATATGACGTCTGCGGCTATAAAATCCTTGAACGGCTTGATCGAATCCGGATGAACTAACGTAATGTGGGTAACGTAGGGATAAAATATCGTCCAAGGAACAATCGGAGCGCTGCCCTTGGTTTGGGAGATGAGCTGGAAACCTTGCTTGTTCATCTCCTCGACAATGCGTTTGTCCCAGCGATAAGTTTCGATCAGACTATTGAGAACAAGAATCGCCAAAAGCACTGCCAAAATGGCTACGAAGGGTTTGAGAAACCTCATGACCCGCTTACCTGGTGGCGATTTTGGCACAAACAGAAAAAAGGAGCCAGCTTCAAGCGGCAGCCACTCATGGCCCGGGCGGGACTTTGTCGACGAGTTTGCCGTTTGTATAAAGCTCGTAACCTCTGACCTCGAGCTCGTAGCCGCGCGGCGGATGGTCGGACATATCCGTAACGACTAAATCCAAAACGATCGTCGTCTCGCTTTGGCCGCGAATCTCGAAGGGAAGTTTTATGGGGCCGACGGTGTTTTTGATTTTGGCACTGCGCTGGCTTTTCTTGAGAAGGCCGATAATTTCCTTAAGCTTCAGATGGATGGCATCGAAGGCTCCCGTGCTGAGACTGCCGCGAAAGATAAGAGCGCTGTTTTTGCCGGCGTACTTTGTCAGGTCGATGGATTCGGGGGTCGCAGCCAAGCCTTTCCACCCAGTTTGCCAGAACTTGAGTCCGGGTTTTGGGCTAATCAACAGTTGATCGACAGTGACGAGCAATTGCGAAAAGTCGCCGATGGCCTCGCGGTGATCTTTGATTCGAACTTCGAGGGTTCCCTGGATTTCTGCCGCCCCAGCGACCCGTGCCGCGAGACAGAAAACGGAAATCAGGAGCAGGATTCGGCTGTGGGTCCTGGTCATTACCGGTTGGCAGAATCGAGAAGAGTCATATCCCTGAGAATTTCTTTTTCCTCCCACTTGTCGGTGTAGTAATCCACTCGACGAACGCCGCGCTGGTCGATTAGAGTGGTCAGTGCGGTATGCCGAATTTGACCGTCCGTCGTCTTGCGCACGGTAACGCCAAATCCTTTCCAAACCTTGACCAGGTCCTTCTCGGAGCCGGTGAGAAAGAGCCAATGATTGAAATCAGCTTTGAACTGCTCCCCGTAGCTTTTCAAAATAGCGGGGGTGTCTCGCGCGGGATCGGTGGTGATGCTCAAGAGCAGATAGTCGTCGATATTCTTTTCTCGCAAGCTGCGTTCTATACCGGCGAACTTGGCTGTCAGAAGCGGGCAGACATCCGGGCAAGTTGTGAAGACGAAGGTCGCCAGTACGATCTTTCCCCGGGCATTGGCGAAGCGGAAAGACTTGCCGTTCTGATCGACGAGGGTAAAGTCCGGCACTGCGGTTTGAGTTGCCTTGCGTCCGATTTCCGGCTTCTTCGGCGGGATCGGCAAATGAGGAAACCCAGGACCGGCCGAAAGGCTCAATAAAATCGTCGTCAATGCGAACAGGCGGCTAATGCTCAACTTTGAATTCGTAAGTAACATCGAGACGCTTCGTTCCGTCCGGTATATCGCCTCGGACCACGTAAGTGCTGGAATAGCTCTGCTCCTCCCCGGGTAGAATTCTTACGGGCAGAAGCAGCGCACATTCCACGACGTCCAGATGCGCGGAGAGTGCTGCGGGTTCGATTCGATGGGTAATCCGCGCAAAAACTTCCTTATCAGTCAGATTTTTAACCCGGTAAGCGATGGTAAAAAGTTCGTTCGGTTGGGTGACGGTATCTTTGATCGTAGGTTGTGCCTCGATGACGCCGTCTTGTGGGACGAGGGTCGTGAAATTGACTCTTACCCCAGAGGCCCAGTCGAAGAATAAGCGCCAGCTGTTGCTCTCTCTTACTAAGGTGAACTCTTCTTGCCCTTCAATGACTTCCAAACCGCGACTTCGCTTCAAAGCATCGATGGAAGCAAGCAGCTTCTTTTGTTCATGCGCTGGGAGCGCGTTGAGCCGCTCCTCATCCCAATCCAATAATAGAGTCGAAAGACTGTTCATATCCGGTGCCCTGAAGGCCAGGATGATCCGAGCGCGGTTATCATCAATTTTGATTTGTGTCGGGGTGAATTCGATGAGCTCAGACAGCTTTTTGGCCGTTTCCAGAGCAAACCCGGAAAATGGACCCCGCTCTCGAACGTAAACCCCTTCTTCTTTTAACCGCTTATCCTCGGCAGATACGAATCGGTAGGCTTGCTTGAAGTCCCGGGAGTAAACGGCCCTCAGGTACTTGGTGAGAATGCGAACTGTTTGCTCGTTGTCTGCCTTATGCAGTCCTTCCGTAAGCACATAAGACGCCGGCAGGACGAGCAACAACGTGGCTGCGACGAACAAAATGAAGGGCTTAAGGTGAAGACGCATCCGTCAGTTTCTTTAAGACGCTCTCAAGCGTGCATTATTCAGGAAGGAGGACCAACGAGCCTCTGCACGGGTAATGGGCGAGGAAACATCTCTGTCCTGTCACTTCTTGGCCGGGACGGTCCAGAGGTAGATCGTACGGCCGTCTACTCTTTCGGTCTTGTCGGGTTTCCAGTCCCCCATATCAAAGGCATGGGAAACGACGCGGGAACCGGGCTTCATTTGACTTAGGATGTGCGGCTTAATCTTCAAGTTTACGTCGGGCAAAAGATACATCGTTATCACCGATGCCCCCGAGAGATCGACGGTTAAAATATCTTGTTGTCTGATTTCAGCCATTTCTTGGACGCCGGCCTTGCGGATGTTCTCCCGTGATTCTTTCACAAGATCGCCATCGACATCGAACCCCACGGCGCGGGCGCCTTTTTTCGCCGCCGTGATCACGATTCTCCCGTCACCGGAGCCCAAGTCATAAACCACGTCGCCCTTTTTCACACCGGCCAGCTCGATCATCTTATCCACGACTTCTTGTGGGGTCGGAACGAACGGAACGATCTTTTTTGATTCAAGATCTTGGGCTTGGGCTGCGCGCGGTGCAAGAAGCGGTGCGACCGAATCAGCAGCCGCAACAAGCGTAATCGCCAGAATCAGACAGACCAACGAGAAGCGGTTAAATGTTTTCATCTGTTTGTTGCCTCCTCAATAATGGATGAAGTATGAATGTGAGTCGTGACCAGGTACTTTCCTTAATTAACCACAAAAAATGCACTGTCGCCAGCACGTCGCGTTGAAAAAAGCCGGTTGCAGGATGGTCTAAAGATTAAGGGAGGGATGCGGTGGACTTTTTAGCTGGCTGTTCGCCTCGCTATTCATGGCCCAAGGACAAACTACAACACATTATCAATCGAAGTATTGGGAGCGAGGGGAACAGAGCGAACAGCTTTAATGACCATCCATTACGTGCGACCTGGAATTGTTGTTACCAGTCAGACTCGGAGTTTGAGTCAATGATTAGGTTTCTCTTCCAACAACGTGGAAATATCGCGCAGCAGATCATTGAGCGCCCACTTCTCACCGAAGAAATTAAACCGGCGAGTCCCCTGCCGATCGATCACCGTGGTTAGGCTGGTGTGCTGCACCAGGCCGCGGCCTTTTTTGATGACTCTGACGCCGAAGCCTTTCCAGACTTGTTGCAATTGCGCCTCGCTGCCGGTTAAAAACGCCCAATTTTGAAAATCTGCGCCGTACCGTTGCGCGTAAGATTTCAGAACTTTCGGCGAGTCCACTTCTGGGTCGGTGGTGATGCTGACCAGAAAGAGGTTATCCGCCTGTTGGCTCTTAAGGGTGCGCTGGAGCTGAGCAAGATTGGCGGTGAAGAGAGGACAGACATCCGTGCAGGTGGTGAAAATGAAATTGAGTACGACTACTTTGCCGTGCAGCTTCGTTGATTCAAAGCGATTGCCCTCTTGGTTTAGCAGAGCAAACTCGGGCGCCTTTTTATTTGGCGTTGCCGAGGTCGGCGAAACTTCCCGTGGAGCACCGGGGACGTGGGCATGAAGGTCCGCTGGCAACAAGACCAACAGCAGCAACCCAAGCCGCAGCCTATTTAAGCAGCCTAAAATCATAGGTTAAGTTTAACTGATGAACACCTTCGGGCAAGTTGTCTCTTAACAGGTATCTGGCGGAATATGCTTGGTCTTTTTCCGGCGGCAACGTGACGGGTAGAAGGAAGCCGCATTCAACGAAATCAAGGAAATTGGTTACATCTCGCGGCTCGATCAGATGGCCGATGCGAGCGACGACCGGTTGTTTGGATCGATTTTTGATCTTGAGCTCGATTTCAAATAGGTCTCCAGGATAAACGACTACTTCGCTCTTTGACAGGGCAACTTCCAAATCTGCCGCATTGGCGAGAACGAGCCGGAAGGGTATCTTGACGCCGACCGCCCAATTGAGAAAAATACGCCACTCATTGCCTTCCTTGACCAGTTCGTGCTTTTCCTCCATTTCGATCATCTCGAAAGATCCATCGCGCTTCTTTTTGTCTAGAGCTTCGATGATCTGTGACACGTCACGGCTCTGCAGCGAATTCAACCGCCGGAGATCGAGATTTAGCAGTAGCGGGGATAATTTATTGGGCTCCGGGATGCCAAGCTTAGTCACAGCCAGGATCCGATCAGGCGCGATCTGTTTTTGAATTGGCTTTACTTCAATGAAGCTCGCCAGCTTTCGCATGATTTCAAGCGCGGTGCCCATAAAGGCGCCTCGTTGTTGAGCGTACCGATTCACATCCCTAAACTTCTGGTCCGCGGTCGAAATGTAACGGTAAGCGTCGACGAAATCCCGGGCATAGATCGCCCGCACGTAGCCTTGAATGACAACGGCGGGGTCTCGCAGATTCGGCGATGGCTCTGCTGCCTCCAGTTTGAGTTCAGGTGCTAGTAGTAGAAGACTGGCGGTCACGATGGATAGCAAGATTCTCATAGTGGTTTGCTCTATGCTCTGAGCCTAAGCCCCATTCGCGGAGTGCTGCAAGGTTCGCTCAACTGTTTTCGAGTTTGCGACCCTGTTCGGTGACAAGGATTCTAGCTTCAGTTCATAAGTAATGTTGATCTTCTCACCGGCTCGGATTCCGTCTCTGATCACGTAAGCGCTTGAGATTTGCTGAACGTCTCCGGATTGTAGCGCAAGCGGCCGAAGCGCGCCGCAAACGATCATGTCGAGATGATTTTCCATTTCCCGCGGCTCGATATGATGAACGATCCGCGCCACAATCGGCCGTGTACTCTGGTTTTTGATCCTAAGATCGATCTGGAACGGTTCGTCTTTTTTCACAATGAGCTCACTTTGGACGAATCGAGCATCTATCTCACTAGATGGAGCTGAATCGACTTTGAGCGTGACTTTGATTCCCGAGGCCCAATCGAGGAATACCTTCCAACCGCCTTCATCCAAGACCAGATCAACAGTCTCCTGGCCTTCGATCATGATCATCTTGCCATCTTTCTTCATTTTCCCCAAGCTTTCGAGCAGCTGTTCTTGCCGCGGCCGCGGAAGCGCATTTAGCTTACCCGGATCCCAATCGAACAGGACGGCAGACAACTCGTCGGCGGTAGGAACTCGATAACCAATCTTGTAGTGAGCGCGGTCGGAGCTTAGCTGTTTCTCGATTAGCCAGACTTCCATGCTCTCGGCGAGATTTCGCGCCAATTCAAGCGCAAAGCCGGCAAAGCTCTCGGACTGTGAAACGTAACTTACTTCGTTCCATACGAGTTGGTCCCGGGACGAGATGTATCGATAGGCATTTTGGTAGTCGCGAGCATAGCGTGCCTTAAGATAATTTTTGACGACATCGATAGGTTCTACCCGAGGAGGCTTGGCGCCGGCAGGCTGAAAATAGAGAACGGCCGCGATCAGCAAACTGAAACCCGCCGCACCGACGAGAAGAATCGATGACCGAAAAATTATGCGCTTTTTCTCAATCATTTTTGTTGAGGTTGGCGTCGAGTTCAGCCATTTAGAATCACGCCGTCGGCGAGATTTTACTCATTCTCGCAGGCTCAAACAACCATGCGTATCGCCCATTACATTGACAGGCGTGCTCCGCAAACTCCTTCCGTTAAATCGCTGTGGCTCGAGGTCCGCCAAACGGATAAAGACCGATGCAAACGAACTGCAGAAATCAGAAGATTGACAACCGACGGGATTTCATCCATCGTCTGGAAATTCTGAAGCATGATATACTGGCACCAAGAAAGTCGGTCTTCGCGACTTTGTCGAATTGCTTGCCGCGCAGGAGGCGCGTCTGACAGTAACGGAAACAGGCGCGGGGCGTGCGGTTCCGTTAACTCAGATCACTAAGTCCAGCCAACATGAAGCTTAAGCCCGGTGTCAAAACTTCTTTCGGAAACGCCGGGCACCGACGAGCCCGTCAAAAAAGGCGATACCGTTAAGGTCCGTTTGAACGGTTGGCTGAACCAAGGCCAACAGATTCAAGAAAACCATTTTTGCGAGGTCGTTGTCGGTAGTCGGGACGTCATTCCGGGGATCGACTACAGTATCGATGGCATGCGACGGGACGGTAAACGAAGGATAAAAATCAGTCCTCATCTTGGGTATCGGGAAGCTGGCGTCGAGAATCTCATTCCCCCGAACGCTGCGCTCGTGTACGAAATCGAAGTTCTGGAAGTCAAACAGGCAGCTAACACGCGGTGGAGCGAAATCGAAAACCAGAATGACCTGCACTTTAAGAGCCAATTGTCCGGGATCGGATAACAGGAAACCGAGAACGATGCCTACTCTATTTTTTTCCAGCCGGATGGTCGAAATTTTTTGCTTTCAGGCCGTTGCCGATCGTCACCGGTCTTTGTAACGGGTGCTCCATAAGAGATGGCCAAATAGACAATAGTGACTGCAAGCAACAAAAACTCGTTCATAGATAAACACTTGTTCTATGGACAAACCAGCTAATCACTTGTTTTGTGTGCTTCCTAAGTCAATAAATATGTGCGCAAAACATCACGCAACGTCGTTAAGTGAAATGGCTTATACAAAATCTCTTCGGCTCCCGCATCCAGGGCACGGTCGGCGCGGTCCCCAACGTTACAGGAGGTAGTCCAAGCGGTATTGATGACCACTGGTATGTTTCGCGTGGACACATTCCTCTTTAAACGTGCCGTTGCCTCATCCCCATTCATTTCAGGCAAGCTCAGATCCATCATGATCAAATCGGGATGCAGGCTGGCGGCCCTATCGATGGCCTCTAGACCCGTGTTGGCTTCGAGGACTTCGTGGCCTAAACCTTTGATAAACCCGCCGAGGGTGTCTCGCCAAGCGTGGTTATTATCAACGATCAATATTTTCTTTGCCTTGTTCGCCATATAAGCGAGTAGAAGCACAAGAGATGCCAGCCAGAGCAAAGGCGGCTCTCTTGGCACTTTTTCGCCGCGAGCGACCCTCCTGAGATATATCGAGGTGAAATATCCTGGAGTATAGCGATATACTATCCAGTAGAAATTTCCCGTTGCCAGTTATTTTTATGTAGGTTAGCTGCGACAACAACTGTCCGGGAATCATCATGTTGACCGGTGAGAGTGCGTCGTAACAATTCCATGCAATTGCAAGGAGTAGAGCATTGACCTAGCGTTCGCTTCGTGTGACCTCAGTGAAGGAGCGGAGATTCTGTTAAGATTTTCGATTAAAAAGGTAGGGCCTGACCGTCCATGTGAACGGTCAGGCTGAGGCGGGACACTATCTCTTGCGCAGATCTTGTTTAAGCTCGCGGCGCGCCGCGTCCAGTTGTGCCTGGTCTTGCCACAGCTCTCTTCGGTCGCTGCGGATTTCTCTCAAGTCGGCGCGGATCTCTTGGCGGTCCCTGCGAATTTCTGCTTCGCTGGCGCCATTGCGGATATCGCGCCTAAGTTCCGCTCGGTCTCGTCTCAGCTCTTGGTAATCCCCGCGCAACTCCTTGCGCCCTTGGCGGACTTCATTTCGCGCATTGCGAATATCTTTGAAATCCTGTCGAATCTCCGCCTTATTATGGTGGCCACGGTAGTAATGACGAACGTCACGGCGGTAATGATGCCTGCCATATCGTCCGTGATCTCGTTCCCGTCCGTGATACCCATACCGCCTCCCATGGTCGCCTTTCCACTTGCCATGCGAGTCGTGTTTCCGGAAGTGAGAATATTCCCTTCCATCCTTAGCCTCAGCTGTCGCGGGTATTCCAGGGACAACTAGAACCCCCGCAACGATGGCGCTCAAGATGATCGTTCGTAAATTTTTCATATAACCCTCCTTTTCTGACTAAAGCCTCTGATAAGTAAAATTCTACCGTCGGTAATCGTCTTCTTCTTGACCTTGGATGTAGTTGCCAATTAGCGCGCCCGCCCCTAAGCCGACAGCGCCGCCGATGGCTGCGCCGGCTCCGGGATGACCTTTGGCGTTGCCGATAATCCCGCCAACGGCTGCCCCACCGAGAGCGCCGATGCCCGCGCCTTTTTCTCGTGCTGTCAGTGGTCCGCCAGCGCAACCGCCAGCGGCAATCGCGGTCAGACCCACGGCAACAATCCAAGTCGAGAAGTTTTGTCTCTTTTTGTTCTCAGGCATATTTCCTCTCATTGCGTTTTTTGATTACTCCTTTTTGATTGAAATCCGAGTAGAGCAACGTAAGTGCCACCGATCAAAACGAGGCTAAGTAACGGATTTCCCCGGATGAGTCCGAAGAGGCGCGCAAACCGGTCTGGTAGAAATTACCTGTCACGAGTCAAAATGTCGGTGAGAGTAGCAGATTTAGTAGCTGATTTTGGAACAGGCCGAGAATTTTCGAGTTTGTGATTGGCGGCT